>OGGQ01004430.1_pt1 | contig 11601 bp, 9 predicted proteins | sample 1571191 | NCBI WGS metagenome assembly OGGQ01 (sample SAMEA2582061, study PRJEB24529) | metagenome | biome: Human gut stool | place: China | collected 2011
TGACAAAAAACAGGCACGGCAGGGCCTCGTTGCGGCGCCCTTCCGTAATTTATATATTGGAGTAGATGAAGGGAGGAAGCTGATATAGACAACAGGATTTATGGATATATCCGGGTTTCAACCAGAGAACAGAACGAAGAACGGCAGGTCATCGCCATGCGGGAAGTCGGGGTGCCGGACAGAAATATTTATAAGGACAAACAGTCGGGCAAGGATTTTGACCGCCCGCAGTATAAAAAGCTGCTCCGAAAAATAAAAAAAGACGATCTGCTCTATATCAAGAGCATCGACCGTCTGGGGCGCAACTACACAGAAATTTTGGAGCAATGGCGGTTCCTCACCAAAGAAAAAGGCATTGATATTGTGGTGCTGGATATGCCCCTGCTGGACACCCGGAGGGGAAAGGATTTGCTGGGTACTTTCCTCAGCGACATTGTGCTGCAGGTGCTGTCCTTTGTAGCGGAAAACGAGCGCACCAATATCCGCCAGCGGCAGGCAGAGGGAATTGCGGCGGCAAAGGCCAGGGGGATTCGGTTCGGCCGGCCGCCCAAACCGCTGCCGGACGGTTTTCATCAGGCATACCAGCAATGGAAAAGCGGTGCGCTTACAGGTACGGCGGCGGCCCGAATGTGCAAAATGCCGTTGTCCACGTTCCGCTACCGGGCAGAGATTTACGAAAATGTCCGATTGTTGTAACAGATACCTTTTTACAAAAAAGTGTACCTTTTGCAAATTATACATGTCTATACGATAGCATAAACAGCGGCTGTTTTCAAGGATACAGCCGTTGTTTTGACACCTCATTGGGCCTTGCAAAAAAGCACGGATGGGTCTTCTGTTTTCAGCCCGTCTGTCAAATTCATTTAGAATGACTGCCATACTGCTTCATCCGGCCACTCGGGTGTTGATGGCTCCCAACCATGCTTTTGTACAAAGCTTTCCCCTTTTGAAATGTTGTCGAAGAAAAATGACGATACATCTCAATGGCAAACCGGGCATATACAGCTAAATTTATATAAGCCAAAATATTGAAACCTGGAAGAAGTGAAAGTTCAGTTAACACGGCAACATATACAGAACATTCAACAAAAAGGTATGTAAGAATCCATTTTCCAAGCTCTCGATAGAGAATATAGTATAGGAGCAAAAGAATCGTCGCACAGAATCCATACCGCTCATGCATGGAAGGCAAAAACATAATGCATGTATAAACCGAAAAGATACTGAATAATAAATATCCTTTTGCATCCAAATCCCAATTTTTAACCAGAAAAAACAGCACAGCGCCGCCCAACAGAGCAAGCGTAAACAGAATCCCCGCCAACCGGCAGTAGTTGTATATGTCGGCGATATGTATATTGATCTGATACTCCATCCCGCTTAAAAAAGAGTAGACATTTGGCATATTAAGCGTCAGAATTCGATAGGTGCCGGTCTGGCTGAAATACACCTGGAAAGGCTCCAGCAGCGCGGCGGGCCCCACTACTGTCCACCGGGCCAGAATCACCGGAAAACCGGTTGCGAGGAGCGTGCCGGGAATCAGCAAAAAATACAAAACGGAAAAATTTTTTCGATGTATGTAAAGGAGAAACAGAACAGGCAGCAAAAAAACAGCCTGCAATTTAAAGCTGAACGCCAGCCCGTACCAGATGAACGCAGAAAAATAGCGTTCCCGCCAAAAAAAGGCAAGGCAAAATAGCAGGCATGAAACATACATAAAATCACATTGCGCCCACACTGCGGCATTCAACAATACCGTGGGACAAAACAGCAGTGCAATTGCCGTTGCGCCGGCATAGAAGCGCCGCGATGAAAGCGGGACAGACGGTGAATCAGCCAAAAGCGTCCAAACCAAAAACGCGCCGCCCGCCGCGCCTATATAGTCAAACAGTAAGGAGAGCAGTTTTACGGCAATCATGGGGTTCGGGATGTACGAGAATACCGCAAGCAAAAAACGGTATAAATAATTGTAATCGCCAATTTCGTTTTTCAATGCCGTCATCCCGCCCGATGCGCGGATCTCCTCATACCATGGCCGTAAAAAATCCAGAAAATCGTTCGACCCATAAGGGAGCAGCACCCAGCGCAATAGCATGGAAAAAAACAGCAATGTGAAAAATCCAATTTTCGCCATGTGCTTTTGAAGCAATTCCAGTATTCCTTTTTCAAGCTTTGTCAAGTCCTTGCATCCCTTTCCTGTCACAATGTAAAACCAAAATTCAGTTTTTATGGATGCGCATGCGAAAGCGCTCCGCCAATTGAGCACCGTCCGGCTTGCCACGCCATTGTGACAATAAAAATATTACGTTGTATATCATAAATGGAACCGCAATCATCGCACGGCGGGGCGCATTCTCAAATATCAGAAGATAGAGCATCGTTCCGAAAACGAAAAGGTTGGGAATAAATGTAAAATTTATTTTCTTCCGAAACAGTGCAACGCCCGCGCTCAGGATATTCGCAGCATATAAAAACAGCATATAAATGGTGCTGTAAGCGCGTATCAGCTGTGTGGGCAGAAATTGCGGCTGTGTTATATAAAACGTCCAATTTGAATCGATCGGCCACAGCAGATACTCGCTGCTCTCGAACATGCTGTTATTCCAGGCAAACAGAAGTTTATTGCGGAGCAATTCCAGAAATTCAGAAAAAGAGTACGACCGGTAATTCTCAAAGATGCGCTTCCAAATTGCAGCCGAACGTTCTTCCATTGTCGGGAACGCAGCCGCAAAGGCCATATCCTTATAAATTTCTGTGCCGCCGCCGGTATCATGGCTCCCAAACAAAAGCCAGAGATTCCACGGCGCGCCGATTTCATCGCTTCTGGTAAAATCTATGATACCGCTGTATCGGTACCATGCTGTAAAAGCGAATAAAAAAAGAAAAAAGCCAAGGAATAATAAAGCAAGGTTTTTCCATCGATGCACATGCCTGCCCAAAAGCAGATCGAGCACGATCACAACAAACCCAATGGCCGCTGTTATCTTCATTTGCACACCAACAGAAAGCAGCAGCCCGGCAAGGAAACCGCGCCATCCCTTTGGAGCGGCGGAAAATTTGTTGCTTAAGTAACAATAAACCCCGCCTGCCGTAAAAGGCAAAACCCAAAGATCGGTATAAAAATTCGGGATACTGAAAACAAAGGGCAGGAAAGCATAGCATAAAAGCAGTGTAAACAGCGCATAGCTGTTTTTCTTAAATACAATTTTAATGCAAAGGCATACCAGAAGTATGGTCACGGCCACCGCCAAAGAGGTCATAACAATTGCCGGCAAATGTCCCGCATCCGTACTTGCGGGGAGCCCCGTTTTCCCGCCAAAGGCGTACACACCTGCATAAAGCATCAACAGGCCAATGTTGTTGGGGTACCGGCAGAAATAGTCATTGTTCGTATAAAGCCCAAGCCCGGGATAATGCATCGCGTCAATGCGCGGATTGGCTTCATTCAGCTTTCCATCACGCAATAAGTCGGCAACGGAAGCAAAAATAATGTCTGTATCTCCCGGCAGATGAATTCGCATTTCATATGCCAGATAAATGCTCACTGCAAAAGCGGAACCCAGCAATAAAACAAACAGGGCATTGAATTTCTTTGCAGAGAGCCGGTCGATTGGGTCCGCCAGCCTGCCGCCAACAATCAGGAACAGCAGCAGGCATAGCAGCGCGGTGCAGTTGACGAGGATACTGTAAGTGGATGAAACAAGAAGCCCCAGAATGCAGAGCAGAGCAAAAAATAATACTGAAAATATCATTTTCAGTTTCTTACAAATCGTATCTGTACATACAGTGTTGTTGCTTTCATACTGTGTATTTCCGGATATGTTTCCCACAGCATGGCCCTCCTTATCAAAAAGTGTAACCTTTTTGTCTAATACATACAAACATCTTTTAGTATTACGATAGCATAAAAAACGACTCTTTTCAAGATTATAGTTGTTGTTTTGGCTGCCGCATCGGGCCTTACAAAAAGGTACACTTTTGGATAAGGAGGCCCATACTGTGGAGGGCATGGGTATGGCTATAATGGAAGTTTTGCTGCCGGTTATTTTTTTGAATGTGTGCGGGATGCTGCTCAAAGCCAAATTTGGCCTTGACGGCGCGGAAAGCTACCTCATCGCGCTCATGGGCGTTCTCTCTTTTCTCTATATCGGCGGTATTTTTAATTTGCTTTTACCGGCGGCCGCGGGTATATTTATCGGAATACTTCTATTACTGCTTGCAGCTGTGAAAAAAAGCCGTTCTCAAAAGCGCTCTCTGGCTGCTGTATGCGGGCTAAAAGAATACTTTAACCCATTTGTCCTTTTGAACAATTTATCCTGTCTTGTTTTTACCGTTATATTTTCCATTAGCAATCCGCTGTTCTATTATTGGGATGAACTGGCTTTTTGGGGAACTTCGGCGAAAGCCACAAAGCTTTTAGACCGCCTGTACTCCATTTGGCCCACGCCGCTGCACAATCATCTGCCACCCTCAAATGCCCTGTTGAATTATTTTTTTAATTTTTTCTCAGTGGATTTTCAGCCGTATATCCTGTTGCTTTCTTATGCGTTCTTATTCTTCGCGGTGTTTTCGGCGGTAGCCGAACTTGCATACCGCAAAAGCGGCAGTCTGCCTTTTGCAGTCGTGACATATGTATTATTGTTGCTTTCTCCGTTCATGTGTGTGGCACATAAGGAATTGTTGAATTACGAATCTCTGCTGTATGCTTATGGCACGGCCATGGTTGATTTTAACATAGCTGTGGTTTTTTTATCGGCCATAGCGCTGTATTTGAGCAGCCCGGCAAAAAAATGGTATTTGCTGTCTCTCGTTTTTCTTGTAAACATGAAAAATACAGGTGTGTTTTTTGCTTTGCTCGCGGTATGCGTGATACTGTGCCTTGCGGCGTTCGACGCGCAGGCGGGAAAGCGGCTGACGGAAACAGTGAAAAACGGTGCGCTCATGCTTCTGGTTGTTGTTCTTGCGTATGGCTCCTGGTTTGTTCACCTCAGCGCGTTTGAACTCGCCCCGGCGCAGCCGGTCGTCCTTCAGGACCCGGCCTATTTACAGGAGCAGGAAGAGCTCGTCAGGGTAGACGAGACCATTGACCAGAATGTACTCTCTATTTTGGTTCCTCCGCTTCGCTCTGAGCGTTATAACGCTGTAATGGAAACGATGCGCAAGGCCTTTTTGCTGGAGAAGAGCAACCTTTTTATGCCGGACCGGTACTTTGCTGCGGTGCTGGTTGCCGCAGGAGCGTTGGTTTCCGTTTTATCCTCAAGAGGGAAGCGGCTTCGGGCTTTGTGCGTGTTGTCGGGAATTGCGGTTGGCTGTTATGTATACTGTGCTGTCATTAGCTATTTTATTTCATATTACCGGGACGATATGATAGAGTATCCCCGTTACATGAGCAGCTATTATTTCCTGTGGGTATATACAATTATACTTCTTGCCGTGACAGGTGAAAACGGAAGGCGCGGTAAGCAGACCGTGTTCTGTGCGGTTTCGCTGGTTACTTTACTGTTGATCGGAAAAACAGGCCTTGATTATACATCCATCGATGCACCGGATACGCCCTATCTGGAGTATATGGAAACAGAACAGTATGTACGGCAAATCAAGGGCAGTATTGAAAAGGACGATAAAGTATACCTTGTTCTTCCGGACCAGTATACATGGGAATATATAAAGTACGGGTATCATCTGCTGCCGGCCATCTGTAATCAGGATACAAAAGGCACCGGAATTGATTTTACAATCAGCTTTAGAGAAAAGCTTGAGGCTGGCAGCGACAGACGGTATTATAACATTGCTTCGCCTCAGCTATATGCCCGCCTGATGATGGAATATTTTGATTATGTATATGTTGTGAGACCCGATGAGGAATTCAGAGAAAGCTATTCGCATCTGTTTTCAGATGGTATGACGGAGGGGACACTATACAAAATTACAGAACAGAACGTTCCGATGCAGGTGGTTTGATGAAAAGAAAGAAAAATATTTTGTGCCCGCTGCGCTCCACACGGCTGGAGAGCGCTAAAGGTCTGCTCCTTTGTTATGCGGTCTGTGTGATTTTGTTTCTGGGTTTTAAGCTTTGCGCGGGCCTGTGGGTTTTTTACGGGTTCCAAAATGGACGATACGCACAGCGGAATCTGACCTTAAATGATTTTGAACAGTATGGCGTTGAGCAGCTTGATGATATGACGATGGTAAACGCCACGGACGATACACAGCTTTGGATTACAGAGAATATATATAATCTGTATGTCGATTGTGATTTTTCTTATGACCCGGGGGAGTTTCTGGCTTTCTATTCATACAAAGCGGACGGCGTCTTCAGCGCGGAGAGATGCGTAAGGGGAAAGCAGTATGGAAGGTATTATGTTTTTGAATTTCCAATAGGGACAAACCAGATTCGTGTTGACACGGGGGTTCATCCTTCCATTACAGTATCTTTTCAGGAAATCTTGGCAAATAAATACACATTCAATACTGTTATGCGTTTTTCTACCGGGGAGCTGTTTTATCTGCTTGCGGTGCCGGGAGTGATTTACGGAGTGCTGGATTTGATATCCGGTATAAAAATAAAAGGTAACACCGCACAATTCTAAGTGTCGAATCGCGCCGGCGGATTTTTGTGACAGTTGCCGGAAAATCTGCAAGCGAGGCGACGCTTAAGGCATCAGCCGTGAATTGTGCGGTGTTGCCAAAAGAAAAACGGGCCGTATTGTTTTGAAAAAATACCTTATTCCGGCTTATAGGAAGTTAGCTGTACATGTTCGTTTCGCCATGGAGCCGTATCGTCATTTGGCTTCGGAAACATTTTAAAAGGAAAAAGGCAATAGGGAATGAAATAGGATTCACGTTTGTTTTTTTACAGCTCATATATAGCGTGTTCACAGCCGCAGCGGTTTTCCGCTGCGGCTTTTTCTTTTGGCCGATTCCGGAAAACCGGACGTGCGGGAGCGTACAATGGGGATAGGGTGAGCGGGGCGGATGACAAGACGACGCACACAAAATGATATTTTCGGGCTTTGTCAACGCCCCGCCGTCCGAAAGCGGGGGGATGCGCCCGCCGGTTTTCGCGCAGCAAAAACCGAGTTGAAAACGAGGAGGGCCGGGGTTTTGCCGTTGGGGACCCGGCGCGGCCGTGACGGGGACGGCAAAATACCGGCCCCAGTGGGGCCGGTAACCGGCTACGCCGGTTTTTGCGCAGCAAAAACCGAGTTGAAAACGAGGAGGCGAGCATACGAGCGCGAAAACTGCAAAAAGCGACAACAGCAAAACAGCGGTGCGGGGCGGCGAAGCCGGGGCCGCGAAGCAGACGGCCGCACAGGGGGATCTCGCGCGGCGAAATGCCGCGCCCGAGCTTGCGCGGCAAGCCCAAAAGGCGGAAGGGCCGCACGCGCCCGTTCCGGCTTCGCCGCAGCGGGACGCGGCCGAAGGGGGGCAGGCGCGGCGCTCCCCCGCGCCGGACGCTGACGCCGCCTGTGCACAGAGCGCGCAGGAGCTGCTGCAGGCGGCGGCGCGCGCGGCCGTACAGATGCTGGTGCGGACCGTGGACGACGAAAACGCCACGCTGCCCCAGCGGATGGACGCGGCAAAGACCATACTGGACCGCGTATACGGCAAGGCCTCGCAGCCCATTGAAGGGAACGGCGGCGCCGCGGTACAGGTCGTAATGTCAAAAGAAGTACGGGAGCTGATGGGCTGATGCAATGGGACATCGGGAAGCCGAACCCGAGGCAGATCGAATTTTTTAAGGCGCGCGCACGCTTTATCGCATACGGCGGGGCGCGCGGCGGCGGCAAAAGCTGGGCGGTGCGCAAAAAAGCCGCCGGGCTGGCGCTGTCTTACCCGGGCGCCGGCATTTTGATCGTGCGCCGCACGTTCCCGGAGCTGCGGGAAAACCATATCCTGCCGATGACGGCGGACCTTGCGGGCATTGCCCGGTACCGGGACGCGGACAAATCCTTCACGTTCCCCGGCGGCAGCCGCATCGTATTCGGTTATTGCAGCAGCGAGAGCGACGTGCTGCAATACCAGGGGCAGGAGTACGACGTTATTTTTATGGACGAGGCCACGCAGTTCACGGAGTTCCAGTTCACCACGCTGACGGCATGCCTGCGCGGCGCCAACGACTTCCCAAAGCGCTTTTATCTGACCTGCAACCCCGGCGGCGTGGGGCACGCCTGGGTGAAGCGGCTGTTCATCGACAGGCGGTACAAAAAGACGGAGCATCCCGAAGACTATGTGTTTATCGCCGCCAATGTGTACGACAACCATGCCCTGATGGCGCACGACCCGGACTATGTGCGCATGCTGGAAAATCTGCCGGAGGAACAGCGCCGGGCGTGGCTGCTGGGCCAATGGGACATTTTCGAGGGCCAGTATTTCGCGGAATTTGACCGCAATGTGCATGTGTGCAGGCCGCACGGCATCCCGGCGCACTGGCGGCGCTATGTGACGCTGGATTACGGCATGGACATGCTGGCGGCGCTTTGGGTGGCTGTGGACGAGCAGGGGCGCGCCGTTGTGTACCGGGAGCTGTACGAGGGACGGGACAACGGAAAAGGGGAAAACGGCCAGGGGCATATCATCAGCGCGGCGGCGCGGCGGCTGCTGGAGGTGAACGGCGGCGACGAGGTGCAGGCCTGGCTGGCTCCGCCGGACCTGTGGAACCGCAGGCAGGACACGGGAAAAAGCGCGGCGGAGCTGTTTTTGGAGAACGGCGTGCCGCTTACAAAGACGGGCAACAGCCGTGTGGCCGGATGGCTGGCGGTGCGGGAATTTCTGGCGCCGGGGCCGGGCGGACAGGCGCGGGGTGGCGAAGCCACGCGGGCGCAAGCCCGCGACCGCGTGCGCCGGTTTTGCGTGCAAAACCGAGTTGAAAACGAGGAGGCGCGGGGTGGCGAAGCCGCGCAAACGCTCCGCCTGCGAACGTCCGGCCCGGCTTCGTGCAGCGAAACGGAGGCGGAAGCGCCGCAGGCGTCCGGCCCGGCTTTGCCGCGGCTGCGCATCTTCGACACCTGCGCAAACCTGATCCGCACGCTGCCCGCCCTGCGGCACGACGAACGGAAGCCGGAGGACGCGGCGGTCACGCCCCACGAGCTGACCCACGCACCGGACGCTTTGCGCGGCTTCTGCACCTACTGGAGCACGGCGGCGCATGCGCCCGAGGCTGCAGTCCACGACATCCTGCGGGATGATTTCAACATGAAAAAGCCCACGGCGGGACCGCTGGGGCAAGGAGGGAAATATCGTGTTATCTGATCTTTTAACGTTTGTTCTGGCGCTTGCGGTATGCGGCATGGCGGTGCTGTGCGTATACTGCTACCGCCTCGGGCTGCGGGACGGCGGCTTCGCGCGGCGAAACGGCGAAGCGCGGCGGCGACTGCCTCTGCGAAACGGGGGAGGCGGCGAAAAGGAAAGCGTTTCCGAGCGTGGGTTTTGCACAGCGGAACGCGGCCGAACGGGAGCGGGGCGGCCCAGGCACGGCGGCCCGCGGGACGGCGAAGCCCCGCGGGCGGAGGCGGCCGGGGCAGCCCGCGGCGGCTTTGCACAGCAGACCGCAGCCGGGCACGCGGCTGCGCCCGCGCGGGCGCAGGGCTGGCGCGCGGACAAATATGACGCGATTCTGGCGAACATCGACGCATACGACGGGACAGAGAAAGGACAGAAGGTGATCGAATGATGCAGGAAAAGGAATGTACGGATATCTGGCGCAGGTATCAGGCGGGCAAGGACCATCACAACCGGACGAACATGTATACGCAGGCGGAAAAGTGCCACCGCTTTTACGAGGGCGACCAATGGCACGGGCTGCAGGCCGGCGACGAAGAGCTTCCCATGCTGAACTTTATCAAGCCCATCTGCCGCTACAAAATCGTGATGGTGGCGATGAACGACACCGCGATCCTGTTTTCTCCGATGGACAACGACCCGAAAAAGGCGGAGATCTGCGAAGCGCTGACGGCGTTTGCGGCGGCGCAGTGGGAAAAGGGCAAGCTGGACAGCAAGAAATGGGCCGTTGTGAAAAACGCGTGCATTACCGGCGACCATTATCTGTACTGCTTCGACGAGCGCACGCCCAGCGAGAGCGTTGTCACGGACATGACCCCGCGGCTGAAAATGCGGCTGATCGACAAAACGGCGCTGTATTTGGCCGACGAGCAGGAGCCGAACCTGGAGGAACAGGAATGGATCATCATCGCCGAGCGCGTACCGGTGGAAAACGTGCGCAGGCAGGCCAAAGACAACGGGCTGCCCGAGGCGGAGATACGCCGGATTGTATCCGACGAGGCGGACGAAACCCAGCTTGGCGTGACGGGCGCGGACGAGGTGCAGACGGACAGCGGCAAATGCACGAGCCTTCTGTTCATGCGCAAGACGGACGGCGGCGTTGCGTTCTGCCGCTCCACACAGGCCGTTGTGTACCAGCCCATGCAAACCATCCGCGGCCTGGACGTTTACCCGGTGTGCGGCATGCGCTGGGAAGAAAAAATGGGCAGCGCCCGGGGCGTGGGCGTTGTGGAGCGGCTGATTCCGAACCAGATCGAGGTGAACCGCACGCTGGCGCGGCGGGCCATCTGCGTGAAGCGGTACAGCTTCCCCACGGTGGTGTACGACCAGGACAAGCTGCTGGCGCCGGAGAAGCTGGGCGTTGTGGGGGCGAGCATCGGCGTGAAAAACCTGAACGCGAACCCGGTGGGCAGCTTTGTGCAGTACCTGAGCCCCGCGCCCATCAGCGGCGACGCGGCGAATTTACAGGCCGAGCTTGTGGGCACCAGCCGGGAGCTGGAGGGCGCGGGCGAGGCCGCGACCGGACAGGTGGACCCCACGAAGGCCAGCGGCGAGGCCATCAAGGCGGCCCGCGACCAGAGCGCCATCAGCCTGAACGAGCAGAGCGCGGCCTACAAGCAGTTTGTGGAGGACCTGGCGATGATCTGGTACAAGCTGTGGGTGGCGTATTCGGTGCGGGGGCTGCGGCTGGCGGACGGCACGCTGCTGCCGCATGCGGAGCTGGAGGCGCTGGACATCGACATAAAAATCGACATTTCGCCCATCGACCCGTACAGCGTGCTTTCCCGCGAGCTTTCGCTGGAAAACGCGCTGGCGCAGCAGCATATCACATTTGAGGAATACGTGGAGGCGCTGGACGACAATTCCGGCGTGCCGAAGGACAAGTTCCGGGCCATTCTGGACAGGCGCCGGGGGGCCGCGCCGGAGCAAAGCGAAATGCGACCGAACGGGAGCAAGCGCCGGGGTGCGAGCGCGGGGCCACGGCAAGCGGAGCTTGGCGGGGTAGCGAGCACATTGCCCCCGGCGGGGGCGCTGCCCGGTATGGAGCTTGTGGGCAGTGGCGTGCCGGGCGGTTTGCCCGGCGCGGGAATGTCCGTGCAGGGCGGCGCGGGGATCTTCCCGGGGATGGGCCCGGCGATGGCGTAGGAACGGGCGGAGGGAATGGAAGCCGCGTGTGGAAAAAGAGGAAGGCCCCCGCTTTCGCGGGGCCGATTACGGAATCTGCCGATGGCGTTACTTTCTTAGTGTTAAGAAAGTAACCAAAGAGCGCCGGGGTTTTGCCGTTGGGGCCCCGGCGCGGCGCAGCCGTGACGGGAACGG
>OGGQ01004432.1_pt1 | contig 11599 bp, 11 predicted proteins | sample 1571191 | NCBI WGS metagenome assembly OGGQ01 (sample SAMEA2582061, study PRJEB24529) | metagenome | biome: Human gut stool | place: China | collected 2011
TGGCCGCTGCCCTTTGGGCTTTTCTTTGTTCGCCATTCCGAAAAGGGAAAGAAAAAGCAGGCAGCGCCATAGGCGCTGCCTGCTTTTGTTTTTACCTGTCACGATATTTGCGAAGCACTTCCATAATTTCTTTAAAATTATGGTCCAACTCTTTCTTTTGCCCTTGCTGCAACTGTCGATGCCCTTCAATGCCTCTGTGGATAATGGCGTTCCAGTTGGGATTATTTTCTTCTTTTGTTGCCTGTATCATCAACATGCTAAAATCCATTGCCTGTTGTGGTGAATATCCCAATGCCTGCGTTAAAAATGCAATGGTCTCTGCCTGCACCTGCACAGGTGTGGCCTGCATTTGCTGTGCAAGGCTATTCATCATGCCAAACACAAAAATGCCAAAGGCCTGCCGTTCCATTTCATCTTCATCGTTCACATCATCCAGAACATCCACAGTCTGCTGGAACATCTGTCTTACTGCCAAAGAATATCTTTCCTGCCCGTTCATATTACCTCCTCACCATACCATCATCATGCCGTCTGGATATTTGCCCTTCCACGCGCACGGAATATGCCCATGCATATAATACCACAGCATTTCTTCAAAGAAAGGTGATTTCACATACTGGCCGTAGCTGCGCATAATCATGATAAGCCCCAGTTCATATACCATTTCGCTCTTGATAGGCTCTGAAATAACGCCTTTCTCTATCAGCGCATCTGCTTTGGCAATCAGCAGTGGCTCATATAATCGGTCTACTTGGTTGCACAAGCGAATCCAGCACTGATATTCTGGCCTGTGAAACCTCCCCAAATACCCTGTCACTTCATTTCTTCTATCTATGCAGAGATTTTTCCAGCGCAGCCCAGAAATCGTTTTTTCCGCATCCGCCAGCGTTTTGACGCGCGGGCAGTAAAATTTCACCTTCATCTCCTGCCCCACCTGGGAAAGCAGGTCTGCCCGAACCAGGTTCTCACAAAACTCCGTATCCAACTGTACAAGGTCTTGCGTTTCCACGATATGCCGCCCCCTTTCATCTGCGAAGATTGATTCTTTTGGGCACTTTCTCCAAAAACATGCCGCTCTGCAAACCATAGAAAAGCTGCTGTTCTGCCGCCCTGTTCACAAGCTGAGCTGCCTGTTCGCCGCTGAAACCTACCTTTTTCAAAGCGTCATATATGACGGCATTGTATTCACCTACAAGTGGCGTTCTCTTCTGGGATCTACCATTTCTGCCTTCACGGAAATTATCCCAAAATTTTTCCATTTCCTGATGAAATACATAGTGCGGGCTGCCTTTATCCAAAAAGATATTGCCTTTCAGTGTGATACAAATAGCTTCCTCTTTGGGAATATAGTATGCAAACGCCGCATTCTGGTTCAGATGGTGCCACTGTGTACCTTCTATTCTGCGTTTTCTGCGGTTTTTATAGTAATCCATAAAAGCACGCCAGCCTGTACTCTCTTCCATTGTACCATTGGAATTTTTCTCGTCAAGCAAGCCCACTTCAAAACTGTCCTGCACAGAAAATTCGCGTGGGGCCGTAGGTTCTGTGGGGAAATACTCATATCCGCCCACCTCATAGTTTTTCAGCATTTCATCCATGTCATAGCCCAAACGGGCAAGCGCTTCACGGTCTGTTTGCCAAAGGATGTTTAAATTGTACATTTCTTCCGGGGTCAGAAGGTCTGCTTGGTCAGCCTGCAACTTATGCAACGCACGCTGCTGGGCATCATTTAAAAAATAATGGTCGAAAATAGTACCGAGCTGATCGCTGCCATTTTCCATCACACTGGCAGGCTGTGGCACTTCCGTATCCAGAAACTCCCCGGCGGCCCAGTATTCCGAGGCTTTGGCGGGGTCGGTGTTCCACAAATCGTCCACAAGCTGCTTTTCCTGCGCCGTCATCGCTTCGCCCTGCGTCCATTTCAAAAACGCCCGCCGCTGCGCGGCCTCCGCCGCGTCCTGCGCCGTGCCTGCGGCCGCGGGCGCGGCGGGAACTTCACCCCAGCCGCCGCGGTGCGCGGGCACATAGCCCGGTGCTTCGCCCCAAAGGCTGTGCAGCTCCGCCTGCTGGTTTGCACTGGGCGCCAGCCCCTGCCGCAGGGCCTCGAACCCCTGCTGCTGCGCGGCGTTCAGCACCGGCTGCCCGTGCAAAACGCTATCCAAAGCGCCAAGCCCCACGGGCGCAAGCTCGCCTGCGGCGTTTGCCAAAAGCCCCGCGCCCGTGTTTTGCAGCGCATTGCCCCAAATGCTCCCCGACGTCAGCACCTGTTCGCCCGAGCGCACGCCCTGCGTCAACTGGCGCGCATAGCTGCCTGCCTGCTCTATTGCCTGCGGCACGGTGCCCAGGCCAAAATCCAGCATGGCGTCTGCCGCCATTCCGCGGATAGCCTCCGGCGTGGCAAGCTGGCCCAGCACGGGCACCGTTTGCAGCTTCTGCGCGGGGCCTGTAGCGGCTATGGCGTTTGCAACATCATCCAGCGCGCCACTTACCCCCGGCACCGCCTGCATCAGCCTGCCTGCCAGGGCATACTGCGCCGCACTGCTCAGCCCATAGCCAAGGCCGTATTGCACCGGGTTTTGCCCGGCCGCGCTTTGGCTGCGCTGGGCAACGCCCAGCGGGTTTTCACCCTCGAAACCCGCGCGCCGCCAGTTTTCGGCCTCCAGCGCGCCGCGCACCTGCGGCACAAGCGGCAGCGCGTTGCCCGCGCCCGAAAATGCGCTGCGCACCCCGCTTACTTTTGTGGCAAGCGTGTCCATAATCTCGGCCTGATACAAAAGTATTTCTATTTCTTTGGTGCTCTGCCCCATTTCCCGCAAGGCACGGGCTGCCTCATAATAGGCGTCAAAATCCGGCCCTATCACGCCATTCCATTCTTTCAGCGCCGCCCGGGCGGCAGCCTTTTCTGTTTCCGACATGGTATAGCCCGGCTGCGCCCATGCTTCCAGCGTGCCCCAACTCATCGTGCTTTGCACCTGCTGTACCTCTTGCTCTTTTTGCGCGGAAAGCTGGCTTTTCAGACGTTCGCGTTTCTCCAGAAGGGCAAGATATTCCGGCGTATAGGCCATGCTGGCGTCTGCGGTATACATCATATTGGTGCTTTCCAGCTCCCATATGCGGCTGTTCACGTCATCCAGTTCCTGCTGCGTTTGAGAGGACGCAGCCGTTTGCTGCGCCTGTGCCGCCTGGCGCGCCTGCTGTTCGGCCTGCCCGGCCTGCGCCGCCAGCGCCTTTTCGCTTTCCAGCACCCGCTCCAGCCGCTGTATTTCCTCAGACGTTGTGCTGGGTGTGCGCCGCGCCGCAAAAAGCGCAGCCTGGGCCTGCTGTGCAAGGCTGCCGTGCCGGGCACTTTCGCTTAGGCCCTGCAAATTCTGCTGTTTCTGCTGTTCCTGCGCCTGGCGCTGGGCCTGATTTTCTTCGTTCCAGGCGGCAAGGTAACTTTGGTATGTCTCGTTCTTCTGCGCCTCCAGCGCCGCTATTTCAGATTGAGAGCGCCCGTCCTTCCTTGCCTGTGCCACCGCCTGCTGCTGGGCTTGAAACTGCTTGCGCAGCCTGTCTGCCGGAGTCATGGTGGCGGCCTGATATTCCTGCCGCATGGCCTGTTCTGCCGCCTGCGCTTCTTCCAGCTGCTCGCTCAAATATGCCTGCCGTTGTTGAAGGGCCTGACAGCTTTGGTTGTATTCCGCAATATTCGTAATATACATCGGGTTCATCGCCCGCATGCTGTTCAGCTGTGTGTTCACGTTCTCCAGCTCGGCAGAAAGCGATTGCGTCACGGGTTTCAGGCTGTCCAGCGCGTCCAGATTCGCCTGCATGCTGGGCGCAAATTCCATTTGTCTGAAAGGGGTGTGCCAGTCTGCATCTGCCGCTTCACCACTCTGCATGCCCTGTTCTGCCGGCGCCTGCCCGTCCCCGTCTGCCGCGGCCTGCCACGCGGCGTTTTGCTGTGCGCTTACGCCCGTGGCGGGCGTGGGCTTTTGGCCCTGCTGCCCCGCGCCGGTTTGCCCGGCCTGAAATGCCGCGCCGCCGGGCGCGCTCTCCTCGGGCGCGCTTTCCGGCTGGGCCGCCTGTGCCTTGCGCTGCTGGGCGCGCCGCTTTTTTTCCATTTCGCGCTTTTCTTTTTCGCTGTACATGTGCTGCGAAAGCCAGCGCCCGGCCTGCTGCCCCTTTTCCCAGGTGTCGCGCTCTGTGCTGCGCACAAGGGCCGAAAGCCTGTCCTCCTGTTTGTTTCGTGCCATCTCTCTCCTCCTTTTTTGCCGTGCTGCGCACGAAAAAAGCGATGGGCCCGAAACCGTTTGGTTTCGGGCCCATCGCCCAATTTTCCATCTTTTCTTTTTTTGCTTTTTGCGCACAGGGCGCAACGTGCAGGGCGGCCCTGCCCGCGGCAAAGCCGCTTTGCGCCCGGCGCGGGGCGCTTTTTACAGCCCGGGGCGCGCGGCGGCGCTATACCCAGCCAAAGCTTTTGGCCCAGGCCAGCAGCGTGGGCGCCAGCCACACACAGCCCCAGCACAGCGCAAACGTGCCATAGGCCCACAGCCAAAGGGGCTGCGCCCCCGGCTGGGCCGCCCCGTGCGCCAGCCTGTCGGCCAGCACGCCCGCGGGCCGCACCGGCAGCCTGCCCGCCAGCCCCGCCACCAGCGGCGCGGCAAAGGCCACCGGCGCAAGCTGCGCCAAATAGGGCACAAGGTTAAAATAAATGGTGTTCACACGCACCTGCGGCTGCTGGGCAAGCACCAGCCCGCCCCACTGGCCCAGGGCGCCAAGGTCGAACAGGTTTGCCTCCAGCTGGCCGGGGAAGGTGTAGGCCATAAGAAGGAAGAACCCCGCGCAGTAGATGCCGTTCATCACCAGCCACGGCGTGCGGTTTTGCGCCTGCCAGGTGCTGAGGATGAGGAACGGCGTAAGCAGAATAAGCCACTGCGGGTGCCACTGCACCAGCAAAAACAGCAGGCTGAACACCGCCAGGCACACATACACGGCCTTCTGGCGCATAGCCTCGGCCCCGCTGGGCCGCCACATCCAGCACGCCACATACAAGCACGCCAGCACTGTTAAAAACAGCGAGGGCGCGCCCACCGCGGGCAGCGTGCGCTCGAACAGGCGCTGGGCAATGAGGCTGTTGAAAAAGCCCGCGTCGCCGCTGCGCCCCCAAAACAGCAGGCTGCCGGGCAAATACAGCCACAGGCTGGCCAGCGCATATTTGCAAATGTGCAGCGGCCGCTTTTCCCACAGCAACAGCAGCGGCACAAACACAAACACCGCAAACATTTTAAACAGCATGGCCGCGCCCATGGCCAGCACAAAGCGCCAGATGCGCCCGTCCATAAAATACCGCACGCCCAGCAAAAGAAAAAACAGGCAAAGGCTGTCGTACTGGCCCATGCACAAAACCGTGAAAAACGAAATGGGGCACAGCCAGAACAGGTACGGCGTCCACGCCGTTTCCGCCTGCCCTGCGCCCAGGCGCCGCGCAATGGTTTGCAACAGCAGCCCGCAGCCGGCCCAGGCCGCCACGCCCAGCGCCTTTGTCCACAGCATAAACACAAACGGGCTCACCGGCACCAGCTTGCCCAGCAGGTACACCGGCAGGTCCCACACGGCGCACAGCAGGTAAAACCCAATGTGGTAATGGGCCGCGTTGGCAAAGCCGTACGCCTGCCTTGCCTGCATGGTGTGTTCGTAAAAATCGAAAAATTGCCCGCTGAACAAATCGTCCAGCAGAATATGCACATGCTGCGCCGTCTCTTGAATATCCGGGTGGTTCCACAAAAAGAATGCGGCCAGCGCCAGCACCGCCAGCGCGGCGGCGTCCCCCCTGCCCGGCAGGCGCGCGCTGCGCCAAAACTTCCCCTTCACATTCTGCACATCCTTTTTCAAGCCTTGCCCGCGCGGCGGGCCAGCTTTATTGTAGCGCCCGGCCGCCGGGGCGTCAACCGCGCCGCACGCTCACGCCGCGCCGTCCGGCTGGCGCACAAACACAAGCGGGCCGTCCTCATCCGTCAGGCGGTTCACATACGGGCCCTCCAGAAAAATAAACTCGCCCTCACGGGCCTCGGTCAGGCCGTTCCACAGCACGCGCATGCCTTTGTATTCCCCGTCCAAAACCTCAATGCTCGTCCCGCTCATGCGGCTGCCCATTTCTACCGCTATTTTTTCGCCGTCCAGCACCGCAAAGCCCGTGCAGGTTCTGCCCTCCTGCACCTCCAGCCAGATATACGGCTGCTGGCACACCCAAACAGACCCCGGGTGCGCAGCGGGCTCGTTTTGGCGGTACTGCCGGGTGCAATTCCCTTTGTATGCAAGGCGGGCGCAGACATAGAGAAACGGCAGCAGCCACGCCAATGTGAATGCTGCGCCAAAGCCCACCAGCAGCTTCTTCCACCGCGGCCAGCGCTTCTTTTCCGCCTTTTCCTGCATCAGGGCCCCTCCTCTTCTCTATTCTGTGCCCCATCCGGCTGGCGCACAAACACAAGCGGGCCGTCCACATCTGTCAGAAGGTTGCGGTATGGGTCGTCCAGCGTCATTTTGTCTTGGCTGAATTCCGCCTGCCCCACCCAAAGGCTGTGCCGCTCTTGCGTCTCTTCGTCCACCGTCTCTATCACCAGCGCCACCGGCGGCATGGTCAGGCTAATTTCCACCGTCTCGCCATTCACCACCGCTTCGCCGGTGCACTGCCAGTCCTCCCCAACGGCAAACCAAACGCCCGCCTCCTCGCACACCCATGTGCTGCCGGGGTAATTGAGGGGGGAATAGCGAAGGGCCTTTTGCCGTTCCGCATCAATCAGATAAAAAATGATCGAAAACATGGCAATGCAAAACAGCACAAGATAGCCCGCCGCGGCAGCAACGCCTACCAACAGCTTCTTGCGCCGCGGCCAACGCTTTTTTTCCATTTTTTCCGGCATACTTGCTCACCTGCTCTTCACCCAAACACCAGGCCCGGCCGCCGGGGCGTCAACCGCGCCGCACGCTCACGCCGCGGCCTCTTCGCCCCACTTCGCCGTGCCCTCATAGCCTTCGGCCACGGTGAGCACATATCTGCCGGTTTTCTCGCCGGCCTGCACACAAAACACCGTATCTGCCGTGAAGCCATCCATCTCTTCCGGGAAGCCCCAGCAGGCGCTGTCGTACACGATCTCGCTTACAAGCTGGCCGTCTTTGAAAAACAAAAGGCGGTTCCAGCGCCCATCGTTCAGCGGCCTCAGCGCAAAGGCATACCCCGTAAGCTGCCGCACGCTTTCCCCCGTGCCGTACGGCATGCGGTCCAGGTATGCTTCCTCCCACTCAAACGTCAGCACACGGCCCGGCTTCACCCGGCTGTGCTGCTGCACATATTCTTCCAGGCGCGCCAGCTGGGCCCCCGGCCTGTCGCTGGCGCTTTGCGCCCGGAACAAATGGAACAGGCGAACGGATTCTATCAGCACAAGGCTTGCCATTGTAAAAAAGATGACAAGCAGCGCCAAAAGAAACTTTCTTGCCCTCATTTGCGCCCACCTCCTGCTTGCCAAACCATGCCACCGCCTTACGCCGCGCTGGAAGCGCGCGCCTCGCTTTGCGCGCCGCTTTCGGCCTTTTGCGCCGCTTCGTCTTCTTCCTGCCACACAGCCGTGCCCTCATAGCCCTCGGCCACGCTAAGGGCATACCGCGGCGCATTGGCCTCAATGCGGAACACCGTTTGCGGCGTAAAGCCCAGCAATTCCACGGGAAATTCCCACTCAAACCAGGAATACACAAGTTCCTTCACAAGCTGGCCGTCTTTGAAGAACAAAAGGCGGTTCCAGTATTCGTCGTTCAGCGCTTTCACTTCAAACGCATACCCCGTAAGCTGCCGCACCGTCTCCCCCGTGCCATAGGGCCTGCGGTCGATATACGCCTCGTCCCACTCAAACGTCAGCACGTCCCCCGGCGCCATCTGGCTGTGCGTTTGGATGTATTCTTCCAGCCTTGCCCGCTGGTCGGCAGCGCCTTCTGTGTAAGCAGGCCCCCCGCGGGAAAACATGGTGTAGGCGGCGTGCAAAAGCACAGCCAGCAACGCGCACGCCACAGTCAGAATGATCAGCAGCGCCGCCGCAAGGCCCTTTGCCACTTTCATGCCGTTTCCCCCTTTTACTCATAAAGCCATTGCAGCTGCCCCGCATCCATTGCCTCGGTTGTATAGTGGAACAAAAGCAGATCCGCTTCGTCAAACCCCTGGCACAGTTCCAACGCCTGCCGGATAGCCTCCTCAGAACCATAGCGGCTGAAAAGCTCTGCATGAACAGCCTCTGGCGTATCCGGCATTTTTGCCGCCAGGCTTCGCCCCACAGAGTTGTTGTGCATATCCATCACAATATTCTCGGCCGTGGTAAGGCCGGTGGCAGGGTCGGAATTATTCAAAACACCAGATTTATACTGATAGTCTAAATAAGCTTCATGTGCTGTTGCAAATGTCTCGGCCATTTCCGGGCCAATGCGGTAAGCCATTTGTGCGTTCCAAAAGGCATGCAGAAATGCATTCGGCTTTGCGCCGTCCACATCAAGGTTGGGATATCCTTCAAATAACACCCTTTTTCCCAGTTGCGCCTTGTTAGAAGAGGTATATGCTTTGATGCCCTCTTCGGGGTTATGCATTGTTAAATCAAGTTCTACAGTTTTAATTTTTTTTGATAGTACCGGCACAAGAAGTTTAGCAAGTAGATAAGTAGGAGTTGAATCAGCCATTTTCCAACTTTCATGCCCTTCATGGGTTGAATCCACCCAATCCATCCACCACTGCGGGTCGGTGTAATCGGGCGGAAGATATTCGTCTGCCGGCCGCGCCGCGCCCAGCTGCCCGCCGGAAAGCGGGCTCTCTGCCGCCCTGGCGCCGCTGCCTGCAAGGCCCGCCTGCAAATTTTGGGGCGCCGCGCGCAGCAGCTGCACTCCGTCTTGCGCGCCGTGCCGCACGGCGCCTGGCGCGGGCGCTTCGTCCACAAAGCGGGGCAGGCCCTCCTGCTTTGGCAAAGGCCCTGCGGGCCAGGGCAGCAGGGCCAGGGCGCCGGGCGCCAAATCGGTGCGCCGCCTTGTTTCTTCCATCATACTGCCCGGCTGTGTGCCCGTCAACCCTGTGCCGGGCCAGGGCAGCTCCATCGTGTGCAGCCGGGGCGTTTCCTCCCATTCGCCCGGGCCCGCATAGGGCGCGCCGCCTTGTGCTTCGTTCCCGGCGCCCGCCCGTGTGCGCGGCGGGCTGCCTTGGGCCCGGCCCCAGCCGTCTGCGCGCGGCGCCTGCGGTTCGGCCTTTTGCACCCCGGCGCCCGCGCGGGCCGCCTGCCTTTTGGCCTGTTTTTCTTCGTCTGCGCGCACAGCCTGCGCCAGCCTTTGCGCCACCTCTTCGCTTTTTTCTTTTGTGTCGCGCTCTATTGCGCGTGCAAAGGCCTCGCGCCTGTTCCAAAAATCGTTTTTTTCCCTTTTTTCATCGCGCGGTTTCCTTCCTTTCTTCTGTGCGTTTTCTTTGTGCGCGGGCCGGGGCCCGCGCACAAAGAAAACGGCCGCCGGGTTTGCCCGGCGGCCATGCCGCGCATGCTGCGCGCTGTGTCAGGCCGTAACGGCCTTGGTGGGCACGGGCTCGCTTTCGCTGTTCACCACTTTCACGTTGCGGCTTTTCACCGGTGCGGTGATGGCCGTGCCGGAAATGCCCTCGCCGCAGATGGAAATGCAGCGCCAGTTGTTGAAGCCCGCCATAAAGCGCGCGCGGCCCTTGAACACGTTGGCGTCGGTGTTCGGGTCTATGTCGCTTTTCACCGTCAGGGGCAGGCGGTCCAAAAACGGCAGGCACATGTAGTCGTCTTTGAACTTCGAATCCATCATAATGAAATAGGGCTTGCCGCCAATGGCCTTGGGCAGGTAGTTCCACACCAGCACGTTCCACAGCCCGGCCTGGAAGTTGATGGCGTTGTTGCTGGTTTCGGGGTCCAGCTCGCTGCCCACGGCCGCCAGCACGGCGCGCTTCAGCTCGCCCACGTTGGGGATGAGGATGGTATCCGGCGTCACGTTCAGCAGATGGCCGTCGTCGTCTGTGAAGCTCTGCATGGAATCCTGCACTTTATCCAGCACATAGGTGGAAAAGGCCCCCTGAAAGGCGTTGCACTGGGCGCCCGTGCCGCCCGTGATGGACGGGTGCGCCGTGGAAAACAGCGCCGCGCCGTCCGCCGAGGCGGTGGAGTATTCGCGCCCGCCAATGGTGGTTTTTTCGGCCACGCCGCCCGCCAGAAGCCCCGCGGCAAACTCTTCGCGCGTGCGGTTGAAGCTGGTGGCAAAGATGTTGGCGCGGCTTTTGATTTTGCCGTACTTTGCGTCCTCCACCATCTCCTGCGTCACCTCAAACGAGCTTTTCCAGGTGGTGGGCTCCAGCACTTTGGCATAGCCCTCCTGCATGCTGGTTTTGGGGTAGGCGCCGTTCTCGCCCACGTCCTCGAAGTTGCCAAGGCTTGTCTCCTGCGTGTATTTTTCGGCGTAGTTGCGGGTGCTGTCCATGAAAAACACGTTTTTGATTTGGCTTTGCTGCTCAAACGCCTCCACGTTTTTCTCAATCACAGCGCGGATGGGCTCCTGGCTTTTGCCGTAGATGCTGTCGTTCAAACCCGAGCCCTTGGAAAAAATAATGCCTGCCATGCTCGTCTCTCCTCTCTGTCTCTCATTCGAAATGGCCGCGCACGCGGCTGTTGGTTGCGGCGCCGTCCGTCCAATCTATGGTGAACACGCCGCTGTCGGTGGTGGCGGTGACGCTTGCGGCGTCGGCGCCCAGCGTCACCTTGCTGCCCACCAGGGTGGCCGCCACGGTGGCGCTGCTTTGCGTTTCAAACACGGTGGTGGGCAGCACGCGCAGGGCCGGGTACAGCCCGTCTGCCGTCTTTTCGCCCATCACCATGTGCGTGGGGGCCGCGGTGGCCGTGGCCTGCGCCAGCTTGCCGCCGCTGCCCAGGGTGGCGGCGCTGCCCAGGGCCAGCTGTGCGTCGCTGGGCAGGTATTCAAAGGGTTCCACCGCGCCCAGGGCGCGCTTTGCAATTTTGAACATTCTGTTTTCTCCTCTCTTTGCGTTTGTGGTTTGCCGCGCAGGGCGGCCGGGGCGTGCCCGGCCGGCTACTGCCGGTATTTTTTGGCATAGTGTTCGGCCTCTTTGCGCGAAATGCCAAAGTTGGCCCATTCGGCATATTCCTCTTCCGTAAGGCCGCCGGGCGCGGGGCCTTCGCCGCCCGCCGGGGCCAGATGCCCCTTGCCGCGCGCCGCGTTGATGGCCGCCTGCCGGGCCGCCGCTGCCTGGCCGCGGGCCAGGCGCTCGAAGTTCACGGCCTTGTAGGCCACGTCCAGCGGCACGCCGCTGCGCACCAGCGCGTCGAACTGGGGGAAGGTGTCCATGCCTGCAATGTCGGCCAGCGTTTTTACGGCCGGGTCCAGCTCGCTGATGCGGCGTATCTGGCTGTTCAGCACGCGCTCGCCCTCGCTGCGCCGCGCCCGCTGCACCAGCTGCATGGCCTGCTGCACCACCGGGTTTTGCGCCGCGGCCTGCGCCGCAGCCTGTGCATCCACGGGCGCCGGGCCAGCGGCAGGCGTGCCGGGCCCCTGCGGCGCCCCCTGGCCCGCGGCC
>OGGQ01004434.1_pt1 | contig 11597 bp, 10 predicted proteins | sample 1571191 | NCBI WGS metagenome assembly OGGQ01 (sample SAMEA2582061, study PRJEB24529) | metagenome | biome: Human gut stool | place: China | collected 2011
GTTTGGTAGAGCGCTGCGTTCGGGACGCAGAGGTCGCGTGTTCGAATCACGTCGCTTCGACGATGGAAAAGCACCGGAAAGTCTAGGTTTAAGACATCCGGTGCTTTTTTTGTTTTAGAACCCCTTTTCTTTGCATAATTCGGTTTGACTTGGCAAAATAATACAAGTATAATTAATAAAAATATGTTTTTATTTTGAAAGCATGTTGCGGAACGGAGGTAGGGGTTATGGAAAGTTCGAGACTGCCGTTTATTTCGGTGGTGATTCCGGTACGAAATGAGCATAAATATATACGGGCCTGTCTGGATTCGGTGTTACGGCAGGATTATCCGCGGGACAGACATGAAGTGCTGCTGGCAGTAGGTCCATCCGAAGACGATACAGAGGAAATTATCCGGGAATATGAGGAATGCTATGGTCATATCCATATGCTGAAAAATTTAAAGGGTACGATTTCCTGCGGTTTGAATATCGGCATCAAAGCGGCAAAAGGCGAGTATATTGTTCGCATGGATGCACATTCAGAATTTGCTCAGGATTATATTTCAAAATGTGTGGAATATTTGCTGAAAAGCGGCGCTGAAAATGTGGGCGGGCCAATGGTAGCAGAAGGGAAAAATCCAATTCAGCGCGCAGTGGCTGCAGCCTATCATTCGCCATTTGCCCTTGGAGGCGGAAAGCAGCATATTAAAGATTATGAGGGTTATAGCGACACGGTTTTTTTAGGAGCTTTTAAAAAATCCACAGCGGAAGAAATTGGTTTGTTTGATGAAAAATTAATTTTAAATGAGGATGATGATTTTAATTTCAGGCTTAGCGAAGCCGGTGGCAAGATTTATATATCCAGTGAAATTCACAGTATCTATTATCCGCGTGATACTTATTTGGGCCTTATCAAACAATATTTTGGCTATGGGTTCTGGAAAGTCGCGGTCATAAAGAAGCATCATAAACCGGCGCGGCTATCCCATCTTGTTCCGATGATGTTTGTTTTGTTTTTAATATTCGGAGGATTCATGAGCTGTTTCAGTCAGAGATTCCGAAAATTTTATGCTGGAGTGATGGGACTTTATACAGTAATGGATGTGGGGGTTTCTTGCACATTGAAAGCGGAGGATACTTCGGATGGATTCATGCTGCGCCTGAGGTTGATGTTGATTCATTTCCTGCTGCATGTTTCCTATGGCTGCGGATTTATCGCAGGACTGATTCGTTGACAAACCTGTGTAAAAGCTTTAGAATAGAAAAGATATAATATAAAGAGAAGATTCAGGAAAGAGAACCCATTATGAGTGAAAAGATATTAACGGTTGTCGTGCCGAGTTATAATGTAGAAGCTTATTTGGAAGAAACGCTGGCCTCTTTTATCCATCCGGATATCTTAGAAGATCTGGAGGTCCTGATTGTCAATGATGGTTCAGTGGACAGGACAGAGGAAATTGGCAAACGGTATGAGTCAGAGTATCCGGAGACATTCCGTGTCATCACAAAGGTGAACGGTGGTCATGGTTCCACCATCAACCGGGGCATTGAAGAGGCTGCCGGGAGATATTTCAAAGTCGTGGACGGCGATGACTGGGTAGATACGGAAAATTTCCGACGGTTAATTAAAATGTTAAAACGATTAGACGTGGATGTGGTCGGAAGTAATTATACAATGGTGGACCATGTGACGCGAAAACCAGCGAAGCTTCAGGAATATCCTTTTGAAAAAGTGGAATATGGAAGAATCTATCATCTGGAAGATATTGTTGGCAGGACGACAGTATCGATGCATGCCATGACGATTAAGACAGAGATTCTTCGAAAGATGAGGGTGAAGATTGATGAGCATATGTTCTATGTTGACATGGAGTATATCACTTTCCCGATTCCATATGTAGATACACTGATCTTCCTTGAACCATCGGTGTATCGGTATCGACTGGGAGTACCGAATCAAAGTATGTCTATTAAGAAAATGCAGGCGAATCTGAAAAATCATCTGCATGTTTTGCTGCGTCTGGAACGCTATGTGGAACATATGGACGGAAAGTTGAGCGATGCACAGAGGCAGTATATGAATGAAATCATCGGATGGATGATCGGTAGTCAGATGAAGATTTATATAAGTTTCCCTCTGGGGAGCGGCAAGCAAAAAGAGGCAATGGCGTTTGATGCTTTTATGAAGAAGCGGAACCCCGGAGCCTATCGCAGTGTAAAAAATAAAGCGGTGTGGTTCATGCGGTATACGGGATTTTTAACCTTCCCGGTGGCCGTGCTGGCGTTTAAACACCGTAGAAATTCTTATTAAAATACGTGTAAGGAGATTCTGGATATGAATCTGATGATGGAACGTTTAAGTACACTTTTTCGATACAAAGATTTATTACGGGAACTGGTGGTCCGGGACTTGAAGTTAAAGTACCGGAGAAGTTTTCTTGGTTATTTGTGGAGCATTTTAAATCCTTTACTGATCATGCTGGTCATGGTGGCCGTATTTTCCCATATGTTTCGTGCGGGGATCGAGAATTTCCCGGTATATCTGTTGTCTGGACAGGCGGTATTTGACTTTATTCGGAATTCAACGACAATGGCTATGTATTCCGTATTGGATAATGGGGCGCTGATTAAAAAAATCTATGTTCCGAAATATATTTTCACATTGTCCAAAATTACAAGTACCATGGTGGATTTTGTATTTTCTCTGGGGGCCCTGGCGCTTGTTATGATCGTGACGCATTCAGCGTTTACACCCTATCTGCTGGCAACGCCGATTCTCGTTATTCAGGTTTACATTTTTGCCTGTGGCATGGGATTTTTCTTGTCGGCGGCAAATGTGTTTTTCAGAGATATTCAGTATATTTACGGAGCATTTCTGGTAGCATGGCAGTATATTACGCCGCTGTTTTATCCGATCGATCTGCTTCCGCAATGGCTCCGATCGATTGTTGAATGGATTAACCCGGCCTGGTATTATGTAGAACATTTCAGAGATTTGGTCCTTTATGGATGCTTCCCGACCATGCGGGTATTTGTAGGCGGTTGGATATGGGCTTTTATTATGCTGATTTTAGGGTTGTTTGTGTTTAAGAAAACGCAGGATAAATTTATCTTATATTTATAGGAGCGCGGAAGATGGAACAGGATTATGTAGTTGACATTGAAAATTTGACGATACGGTTTAATCTGGCATCGGAAAAAATCAGTGATTTGAAAGAGTATTTTATAAAACTTATCCGGCGGGAGTTGATGTTTCAGGAATTTCTTGCGCTTCAGGATGTGAACCTGAAGGTAAAGCGGGGGGAATCCTGGGGGTTGATCGGAGTGAATGGTTCAGGAAAATCCACTCTGCTGAAATCCACCTGCGGTATATTAAAACCATATAAGGGCAGTATTCGAATCAATGGCAACATCGCTCCGCTCATTGAGCTTGGCGCTGGTTTCGATTACAATATGACGGCGCGGGAAAATATATTTCTGAATGGTACAGTCCTTGGACACTCCCGTAAGTTTATGCAGGAGCATTTTGATGAAATTGTTGATTTTGCCGAACTGCATCAGTTTTTGGATGTACCGATCAAAAACTTTTCATCCGGTATGCAGGCCCGTTTGGGATTTGCCATTGCGACGATGGTGCGCCCGGATATTTTGGTCGTTGACGAGATTTTGTCTGTTGGTGATTATCAGTTCCAGCAGAAATGTTATGGTCGTATGCGGGAGATGTTGGAGGGTGGAACAACGCTGCTCTATGTTTCTCACGATATTGATTCAGTACGTGAACTTTGTAACCATGCCATTTGGCTGGAAAAAGGCCGGGTGCGTAAAAGCGGATTGGTCGATGAAGTCTGCGATGAGTATATGCAGGTGAATAGATAGGAGGAAGAAGTATGGGAAGACCAAAGGTATCAATTGTTGTGCCAATTTATAATGTTGAAAAGTATCTGCGCCAATGTCTGGATAGTGTTGTGAATCAGACATTAAAGGAGATTGAAATTATATGTGTGGATGATGGTTCTACAGATTCATCGCCAGAAATTATTCAGGAATACGTTGAAAAAGATAATAGGGTGAAGGTTATTTCAAAGCCAAACAGCGGATATGGAAATTCGATGAATCGTGGTTTTGACATGGCTGAGGGAGAATATATCGGTATTGTTGAGTCGGATGATTATGCAGAACCGAATATGTTTGAAGTATTGTATCGCATTGCCAGTAAAAATCGGTTGGATATTGTAAAATCTGGCTATTATTTTTACTATTCTATTCCGACAGAACGGAATGAAAAGATTGAAATTGTTTCAAAGGCGAGAGAAAATGTAATTTTTTGTCCAGCTACAGATTTTAAGGCGCCAATGGAAATGGTTGAGTTTTTTAATTTGAAGCCGACAATCTGGTCAGCCCTTTATCGCAGAGATTTTATTCGCGAGAATAATATTCGCTTTAATGAAACGCCGGGAGCTTCTTTTCAAGATGCCAGTTTTAATTTTAAGGTAATGGCACTGGCAAAAAGGGTGCAGTTAATCCGGGATGCTTTTTTACATTATCGGCAGGATAATGAAAATTCTTCTGTAAATTCTGTGGGGAAAGTGTTCTGCGTTTGTGATGAATATGCGGAAATGCAGCGGTTTTTGGACACTAATCCGGTGAACCGTGGAAGACTTGAGTGCGTTTGTAAACGTATAAAATATGATTCTTATATGTGGAATTTTCAGAGATTGGCACCAAAGTATAGATACATTTTTATCGAGCGTGCGGCTATGGAATTTAAAGAGGACTTTGAAAAGGGCACGATGAATCCGAAATATTTTGAGGAATATAAGTGGAAAGATGTGAAGCAGTTAGTGGAGGATCCGGTTGTATATTATACGCGGAAAGCTTTGAATCAACCGGGTTATACATCAAAGGCTGTTCGGACGATTAAGAATTCGTATTCTTATAAAATCGGCAGATTAATTACGTTTTTTCCAAGAAAATTCCTTGGCGGGATTCAAAGTGTGAAAGATGACGGCATTGTTTATACGTTTAAGCTTGGATGTAAGAAGATTGCGAGGGGATTATCATGGTTAAAAGACCAAAAGTCTCGATAATTATACCGATATACAATGTGGAAGATTATTTGAGCCGTTGTCTTGAGAGTGTAATGAACCAGACATTGTCTGACATAGAGATTATTGGCGTGAACGATGGAACAAAGGATAATTCTGTTGAAATTATGCGGGAATATATGGCGTTAGACAGCAGAATGCAATTGGTTGAAAAAGAAAACGGCGGTTTGTCATCGGCAAGAAATGCCGGATTAGCTGTGGCGACGGGAGATATGATCCTGTTTTTGGATTCGGATGATTATTTGGCATTGAATGCCTGTGAACGAATTTATGAAGAAAGATTGAATCACGGGGCGGATATCATCGTTTTTGGCTCAACGCCTTTTCCGGAAGTACCTGAGCCGGATCCGTGGACGGTGTGGGCTCTCACTTGCCGGGATGTTTATTATCCGAAATTTCATCCGGATGCTTTATTCAAAGAACCGAGCGGAAACCCCTTTGCATGGAACAGAGCATTCTCAAGAGAGTTTTTAGTGCGAAATCATTTGATGTTTTCAGAAGAGGTGCTATTTGGCGAGGATCTTGTATTCATTTTTCAGGCAGCCCCGTTGGCCAGAGGCATTCAGTTTATTAGTGATAAACTCCATTATTATCAATGCTTCAGACAGGGTTCTTTGATGAATGAATATAATGGGGAAAACGAACGGAAGTTATGTCAGCATGTTCGTAATATGCGTTTTATTACCGACTTCTGGTATAAAAAGGGATTTTTAAAGAAATGGAATCGGGAGTATACCCGTTGGTTTATACGCTTTATTGGATCGGATATCGTTGTGGATCGTCCGACGAATGCCAGATACTTAATCAGAGAAGTTATTAAAATTATGGATGACTATCAAATGAATGATGGACGATTGAAGGTTAAAGCGCTTCAGGCGTTCTGTAAGGTGTTTGGATAGTAATGATTAAAATGGAGGAATCGGTATGAAATACGATTATTTAGTTGTAGGGGCGGGGCTGTTCGGATCGGTCTTCGCGTATGAAGCAAAGAAGCGGGGAAAGACGTGCCTGGTGATCGATAAAAGGCCGCATATCGGCGGCAATGTTTATTGCGAAGAGGTCGAAGGAATCAATGTGCATAAATACGGCGCGCATATTTTCCACACATCCAATAAGGCTACCTGGGAATATGTGAATCAGTTCGCCGAGTTTAATAACTACATTAACTCGCCGGTGGCCGTATATAAAGACGAATTATACAATCTGCCGTTTAATATGAATACCTTCAGTAAGATGTGGAATATTCGCACACCGCAGGAAGCTAAGGACATTATTGCAAAGCAGATTGAAGAACTTCACATTGAAGAGCCGAAGAATCTGGAAGAGCAGGCATTGTCGCTTGCCGGCCGTGATGTTTATGAAAAGCTGGTCAAAGGTTATACGGAAAAGCAGTGGGGGCGTGATTGCACGGAACTCCCGGCGTTTATCATCAAACGTCTGCCGCTGCGTTTCACATACGATAATAATTATTTCAATGACCGTTTCCAGGGAATTCCTATGGGCGGCTATACAAAAATCATTGAGAAAATGTTGGATGGCGTAGATGTAAAAACAAATACGGATTATTTTGAGTTTATAAAAGAAAATCCGGATATTGCAGAAAAGACGTTGTTTACCGGCATGATCGATGAATTTTATGGTTATAAGCTGGGAGCGCTGGAGTATCGTTCCGTGCGCTTTGAGACAGAGGTACTTGACTGTGATAATTATCAGGGAAATGCCGTTGTAAATTATACAGCGAGAGAAGTGCCATATACGCGGATCATCGAACACAAGCATTTTGAGTTTGGTCAGCAGGAAAAAACCGTGATCTCCAGAGAGTATTCTTCTGAGTGGAAAGTAGGTATGGAGCCGTACTATCCGGTAAATAATGATGCAAACAATGCATTGTTCGAGGAATATAAAAAATTAGCAGCAAAGGAGGATCGGGTGATATTCGGCGGCCGCCTTGGAAATTATCAGTATTATGATATGGATAAGGTTATTGAGGCGGCGCTTGAACTGGTTTCAAAGGAATTGTAAGTCTGTATAGAGGGGGACGGACGAAGGGTTATATTTTAATAAAGGGGTGAAGCCGTGGATATTCGACAATTGGAATATTTTGTGGAATTGGCTAAGACAAGAAATTTCCGAAAAGCATCGGAACATTTGCATTTGTCTCAACCGGCATTGAGTAAGAGTATCCGTCTTTTAGAGACAGAATTGAATACAGTATTGATTGAGAGAACCAATAAAAGTTTTGAATTGACGGATACGGGACAGGCGCTGTTACAGAAATCTGTATGTTTGATTGAGCAGTTTCAGGACATTTACAAGATGATCGACGACGTCCGGTTATCGAATCAAGGGGAGATTAAGATAGGCATTCCCAATATTCTTGGTTATTTATGCTATTTTGAGCTGATCTGTGAGTTCCAGAAGAAGTATCCGGGAATTAATATTTCTGTATCCGGAGAGGGGACGAAAGATATCAACGCGGCCCTGAGAGAAGAACGCTTGGACCTGGGAATGGGCATGCTTTCGGAAAACGTTCCGATTGCCAGAGACGTACAGGTGATACCACTGACTCACGATGAAGGCGTGGCAGTGGTCCACAGGAGTAAGGCCTATGCAGCTGTGGATGCAATCAGTATCCGGGATATGAAAGACGAAAATTTCGTTCTTATGAACGAACAGTATTTGCTCTATGATGATATTATGCAATTATGTATGCAGGCGGGATTCACACCGAATGTGACGGCGAAAAGCAGCCAGTGGGATTTCCCGCTGATGATGGTCGATGCCAATCTTGGGGTTTCCATACTGCCGAGACCGTTGGTAGAAAAAAGTCCTCTGCCGGATATTAAGGCGGTAAAGATTAAAGAGGGATTCAATTGGGATGTCGGATTCTTTTGCTTGAAAAATCGCCCGAGAACGCATGCGATGAATCAATTTATAGAATTTACAAAGGAATATTTGAAAGAACATAAGGAATTTCATTATATCTACTATGCGGATACGAGTGTCGAATGGAGTGGAAATTGGGATTCTGAAGAATCCAGGATTAAAAAAAATTAAAGAGAGATGAACCAAAAGAAAACCTTCCGGTGTTCCAATCCGGAAGGTTTTGTATTGAAATGAAATATGAATGGAACAGGAGGGGGCTGTACCCGGATCACATTTCTGTTAATTTAGTTTTGAAAGCAATGATTTGTATTTTGTTGTATCTTTTATGGTGATGTAAAAAGATACGTTTGCTTCTGCATCCGTAATAGGAATTGCGATTCTGTCAAATGGAATGTTTGATGTAGCATGTTTTAATGCAGCGTCAGTCACGAAACTGGGGAGAGATGAATTTTTAACCAGTTCGTTGAAAAAGGCAGTTTTAATTCATATACAGAAAAAAAGAAGTATCACTTTGCAAGGACGAGACTGAGTGATGCTTCTTTTTGTATTGAGGGCTTAGGTATATATCTCCAAAATGGCAACTCAGGAAGCCGGTATCCCGGACAGATGATACACCTGAAAGTATCATCTGCCGGTGGTGATTTCCCGCTAATAATATAACCTTGATTACATTATAGTCATGCAGATAAAAATTGTAAAATACATATTATTTATTGAAATAATAACTACAGGTTATAAGAGGCGAAGTGAATTTTACACAGAAATTGGGCAAAACCGCATTGTTATATTGGAGCGATTGTGCTAAAATTAGTATCAAGTTGACATAGCTATGTGTCGGGGGTGCAGTGAATATGGGACTTTTTAAACGAAAACAGGTGTCCCGTTTCTATTTTCTGAGAAATGATGAGTTGGTTGTTTACATAAATAATCAGGGCGCTGAACTTATGTCCGTTAAGGACGCGAAAAATAAGACAGAATATATGTGGAATGGAGATCCGGATTATTGGAATCGACGTTCGCCCTTACTGTTTCCGGTAGTCGGAGAACTGAATGGACAGACATACCGCCATAATGGTCGTGAATACCGTATGCCGCGTCATGGATTCGCACGGGATATGATTTTCAGCAAGAGTGCTGAGACGGACGACCAGATATGGTTTGTTTTGGACTCCAATGATGTGACAAAAAAGAGTTATCCTTTTGATTTTCATCTGGCAGTACGTTACCGCCTCAGGGGACGTATTCTGGAGGTGAAATGGGTGGTGACAAACCGGGATTCTGAGCCAATGTTATTTTCAATTGGGGGACATCCGGCGTTTCGCTGTCCGTTGGAAAAGAACCAGGCTCAGACAGATTATTATATAGGTTTTGATATGGAGGGGCGTGGAAATCCCAAATATCATTCGATCAGCCGGAGAGGGCTTTATGAGCCTCGGGAATATGAGCTCCCGCTGGAGCAGGGACTCTACAGATTTGACAGAGAAACGTTTGCAAAGGATACGCTGATCTTCGAAAAGCAGACGACTCGGGTTTATCTGATGCGCCCGGATAAACGGCCATATGTTACCGTGACTTTTGCGGCCCCGTTGTTTGGCGTTTGGTCACCGCCTGGAAAGCAGGCGCCTTTTGTATGCATCGAGCCCTGGTATGGGCGATGTGACAGAGAAGGTTTCTCGGGCGATCTGATTGAAAAGGACTGGATACAATGTCTCCAGCCGAATGAAATATTTGAAGCTGCCTATTTTATGGAATTTTCTTAAAAAGAGAAAAGTGGACAGTTTATAGCTGTCCACTTCCTTCTCTTTGCGGGAGATTATGCTCTGAATACGAAGGATTCGCAGTCAGTACATTCGATTTTTGTCGGATGATTTTCGTGAGTACCGACTTTAATCTGATTTAAAGTACAATAATCTTCTGTTCCGCAGTGGTGTTTGCATTCTTTGATAGAACACTGGATACAAGCATTTTTACTCATGTTATAGGCTCCTTTCAAATGTTTGATAATTGATTTATAAATCCTTGGAAGGGTTTACACGAAATAGTATGCAACATAGTTTTAATTCTATTCAGAAAAGGGAATATTAAATCTGACATGTTTTGGACTTAATATAGAAAGACAGAGAAAATGAGCAATAAGAAAAAAGTGTTAATTGTTTCAGGATGTGCCGCTGGTGTTTTGGCGGCATGTTATGTTGGCGTATCTATTTATTTTAGTCAGGTATTCTACCCAAATACTTCCATTAATGGAACAGATGTGTCCAATGAGTCTCCGGAATCGGTCAAAGAAACATTGGAGCAGTCGATGATGGCTTATGAAATGAAAGTGCTGACGATTGAAGGCACAACAGAAGTTCTTTCCGGAAAAGACTTCGATTTCGATTACAATTTTGATGAAGTTGATGAGTTAAAGATAAAAGAGATGGGCTGGCTCTGGCCGGTAAAATTCTTTTCACAGACGGATTATGAAATTAAAGTTGTCTATGAATGGAATGAAGAAAAATTAAATAAAAAGATTGATGAACTTCAGTGTATGACTCAGGAAATGACAGCCCCGGTCAATGCGTCTTTAAATGTTGATGATAATGGCGTAAATCTGGTGAAAGAGAATAAGGGCAATACGCTGAAAAAAGAGACTGTAAAAGAAGAAATCGCCAAGGCTATGGGCAGTGGAAAGTCGGAGATTTCATTGGAAGAGGCCGGATGCTATGAATTGCCAAAGATTACGACCGAGTCTCCGGAGATTCAGGATGAGCTGAAAAAGGTCGATGAATTGTGTCAGGCAGAAATAACCTATGATTTCCATGGCAATGAAGAAAAGATTGGTAAGGAGCAGATCAGAAAATGGATTCGCCGGGGTGAAAACGGAGATTTCTATGTTTCAGAAAGCGCCGCGTATGATTATCTGTGTGAGATTTCAAATAAATACGACACCATTAATTCGTACCGGGATTTTTACTCTTCCCGGGGCTGTTGGATTACGTTGAATCCTGGAAGCTACGGCTGGGGAACAGATGTTGACAGCGAGATTGAGTTGCTGATGGACGATATCAAGAACAAGTGGGTTACAAGCCGGGAACCAATTTATTATATGACACCATATGATTATCTGGATCCGAATTCACCTGATGATATTGGATTTACCTATATAGAGATTGATTTGTCCGGCCAGTATATGTGGTACTATAAAGATGGTGCGATTTTTGTTTCGACACCGATTACATCCGGCACGATGAGTACCGGACATGGCACGCCTTCCGGTGTCTATTATATTCATAATCGTCTTCAGAATATTGTTCTCGTCGGTGATGATTACAGACAGCCGGTAAATTTTTGGATGAAGATTGTTGGTGGTGTGGGAATTCATGATTCACTCTGGCGTTCTTCTTATGGCGGCACGGAATACCTGACTTCCGGGTCTCACGGCTGCATTAATACGCCGTATGATGCGGTCGAGTCAATGTTCTGGAATGTTGAAATAGGTACGCCGGTTATCATGTATTATTAGTAAAAGGGACATTGTGGACTTTGACATTCACAATGTCCTTTTTTGATGCTATACTGAAATTAAATAAAAGGACAAGCGGGGGATTTGCATGGAAAGAGTCGATTTAGTGTGTCTGGGGG
>OGGQ01004436.1_pt1 | contig 11593 bp, 6 predicted proteins | sample 1571191 | NCBI WGS metagenome assembly OGGQ01 (sample SAMEA2582061, study PRJEB24529) | metagenome | biome: Human gut stool | place: China | collected 2011
TACGGCGACCACCGAGATCTACTCTCTTTCCCTACACGACGCTCTTCCGATCTCATCGCAATAGGTGTCCAAAGGGTTCGGACCGCGTTTCAATCCTCCTTCCGACACTTGCAACTCGTCGTTTACCCAAAGCCAGTATTTCGTATCGGCAGCCAGACGCAGTTCCAGTGAACGGGGCTGTTCGTCCAATGTCACCGTATTACGGAAACACCACCATGTGCCGGGAGCAGCCGGCTCTTTCTCTTTTAAAGTCCAGACCTGTGCCTGTACATAAACAGACAGGCAGCAGACTAACATACATAACCACTTTTTCATTTCACTTCTATTTTTGCTGTACGGAATGGAAGCACCGGCATATCCGCATCTGTACGGAGACTGCCAATGGTCGCTTCATCAAAACAATAATATACCTGATAAGGTGCTTTCAATCCTCGCAGCGGAATCTGCAAGCTCTTGCCTTTCAAGCGGGCATTAACTGCAACCTGTTTCCCTGTACAGTCTACGACCGTCAAGCCTGTCACCTCTTTGGTGGTGGAATGCAAGGTATTAAAATTCCCCTCCAACGTGACTTCCAGGTTTCGCTTCACCACGCGAGCATCGTGCAGACACGGACTCTCGTAAGCACCGGTGAACTGTCCGTAGACTTTGTCCATAGCCAGACAGGCCAGACGTTCTCCAATGGCCCGCTTGTTACGCGGATGAATGTCTTTTACATTCTCCACCAAATCAGAAATATTGATCATGGCAGTATTCTTTACCTGTCCTAACATGAGTTCCTGCTGCTCGCGCAACAAAGCCGGGGTGTTGTTCTTTGCTCCGTACGTATGAGGTGCAATCTGCACGTAATAGAACGGGAAGTCCCATTCGAAATCTTTTCGCCACGCCTCCACCATCTTGGATACCAGACGGGCATACGAAGGTGCATTTTCGTGATTGCTTTCTCCCTGATACCAGATGCATCCGGCAATCTGATAAGGCACCAGCGGATGAATCATCTGATTATACAATACACCCGGCTTAATCGGCCACCAGGGATAGTCTTTTAATTTATTCTTCGAAAGTATCTCATCTTTTTCCACGATTTCGGCCGGTGTCCACACTTCAGCCGGTGTACCTCCCCAGGCGGATACTAAAATTCCTACGGGCACTTTCAGATGTTCAGTCAGGTAGCGGGCAAAGAAGTAAGCAGTGGCACTGGTCTTGCGCATACTTTCGGGAGTAGCAACCTCCCACTTTGTGCGGCAGTCGGTCTGAGGTGTATCGGCTCCTTGCTTGGGATTATGGAAGATACGCACAGACGGGCTAGCGGCCTGTTTCACCTCCTGCTCGCCATTCATGATTCCCATATTGGCCGACCATTCCATGTTCGATTGTCCGCTGCACAGCCAGACTTCACCCAACATCACATCCGACAATTTCCGGCTGTCGTTTCCGCCTTTCACTTCAAGTGTATACGGACCTCCGGCACGTCCGGTCGGCACCTCTGCCTTCCAGCGTCCCTGATTATCGACCACCGTACGCACGGTGTCACCCGGATTCCATTCGGAGAGAATCATCAGGGTTTCAGACGGATTTCCCCATCCCCATACGGCTACCTTACTGTTCTGTTGTAACACCATTCCATCAGAGAAAACCGACGGAAGCTGAATCTGTGCCTTCACCTCCATTCCGAAAGTCAAGGCCAGCATTCCTAAAATAAGATGCGTTGTGTTTTTCATTGTTCTATGTATTCATGTGAAAATTCCTGCAAACAAAGGTAGAAGAACTATCCCAAGTTTGCAGGAAAAAATGATATTTCTGTGGTTATTTTTGATTTTTGGCGGAAGACAAAATACTTAAATCTTTCGCATCGACTTCAGAAGAAGGATTGAAGCGGTCACTGCACATGTATTTCTTCAAGCTGTAGAGTAACTGACGGGCTTCCGTACGTTTATCCATGTCCTGCCAGAAATCGATTCCCGATACAAGTAGCTTGCCCTTACCCACCTTCGCTTCGAACAGCAAAGCCAGCGGACGGTTCGTAAACCAGTCGTCGATAACGCGCACAACCGGCTGTAAGTTCTTGTCAATTTTAGCCACTTCGATAGCCCCGGAATGACTCATGGCATCCCACCACTGATAATCACTGTAATACTCTGTGGGAAACTCTGAAAGTGCCGGATGAGCAGGGTTACACAAGATACCTAGCGTGTGCGGTGCTTGTCCCAGTGTCCAGGCTGTGTTCCAGAAGATGCTGGAGAAACCTATCTCAACTTCACCTCCCGCTTCAGCAGGCAAGGAGCCTTTCCGTAAAGAAAGCAGTACGTTGCCACCTTCCTGAAGACGTTGCAACGCTTTTGCATCCAGACGGTCGGTCATCAGCAGTTGTGCTTCATCAGCTACTTTCTGTACCGCAGCAGGATATACCCAGATGTGCCAGCTGTTGGCGTAATCTCCCAATGTAGCTTCCAGTGTCAGGCATGAAGGAACGTCCACCTTATCCAACGGAATCTCCAGTTGTCCCAGCGGAATACAGTTGCCGATACCTACCGGCTGATGTGCCAGCTTGCCCGAAGCGATAGTCTTTCCTTCTTTTGTTTTCAGAGTCCAGGCAGTAGAGGTCACCTCCAACGGAGCGGCTCCGAAATGCGCCACTTCCAGACTACCTTTCACGGTTTCCTTGTTGGTATAAATCAGCTTCGGCAAACGCAGCAATGGCACCGTGCTGTTACAAAAACGACGGTATTCTTCCGGACGGATGTAGCCTTTCTCTTCCCAAAACGCATCGAGCACTCCTACCAGCGCCGTACCCTGACCCGGGAAATCAGACAAGCCCAACAACTGGAATCCACCGAAGTCTTTTGTACGCAAGGCGGCTTCAATATCGGCCTTATAACACAAAGCCTGCAATTTTCCGGAAGCCAACAGGAAACTGTCTGCCAAATGTGCCATACCGTTTTCAGCCAGTGTTTCCTGGAATATCTCAAAGTTGCGCGGACGCATCACCCCATCGTATTTAGCCATTTCCTTAAAGTTGGGATATACACACCACTGACCGATTTCGTGGCTCACCATCGGCTGCTGGAAACGCCCGACATATTCCGACCAGTCATAATCGGTACGCGGTGCCTGTGCATTGATAATACTCTTTACTCCTTGTCCCCATGCCTGAATACGAGGGTTAGAATCGCTCAAGAAGTCGTTAACCGGCAAATTGGGCCATCCGGCACCCGAACAATATAAACGGCGGGCATCGCGCTCTTTCCAGGTAGTAACGAAATTAGTCAGATAGGCATTACTTCCCTCACCAGCCGGTTCGTTACCGTACATCATCATGCAGAAAGAAGGATGGTTACCAAACTCACGGACGATGCGTTCACTTTCCTCCCAGATAAAGCGATCCAGATCACCTCCGTCGCCAATGGTAGTCGACTGGTTAGCCCAGGAAGAACATTCTATCTCCAGGTACATACCCATCTCATCGGCAGCCACAAAAGCAGCTTCCGGCGGACACCAGGAATGGAAACGCACGTGATTCAATCCGTGTTGCTGGCAGGTGGTATAAATCTTTTTCCAGGACTCTACATCCGTAGGTGGGAAACCGGTCTTCGGGAATACGGCACAATCCAGCGTACCACGCAGGAACAAACGGCGGTCGTTAATGGTCAATTTTCCGTCTACGACCTTCACATCGCGGAAACCAAAGCGTTCCGTATAGACATCCGTTTCACCGCTCTCTGCATCCTTCACACTCAGCTTCAAATCATATAAGGATGGAGAAAACTCATCCCAGCACTTAATATCTCCCTTCATGGCCAGCGACATCACCACCTGATTCTTGCCCGGCTTCAAGGTAGACTGTTGCTGTACTTTTTCATTGCCTACCGTCATTTCGAGTACCACACTCGTTTCTTTCTCATAACGGTTCATCAAGGAAGCCGACACACTGACTTTCTTAGCCAGACGGTCTGGCATAATCTTGACGGAAGACACGTTCACTTCCGGCTTTACCTCTAAGAACATGTCGCCCACTACCCCGTTCCAGTTTCCTTGCGTATGGTCGGAAATACTGTGTGAGTTCTCCCCCGGATCGATGTTCTTCACCCGGTTGTCCACACACAATATCAGCACATGCTTTCCAGCTGAAAGCTTGCCTGTCAGGTCATAACGGTGAGGAGCGCCCAAGGCATTCCGCATACCGATTTCCTTTCCGTCTACATACAAACGGCTCTCCCAGTGGCAGCGTTCCAGAAAGAGAGAAATATCCTTTCCTTCCCAACTGTCCGGAATCACCACTTCTTTCTGATACCACGCCTTACCTTTGTAATATTTTACCGGTTGAAGCCAAAAAGGCACCTTGATATTTCCAGCCTCACGGTATTTGGCATACGAAGGTTTAAAGAAATAGGAAGAATCTACAATACCGCCTGTCCAATCAGTCCCCACGGCAATATCTTCCCCCAAACCGTTGGAAGCCATTGATCCCGGCAGTTCAATCACCCGGCTCCAGTCCATACTGTCCGTAGAGAACGTCCATGAGCCAGACAGATCAATCTTGTCAGTCTGCTGACTGCAAGAAAAACAAAGCAAAGAAAATGAGAGTAATGCTGCTGCTTTCATATTATCAAATTTTGAGTTTACAAACCATTTCACAGATGACAAAATTACGCATAAACCACCATCTCCGAATGTGGTATTTTCGCAAAAGGATGTAATATTTTTCGATTTTAAGTTTTATCTTTCTGAAAGGAGAAATCTCTTCAGGAAGTCTCCACTAAAATCCAAATAAATACCTACATTTGTCCTCACAAACAAATACACTATGGAAAAGAAGAAAGACGGATTCCCCAATGAGAAAGCCATCGTCATTCCTCAAGAGAATCTTTTGAAAATAAAAGAAAACCCCATGACTCGTCTGCTGCATCCCACAGATGTTGGCTACTATCCGCATGCGGAAGGTCACTACCGGGAACGTGCAGAAGGAAGCCCGCAGCACATTCTGATTTACTGCCACGAAGGAGAAGGCTGGTACAATATCGGAAAAGGAAGATGCACGGTAAAAAAGAACGATTTCTTCATTATCGAAGCGGGTACACCGCATGTATACGCCGCTTCTACCAGCCATCCGTGGAGCATTTACTGGATTCATTTTACCGGTGAACAAAGCCACCTGTTTTCCGAGCTGTTCAACCGTACCATCTACATTGACGATTCGCCTACGGCCCGTTTCAACGACCGCATCCAGTTGTTCAATGAGATTTTAGTAAACCTTGAAATGGGATACAGCATTGAAAACTTAGAGTACATCACGCTCTGCCTATGGTACCTGCTCGGCTCCTTCCGGTACATTCCTCAGTTCCGCGAAATCAACAAGCCCAAAACACAAGATACCATACAGAAAGTCATCAACTACATGAAGGCTAATCTGGACAAGCAACTGACACTGGAAGACATGGCCAAAAGCGTGAACTACTCACCTACTTATCTGAGTACACTCTTTACACAAAAATCGGGTATGTCTCCCATCAACTATTTCAATCAGTTGAAAATTCAGAAGGCATGCCAGCTCTTGGACTTTACCGACAAGAAAGCAAAAGAAATAGCTTTTGAACTCGCCTTTAATGATCCGTATTATTTTTCAAAAGTATTCACCAAATACATGCACATGTCACCTAAAGAATATCGGATGAAGAAAAAGGGATGAGAAAAACTCATCCCTTCTTTTTTTAAATATTATCGAACAATTTGCCCCTGAATCACCATCCTTCACTTGGTGTACACAAATCATTTGTCTCCAACTCCTTTGCAGGAATAGGATAATAATAATAACGGTTCGTACCATTCACTACACCCGTCATAAACTGCGAATAACGTACAGGATTACAAGTCTTCAAGCGTTCCTCTAACAGCCCCCAGCGGCGCAAGTCGTAAAAACGTTCCCCTTCCACAAAAAACTCAATAGCACGCTGATGTTCCAAGTCCTCAAAAATAGCATTTTCTGTCATAGCTCCGCTGTAATCATTCAGATTAGCCCGCCGACGTATCTCATTGATATAGGAGACAGACTTTACCAAATCTTTCTGTGTCGGACTGAACAAATAACACTCGGCCAACTGTAAAAGAACTTCCGCATAACGGATTGCACGCTCATTAATGCTTGACATACAACTAGCCGGTTCCCGTTCCATCGTATTCCAATTCTGATATTTCAATATCCAATACGTATTCCAATCCGCTTTAGGAAACACATCGCGGAACGGACGCAAATAATACATACATTCTGGATAATCCCATGCCACACTCATACGTGCGCGATAATCATAGTTCCCGTCCTTGTCACGTTCTTTCAGGAATATATCCATCATCTGCTGAGTGGGTTGGGCTTCAAACCAACCTCCAACTTCCTCAGCAGCATATTCTACCGGACGACTGTTTGTCTGAGTGGAATTAATATTCTCCCCGTCTCCCCAGACATCCGTCCCTCCGACTTGGTCTATCAACAGTTCAAAAATACTCTCCTCATTGTTCTCGTGTGCCTCATCAAAGTTCCAAGCAAAATCCACCAGTTTATATGTATAAGGCGAGTGGGTCAATGGTTCCAACACCTTGATAGCTTTATCATATTCCTCCATATATAAATAAATCTTCCCCATCGTAGCATAAGCCGCACCTTTACTCGGTTTTCCTTTTCCTGTCGGCTGAATCGGCAAAAAGGAAGCGGCTGCATCCAAATCCACCAATGCCTGGTTCCATACCTCCTGTTGGGTAGATTTAGCCAAAGGGAAGGTAGAGGGAGACTGGGATGCCGTCAAACGTAAAGGCACGTCCTTAAACTCCTTGGCCAACTGAAACAAATAAAAGCCACGGATAAACAAGCATTCTCCTTTTACCTTGTCTATAAAGTCAGCGGACAATATTTCCTGTTTTTCTTCCAGTCTCTGCAAAATGGAGTTCGTGCGATACAAGGCATTGTAGAACTGATAGAACATACCTTGCGACAAGGAATTTCCATTCGAGTTCGTAAAATAACATGCCTGATACACTTCACTAATATCATTTCGGAATTCTACTTCATCGGCACGTGCAATACGCATCATCACACCACGTGTCCCATAGTACCCTCCATTCAGCGCATTTTTTAACGGAGTGTAACAAGACACTAAAGCCTTTTCAAAGTCTGCTTCATTTTGCCAGAAAGTTTCTTCAGTAGCAGCATTCGGATTGACCTGATCCAACTGTGCATCACAAGAAGACAACAACACGATGCCCATCAATCCCATATAAAGTAAACTATTAATTCGTTTCATATTTTTTTCTTTAAAGTAATACATTTGTCGTATCGGAATGAATACTCTTCTCATTTAAAAGGTAACATTAATACCCATCATAAATGTACGACTGTTCGGATAAATAAACTCATCGAAACCACGACTATACATATTAGTAGAGTTCACGTCGGGAGAATAGCCTGTGTAAGACGTAATAGTAAACAAATTATCTCCACTGACATACACACGAGCCTTCTCTACAAATCCTTTGAACCATTTTTTCGGGAAAGTATACCCTATCTGCAAACTACGCATACGGAAATAAGATCCGTCTTCTAAAAAACGGTCAGACTCAGAACGCGCATTTCGATTCGTATCATTCCAAGTCAGACGGGGCACAGAAGCATTCGGGTTTTCCGGAGTCCAGTAATCCAATACTGTACTCATATAGTTACCGCCTCTTGTCACATCTTCCAGTTCCAAGCGAGTGGCATTATATATCTTGTTGCCCAATACTCCTTGGAAAGTCACAGCCAAATCCCAGTTTTTATACGTCACATTGCCGTTTATGGAGAAAGTAAAGTCCGGGAAAGGACTTCCACAATAGACACGGTCATCATCGGTGATACTTCCATCATTATTGGTATCCTTGAATCGAATATCACCGGGTTGTGCGCTCGGTTGAATCAATACTCCATCTTTCTGATGCGCATTCACTTCTTCCACACTATTGAAATATCCGTCACATGGAATAAGCCAGAAACCTGCAATCGGGTATCCTGCCAAAGTACGTGTAGTCCATGTACCTCCATGAATAGTACCACCTGTAATAACCTGTGAGTCTGTCCCCATATTAATCACCTCATTTCTATTAAATGAACCGATAAAGTTCGCACTATATGAAAAATCATTATTAATACGATCGTTCCATCCAATATTGAATTCAAAACCTTTATTACGAATCTTACCAGCATTACGTACGGGATCGTTAGCCCCACCTGTCGAAATAGGAATTGGAACAGATAATAAGATATCTTTTGTATTCTTAACATACCAGTCAACAGTAAGACTCAACCGATTCCTAAAAGCCATAAAATCAATACCGACATTTGTCATAGCCGTTTCCTCCCAGCGGATATCTAGGCTAGCAAAATTTTTCGGGAAAGCCCCAACCAACAATTCACCGTCTCCATCTGGATAGTTAATACCAGTAGTCACGACAGATGTATACTGATAATCATCAATTTCCTGATTTCCCAATACACCATATCCTCCTCTAATCTTTAACTGGTCCAACCAACTTAACTTGTTTTTAATAAAACTTTCTTCAGCCATATTCCAACCGACAGACACAGATGGGAAATTCCCGTAACGGTTATTACTTCCAAACTTAGACGAACCGTCCCTACGAATAGTAGCCGTAAACAAATAACGGTCTTTATAAGAATAAAACACACGTCCTAAAATAGAAGTCATCACAGAACGTGTACTATTCCCCTTAACACTCATTCCATCAGCAGAAGCATCAATCTCACTTATTCCAGCGGGCATATTCCGTCCGCCTCCACTCAGATAACGATAACGTGTATCCTGATAAGTGTAGCCAGCCAGCACAGAAATCTTATGCACATCAAACGTACGGTCGAAAGTCAGCAAATTCTCAACTAACACATTACGCGTACGAGTTTGAGTTTCAGTAGTCTCTGTAAAATCTTTTGTATTCAAACCAAAATCATATTCTTCGGTATGGTTATTATAGCGATAAAACTGAAAATCAGGTGTAATATTGATTTTGTACTTCAACCCTTTAATCGGTTCAATTGAAGCGTATGCATTCAGAAACACTTTCGTATTATCTTCCTGGCGCTTCATCAAGTTGTCATCGGCCATCCCTAACGGATGATACAAGTTAAACACATCCCCATACGTTCCGCCGTATCCGCCTGCATTATCAGAATCATACTGAGCCAGTGTCGGTATAGACTGGATAGTTTGTCCCACCATACCACCACGAATATCACTCAACAACGGTTTGTTCTGGTCATAGGTAAACACAATGTTCGTTCCTGCCTGAAAGATACCTTTTTTCAAATCCAGCTTGCTCTGCAAAGTATAACGCTGGTAATTTGTACCTTTCATAGTCCCGTCCTGATTGGTGTATCCCACACTGGTATAATAAGTGGAATATTTTCCACCACCTTTTACCGAAAGATTATAGTTCTGCATCAGCGCAGGATTGAACATGATGTCTTGCCAGTCATTGTCTTCCTTATTAGCCAAATCCTGAGCCATCTCCAAAGGAGGTAGTCCGGCCGCCTCACGCGATTTAGTCGTTACAGAAGCCCATTCCTCGGCATTCAGCAAATCCAGATACTTGGAAGGCATGTTCACTCCTAAATTCGCTGAGAAATCAATGATAGGTGCTCCTTCTGTGTTCAGCCCGCTCTTTGTGGTGACGATAACCACTCCATTGGCGGCACGCGAACCGTAAATAGCAGCAGATGAAGCATCCTTCAACACATCTATGCTTTCTATATCTGCCGGATTAATATGATCTATACTGGTCATATACATCCCATCCACAATATACAAAGGAGAAGCGTTATTCAACGTTCCGATACCACGAACCATGATTCGTGTACCTTGTCCAGGCAAACCACCTTGTGAAACGATATCCACACCGGCAATCTTTCCTTGCAACGCTTGACCGATATTGGCATTACTCTGTGTGTTAAGTTTGTCCGCGTTTACGTTAGCAACTGACCCTGTCAAATCCGCTTTCTTCTGCACTCCATAGCCAATAACCACCACTTCATCCAAGATTTCATTGTCTTCCTTCAACACGATATTGAATGTGGAACGACCATTTACCGGAATCGTTTGTGTTTTATATCCCACAAAACTAATCTCAATCGTAGCATCTGAAGGCACATTATTCAAGATAAAACCTCCCTCAAAGTCAGTAATAGTCCCGTTAGTAGTGCCCTTCTGAAGTACACTAGCCCCAATAATAGACTCCCCGTTTGCATCAAGCACTGTTCCCTTAATGGTTTGGTTTTGTGCCCAAATTGTTCCCACCATCAATAGTAGAAAACAAACATACAATCCCAGCCGCTTAGACCATGAATTACATGCGAAATTCTGAATTGTATTTCTCATTGCATTTAAAATTTAAAGAGTTGAACAATATAGATAATATCACTATAACATTTTCCTGTTTTTAGTCATACAATACACAGGCAATGACCTTTTCGCCCGGTGTGGTATCCGCCTCGCGCGGAAAATAGACAGGTTCATCGGCCTGCATAGGCAGAATACGTAATTCCAACTGTTTGACACCCTGAGGCAAGCGCCATAGCCCATACAAAAACTCACGGCCATTGTAGAAATTATCAGCCAACAACTTGCCATCTGCGTAAAGACGGGCACAGTCTCCCTGGTATTTGATGGACAGCAATCCTTTTTCTGAAGGAACATCTATCCGATAAATTGCAGCTTGTTCAAAATCGGCATCAACTGGTTCTTCAGCTACACCCGCCACACCGATAGTGATTTTACGAAGTAGACCGGCATCCTGTTTTTTATGAAACGAAACTGGTATGGAAGATTGTACTCGATACTTTTCTTCTTCCGGCAAAAACAAGTTTTCAGCCTCAGCGGAAGTAAGCAAATAAATATTCCTATATATCGGTGAAACAAGCCCTTTTGCCCTCACATTGCGCAATACCTTTCCATCCACTGCTATTTCAGTGGGGATGCCCGCTATTTGTTCAAGATAAATCTTTCCATCCCGCTTGGCTACAATCTGAGCAGTCGCATATTGTATACCGTCAATGTTAACTGGAAAAATACAACAGGTACCCGCAGGAACGATCATTTTTTTTTGAGGAAATTTCACACCACACACCTCAAACTGTACACCTTTTTTATCGGTTATATTTTGCAAGCGCTCATAATTATTGACAAAAACAAACGCACTATTATCCTTTTGACGATAACTCCAACGCAAATAACTGTCTATTCCCTTTGTTTGAGGCTTGTCAGCCTGTGGGAAAGACGCATCCATAGAGGCCAAAGTCTCGCCATAGTCATGCATAAACAAATGAAGTTTGCGTAAAATATAATAATGAGGGTTTTTCTGTCCGAACTCTCCCAAAGGAGCTTGAAAATCATAAGTCTTAACCGGAAGATCATTCCAGTTTGTATAAGGCGTGCGCTGCATCTCATTCAGATAAGCGTGACCTTCCGGATTGGTTCCCCCATGATACATATAATATCCCAAGAGATTTGAGCCAGACCCCAGTTTTACAATGGCAAGAGAATAAGCATCCTGAGGATAGACATAC
>OGGQ01004437.1_pt1 | contig 11592 bp, 11 predicted proteins | sample 1571191 | NCBI WGS metagenome assembly OGGQ01 (sample SAMEA2582061, study PRJEB24529) | metagenome | biome: Human gut stool | place: China | collected 2011
CCCCCCGGAGGGGGGACTCGGAGAACATCTTGATCTGGTCGGTGATGAGCATCAGATCCCCCGCCTGCCAGTCGGTGCGCACACAGCCGGCGGCGTTGGTGACAATGAGGGTGTCGCAGCCTAGCAGGCGCAGCACCCGCACGGCGTAGGCCACCTCCTCATAGGAGTAGCCCTCGTAGTGGTGCATGCGGCCCTGCATCACCGCCACCTTCTGCCCCTCCAGGGTGCCGAAGACCAGGCGGCCCTTGTGGCCGGGGGCGGTGGAGGGCTTGAAATAGGGGATGTCCTTGTAGTCCACGGCGATGGGGTCGGCCACCTCGTCCCCCAGAAAGCCCAGGCCGGAGCCCAGGATCAGGGCAATTTTAGGCGTAAAACCGCCCAGCCGGGACCGGATGGCCCCGGCACTCTGGCGGTAGTGTTCCATTGTATGGGTCATAGGGCGTGCTCCTTCAGGAAAGCTTGGTGCCGCACTGGCGGCAGTACTGGTCATCCTTGCCGCAGGGGGCGCCGCAGCCGGGACAGGCCTGGGCCTGGCGCAGGTCGGCGATGCGGGCCTTGATGTCGGCGATCTTGCCGGCGGCCTCATCCGCCTGGGCAAGCAGCTGGGGCAGGGGGTCCTCCTCCGGCGCCTGGCCCTTGTGGGTGTTGTACATCACCTGGCCCAGCTGGCGCAGGATGTCGTTGAACTCCCCGTTCAGGTCAAAGAGCTGCACATTGAGCTTGGCAACGTCCACCATCTGCCCGGCCTTCTTCCCCGCCACCCGGGCGGTGCCGGCACAGGCGTCGGCCGCCACCGAGGCGGTGCCGCGGATTCGGTCCATCAGTTCCTTTACCTTGTCGTCCATAGGGATGCGCTCCTTTCCATGCTTCCAAATTCAGGGTACCCCTATTTTACACCAAAGCAGGCCCGAATGCAATAAAAAGGGGCCCGCACTGCAAATAGGAAGGCACAAATGGGGAAAACCGGGCCGGAAAGGGCCGGGCAAAGGCCCAAAGGGGGGCGGACCCATGGGAACGTCAGCCCCTACGAAGCGGGAAGCGGCCGGAAAGGGCGGGCTCAATTGAAAACCGGCCGCCCCAGGGGCGGCCGGCAGAGCGGGACGGGGTTGGGGTTCCCGGCGGGGCGGGAGCCTCACATGGTTCCCACCCGGGACAGGGGCCACAGCCCCAGCACCACCTTGCCCAGGACGTAGTCCTCATCGATGGTGCCCAGCCGGTCGTCCCGGCTGTCGGTGGAGGCGTTGCGGTTGTCCCCCATGACGAAGATGGAGCCCTCGGGCACCACCCAGTGGGTCTGCTGCATGGTGGTGACGTAGGGCAGGTACATCTCCTCCCGGATATAGGGCTCCTCCAGCGCCAGCCCGTCCACATAGACGGTGCCGGTGTCGTAGTCAATATCCACCGTCTGGCCCCCGGTGGCGATGACCCGCTTGACGATGGCCCGGTTGCCCAAAAACTCGGCGGTGGTCTTGTTGAGCACCACAATATCCCCCTGCTTGGGGGTGTAGCCCAGGGACCAGACCAGCATGAGCTCGCCGTTTTGCAGGGTGTCGTCCATGGAGTCGCCGTCCACCCGGGTCAGCCGGGCAAAGCAGTTAAAGAGCACCACCGCCACCAGCACACAGCCCATGATCATCTGAAGCCACTCAAACAGCTCCCGGCCCGGCTGCTTGTCCGTCCGGTCCGGGGCGGCGTCTTCTTCGGCAAGGGCCTTTTCCACCGGGGCGGGGTCGGCCTCCGGCCGGGGGTCCGGGTCCGGCTGAGCCTGGGTGCGGGGTTCAAATTCTTCGGCCAATGGGATCTCCTCCTTCGTCCCGCCGGGGGACGGTCAGATACGGGAATGGGAGCATTATATGCTTTTTTCCCGGGAAATGCAACTATTATACCGCCAGAGTGGAGCGTGTCACCTCCGGGCGGTCCCGGAGCAGGGCCCCCTCCCGGCCCTGGCAGGTGAAGAGCAGCACCTGCTGCTCCCCGGCCAGCTCCTCCAGAAGCTCCAGGGCCCGGGCCAGCCGCTCATCGTCGAAGGCGGCCAGGGCGTCGTCCAGCACCAGGGGGGGCTTTTCCGGCAGGCACAGCCGGCACACCGCCAGGCGAACCGCCAGATACAGCTGGTCCGCCGTTCCCCGGGACAGGTACAGGGCGCTGCGGGGCAGCACGTCCTCCGGCCGGGCGGCGGCCCCCTCCAGCTCCCGGTTGAGGGTGACCGAGGCGTACCGCTGTCCGGTGAGGCGGCTTAAGTACGCTCCGGCCAGCCGGTTCAGTTCCGGGGAGAAGCGCTCCTGGAGCCGGGCGTTGGCCCGCTTCAGGGCGTCCGCGGCCAGGACCAGAGCCTCATACTCTCCCTCCCGGCGCCGGAGGGCCTCCTGCAGCTCCTCCCTCCGGGCGGCCAGGGCGGCGGGGTCCCCCACCGCCTTCTGACGGCCCAGGGCCTGGTTGAGGGCCTGGCGCACCTGGTCCAGCCGCCCGGACACCTCCTCCAGGGCCTGGAGGGTCTGCTCCGGGGAGCGGGTGGGGGTCTCCGGGATCTCCCCGGGGTCCGCGTCCCGTCCCCCCTGGGCCAGCAGGTCCTCCCGCCGGCGGCGGCGCTCCTCCACCCGCTCCCGGGCCAGGGCCAGCTCATGCCCCAGCCCCAGAGCCCGGGACAGGGCCGCCGAGCAGCCGAACAGGTCCCGCACCTGGGGGGCAAAGGAGTGGACAAACTCCAAAAGGGTGGCGCGGCTGTTGTCCCGGCGGGCCTTCCGGTCGTTCAGGTCCCCCCGCACCGCCTTGGCGTGTCCGGCGGCCTCCTGAGCGGCCCGGCACCGGGCCTGGTAGTCGGCCAAAAGGGCGTCCAGCTCCGGGAGATCGGCCACGCCGTAGGCGGCAAGGCGCTTTTCCCCCCGCTGCCGCTGCGCTTTGGCCTGCCCGGCGCTGACAAGCCCGGCGGCAATGCCCAGAACCAGCAGGACCAGCCCGGCGTACAGGGGGTAGGACAGCACCTGTCCCCCCTGGAAATAGCCCACAGCCCCCAGTACCAGGGCGGCGGCCAGGCCCAGGGCGGGGAACAGCCTGGCCCGCTTATGCCGGGCGGCGGCGGACTGGAACAGGGCGGAGAGCTCCCCCTTGTCCCGCTGCACCCGCTGGGCGGCCTCCTCCCCGGACAGGCCCTGGAAGTGTCCGTCCTGGGCGGCGATCTGGGCCTGGACATAGGCCTCGTCGGCCTCCTTCAGGGCCTCCTCCCCCCGGCGGATCTCCTCCTCCAGCACCTTCAGGTACGAAAGCTCACCCTGGGCCTTCTTCAGCTGCTCCGGGTCGGGCAGCGGGCCGTACTTGGCCTGCTCCCGCTCCAGGGCCGCCAGCTGGGCCCGGGCCGCGGCCAGCTCCTCCCCCGCCTGGGCACAGCGGCGGTCCAGATCCTGCCGGGCCAGCCGCTGGTGGGCGGACCGCTCCCCCTCCAGACGGTTCAGGGCCTCCTCCAGGGCGGCGCGGCGGGCCTCCAGGGCGGCAATCTGCCCGGCGGTGTCCTCCACCTGCCGAAGGGTCTGCTCCACCTGCTCCAGCTCCTGGGTGAGCCGGGGAATGAGCCCCACGCTCTTGTTCACCCGCCGGCGGTTGAGCCACTCCCGCAGCCGCCCCTCCGTCTGGGAGTAGGACACGTCCTCCTCCCCCGAGGACACCAGGGCGGCAATGCGCTTTTCCAGCTCCGGCGCGGCGGTGACGGTGAGGCTGCCCCCGGAGCCGATGAAGGCCGAGCGCTCAAAGACCTCCCGGCCCACCCCGGTGAGCAGTTCCCCGCAGGTCTGGGCGGTGAGGCCGGGCACCGGCTCCTCCGTCCCCGTGTACACGGCGGAGAAGGCCCCGAAGGGGGTGTTCCCCCGGGGGCCCCGGCGGAGGGTAATGGACCGCCCCTGCCACTCCAACTCCACTTCCCCCTCCATGGGGGCGCCGGACCAGGGCTGGTAGCGGTTCTTGTCCGCCAGATGGCCCTTCCGGTCCCGGTCCCGGGTGTCGATGCCGTAGAGCATGGAGCGCCAGAAGGCGCACCAGGTGGACTTGCCCCCCTCGTTGGGGGCCTCAATGAGGTTGAGCCCCTCCCCCAGCTCCAGCCGGGCCTTGTCCAGCTTGCCGAAGGTGGCGGTCATGGATTTGATCTTCATAGGGCGGCGTCCTCCCCTCCCTCCAGGGCGGCCAAGCCGAAGCGCACCGCCAGCTGATAGGCTTCGTTGTCCGGCTCCTGCTCACACAGGGGCCACAGCTCCCGGAGGAACAGCCCCGTGAGGGTGTCCTCCTCCTTCCGCCGCCACAGGTCCCGGGGCAGGCGGGTGTGGTCCCGGAGGGTCAGGCCGTAGAAGCGGCCGGACAGGGCCCGCTCCAGGGCGGGCAGGTCGGGGGGCGCCCCCTCTCCGGTGAGCAGGATGCGGTAAATGTGGTCCTGGGTGTCCGGGGGCAGGGCGGCCTCAATGGCCCCCAGGGGGCTGTCCGCCCCGGTGAGGTCCACGGACAGAATCTCGTACCGCCGCCGGGCCAGGGGGACAAAGCGGGCGTTGACCGCCCCCTCCTCCGCCTCCAGCAGCAGCACGCCCTTTTCCCCCGTCTCGTCAAAGCCCCGGCCCTGGGGGCAGCCGGGGTAGGCCCAGAAGGTGTCCCCCGCCCGCTGGAGGCCGGAGCACTGGTGGATGTGCCCCAGGGCCAGGTAGGCAAGGCCGCTGGCGGCGATGTCCAGGGGGGAGATGGGGCCGTAATCCGTCCCACCCGCCGTGTCCCCGTGGAGGCAGCCCAGGTGGAGAAGGCCGTCCCGGGGGGCGGAGAAGCCCGCCAGCGGGGAGGCGTCCTCCCGGGGGGCGGTGAAGGCCCGGCCCCACACGGCACAGGAGAGCTGGGGCAGGTCCACGCGCTCCAGGGCGGCGGAGGAAAAGACGTGGACGTTGTCCGGCCAGGGCAGGGCGGCGTACACGCTCTGGGGGCCGTAAAAGTCGTGATTGCCCGGGGACAGAAACACCGGACAGGGGATGGAGCCCAGGGCCCGGAGAAGGGCCAGGGCCGTCTCGGGGTAGAAGCGGTCCCCGTCCAGCAGGTCGCCGGCCAGGAGCACCAGCTGGACCTGCTCTTTTTGGGCCAGGGCGGCCAGGTCATCCAGCAGCTGCCGCTGCTCCCCCCGGCGGCGCTGGGCCTGTTCCGGGGTGAGGCCGGCAAAGGGGCTGTCCAGGTGGAAGTCGGCGGCATGTAAGATTCGAAGCATGGGCAAAGGCCTGCCTTTCCTTGGGTAGAGTAAAAACGGGGCTATTCCTGGAGATCCGCCCGGCGCACCGACACGCAGCGCCCCTTGTCCGTGTCGATGGTAAAGAGGCAGGCGTTGAGCTTGCAGGGGCCCTCGGCCTCCTCATACCGGCGGGGCAGGCCCCCCAGAAAGAGGTTGATGGAGTGCTCGGGGCGGATGCCCAGCACGGAGCGGCTGGGTCCGGTCATCCCCAGGTCGGTGACAAAGCCGGTGCCCTTGGGGAGAATCTGGCAGTCGGCGGTGGGCACGTGGGTGTGGGTGCCCCACAGGGCCTGGACCTTGCCGTCCAGGTACCAGCCCATGGCCCCCTTCTCACTGGTGGCCTCGGCGTGAAAGTCCACCGCAGCCAGGTCGTACTCCCCCTCCCGCAGAAGGCGGCTGGCCCCCTTGAAGGGGCTGTCCAGGTTGGGGTTGAGCTCCACCCGGCCCATCAGGTTCAATACGGCCACCCGGTACCCCCTGCAGGGATAGATGCCCATCCCCCGACCGGGCACCCGGCCGGCGTAGTTGGCCGGGCGGAGAATGCGGGGCTCCTTGTCCAGAAAGTCCCCGATTTGAATGCGGTTCCAGGTGTGGTTGCCCAGGGTGATGACGTCCGCCCCCGCGTCCAGCATCCGCCGGGCCTGGGCGGGGGTGATCCCCACGCCGGAGGCGTTCTCCCCGTTGACCACCGCCAGGTGGGCCCCGGTCTGGTCCCGCAGCTCCATGAGCCGCCGGGCCAGGATGTCCTGGCCCCCCTCGCCCACCACGTCGCCCACCGCCAGTATGTTCAGCAGCATAGGCCAAAGCTCCTCTCCCCGCCCCCGTTCCAGGGGCGGCTTAACAACTCATTATACTGGATTTCACACCGGCGCGCAACCGAAAAGCGCCGGGCGGGGAATTTACAAAGAATTAAAAAATACTTCAGATTACCTTCAGCATGCCGGGGTATGATGGGGCGAAACCTGTTTGAAAAGGAGGCACGAGCCTTGGTTGAGGTAAACGACCTTGTAAAGCGCTACGGCAGCCACCTGAGCTTCACCGTGGAGCCGGGGCAGGTCTACGGCTTTTTGGGCCCCAACGGAGCGGGGAAATCCACCACCATGAACCTGATGACGGGCTATCTGGGCCCCACGTCGGGCCAGGTGCTGGTGGACGGCGTGAGCGTGACCGAGGACCCGGAGCGGGCCAAGCGGTCCATCGGCTATCTGCCCGAGCAGCCCCCCCTCTACCCGGACATGGGGGTGGAGGAGTACCTGTACTTCTGTGCCCGGCTCAAGCGGGTCCCCAAGGGGGACCGGGAGAGCCAGGTGGAGCGGGTGATGGAGATGACGGACACCGGACAGGTGGCCGAACGGCTCATCGCCCACCTGTCCAAGGGCTATAAGCAGCGGGTGGGCCTGGCCCAGGCCCTGCTGGGCTTCCCCAAGCTGCTCATTCAGGACGAACCCACCGTGGGTCTGGACCCCAAGCAGATTCTGGAGATGCGCACCCTCATCCGCCAGCTGGCCCGGGAGCACACCATTCTCCTCTCCTCCCACATCCTCTCCGAGGTGCAGGAGGTGTGCGACCATGTGCTCATCATCAACCACGGGAAGAAGGTGGCCGACGGCACCCCCGCCCAGCTCACCGCCATGCTCACCGGGGCCTCCGCCCTGCTGGTGACCGTGCGCGGGGAGGCGGAGGGCGTCCGCGCCCTGCTGGAGGGGGCCGTACCCGGGGGACGGGTGGTCCACCTGGCGGGGGACGGGACGGAGAGCGCCTTCCGGGTGGAGCCCGCCCCGGGCAGCGACCCCCGGGAGGCCATTTTCCGGGCCTGTGCCGGGGCGGATCTGCCTCTGCTGGACATGCACTACGACGCCATCAGCCTGGAGGACGTGTTCCTCCGCCTCACCGACGACGGCGGGGACGGCGGGACGTTTGAGGAGAAAGGAGGAGAGGAGGCATGAGCGCCATTTACCGCCGGGAGGTGGGGGCCTACTTCCACTCCATGATCGGCTATGTGTACATGGCCGTGCTGCTGTTCTTCAACGGCTTTTACTTCATGGCCTACAACCTCAACTACGGCTACACCCACTACGCCTACGCCCTGTACAGCCAGGTGGTGGTGCTGCTGCTGGCGGTGCCCATCCTCACCATGCGCAGCATGGCCGAGGAGCGCCGCAGCCGCACCGACCAGCTGCTGCTCACCAGCCCCGTCACCCTCTGGGGCATCGTGTGGGGCAAGTACCTGGCCATGGTCACGGTGCTGGCCGTCCCCATGGCCATCAGCGCCCTGTGTCCCATGATTCTGGCCATGTGCGGCACCGCCCACCTGGGGGCAGACTACGCCGCCCTGCTGACTTTCTTCCTGCTGGCCTGTGTCTTTGCCGCGGTGGGCCTGTTCCTCTCCTCCCTCACCGAGAGCCAGGTCATTGCCGCCGTGGGCACCTTCGCCGCCCTGCTCATCCTGTACCTGTGGGACAATGTGGCCGACTTCCTCCCCGGCGCGCTGGGGGAGCTGGCCGCCCGCTTCTCCTTCACCCAGCCCATGGACAACGTGGTCAATTACAGCCTCTTTGATTTGGGGGGCGTGGTGCTCTACCTGTCCATGGCAGGACTGTTCCTGTTTCTGACCGTCCAGACGCTCCAGAAGCGCCGCTGGGCCTGAGAGGAGGGGAATTATGAAGAAACACTTCCGTTCCTGGGCCCGGGGGGGCTACCTGGCCGGAGCCACTGCCCTGGCGGTGGTCCTGGTAGTGGCCCTGAACCTGCTGGTGGGCCAGCTGCCCGCCTCGGTCACCGAGAAGGATCTCACCGACAACAGCCTCTATGACATCTCCGACACCTCCCGGGACTTTTTGGCCACCCTGGACAAGGACGTGGAGATCGTGGTGCTGGCCGAGGAGGGCACCATGGACGGCCGGATCACCAAGTTCCTGGAGCTCTATCAGGCCCTCAGCGACCACCTCACCGTCACCTATATTGACCCCGTAGCCAGCCCCGCCGCCGCCGCGGAGTACCAGTCCGAGTCGGGCAGCCTGGTGGTCACCTGCCAGGACACCGGCCGCTCCCGCACCCTGGCCCAGGGGGACCTCATCGTCTACGAGATGGACTACAACTACTGGTACAGCTATGAGAGCGCCTTCGACGCCGAGGGCCAGCTCACCTCCGCGGTGAGCTACGTCACCAGCGAGAACACCCAGACCGTCTACACCCTCACCGGCCACGGGGAGAGCAGTCTGCCCTCCGCCCTGTCCGAGGACCTGGAGAAGGCCAACCTCACCGTCAGCGAGCTGAGCCTGCTCATGGAGGGGGCCGTTCCCGAGGACGCCTCCCTGGTGCTGGTGAATGCCCCCACCTCCGACCTGGCCGCCGAGGAGGTTCAGCTGCTGGAGGACTATGTCACCGGCGGCGGCCACCTGCTGCTGCTGGTGGACCAGGACAAGGAAGACCTGCCCAACCTGGAGGGTCTCATGGAGCGGGGAGGGCTCACCATGGCCTCGGGCTATATTGCCGACCCCCAGCGCTGCTACCGGAGCCTCCAGGGCCAGGACAGCTATTACAGCCTGGCCCCCAACTTCACCCTGGGCACCCTGTCTGACAACCTGTCCGCCGACAGCCAGTTTATGATCCTCAACAGCCGGGGCTTCACCCAGCTGGAGACGCTGCCCGAGGACGTGACCGTGGAGGCGGTGCTCACCACCTCCCAGGAGGCCTACGCCGTCACCCAGACCCAGCAGGTCCAGGGGGAGTACCTTTTGGGGGCCGTCTCCACCCTGGGGGACAACCAGGGCACCATGACGGTCTTCTCCGCCGCCCTGGTCAACGAGGCGGTGCTCACCTACTACCCCAGCATGGGCAACGAGCAGCTGTTTTTGAATGCCGTCACCGCCCATATGGACCAGACCAGCACCTTCTCCATCCCTTCCAAGAGCCTGGAGGAGACCTATAACACCATTACCGTTGCCGGGCCCCTGAGCTTCCTCTTTGTCCTGGTGCTGCCTGTGGGCACCCTGATCATCGGCCTGGCCATCTGGCTGAGAAGGAGGCGGCGCTGATGAACAAGCAGACCCGAACCCTGGCGGTACTGGCCATCTTAGTGGTGGTGTGCCTGGGGGGCTACTTTGCCCTGAGGAGCTGGAACCAGACCCAGGAGGAGGCGGAGCACACCTATCTGGCCCGGATGTCCCAGGTGAGCCACATCACCTATGACAAGGACGGGCTGGAGATGGGCTTCACCCTGGATGGGGAGGACGTGTGGGTCTACGACGGGGACGAGACCTTCCCCATAGACGGGGATGACCTGAGTGCCATTGCCGCGCTCTTTGAGAGCCTGGAGGCCCAGCGGGTCATCACCCAGCCGGAGGCCCTGTCCTCCTACGGCCTGGACCAGCCCCAGCGCACCGTCACGGCGGAGGGCCAGTCCGCCGACAGCGAGAGCTCCGACGCCGTGACCATCCTGCTGGGTGACGAGGTGAATGGGGCCTACTACGCCATGGTGGAGGGGGACGAGACCACGGTGTACACCATCCCCTCCGACCTCTTTGACAAGACCGACTGCACCCTGCTGCAGCTGGGCCAGCCCGAGCAGCTCCCCTCCCTGAAGGAGGAGAATGTGGAGGCGGTGGCGCTCAGCCAAAACGGACAGGCGGTGAGCCTCACCAAGACCACACAGACGGAGACGATAGAGACCGGCGAAACCGGCGAGGACGGCAGCCCGGAGACCCAGGAGATCACCCAGTACACCTGGTACCTGGACGGGGCGGAGCTGCCCCAGGACAGCCAGGCGGTGGATGACCTGCTCTCCGCCCTGGCTCAGCTGAACTTCACCCAGTGCCTGGCCTACAAGTCCGCCCAGGAGGAGCTGGAGGCCATGGGCCTTGCCGGGGAGGACACCCTCACCCTCACTGTGACCTACGGCGGCGGGCAGACCCTCACCCTGCTGTGCGGCATCGACACCGGCGAGGAGAGCGGCAGCGTCTACGCCATGCAGGAGGGCTCGGACATGGTCCACGCCCTCAGCAGCTCCACCGCGGACACCCTCTCCGGCCTGATTCAGGCCGACTGGACCGCCGTGCCCGAAAGCGAAGAGGAGTCCTGACCCCGCCCGGCCGTGAAACAACTGCCTCCCATCAGAGGGACTTGACAAGCTGCCGCGCCCCCTGCCCCGCCCCGGCGGGACAGGGGGCGTGGTTTTTTCCCCGCCCCGGGCGTCGAAACCTCCGCCTTGACAGCAAAGCGCTGACGGTGCTATGCTAATTCCAGTACAAAAAGGAGGCCGCCCATGGAGCAGAAGGATACCATTCTTGTGCTGGAAGATCTCATGTCCGCCTGCATCGGCACGGTGGGTGAAGTACAAACCGAGGACAACCGGATTCTGTTTGTGGGCCGGGTGACGGCCTACGACAAGGGGCAGCAGGAGCTGGAAATTCAGCTGCACCGGGGGAGCGAGACACCCCGGGGCGTTCTCCACCGCATGCCGGTCAAGGTCCAGATCCATCCGGGCCGGGGCTGGGAGTCGGTGGCGGTGCTGTATGGAGAGGTGTCCGCCTGTGCGGAGGATTACTGGAAGATTGCCATAAAAAACATGGTCGTCTGCGCGGAGAACCGCCGGGCCTTCCGGCAGAAGGTCCGGGCGGAGGGCTGGGTGTTCTGGGGCGAGAAGCTGCAAAACCGGGCCCAATGCCAGCTGGCGGACATCAGCCTGGTGGGGGTTGGCTTTACCAGCAAGGCCGAGCTGCCCGTGGGTGACCGGGTTCAGCTCACCCTGCCCCAGCTGCGGGAGAACGGCCCGGAGTACCAGCTGACGTGCACCGTGGTGGGGCGGCGGAATACCGCCCCGGAGGGAATGCCGCCCCTGTGGCACTACGGGGGTGATTTCGGAGGGCTGGACCGGCGGCTGGAGTCCCAGCTGTGCCGGGACATCCTGGCTCTCCAGGCCAAGAGCGTAAACCGGAAACAATAAGACGAAAAAAGGAGCGTTTGCACCGGCAAACGCTCCTTTTTTGCATTGTTTTGGACAGACTCAGGGCTGGGGACAAAGGCGCTGCCGCAGCCCCTCCACCAGCCGGTGGAGCAGGCAGCCCAGAAGGATGTTGGCGGCGAAGGCCGGGGGGTAGTAGGCCAGCCCCAGGCCGTAGGGCGCGCCCTCCTCCAGCAGGGAGAACAGGGTGACATTGAGCAGGTAAATTTCCAGGCTGTTCTCCCCCACCAGGCGCAGAAACCGGTCCAGCAGCCCCAGAGGCAGCCGCTCCAGCGCCCAGGCCAGAAAAAGGCACAGGGGGACGGAGAGAAAGAGGAAAAAGTGGCACTCGGGGAAGTGGATGGGCCAGGTGATCCAGGGGGCGGTGAGGCTCACCCACAGGTAGACG
>OGGQ01004442.1_pt1 | contig 11570 bp, 9 predicted proteins | sample 1571191 | NCBI WGS metagenome assembly OGGQ01 (sample SAMEA2582061, study PRJEB24529) | metagenome | biome: Human gut stool | place: China | collected 2011
TTACATTCAACTACAAGGACGGCACGGCCACCATCCCCTTTGACGAGGTCAATACTGCCCTCTCCCATCAGGAGACGGATTCGGGTTTGGATTCGGCAGCTGCACCAAGTCGGAGCAAGCTTTATATCGCTTGCTCCGACTTTTTTAAACGTCAGAGTGTGCTCATGCCACTGCTCCTCCTTTCCCAATCACAACCGCTTACGCTGGGTTGTGATTGGGTTTTGAGTGCCCATCTGGATGCTGTGGTATCTATCGTGCTGCGATGTCCCACGTCAAAGCAAAATCCGCCTTGCTCCCACGTCTTTTCATACCTATTGTAAAGTGCTCTATCCAACTTCTGCATTACAAAGCCAGAGGCCACCGGGACCGCCTCCGGCAGCAAATGCTTAATGGGAACAATCAGGAGATTCACACAAAGAAAGGCCAGCGCCTGTATGGCGCCGGCCTTTCTTTGTATAAACAGAGAATCGTTCATCCACCTGACTGGACTTACATTTATAACCTTTATTCCAAGTAAATGGAAAAATCTTGTTTGGGAGTCACATATCCGATGATAGCCGCACCAGGGACATGGTCCTGCAGTTCGTTGAAAAGAGCCTGTGCAGAGGCCTGTGGCAGGGCAATCAGAAGGCCGCCGCTGGTCTGCGGGTCATAAAAGATGTCCTGAAGCGCCCGGCTCACAGTTTCCGGTGCATAGACGCCGGACTGGGCAAATTCCCGGTTGCGGTAGGCGCCTGCCGGAATAAATCCCATCTCCGCCAGTTCATAGGCCTCCTTGTGGTAGGGGACCATATCTGCACGAAGATGAATGGAACAGCCGCTGCCTTGGGCCATCTCGTAGCTGTGTCCCAGCAGGGAAAACCCAGTCACGTCGGTACAGCTGTGGACGGGATATTTTACCATGATATCCCGTGCGGTTTTATTTAATGCCGCCATCTGCTGATAGACACGATTCAATACAGGAGCCTCCACCATATCCGCTTTTGCTGCCGTGGTAAGGATTCCGATCCCCAGCGGTTTGGTCAAAATCAAGGCGTCTCCGGGGCGGGCCGCACTGTTGGTCAGTACATTTTGAGGATTGATAAATCCCGAAACAGCCAGTCCGTAAATCGGCTCAGCGCCATGAATCGTATGTCCTCCCGCAATGACCGCTCCGGCCTCAAACACCTTGGAGTAGCCGCCCCGCAGAATCTCCTGTATTGTGGAGGTATCCATGGACTCTGTCACACACATAATGTTCAGCGCCAACTTTGGCTCTCCTCCCATGGCATAGACATCACTCAGGGCATTTGCAGCAGCAATCTGACCGTACAAGTATGGATCATCCACAATGGGAGGGAAAAAATCGGTGGTCTGAATCAGTGCTGTCTCTTCATTGATCACATAGACACAGGCATCATCGCTCTTGTCGTAGCCTACAACTAGCCGTGGATCCTTGTGGGTCTGAAAACCATCCAGCAGACAGGAGAGGGTTCCCGCTCCTACCTTCGCACCGCATCCAGCGCAGGAGGCCAGCTTGGTCAATTTTAATTCTGTCTCCATAGTCGCTCCTTATCCGTTTTCCGCCCGATATATGAGCTGATATCCCTGGTCGGTCACAGCTACCACTTGCTCCACCTCCTCAGGATACTGGGAGGCAGGGCAGGGGAGTGTGCTGTCATAGCGGACACAGCTTCCGCAGCTGCTGCTCAGGTCCCGGGGAACCGGAAGCATTTCCGCCGGTATTCCCTTTCCCAGACAGAGCTTCTTATAGCGGATTGCTCCAAAGTGTGAATAAAAGGTGGCAATGTAAATCATTTTTACTTCGTAATTGACAGGCGGTACTCTCCATCCGACTCCTGCACCGAAACCTGATAGCCCTGATGCTGGGCATAGCGGGTCACATTTTCTTTGGCGGTCACATTATCTACCACCATCTGATAGGCGTTCTCTTTGGAGGTCATCGCCTTCCGAATCATAACCACGGGCTCCGGACAGGAGAGCCCACGCGCATCCAGTTCTTTCATTGATTCTACACTCCTTTACGCTTTTTCCGTCCGCACGGTATTGGCCACAGCAACGACAGCGACCACAACAATTCCAATGATCACGGCCACTTTACCGTTGGCAGTGGGACCCGTGCCGCTGGAGGCCAGCCCGAAGTTGTGGGCAAACGCGGCCCCGATGGCCAAACCCAGCACGGTAATCGCGCTGTCGGTGTTGCCCTCGCCAGACAGTACCAGCTGCCGCAGGGGACATCCGCCCAGCAGGACACAGCCAAACCCGGCCAGCAGCATCCCCAGGAAATTCCACAGTCCGTCCGTATGTGCCACCGGCTGCCCCTCCATACCGAGTGTAAAGAAGGTGCCGGCGCCTACACCGGTAAGGATCAGGTTACAAACCAGTGCGCTGGCCAGAATGGCAATAAAACCGGCCAAAAGCTTCCATTCACGGAACAGCACCAGGTCCCGAATGCCGCCCACCATGCACAGGCGGGTTCGCTGGGCCAGTACGCCTACAATGAGGCCGGCGGCAAGGCTGATGACAATGGGGGCGTGGAGTGCGCCGGGGCCCGCTCCAGCCTCCGAGAAGTAAATAAATACCGGAGCAGCAACCAACAAAACCAGCAGCACAACCTGAACAACAGAAAAGGCCGCCCCCTCCAGAACAGGCAGTTTATAGGTCCGCTTCAGGGAATAGCCCTTGTTCAGGAAGAAAACTCCCACCAGAATGCCGCATATAAAGCCCAGCAGGCCGAACACTGCATTCAGATCGCCTCCAGCCAGACGAAGAATCATCCGGAAAGGACAGCCCAGAAACATCAGGCAGCCGATCATGACGAAAAAGCCCAGGATAAACCGGGTGAGGGGAGAGCTGCCGCCTCGGGGCATAAACTCTTTACGCAATACAGACAGCAAAAAGCTGCCCAGCACCAGGCCGAGAATCTCAGGGCGGATGTACTGTACAGCAGGGGCAGTATGCAGCCCGAGCGCTCCGGAAATATCCCGCAGAAAGCATGCAATACAAAATCCCATATTTACGGGGTTCCCAAAGAATACCAACAGGGATGCAATTACCCCGATGGCGATGCCAGCCAACACAATGCCGGCCTTTTCATGATTTTTGGGCATAGGGTTTCCTCTCTCTCTTTTTTGATGTTGGTCCTTTTATTGGAACACTCTTTTCCATATAAAAAGCCCTTGTTTGACGCAAGCCATTATAGCACGGCAAAATTTTGCCTTCCAATAGTATTTATTAATATCTTTACATATATCATTTGAATTTTAAATAAATATATTGAATGGCATTACCTGCTGTGTTATGCTAACAAAGGAATTCTGATGTGCAAAAGGAATGGAATTATGGATAAAATTTATTTTGACAACAGCAGTACCACCTTTCCCAAGCCGAAAGAGGTGCCCGAAGCCATGTACCGCTACATGAAAGCGGTGGGAAGCAATATTAACCGCGGAGGCTATCAGACGGCATATGATGTAGAAGAAGCAGTCTACGATACCCGTCAGCTCTTATGCCGCTTTTTTCACGGAGAGGACTGCAAACAAGTCGTCTTTACGAAAAATGTGACGGAAAGTCTGAATGTGATCCTGAAAGGCTTTTTGAAGCCAGGAGACCATGTTTTGGTGTCTTCCATGGAGCACAATGCCGTCATGCGGCCGCTGACCCAGCTGACGGAACATGGCGTCTCTTTTTCCAGAATTCCATGCCGGCAGGATGGTACATTGTGTCTGGAACAGGCAGATGCGCTGCTGCGGGAGAATACCAAAGCTGTTGTCATGACCCACGCCAGCAATGTCTGCGGTACAATTCTTCCCATTGCGGAGGTCGGGGCGTTCTGCCGCGCCCACAGTCTTCGCTTTTTCGTGGACTGTGCTCAGACAGCCGGGGTATGCCCCATCCATATGGATGAGATGGGGATTGATGCCCTGGCGTTTACCGGACACAAGGGCTTGCTGGGACCTCAGGGCATCGGGGGATTCCTCTTAAAAAAGGGACTGGAGGAGGAACTGGAGCCTCTTTTGTCCGGTGGGACAGGCAGCCTCAGCCACACCGAGCTTGTTCCGGACTTTATGCCTGACCGGTATGAACCAGGCACCATGAATCTTCCGGGGATTCTCGGCCTGCGGGAGGGACTACTATGGTTGGAGCGCACCGGAGTCAGCAGGATTCTGCAGCATGAACTGGAATTGACCGGGCAATTTTTGTCTGGCCTGCAGCCCATGCAGGAGGAGGGAAAGCTGCGTCTTGCAGGCCTTCCTGGCATCCAGGGCCGTACTGGGGTGGTTTCGATACAGACCACGAACCGGGAGCTGGCCCAGGTGGCCTATGAACTGGACAGCCGCTACGGTATTATGACCCGGGTGGGGCTTCATTGCGCGCCCTCCGCCCATAAGACGCTGGGCACCTTCCCCACAGGGACCATCCGCTTTTCCTTTGGATGGTGGAACACCCCACAGGAAGTAGAGCGGGCCATCCAGGCCCTCAGGGAGCTGTTGTATGGAATTTAAGCAGCTTCGATCCTTTGTCGCTGTCGTAAAGTATAAAAGCTTTACAAAGGCAGCTGAGAAAACATACACGTCTCAGCCTACTATTAGCACCCATATCCGCATGCTGGAGGAGGAGTTTCATACCCGGCTGATAATTCGGGATACAAAAAACATTGAAATCACGCCCAGAGGATGGGAGCTTTATGAGTGTGCAAGCCACATTCTGGAGCTCCAGGACAACCTCATTCAGCGCTGGTCCGAGGAAACCAAGCATATCATTCAACTGGGCGCCTCTACCATTCCGTCCGCCTATATTCTTCCTGAAATCCTTCCCCAGTATGGAAAAAAGCACCCGGACACATATTTTGTTGTGCATCAGAGCGACAGCAGCCAGGTGGTAAAAAATCTGCTCAGCGGACTGTTTGATGTAGGCATGATTGGAATGGACTGCGGAAATGAGATGTTGGATTGTGTTCCGTTCTATCGGGACCGTATGGTTTTGATCACGCCAGTCAGCCCTCAGTTTTTGAAGCTGAGGGAGCTCCCGAATGTCCCGATCCAAGAGCTTTTAAAAGAACCTATCATTCTTCGTGAGAAGGGGAGCGGCAGCCAGAAAAGCGCCGATCTGTTTTTAGAGAAGATGCACGTCCCGGAGGAGCAGCTCAAAGTCACCGCCCGCGTCAACGATCAGGAATCCATCAAAAATCTGGTTGCAGGCGGCCTGGGCATCTCCATCATATCGGAAAAGGCTGTGCGCAACTTTGTGGAGGAAAAGCGTCTTCTGATGTTTGAACTGCCTGACAGCACTGCGCAGCGCAACCTGTACCTGGTCTTTCCCAAACGGATCAAGGCTAGCCGAGCCATACAAAATTTTGTGGAATACGTTCGCTCCTATTACTCGCTGGAGTCTGAACCTTTTTCAAACGGCCGTGAATAAAAAAGAGGAGGCGTACTGAAACGCCTCCTCTTTTTCTATTCGATGCGATTTATATTGCTTACAAAATCCGATTCATCAGCTGTTCAAAGTCTGTGACCACATCATAGATTACACTATCACCGCTGATTGCCGCAAAATGGGCTTTGGCACACGCGATCTTGGCGCGCTCGGCCCCGCGAAGCTCCATGGCATCGCCGCTGCCTTTGGTCTCCACGACAAAGAAAACCAGCTTCCCCGCACTGTCCCGGAGAACGATGGCCCAATCAGGGCTGTATCTGCCCACTGGAGTGGAAATAAAGAATGCCTTGGGCAGCTTGACGTACACCGCCACCTTTTCGCTCATATCCAGCTGCTGGGCAAATTTGCGCTCTGTCTGGGAATCATAGATTAAATAATCATAAATGCACCGGTTTACCGGCATAGCGTTTTGCCCCAGTTTACCTCGAGGATTGGACGAAAGGAAGAGATCGGTATCATAGGCGGCATCCAGCTTGCCGTATACAATATGGTGGAGAATGGCCTCCGCCTTTACATTGTTGATAATTTTCCCCGCCTTGAGGATAAACTCCTCGGGATTCCAGCGGAACATAGAAAAGATCGGCGGTGCGATCCCGCCCAAAATAGCCGCCACAGTGGAGCGGGTCAACCCTGTCTCTTCCACCAATTTTCCCACCAGATCATAGCGCACCCCAGTTGCGGAGAGCCGCCCCGCCAGCTCCCGGTCCGCCTTTCGCTGCTGAAATCCCTTGCCGCGGAGCAGTTGTTCCTTGGACTGGAGCTTGTTTTTCTGCTCTCCATACTCTTTTCTGACCAATACACGCGAGACCTCCAGCTGGCGGTTGAGCTGGCCAACCGCATTCTGAATCAGCTCCTGGCTGTCAAATGAGACGGTATAGAAGGTCTTTTGGTTAATTTTCTCCCACAGCGCCAGAAATTCCCGGCTGTTCAGTTTGCTCAAATCGGCCTGTGCCGTCACATTGTTCCCGTGGGCATCCTCAACCTCCATACAACGGCTGTCGTATATGGTGGAGAGGATGGAACCCACTGATGCGGCACAGTCTCTTACCTCCTCGGCCACCTGCACGATGCCGTCAGCTTTGTGGCGGTAGTACTGCTCGGTCAGCTCACCCCGTTTCACATAGCCACGGATAATAAGGTCCTCATAAATGGCCTCTGCCAACTCCTGAGTGACCTTGACTGTTTCGCCGTTTCCGCGGGTGAGCACCTTGTCCACAAACAGTTGGGCGTCCACCTTTCTGGGGCGGTCGGCCAGAGCTTCGGCCAGGCCGGTCTGGAGCGCCTGAGCAAATGTTCCAAAAGCCATATCAGTGATCAGCGTCAGCTTATTCAGCTCCTGTACCTGGCTGCCCAGCACGCTCTCATCCATTCGCTCGCCCTGCTGGTTGACACACAGCCGAAGTCCCCGCCCAATTTCCTGGCGGCTGCGGATCTCCGACTCACTCTGGGGCTTCAGCGTACAAATCTGGAACACATTGGGGTTGTCCCAGCCCTCCCGCAGGGCGGAGTGGGAAAAGAGAAAGCGTACCGGCTCATCCAGGCTCAGCAGCCGCTCCTTGTCCTTCATAATGAGGTCGAAGGCATCTGCATCGTCGGATGTCCGTGTCCTGCGGTCCAGTCTGCTCTCCACAAATCTGGCTTTTTTCCCTCTCTTTTTGTCCACGGAGAAGTAGCCCTGATGGGTTTCCTGCGGCGAGATGCGGTCCAAATATGCCAGATAATCCTCATCCCCGATTTCCCGCTGAAGCTCGCCCACCACAGCTTCATATTCTTCTTCAAACATCCTGGCGTACTCGCCATTGCGGCCGTCATCGTTGTCACCGTCATACAGGCGGTACTTGGCCACTTCATCAATAAAGAACAGGGAGAGCACCTTGATCCCCCTGGGGTAGAGCTCCCGCTCCCGGCGAATGTGGGTACGGATCGTCTCCCGAATCTGAATGCGCCGCTGGAGGGCGGTCATCTGCTCATTGCCTTGAATCTGACCGGCATAGAGTTTCCGCCCGTTGAGAAAGGTGATGGAGTTGTCCCGCCCATCAATTCCATCAGGCAGCACAATATACCGATCTGAGTATTCCTCCAGCCCGTTGGACAGGGCAAACAGGTCATCTCCGCCATTCACTTTTCGAACTGCTGTACGAATCCCCGATGCTCCCTTCACTTCAAAGCCCAGGCGGGCAGTGGGCGCCTTGTCCTTATGAAGGTCAATACCCTCCAAATAGACATAGCTTCCGGCAGCGGCAGAACCTGTCAGGGTAATGCCCAGCACAGCAATCTTTTTGACCAGCTTTCGGTTATAGGCATCCATGGCGTCCAATCGGTACACCATGTCATAGTTTTCTCTGTGCGTAGCCGAGTAGCGCAGAGTAAACAGCGGATGAAACTTCTTCAGGCTCTCCTTGGTCTGCTTTCCTTCCACACTTTGGGGTTCGTCAATGATGAGAATTGGGTTAGTTTGTGCGATGATGTCAATGGGCCTGCGGCTTCGGAAGATATCCAGACGTTGATCAATGATTTTTCTGCTTTTGCTGGAGTTAAAGGCCTGCATATTAATGATCATGACATGGATAGCACTATCCGAGGCAAAGCGATCGACCTCGGTAAGCCGGTCCGAGGAGTAGATGAAAAAGCGGAGCTTCCTGCCGTATTCCTCCGCAAAATGCTCCTGTGTCATCTGGAGAGACTTGTAGACGCCCTCCCGAATGGCTACGGACGGCACAACAATAATAAATTTGCTCCAGCCGTAGCGCGCATGGAGCTCATATATGGTTTTGACATAGGTATAGGTCTTTCCAGTGCCTGTCTCCATTTCAATGGATAGGTTAATGCCCGAACCAGCCAGTACCTCGGATGGCTTCAGGCCGTTCCGGCGCTGTACCGCACGCAGATTATCCAGAATTCGGGCGTTGGTCAGCTCCGGTACCAGGGGATGGTTGCAAAAGCCGGAGTCTGCCTCTGAGAGCTTCAGCTGGATCGGCCCATCTGCTTCTCCCGGATTCAGGCGGCAGGGGGCTGTGGTGAAAGGCTGTCCGCTGAACACATCGCAGACCGCCGCTGCCGCCTCTGCTTGAAAGGCCTGGTGTTTGAATTGAAGTTTCATAGTGTAATCCGCACTCCTCGTGCCCGGCTTGTTTGGAAAAATTCCGGCCGCAGCATGTTCAAAGCACCTTTACCACAGTGTCAGGGGAGAGGTTTTTGAAGATCTCCGTCACATTGATTTTTGCATCATCGGAGGCAAAGGCACTGTCCCGGAAGACGGCGCGGCGCGGGCGCTGTTTGGCCATGCCCTCCACCACAGAAGTAGGAATACAGGCATGAAAGCAGGCCATAAGGGCACCGCAATCCACATTGTGAACTGTACAGCCTTCCAGTACGGCACTGGTGTGAGGCAGATGCAGCGGCATCCCCCAGTCCAGCAGACAGGCATAGAGGAGGTCCAGGTCAGTGCGGTCCTCTTTGATATTGGACACCATGTCCAGGATACTCTCCTGCGTGTATTCTTCCGGCTGGTAGTATACGTCTTTCATGTTGCTGCTGTCCACCCGGAATACCCGGAATCCAATGTCGAGCCCGGCTTCGGGGTGTTCCGCCTTAATTCTGTCTCCGGCGCGTCGAATGCGCTCCTTGCCGATCTCACAGATCGTTGTGTAGCCAGCTTTGAACGCATCGGAGGTCCGGGCGCATGCCTCCGGCAGCTGTACCAGGATAAAGTGCCGGTGCCCGCCGTCCTCCGCGTTGAGCTGCATCACTGCATGTGCGGTTGTGGCGGAGCCGGAAAAGAAGTCCAGAACAAGAGAGTCCGGATCTGAGGCAATCCGCAGAATTTGTTTGATTAACGCCACCGGCTTAGGCGTGTCAAAGGGGGCTTTGCTCTGAAACAGGTCCTTCAGTTCTTTATTGGCCGCGTCATTGTGCCCCACCTCTTCAAATCCCCACCAGGTAATGGGAACCCGGCCCTGCTGTACCTCACTGAGGTAACGCTTAAGCTGAGGCGCACCGCATCCGTCTTTTCCAAAATAGATGCGGTTTTCCGCCAGCCAGGTATCCATCGTGGCGCGGCTGGCCCGCCAGCAGCTTCCTTCGGGAGGATAATACTCTTTCCCAGTGTTGGGGTTACGGATGGGATACACACCGGAGGGGGAGAAGGACTTCACCAGGAGATTATCGCTTCGCCACCGCCCTCTGCCATCTCCGTCGTCATATTTATAGGGCGCATTCTGTGCCTCCGTCCGGGGGAGCAGATTTCGCGTAAAGTGTTCCGCATCCTTCGCGTAAATGACAATGTAGTCGTGGGTAGTGGAAAAGCCCTTGGAATCGTTGGTGGCTGCATATTTTTTCTGCCAGACAACCGTTGCTACAAAATTGCACGTTCCGAAAATTTCATCGCATATGGCTCTCAGATTCTGAACCTCATTGTCGTCAATGCTGATAAAAATGCTTCCGCTCTCATGCAGCAGGGAATGGGCCAGTTTCAGTCTTGCGTACATCATGGAGCACCAATCTGAATGAAACCGTCCGTTGTGGCTGGTATTTTCAAACAGACGATTCTGAGCCTCATCATACATGCCCATCAGCTCATTTTCTTCCTGCTGGCTGTGCCGAAAGCTGTCCCGATACAGAAAGTCATGACCGGTATTGTAGGGAGGATCGATATAAATGACCTTTATCTGTCCAAGGTAGCTCTCCTGGAGCAGCTTCAGCACCTCCAGGTTGTCTCCCTCCAGATAGAGGTTTTCCGTGGTATCCCATCCCCGGCTACCTGCCTGCACCGGGCGGAGGGTACTGGTGGTGGGACGGGCAGCCTCCGCCATAGCCGACTTTTTCCCCACCCAGGTCAGCTCATAACATTCCTCCCCATCCGCAATGTCAGGGGAGAGCAGCTGTCTTAACTGCTCAAAATTGATGCCCCGTTTCAAGCTGCCGTCTTTTCCGCGCATTTCGGTGACAACAGAAGGGAAGAGGTCTGCCAGCTTCTCCATATTTTTCTGTGCCAGGTCAGCAGTTTTAAAGTTCAGTTTGTCCATTCGTTCATTCACTCCGCATTTTCTGCCTCTGGCAGTCAGACGTTACAACAGGCCAGGCTCCGGTTCCTGGTTTAAAATATGCAGCATCTTTTCTGCTGTAATAATTGATTTCCGGTATTGAATCCACGACTCACATTTCCGGAGATTCACATCCAAAACGTGGTAACAGCCAATGGGTGTGGCCCCATCACAGGGGCCCCCGTTGTGGTGAAGGGTGTAGAAGGGGGCGTGTAGCATCTTGGAAATCTGATTCTGAATGTCATAATTTCGTTTGTCATTGCTGTACGGTGCCCATGCAGCCAGTGTCTTTGTGGGGGAGCGTTTCACTTCTATCATCGCAAATTGGGTCCCATTGTGGTAAATTGCATCAAAATCCTGTTTTACTATGTGGGAAGACAATTTTGCCCTGCTCCATACATGAAACAAATCCGCAACGCTTTTGTTTTTCTCCTTATCGGTTCCGGCGTCTGTATAGCGTACCCCCATCATGTCATACAGATAAGAAACAAAATCGCTGCTTTTATAGATGACCGCCTGCTCCTGTTTGTTGACCGGGTAAATGTTCCGAACCATAAACGTCATGGCATCCAGAAAAGCGGCCTCTATTTTATTCCCATCAAAGGGATGAGTCTGATAGCCTACCATGAGGAAGGGAATGCCTGTGGCTGATGCCATCGCTTTGCCGCATTGAAACAGCTGCCTGAAGATTATGTCGTCCCTATATCGTTTGCGCAGCAGGGCAATTGTCTGGTCGGTAATGGGAGCTGCACTGCCGATTGTGAGCAGCAACAGACGGATAGCGGTTGGCGTCTGAGATTTATCCCCTACAATGAGAAGATTCACGTCTTCTTCTCCGATAATAATATGTTTGGGATCTGTATTGTACAAATAGCTTACTAATTCATCCACAAAGATTCGCTCCTGTCTCCACCACAAATCTTACACGCTTATAAAGCATCGGCATTTTACCATGGCAAACGCTGCACATCTTTTTGGAACTTAAGTAAAACAAAATAATTTTAAAAAAATCGGAGTATCCAATTTGGATACTCCGATGGTCCGAGTGGCGGGATTTGAACCCACGGCCTCATGGACCCGAACCATGCG
>OGGQ01004445.1_pt1 | contig 11567 bp, 9 predicted proteins | sample 1571191 | NCBI WGS metagenome assembly OGGQ01 (sample SAMEA2582061, study PRJEB24529) | metagenome | biome: Human gut stool | place: China | collected 2011
GCTGTTGGGTACTGAAACCCTACACTTATATATTAGGAGTGAGGCAATAACTTCTTTGCAGAGTGCAGTCCATACAGCGGCCAATTATCTTCGTCAGTGCGGGAATGATGTGGTAATACCCGAAAATGAAAACGAGTTCACCACGGATGTGCTGTATAATCTGCTCTGTCGGAATGAAAGTGCCGTAATTCCGCTGCCTGACCGGGTGCGTGAGGTAATCAATCAGTACCGTGCAAATGGCAGGGAAAATGAAATCGACCATATACCCGCTGCGGAGTTCTTTGCGCCCAGGCATATTGACTATACCCATTCCCGCTACATCTGTATTGATGGTCTGTATTATGCGTATCTGCTGATTCCTTCGGATGGATTTAAGACACAGGTTCCGGCCGGCTGGCTCAGCCTGATTGTCAATGCCGGTGATGGGATTGCCGTAGATATATTCCTCTCCCGTCAGCCTAAAGAGAGAATTATTCAAAAAGTCGGTCAGCAGCTTCGCATTAACCGCTCCAAAATCAAAGAGGCCAGCGATACCAATACAGATTATGACGATATCGACAGCGCAATTCGCAGTGGATATTTTTTAAAGGAGGGACTTGCTAACAACGAAGACTTTTATTACCTGAATCTTATGATTACTATTACCGCCCCAACCGAGGATGATTTGGAGTGGAAAGTCAGTGAAATGAAAAAGCTCCTGCTGTCACAGGATATGAACGTCTGCAACTGCCATTTTCGTGGCGAGCAGGCGTTTTTGTCTTCTCTGCCGCTGATTGCGCCGGAAAAGAAATTGTATGAGCGCAGTAAACGTAACCTTCTGACAGGCGGCGCTGCCAGCTGCTATCCCTTTACGAGTTATGAGATGTGTGATGACAACGGGATTCTGCTGGGTGTCAATAAATACAACAGCTCGCTCATCATTGTAGATATCTTTAATTCCGCAGTTTATAAGAACGCTAATATGGCGATTCTGGGAACCAGCGGAGCAGGTAAGACCTTTACCATGCAGCTGATGGCACTCCGCATGAGACGCAAAGGCATTCCTATTTTTATTGTCGCCCCACTGAAAGGCCATGAGTTCCACCGGGCCTGCGCCAATGTGGGCGGTGAGTTTATTTCGATTTCCCCGGCAAGCCCACACTGTATCAATGTAATGGAAATTCGCCGGGTGGATCACACGGTTAGCGAACTCCTGGACGGACCGGGCATCCAGTTATCCGAACTGGCAACCAAAATTCAACGGCTTCACATCTTTTTCAGCTTATTGATACCTGACATGAGCCATGAAGAACGCCAGCTTTTAGATGAAGCAATGATCCGCACCTACAACGCCAAAGGCATTACCCACGATAATGCTTCCCTGGAAGACCCTGAACGTCCGGGGCAATACCGGGAAATGCCGGTACTGGGTGACCTTTACGAAATATTAAAGCAATCTCCAGATACTTTGCGGATGGCGCACATCCTCAACCGCCTTGTCAACGGCTCCGCCCGCACCTTCAGCCAGCAAACCAATGTATCCCTGCAGAATAAATATACGGTACTTGATATTTCCTCTCTTACCGGAGATCTGCTTACAGTTGGTATGTTCGTTGCACTGGATTTTGTATGGGACCGTGCCAAAGAAGACCGTACCGAAGAAAAGACCATCTTTATAGATGAATGCTGGCAGCTTTTATCCGGCGCCGGCGCTACCGGCACAAGGCTTGCAGGGGATTTTGTTCTTGAGATATTCAAGACGATACGAGGCTATGGCGGCAGTGCCGTTTGTGCCAGCCAGGACCTCAATGACTTTTTCAACTTGGATGAGGGGCGTTTTGGCAAGGGAATTATCAACAATTCTAAAACTAAGATTATTCTCAACCTGGAGGATGATGAAGCCATGCGGGTTCAGGACACACTGCATCTGTCCGATGCGGAAATCATGGAAATTATCCATTTTGAGCGCGGGAACGGTTTGATTTCAACGAACAACAACAACATTATGGTGGAGTTTAAGGCAAGCCCGCTGGAAAAAGATTTGATTACCACAGACCGGCGTGAACTGAGAAACATCGTAAATCGTCTGCGGCAGCAAGATAATCAGGCCAGTGCCGGATAAGATGAATTACGTTCAGATTACGTCTTAATTGCGTCTTTCCCATGACTGACGCACGTATTACGTCAAAATTACGCCTATGAGCAAAAGGAGGTGATTCCCACATGAAGACCAGAGCCGATATATATGGGCAGGAGGCCACAGAGCTGCTGCGTCTCATTTCCCTGTATCCGGGCCTTATACAATGCCAGCTGGCAGGATTTTTTCCCGGCAAGGACAGCGCCGTTGTCTATGGCCTGCTCTCCCATCTTAAACGGCAGGGCAGGGCCGTGCAAAGTATCAGCGGCGGCTGGTTCCCTTATGGTAAAAAACACCAGGCAGATTCCGGCCTGATACAGTCGGTCTGGGTACTTCTGGATGTAATCGACCGGGTGGAATATTATTCTCCTGGAGACTTCCCTGCAAAAGTCATCTTCTTTTCAGGTGGAGAGATTTATGAAATTGTCTATGTGGCTGTCAGTCAGGAGGCACTTATCGCCCATGCGTTGAAACAGGACGCAAGACAAGACAGCCACCGCATTGTTCTGGTGGAGGAGCCGGATCAGATTCCACTGCTTGATTTTCCAAGTATTGCCGGATTCTGTACCGTATCTTCCTCTGGGCAGGTGCTCTATTATCAACGTGCAAATGGAGGAACATAATTGGAACGAAAAATCATTTCAAAACGTATCGGGAGTATTCTGGACGATCTTTCCCGTCTGAATAATGCTTTATATGCAATGGACACCACAGATATCCAGCGTTATCCCGATAATTATGAAGTTTTATCTATGGATGCCGCACTGCGGGCAGAGTCGGTTGCCTGTCGTCTGCGGCATTTGATTTATGCCAGCACCGGCATCAGAAAAGCGGCGTATCTGACCTCGGCACAGTCGGCACACGGCATTGAGATTGCCTACGAAAAAGGGGTGCTGTCGGTGTCACTTCCCAGCCTGCTGCCTAAACGCAGGCAGAGGCAGAACACAGAATTTCTTTTAGACCCGCTATACTTTGCCATGGAACAGTATGCCAGAGAAAATACGCTGCCCCATTATCGGGATTGTGTTGTCTGTTTCACTCAAGTCTACGATCAATCACTTCCTACAAGAAGGGTTCGTGATTATGACAACCTTGAAGAAAAGCAGCTTTTAGACGTACTTGCCACATTTGTCATGACCGATGACTGCGGCCTGCTCTGTGACGCTTATAATACAGCGGTACTTGGCGAAAAGGACTGTACCCGAATCTCCATTATGGAAAAGGCACGGTTTCCTCACTGGATTTTTGAACAGGAAAACCATCTGAAAACCATCTCGGATTTTTGATGATTTTAGGGGTATTTTATCCCGACCCTATCACGCACCGCCAAAATCCACGTTTTTCATGGGCTTCTGAGGCGATGCAGTACCCAGTTTTTACCGAAGTCGTTTTCAGTCTCGGTAAAAGCCGTTCACGAAAGGAGTGAGCAATATTGGGAAATGCAACCGCACGTTTCCACAACCCGATACACTGCCATACCACCTTCTTGCCTTAACTGCTATCTCCGGTGAGTTCCCGGCAGACCAGTTAAAACGGCTCCGTGGCAGTGATTATTACAAGGAGTCCGTTATCACCGCTTTAAAAAAGGATGGTTACCTGCGCACATACTACCGGGATAAGCTGAGAGGCTATCGGCTGGGAGTAAAAGCGAAAGCCACGCTCCTGTCGGAAAGCCCCGACCTGTTTACATTTTATCTCACAGGAGAAACCGATACCAACCGCTTGAAAAGCGAGGTTAACCGTCGGCTGCGTCTGCACCGCATCGCACAAGCCTATGTGACAATGGAAAATGCCGGTGCAGCTGTATTCCGGAATGAAAAACCGGACATCTTTTCACCAGAGGGTTCACCCGTTGGTGAGATTGAAGCGCCTGCGTTTTATAATTCCCGTGAAATCAAAGAGGTTGGTATTGATTTTACCAAAATCCGCAGTTCCCGTTCCGTAGGTGTGCTGCTTGCACCAGCCGGTATATTTGTTACCTACAACTGCGGACCCGGTCTGATGAAATGGCGCTATAAATCCGAGCTGCGCATGAAAACTCTGATGTGGACCGTATTGTGTCAGCAGCGGCTTGCCTCCCAGTTCCGCCCCGTAGATGTTTCCGGTTTAGTGCTTGGAGACGGGATGGAACCGGCCTACCAGATGCTAACCAGCAATGGGGGCAAAAGACATGACTGTTTTATGCTGGACGGCTGCTACGACCACTTTTTTTATGTTACCAATGACCGTAAGGGTGATATACTTTTGCGCTTGCTCTGTGATACTGAAAAAAAAGAAGAATTGCACCGAATTCTTTCTCTGGATTTAATCGAGCGGAAGGCTAACTGGCGCATCGAAAATGATGCGATTGACAAGAACGGCGATCCGGTACTGTTTGCTTACAGCTGCGATATGCCCCGCATTGCCCGCTATAATACGGCGCTGGAACTGCAAGGTAAAAATGGCACGCTCATTTGCTTTGATTACCAGCAAAATGTACTGGAGCGCTATTGTGGCAGCCGGATACGTTTTCAGACCATCGGCTTCGATAAATTTGAAAGGAGGTTCTTTCCATAGACAAACAGAAAATCATGAAAGGATTGATTGCCGGGCCGGTTGCCATACTTGCGATTTTGTACGCAGGCGGGTATCTGGCTCAATTTATCGGCAATTATGCTGTGTGGAAACAGGGCGGCGGTATTCCTGGGGATGGTACATCTCCGGTAATGGCGTCGCCTGACTTTATATCCTGCATTACCACCGTATTTCAACCACCTTATGGCCTCTACGGTGTCCTGATCTGCATTGGCCTGCTGGCAATTCTGCTTATTATGGTTATGCGGATGGGATACAGTGACAGCGGTGAATATGATAAGGACCGCAATTTTACATACTCGGCTAAAGGTACCTATGGCACATCTGGCTGGATGAGCCGTAAAGAAATGACTGAAGTGCTGGACTTGGTGCCGGACCTGCGCCAACATCATGGAACCATTCTTGGCCTGCTGGACAATAAGGTAGTTTGTATGCCGGAGGAAACTCGCTTCAATGCAAATATGGCCGTGTACGGTGCAAGCGGCTCTATGAAAACAAGAGCCTTTTGTATGAACCGCATTCTCCAGAGTGCTGCCCGTGGAGAATCCCAAATTATTTGTGATCCCAAATCCGAGCTATACGAAAAATCAAGTTCCTATTTGCGGGACCGAGGTTACTGTGTCCGTGTTTTCAATCTGGTCTCGCCCGAAAACAGCGACTCTTGGAACTGTCTTGCTGAAATCGAGGGACAGGAACTGATGGCGCAGCTTTTCGTAGATGTTATCATCAAAAATACTATGAACGGCAGCAAGGGCGACCACTTCTGGGATTCCGCCGAAATGAACCTGCTTAAAGCGCTGGTACTGTATGTGGACCAGAGCTACGATTCAGAGCACAAGAACATCGGTGAGGTCTACCGGCTGCTGACGCTGAATTCTGAATCTGAACTGAACAGCCTATTTGAAGGACTTGCGCCTACCCATCCCGCCAAAGCTCCGTTCAGCCTTTTTAAGCAATCCTCTGAAACCGTGCGGAGCGGTGTTGTTATCGGTCTGGGCAGCCGGCTTCAGGTATTCCAGTCCGAGCTGATAAAGAAAATCACGGCACGGGATGAGATTGACTTGGAGCTGCCCGGACAACAGCCCTGTGCTTACTTTTTAGTTACCAGTGACCAGGACAGCACCTTTGATTTTTTGGCAAGCCTGTTTTTATCGTTTGTATTTATTAAATTAGTGCGTTATGCGGACAAAAACTGTCCCGGCGGCAAACTTCCGGTGCCGGTCCATGTATTAGGAGAAGAATTAACAGCATGCGGAACCATTCCAGATCTTTCACGCCGCCTTTCCGTAATCCGCTCTCGTAATATCAGTATGTCACTGGTGTTCCAGAATCTTGCAGGTCTACAAAACCGTTATCCTCTTAATCTCTGGCAAGAGCTGCTGGGAAACTGTGATGTGCAGTACTTCCTCGGTTGTACGGACCCTTTAACAGCGGAATTTGTCTCTGAACGCACGGGCCTCGCCAGTGTAGATGTCACCAGCAAAGCAAAACAGCTGGGTACCTGGCGTATTTCCAACTACACGCCAGAATATCGGGAAACCAGCGGTGTCGGCAAGCGTCCTGTTCTCACTCCTGATGAAGTGCTGCGTTTTCCTATCGACCAGGCCCTTGTTATTATCCGGGGCAGAAAAGCACTTAAAGTATCGAAGATGGACTATACAAAGCACCCAGAGGCGGAAAAGCTTCAATCCTGTAAGGCTTCCGCCCATATACCGGAGTGGCGGCGTTTGGAGGAAGAAAAAGCAGCGGCAAAAGCAGCGGCACCCGCCGTAAAGAAACCAACTCCCCGCCGTACCAATAAAGCGGCTGCACCCGCAGCACCCAAACCGGAAAAAAAGTCGGAGCAGCCCACTGCTATGCCAACCAAAAAGGAAACGGCACCAGTGGGCATTATTGTGTCAGATAAGGATTCTATCCTATCTTAATTTCCATTTTTAAAAAGGAGGACAATTTTTATGGCAATGAAAAACAATGACCTGTTGGAACAGGAAAACCAGACCTTGGGGACAGCCGGGGGCGCAGACTATGGAATAGAACTCTCTGCTGCCGACACGAGCCTTACGGCAACTGGTGATGACAATGAAAGCAAAGTCGATCTGAACGAATTGCTGGGTGCTATGGATCTGATTGATGGCGATACCCAGGGTAAGACCGATACGCAGGCAGAAAACAGCGTTGTAACTGATGAAGCAGTTTCCACGGAACAGACCGGAAATACTGCTTCAGAGGAACCTACTCCCGGCGAGAAGCCGGCTAAGACGAGGCGAGGTATCCGCAAGAAAAAGGCGGAAGAAACCTCCGTTCCTGAATCTGATATGCCGCCCATTATGGAAGGGACACCCAACTATTCGGAAGATGCCACAGTTTCCGCGGTTGAGGCACCTCCTCTGTTGAATACGTCAGAGGATAGTCAGCCGGATATCTCCGATGCGCTGTCAACTCCTGGCAATATTGATACGCCGGTGCGAAGCAATGCCCCTGTTCTGACTATCCGAAGCCGTGAGGATGTAACCACTGAGGAGGAGCGGGAGGACATCATCTGGCATGAGATCCGCAATGCTTACCGCACCCGCAGGATTCTTACTGGCAAACTGGGCGGCATTGAACAGACAGATAGCAAAAAGACTATCGCTATTGTTGACTATAAGGGATTCCGTATTATCATTCCTTTAAAGGAAATGATGATTCAGCTGCCCCGTACCAGCACAGAACAGGAATACAGTGAACTGATGCTGCGGCAAAACAAGATTCTTAATAATATGCTGGGAGCCGACATCGACTTTATTGTAAGGGGTATCGACTCCAAGACCTTCAGTGTGGTGGCAAGCCGTAGAGAAGCAATGCTCCGTAAACGCCAGTTGTTCTATCTGGATACCGACTCTTCCGGCACATATCGTATTTATGAAGGACGTATCGTACAGTCACGAGTCATTGCCGTTGCAGAAAAAGTTATCCGTGTGGAAATTTTCGGCGTGGAAACCTCAATTATGGCCCGGGATCTGGCCTGGGATTGGATTGGAGATGCCCACGAGCGTTTTTCTGTTGGTGATGAAGTGCTGGTGCGGGTACAGAAGGTGCGCCGGGAATCTTTGGAGGATATCAGTATCCGGGTAGATGTCAAAAGCATTTCCCAGAATACCAGCCAGGATAACCTGCAGAAATGTCGTGTCCAGAGCAAGTATATGGGTAAGGTAACGGATGTTCATAAGGGGGTAGTCTATATCAGGCTCTCCAATGGCGTCAATGCTATCGCCCACTCCTGCTACGACTACCGGACGCCTGGCAAGAAAGATGATGTCAGCTTTGCTGTAACGCGGCTGGATGTGGAGCGTGGTGTGGCTGTGGGAATAATTACCCGGATTATCCGACAGAACCTATAATCAATAAAAGGTGCAGAGTCATATTTCAGAGGACTCTGCACCTTCCTATAATAATTACACAACTTATGGACACTCTTTTAAGAGGCTCCTGTTGTTCTACTTTGTTATCAATGTACAGATTGTTTCAAATTTTTTAATATTGTCTATTAGTGCCTCTTCTCCATTGTCGTATTCAATTTCAATGGTAGCTATCCCGACTGTTTTACACGAAGATTCAAAGGATAATAAATCATCTAATGACATTTCCCAATAAAATTCTGTATCATTGATAAACGCTTCAATCTGATTCTTCCCTTGTTCGTTAACCAATGCGTACATATATCCGCATGTTGCTAAAATTGCTGCAAGAGGATTTTTCCGGATAAAATCGCTGTTCACAATTCCTGAAAAACCAAATCTCTCACATTTAAAAACTTTTCTCATGACATGTTCAATGTCAACTGCATAACTCTGTGCTCTCATAATTGCATTATTCATTGTATTGTCCTCCTAAATTCTGGCTTTGGTTTTGCCAAATATTACTCTTTGTACCAATATCGCTTGAATCAAAAAAGACACCCACTATTGGATGCCTAGAATACAATACAAAGAATAATTCTTCTTTTTGGACTCTATGCAATTATAAAGGTACAAATATATTATCTGGCTGTTACATCTATGTAAACAACAGCACTGTTGGTATCTATACTATACCATCTATTGTTAGCACTGTCAAGTGTCGAGTGCTAATTACAAATTATTTTTTTATGCTCCGTTTACTTAGTGTAGATAATGAATCACCCCATGAAGAACAATGGATAAAATAGTTAATATGGTATTGGCATAACATTGGCACAGTTTTGCTCTTTCGCAGTAAATTCACATCTGCTATAATAAGTACAGTCAAAAATTTGCAAAGAAGCCACTCCGGCATGGGGTGGTTTTTTTGTTGTAAAGGTGGTGATAATTATTTTTTACAAAAAAATCCGTAAGGCTTTGGCTAATGACAGAGCCGAGGCCAACTATTTCAGCACAGTATTCTTTATTTTTATTGCGGTACTGCTGCTGGCGTTTATTATCGATCTGTTTTCCATCATATCTACGAAACAGGAGCTCGACCACGCTGCCGATCAGATGGTAAAACAGATACAGCTGTCTGGCGGCATCAACCGGGAAACGGAGGAACTATTCTCTTTTCTATGCTCACAGATTGAAGGGGCCAGAGATATCAGCTACTCTATTGATGCCACCTATAAGTCGCCAACTCCATCCGGCATGACCCGCGCCATTCAACTGGGGAGTCCCTTCTATATCACGATTGAGGGTAATGCTAAACTGGGCGGATTTTGGAACTTTGACCTTGTGCATATCACGGTGGTATCCCGGGGAGCCGGCGTGAGTGAACATTATTGGAAATGAGGTGGCCTATGAACCGTATTTTAATGAGGCTGCGTCGGACGCTTCGCAACGAACGGGGGGAGATAACCTTCTTCGCCTGTTTCTTTGTAGTCGGCGTTGTCATGCTGATTTCTTTCCTTCTGTTATATGCCTCCATTCGGATTAACTGCATTAATATCCGAAACGGTGCCAAGATGGAATTGAACAACCTGAGCGCTCTGATCTATGCTGACACCTATCGCTCTCAACGAGAAACCAATTTCAGCGAGTACCTAAATACACTCTATTCCAGCAGTTCCTATACTGCTGCACTGGAGGATACCGTACAGGATGGCCTTGCAAATAAAATACCGCTTTCCACTGATGACTACGAGATATCAAATATTCGGCTGAAATTCGATGTTACTGGTGACCGGGTGGAATATGTATTTTCCTGTGAAGCTAAATTTTTTATCCGAATGTTCGGCCAGTCATATCCTACTATCACTCAACAGATTGAGCTGACCGGTTACCACAATACAAAATTCTAAAATGTTGTTGAAAATCAGTCCAGTAAACCGTAAAGTATTTATAAATAAGCAAACAGGAGGTTTTTCTTATGAAAAATTTTTTTAAGTCTAAAGGTTTTATAGTAACGTCACTTGCGGTCCTCTGCATCACGATTCTGGGCGTGTGCTGGTATGCCGGTCAGGATAAAAGTGATCCGTTTCTGCCGGATGAATCGCCGCCTGCCAGCACAGAGAGCACCTGGTCTGAAAACAACTCACAGACAGACGGCAGCAATGGGGCAGATGCCTATGTCTCCCCACAGCCTACTGCTCCCGTTGAAGAATATCCTAAAGTAGTGGAGGAATCTGAGAATGAGGTCGTGATTGACTTTACCAATACAGAACCATCTGCGGCTGAAGCCACGCCTCCTCCTGCTCCGGAAGGTAAGACTATAATGGAAGACCCCGGCCCGGCGCATGAAGTTAATCGAAATCCAGAGGTAACCGCTCCCAGCACAGAAGCTCCTGCGGATACAGAACCAGCCCCCGGTTCCGGCAATGGGAATGGGGCAGTTTATGACCCGGTGTTTGGCTGGGTAGTTCCCGGAGAGGTCAGCCAGTCAACCATTGATAGCGATGGAGATCCCAATAAAATGGTCGGCAATATGGGGGATTGATTGACAAAACAGGATAACTGAAAAACTATTGAATGCAAGGCTGTCACAAATTTTTATGTGGCAGTCTTCTTTGTTTATATTTTTCACAGAAGGGAGCGTGACAAATTGTGAAAAGAATTATCTCTGTACTATGTACAGTATTTCTTCTGCTCTGCCTGTTTTCATCAACGGTTCTGGCAAGTAACGGGAACGGTAATTTGGATGGAGGCGGTGGTAACATGGGGCAGGGTACCTCAACAAATTACTGGTCCACAGGAAATGATGGTGTCCGTGTTACCGTGGTAGACGCAGAAACCGGAACGGTGGTCAGTTCCTCCGTAGATTTTGCCAACCGTTCTCAGCCTGCAACTGTTTTGCACTTTGGCAAGGTGAACAAACTCCAGTATCGGGACGGAATTGGACTTACATTACAATCAGGTATACCGTATGATTGCCTTCAGCCTGCTTATTCTATGCCAGCCATAGTCAATAGTAAAAGCAGACCTACCAGTATTGAAGCCATAAAGAAATACTTCTGTTCAGAGTATGCCTGCAAGATGGTGGCATCCGCAACCGGGGTTGATTATGATAAAATGCTAGACGGACAGTACAAAATCTTACTGGAGCCCATTGCCTATGTTACTTTCAACGGTTCTTACTACTGTATAACTGCTACTGAAGCGGCCCTGTATGATCAGCTTTCTGGAGGAGCAATGCGGCAGCGGCTTCCCAGCGTTGCCTTTCAGAACCTTCCGCTGGCCCTGTTTCTGGAATATAGCGATTTAGGATTCTCCGCATGGACTGGCCCAAAGACTGGTATCCAATCAAATGCGGACATTATCAACTATCTGGGAATCGGTATTGTTTGGTTCGATGACCGTCCTGAAGAACCGGACGGTGATATTAACGCACCTGATGTGGAATATCGTGTGGACACAGATGTAATAACTGCAATTACTCTGACAACCAGCCGGGA
>OGGQ01004448.1_pt1 | contig 11553 bp, 12 predicted proteins | sample 1571191 | NCBI WGS metagenome assembly OGGQ01 (sample SAMEA2582061, study PRJEB24529) | metagenome | biome: Human gut stool | place: China | collected 2011
TGAGCACGGTATAAAACGCGGTAATCGAGCCGCCGCCGCTAATGCCATTTCCGGCACGCTCGACCAGTGCCGGTAATTTGGCAAACACCGACGGTGGATAACCTTTAGTGGCAGGTGGTTCGCCAATCGCCAGCGCAATTTCACGCTGGGCCATCGCGTAGCGGGTGAGGGAGTCCATAATCAGCAACACATGCTGACCACGATCGCGAAAATCTTCGGCAATGCGCGTGGCATAGGCGGCACCCTGCATTCGCAGGAGCGGAGAAACATCCGCCGGAGCGGCAATCACCACGGAGCGTGCACGCCCTTCGGCACCGAGGATATTCTCAATAAAATCTTTTACTTCGCGCCCTCGTTCACCAATCAAACCCACGACAATGACATCGGCGCGGGTGTAACGTGCCATCATCCCCAGCAGCACACTTTTACCAACGCCCGACCCGGCAAACAGCCCCATACGCTGCCCGCGCCCGACGGTAAGCAGGGCATTGATTGGGCGCACGCCGGTGTCCAGCACATGTTCAATCGGTGTACGTTGCAACGGGTTAAATGGTGGGGTAATCAGCGCACCGGTTTCCGTCGTATCGGGGGAGGGGAGGCCATCGAGCGGTTTACCGCTGCCGTCCAGAACGCGACCTAATAACGCCGGACCGAGCGGCAACTGCTTGCCGCTTTGCAGCCCTTCTGCCGAAATGTTTTTGGCATAAACACGCGCGCCGGGCAGGACACCTTCGACTTCCTCCAGCGGCATTAAAAACAGCCGTTGACCGTTAAAGCCAACGACTTCGCTTTCTACTTCGTGCGTTTCGCTGCCGTTCTGGCGCTCAATCACACAGGTTGCGCCGAGCGGCAATTGTAATCCGGTGGCTTCCAGCACCAGCCCGGTAGCGCGAGTTAATCGCCCATAGCGACGTACCGCAGGCAACTGCGCCATTTTGGCTTCAAAGTTATCCAGCGTGGTTAGCCAGCGAGTCAGGCGCGTGGTCATTACACCACTCCTGGTGCTGCCAGACGGCAGAGTTCTTGCCAGCGGGTGGCGACACTGGCGTCGAGATCGCCTTCATCGGCGGAGACTTTACAGCCGCCAGGATGGAGGGTGGGATCGCCCCGCAAGCGCCAGCCATGCAAACTTAAGGTTGCGCCGAGCATATCATCCACACGTTGCAGATCATCCGGGTGCACGCGCAGCTGTGGTTTACCGCTGAATAACGGTTCTTGCTGCAACAACTGTTGGATCTGTTTGATCAGTGCCGAGTTATCCACTGTTGGCGTCTGACCGATCACCTGACGTGCCGCCTCCAGCGCCATCTGCATCAGGCGCGAAGCAATCACACTATCAAGTGCATCAAGGGTAGTTTGAAATTCGCTGACCAGTTGCTGCATCCGGGCATGAATTGGCGCTTGTTGAGACTTCGCCTCTGCCAGACCTTGTTCCAGCCCCTGGGCCAGTCCTTCCTGATAGCCCTGCTCATGACCTTGCTGGCGACCTTCGGCAATCCCCGCTTGATAACCTTGCTCGTGGGCCTGCATTTGCAGTTGCGCCAGTTGCTGCTCAAGGCTGGGTTCGGCCTCTTCAAGGATGGTTTCTTCCGGCTCGACCATGGGCACAAACTCCGCCTGTGGTGGCGCGAGATCGTCCGGTGTCCAGGTTTTCCACGGCAGATTATCAGACATAGGTATCCTCGCCGCTGCCAATCACCATCTCGCCGGTTTCGGCAAGACGGCGCACAATCAGCAGAATCGCTTTCTGTTCGTTTTCCACCTGCGACAGACGCACCGGACCACGGTTGGCGAGATCGTCGCGCAGAATATCGGCGGCACGCTGCGACATATTGCGCAGGAATTTCTCGCGCAGTGGCTGCTCGGCCCCTTTCAGCGCGATCAACAGCGATTCGGAATCCACTTCCTGCAACAGTCGCTGAATGCTGCGATCGTCGACATCCACCAGATTCTCGAACAGGAACATCTCGTCGATGATTTTCTGTGCCAGCTCGCCGTCGAATTCACGCACGGCGGTAATAACGGCTTCTTCCTGCTGAGTTTTCATCAGGTTGATAATTTCGGCTGCCGTTCTCACGCCGCCCATTTTACTGCGCTTGAGATTCTGACCGTCGAGCAAGCCATTCAGTACTTCGGTCAGCTCCGCCAGTGCGGCAGGCTGCACACCGCCAAAGGTAGCGATACGCAACATCACATCGTGGCGCAGACGTTCATCGAACAACGCCAGAATATCGGCGGCCTGCGCACGCTTCAGATGCACCAGAATGGTGGCGATAATTTGCGGATGCTCATCGCGAATCAGATCGGCGGCGCTCTGTGGCTCCATAAAGTTGAGCGTTTCAATACCGCTGGCGGTATCGCGAGTTTCGAGAATATCTTCCAGCAGGCTGGCGGCACGTTCTTCACCCAGAGCTTTGACCAATACCGAACGCAGATAATCGTTGGCGTTGATATTCAGTGCGGCAAACTGTTCAGCTTCTTGCTCAAACTCCGCCAGCACATCGGTTAGCTGCTTGTTGGAGATCTGCGTGACGTTCGCCATTGCAGCGCTCAGAGTTTGCACTTCGCGCTGGGAAAGGTGTTTGAACACCTCTGCCGCCCGGTCTTCGCCAATGGTCATCAGCAGGATGACGCTTTTATCGGTGCCTGTCAGGTTACTCATGATCGTTATTTATCCACTGGCGAATGACCAGCGCCACCACGCGCGGATCGTTATCAGACATTTCACGGATACGCTGGCTCATGACTTCTGCACCCAGTCGTTGGTTAGCGCGCCGTTGTTGGAGTTGTTCGTCTTTGCTCAGGCGGACTTCCACCGCATCTTCCACTTCCTCGCGGGCCTGCGCCTGTTGCTGCACAGCTTTCATCGCCTCAGCGCGACGTGTTAGCTGCGGGCGTACCGCTTTCCGCCACAGCAGCCACGCCACCAGCAGTACCAGCAACCAGCGGCCGGCAGCCAGTAACTGATCGATAAACGCTTGCTGTTGCCAGAACGGCAGTTCTCCGCCACTTTCGTCACTGCTATTGAACGGCGAGTTAACAACATTGAGCGAATCACCGCGTTTTTCAGAAAAGCCCATCGCCTCGCGGGTCAGATCTTCAATTTGCTTCATCTGTTCGTTGCTGAGAGGCAACGGTTTGCCATCTGGCAAGGTTTTGTAATTCACCACGACCGCGACGGACAGACGTTGCACATCGCCCACGTTCATTTTGGTATGACGAATGGTGCGATCGACTTCGTAGTTACTGGTTTCATTCCGCTGTGTGCTACGCGGCCCACTATTGCTGGTGGTGCTCGCCTGCTGCTGGCGGTTATTTTGATTTGCCGGAGGCGTGCTGATTGGCGCGTTATTCGCAGGAGCCGGTTGATTCGACAACGCCCCCGGTACGCCGCCCGGATAACCGGAACCGCTTTGCTCGCTCTCATTAAGCTGGCGTGAACGAAGCGCCGCATGAGATTCATCACCGTTAGGGCGATACTGTTCTTCCGTTTGTTCTTTACTGGCGAAGTCCAGTTGCGCCGTGACCTGGGCGTGAATATTACCGTTACCAACAATTGGCGACAGGATCGCTTCAATACGCCGCTGAATCCGGCCTTCGACATCGCTGGCATATTTCAACTGAGCGTCATTAAGATCGCGCCCGCTGGTATTGGACTGGGTTAACAGATGTCCACCCTGATCCACCAGCGTGACGTTCCCTGGCGGCAGACCAGCAACCGCACTGGAAACCAGATGCACAATGGCGCTAATTTGCCCTTCATCGAGTGCGCGGCCGGGTAACAGATTTACCGTCACCGATGCAGAAGGGGATTTTTGTTCACGGACGAATAAAGACGGTTTCGGCATTGCCAGATGTACGCGCGCCCCTTTTACCGGGCCGATAGTTTCGATGGTACGAGAAAGCTCGCCTTCCAGCGCCCGCTGATAATTCACCTGTTCGCTGAACTGGCTGATACCAAACTTTTCCTGATCGAGCAGTTCGAAACCGACCGCGCCGCCTTTGGGCAAACCTTGTTGTGCCAGGCGCAGACGCAGTTCGTGAACTTTATCTGCCGGAACTTCAATAGCGCCGCTGGCTTCGCTGAAGCGGTAAGGAATATTCATTTGCGTCAGTTGGCTGACAATTGCGCCACCATCCTGATCGGAAAGATTGCTGAATAATGTGCGGTAGTCGGGGGCTTTCGCCCACAGGATTAGTGCGACCATGACCGCCACTGCCGCGGAACCGGCAACAATCAATGGAATTTTCGGATTCGCACGCAGGCGATTAAGCCACTCAAGAGATTTTGTCTGGGCTGCAGTCGCATTCATCGCGCACCTCGTGGCTGATTATGGACGGCGTTATTGGCAAAGTGGAACAAGACTCACTCCCGGGTCAGCAAACTCGAAAAATTGACGCTCCCATTATTTGTGCTTTCGTTTTTTTCTATCCGCCAATAAACCCGTTTTTTTGTTGCTATTTAGCGCCTTTGTCTTATTGACTTACTGGTAGGCTTTGCTACCAGAAATTATCCGGGAGATGAAAATGTCAGCGATACAGGGGATTGAAGGGGTTATCAGCCAGTTACAGACCACGGCGATGAGTGCGCGTGCGCAGGAATCACTGCCACAACCGACCATTAGTTTTGCCGGGCAGCTGCACGCCGCGCTCGATCGCATAAGCGATACACAAACAGCCGCCCGCACGCAGGCAGAAAAATTCACTCTCGGTGAACCCGGCGTGGCGTTAAACGATGTGATGACCGATATGCAAAAAGCCTCAGTTTCAATGCAAATGGGGATTCAGGTGCGTAATAAGCTGGTGGCGGCGTATCAGGAAGTGATGAGCATGCAGGTGTAGGTTTTGTAACCTGTTGTTAATTACATCCGATCTCACCGCGTGGGGCATGGATGGGGCAAACTCACTCAATTTCTGGTTTAAAATGGATACCTGATCCTGAACGTTTTCTGCCATCCACGATCCGTAAACGCAATAAACCCTTTGACCATCAGAGTGTCTCATTTGACACTCATCACCACGTCGGATGTTGTTACGACCACAGACGCAACAGTAACCTCTGGATAATTTAATCTTCGTTCTTATTTTTATTAATATACTGCGTTATAAAAATGAGCGATTTTTGATAGTGGTAATTTTATTGTGCTTTAGAATGCTCCCTGGGTAATATAATTTATTAAACAGGAGTGTAAATGTTTCCATTAAATGATCTGTCGTTAAAAGCTCAGTCGGTTCAATTAAATAAAATCACATCTAATACTGAGTCTACGATAAAACAACAAGATTTAGTATCTGATGATGCAATGATAAATGAATTATCAAGTGAGTTAGTCAGTTGTCTTGGAAATGGTAGGTTTACACCAATTAGTGAAGACAGCAAATTACTGAATATGCTGTCAGAATTTAAGTTGTTGCACTCAGAATATTTCGGATGGGGTGATTATAGTCTCTGGTTTCAAGGTTTCTCGATTTATGATAAGACAGGTTTTATCATGATAGAAAAAAGTCAGGGAGCTGGTAATCCACCCATTCGGCATACATTAGAGTTTATATCGACTAATATTGCAGAGTTTCTAGACAAGTTAACGAAAATTACAGATGCCAGACTTTGCAAAGGTTTCAGTGACTGGGCTAATTCAGTCAAAGAAGGCGCATCGAATGACTTCAAAGAAAATGTGGATATAGCATTGGTGAGATTGTTTAAATGTGTTGAACTCCACAATAGTAAACTTGACTTAACAGATCTTCACTTGGGGTCTTTGCCACCTCTTCCAGACTGGATTGAGGTGCTTTCTCTTCGTCATAATGGCCTTGCCACAATACAGATTCCCAAATTCTGCAAAGAATTAGAACTCGATTTTAATAATTATATGGTATTTCCAAAAGTATCCGATGGAATTACCCAGGTCTCCGTAGATAATAATCTGATATCGCGTGTTGACTCATCTCCGTCAAAGGCTATGAAAATTTTTATTTATCGCAATAAAATATGGTAAATACCAGCAATGCCTGAGACTACTAATCTGTTTAATTGTGGCGATAATAAGATAAAAAAATTCAATACTTCCCAAATCATCTGGAGACAGCACGTATGGAGTATAATATTGAGGTTGTCCCTGCGATACATAGCAATTTAAAATTACTTTTTATAGAATGTTATCCTATTAAAGAGGAGTTTTTAATGCCGTGGACTTTGACAGACATTACCTATGAAATATCGCAGCGAAAATATATTGTTACGAATTCCGCTGATTATGATAAATATTCTGACATAGTCAAAAGGGGCGTAATAGATGGTAAGAATTAAATAGTTAGGCGCAATTGTGTCACTGGAATAGAGGTTTCTTGTGGCGCATGTGGAAGGAGCGTCTAAGGACAAGACATATGCGGCTGGTGATGAATAAAGGCGCAGCACGTCGAATGCAAGAATGTGCTGCGTCTGGCTCATGGCAATTCATTATTTTCGCATAGCGTCAATGACAAAAATCGACTGTGTGGATCAAGTTGATAATCAGCAAACGGTTCGCAATCAACGAAACCATGATTCAAATAAAGTTGATGGCAGGCCGTAAATCCAGCCTGTGTACCCGTTTCTAAGCTCAGGCGATGAAGGCATCTGTCATGGGCGACCTGCAAAATGTGGCGTAAAATCAGACTGGCGACACCTCGACGTAAATAATTTGGCGCGGTACGCATTGATTTCAGTTCGCCATGTTTATCATCCAGCAACTTCAGCGCACCAATTCCTGCGAGTTGTTCGCCTTCCCATACTGACCAGAATGTCACTGTCGGGTTACGTAATTTTTGCACATCTAAAGCATGACTGCTTTCGGGGGGAGACTGCTGCAGCATGCCGGAAATATGGTAAGCCACTAATGCTTGCACTGCTGGATGGGTGAGATCATCTGTTTTAATCGTGAACATGACGATTCCGTATTGGTGTTATTTTTGCAATATGCCAACAGGTACTGAAATCTTTGTCTAATAGAGATTTCTTATGACGCAGTATTGTTGATCAATAATCTCCAGGCTTATCAGATAGGTTGAATTAACTCCGCGCCCTGGTTTTTAACATTACCCACCGCGCGCGATACCGGGTGCCAGGTGAACTGGTTTGCTGGCACACAGCCACTGGTAGCGATTTCTGAGGCTTCTTTACCGCCAATATCTTGCCGCATCCATTCCCGCGCAGCTTCTGGCGACAGTACCAGTGGGCGGCGGTCATGAATATCTACCAGACCCTGGTCTGCTGCTGCAGTGACAATCAAAAATCCTTCGGCTTCGTCACCGCGCTCGAACGGTGTGCTACCTATCGCGGCCATAAAAACAGGTTGTCCATCAGCACGATAGATAAAATAAGGCTGCTTTTTGTCGCCTTCTTTTTTCCACTCAAACCAGCCATCGGCAAAACAGATTGCCCGACCATGTTGCCAGAGCGGTTTAAACATGCGACTGGTTGCGGCAGTTTCTACACGGGCGTTAATCAGCGGCGGTTTATCCCACCATCCGGGAGCATATCCCCAGAAAACCGGATCCAAATGAAGGTGTTCATCACGTTCACTGAGCAGAAGGACTTTGGTTCCCGGCGCGACGTTGTATCTGCCAATGGGTTCTGTATCGTAGGGAATATCGCGTTCAATATCTTCCGCGAGAAGCGCAAGGTAATCTTCACGCGTTTGGGATTGGGCAAAGCGTCCACACATAGCAACCTCCTGAGATCATACTGAAAAGAATAGGAGAGGGGGCGGGTAAAATCTATGTGTCAGAGGCAACGATGTTCCCGCTGTGGGCCACAGCGGGAATGAGGGATTATTTCTGAATTAAATAACGAATGGTCGGCCCGTCTTGCTGAATATCCAGCACCGTATAGCCGTGATTACGCGCATCTAGTGGAATATTATTGATCGACTGCGGACAGTCGCTCACCACTTCCAGGATCTCATCTTTTTTTAATTGCGGCATCGCCTCAAGGGTTGCGACTGCCGGATAAGGGCAGGGTTCACCCACCATATCAAGGCGGTAATCAGGAACGATATTTTTCATGCGTTCTCCTTAGCAGTCTGCGGTGCCGCACGGCGGAAGAAGCGTTTTTCCCAGCCGATAATCAACATCAGCGCAGCAAACAGCAGCAGATACGTATAGGCCAGATTCTTCCATACGGATACCCCGATGATCGATCCCATTGCCAGGTTTGGATAGACGAGCCAACCGACCTTTTCCAAGCCCAGAAATTGCAAAACGGCATTGATCAGGCCGGTCTGATGATTCAGCAGCCAAAGCCAGCAAGAGCTGGCCATAATTTCGCTCATGATCCACGGCAGCACGATGGTCGTTCGCGTAAACACGTTCATTCTGGACGGAACTTTCAGCAGCAGCGCAAGTCCCAGGCCCAGCAATACGCGAAACGCCACCGAAAAAACCAGGTAGACGATCGTCCGCCCCAGCGCCTGCCAGACCAGTTCATCCTGAAAAAGGCGGACATAATTTCTCATTCCGACAAATTCGGCCGAGGAATTGCGCAAGCTCTCGTTGCGAAAACTGATAAAGACATTGTAGGCCGCAGGGTAAAAGGTGACGGCCAGGATGACGATCAGCACAGGCAGGACGAAGAGGAAATAGGTAACCCTCGCCCGCGCCTCATGCCTGCTGATCTTTGCATTCAACATGGTTCTGCCTCCCTCCACGGGATTGATTGTGATGGGAATCGGTTTAACAGCGACCGCTTCCGGCCGCCCTGCGCCCGCACAACATGGAGCATCGCCCTCCCAGGCATCAGCCGGCATGCATGAAGCCAGGAGGGCGATGGTTATTTTGCGAGCGCGGCGGCGATGTTATCCGATAATTCCCGCATCGGTCGCCCGCTGAATTGTGTTATCGTATGCTTCCTGCATGGCTTCCTGCGACGTCGCTTCGTCCATCATCACTTTCTGGAGCGCAATGGTGTATTCTTCCTGAATGTAGTCGTAAATCGCGTCTCCGGGCTTCAGATTGGTATGCTGCATCTGCGCCGAATAGACGGTCATCCAGTCGGCCTCGTCGCCCTCGGCATTTGCAATAATGGAATCGAACAAGGATGTGCGGATGGGCAGCGCTCCATTGTCCTCGTACCTGCCGAGATAGGCTTCCTCGCTGAGCATGCACTTGATGAAATCGGCGCTGATCGCCGCGACTTCATCGCCCTGCTGGGTCATAATGACCCAGGGCCAGCCGCCGCTCAGACCTTCGGACACCGTATTTTCGTCCGGCACCGGATACAGCATCACCCCGATATCCCCCGGGAACTGCGCCGCCAGATCGCTGACCATATAGCTTGCGCCGAAGATCATCGCATACTGTCCCGCATTGAAGGCGGACAGCAGCTCCGTGTTGGAATAGGCGTAGCTCTCCTTCGGCGCGACTTCATACTTGTAAATCAAATCGTGATAGTAGTCGCAGGCGCCATATGCCGCTTCGGTATTGAATGCGGGCATGCCGTTCTCGTCGATCAGCTCGCCGCCCAGCATGAAAAACAGCGGGAAGTTCGTGTAAGTGGTTGCCCCGTCCACATAGCCGATGACGCCGCAGCCCCAAACGTCGGTGTTGCCGTCACCGTCGGTATCCTGGTTGAGCTTTTGCGCATTTTCGGCAAGCTCTTCCCAGGTCCAGGCTTCGTCGAGCGCAGGAGGCTCAATGCCCGCCGCTTCGAGCATGCTCTTGCGGTAAATGATCGTGGCGATGTCCGTGCTGTTGTGAATGCCGTAGATTTTCCCATCTACCGTGCAATAATCGACAAAATCCGGGAAAAAGTCTTCAAAATAGCCCTCATCCACATAATCGCTCAGGGGGATCAGCCATCCGTTTTGCGCAAAGTCCTTCACCCAGTAGAGATTGGCCATCAGGACGTCCGGCGCATTTCCGGCGTAGACCGCGCTGACAAATTTGGAGCGGGCCGAGATGCCTTCGTGGGGTTCGATGACGACGTCGACGTCCGGATGCATCGCCTGAAATTCGGCCAGCGCATTCTGAAACCATTCCTTGTCCTCCACGCCCGCCTCGGTGGCGACAATCAATTCGGTGCCGGCGGCAAGGGCTTGGCCGCACGTCAGCATGAGCACCAATGCGACAATCAGGGACAGCATTTTCTTCATTGAAACTTCCTCCTTTTCAGTGGCTCCTCTCCGACCCGGGGATGGTTCAAGTCCCCCCTGCGCTTTAAAGATAGCACATTCGCTCGCATCGATGCAACATGAATATAATAGAAATTGACCTGATTGTATCCGAGCGAGATCTCCATGCCGAAAACGCAGAGTACAAAAAACAGCGCAATATTCGTCGAAAATATCGCGCTGTTTTCCTAAAATAATTAACTTTTATTGCAATAAATGGGCGTGATTCTGGGATTTTTCAAACTTTCTCTACTGCTCTTCCCTTGCAACTGGCTCGGTCGACGAGCCTGGGCTGAAACAGTTTTAACTTTTGATAGGGCATCTTCCCCGATTGGACAAACTGCGCAATCCAGTTGCAGCCGACGTAGCCAATATTGTAGGCGCTTATGTTGACGGAGGTAAGGGGCGGATCCATTTGGGCGGCAACCGGCGAATCGTCGCTGCCAATGACGCCGATGTCGTCCGAAATGCGCAGGCCCGATCTGCGAATCGCCTCATAGACCATTCCCGCCTCCGTGTCGTTAAAGCAGTAGATGACATCCGGCCGCTCCGGCTTTTCCAACAGTTGCTGCACCCTGTGCACAAACGCCTCCCGCGGCAGGCTGTTCTCGACCAGCACATGATGATAGGAATCCTCGATCCCACGATGCGCCAGGACGGAGAGATAGAGCCGCAGGTTGTTGTCACGGCTGAAATTGCCATGATTGCTGACATAAGCCATGTGCCGGTATCCCCGGTCGTATACGAACTCGATGTTTTCCGGGCGGGAGGTATTGACGGTCACCAATGGATAATCTGTCATATTGGGAAATGCGTCGAACATGAACACAACGGGAATGCCGGCGCATTGAATCAATGCGGAAGCTTCCGAATAGGAGCAAACGATCGAAGGAGGCTGAATGAGCAGCCCCGAAACCCCCGAGAGAATCAGCCGGCGGATATAGCTCTCCATCTTCTGCGGATTGTGATCGGTAATGCAGTGAACCACCTGCAAGCCGTGAGCGCCGGCATAATCGTTGATTCCGCAGGCCACATGAACGGAAGAATTGATTCCCGACGTCGGCATCAGAACCCCGATTGTCCCGGGCGGAAGTTTCCGGCTGATGTTGAGGCTGATGGAGGGATCGGCCACGAATGTCCCCGAATTCCGAATCGTGTACAAGTAATTTTCACGCTTCAGAGATGCGATTACGCGATCGATCGTGTCGCGGCTCGCGAAATACTGATCGCACAGCGCCTGCCTTCCCGGCAGCCGGGTGTGCGGCTCCATCTTTTCCAAATCCCGTATGATTTGCTGTTTGACCATATCAAAGACTTTCATGGCGGTTTCCTTCTCTCGCGGCATGACATCCGCCTTCATTATAGACCTTCCCCGATGGGCTGTCAATGGAATGGATTGGGCAGGCCC
>OGGQ01004450.1_pt1 | contig 11549 bp, 10 predicted proteins | sample 1571191 | NCBI WGS metagenome assembly OGGQ01 (sample SAMEA2582061, study PRJEB24529) | metagenome | biome: Human gut stool | place: China | collected 2011
AAGAACCGGCGGGCTTCAAGGGATCCCTATGAGGACCATATACTGCCCCGACATGCGCTGCTTTATCGGCAGCCATGAATAGTAAAACAGTTTTTTGTATTTATGCTTCGATCTTGGATATGAAATTCACATACGGTTTAAGCTCATCCGGCAGCACTCTGCCAGTAAGCACCAGCTCCATATCATCGGCCTTGGACTGTACCAGCTTTAAGAGCTCCTCTACCGTATACAGGCCTTCATCCATAAGCCTTAATATCTCATCCAAAATCAGCACATCGCATTCTCCGGTCAGCATGACCTTTCTTGCGAAGTTCACGCCGTTTTGGATATTTCTCGCCTCTTCCTTCTGCTCCTCCTCGGACAGTTCCTCATAGTGCTTCTCGAACTTCTCAAAACGGAACAACCGGATTTCCGGTTCCAGCCTCGCAAGAACCTCCACACCTTCCGGAGACCTGCCTTTTAAAAACTGTATCATGATCACGGTTTTTCCCGAATTTGCCGACCTGACCGCCTTGCCGATGGCCATCATCGTCTTGCCGATTCCTCCGCCGCAGTAAACAGATATTTCACCATTCCCCATAACAGTACCTCCTAACCGTCGTCTCCGGTTATTGACTATTGGGTACATTTTACCATTAGATGGCGGGTTTTGCAATATTATCTATCCATAAGTTTACTCCACATACTCCAATTTGCTGACGGACACCTCATACGCCACGCGCTTTTCGCTGTCCACCTCATCTATTTTTTTCACATATTCGCGGCTCTGCACTCTGCCCCAGATCTTCACTCTGCCTCCCACATCGAAAGAGGATGCATACCTGGCATTTCTACCCCAGGCGATGCAGGGTATGTAATCGGATTTTCCATAGGGACGGTTCACCGCCACCAAAAGATCCGCTATTTCTCTTCCAAGAGGTGTTTTCCTGTAAATGGGTTCCTTGCAGATGTATCCGTCCAAAAAGATCTGGTTGGTCTTGGTGTAATCCGTAAATTCCTCCACAAATTCCACCTCACGGACGAACACGGACAGCACCAGGCGGTTCCTCATGCCTTCATGGCGGTTATACGAACGGAACTGCCCGTTCACCTTCACCGTCAGTCCTTTGTAATCCGCGTTAATATCCATCAGTCTCTCCGACACCATCAGCGGAATCACATCCACCTGGTCGCTTAGGCGGTTCACGAGTATCTCCGTAAGGTAAAACCCTTCCCCGAATACCTCATGGCTGAAGGTGAAATCCGATATCACCTCTCCGATCACCACCACTTTGTTGTTTTCAATCACTTTCTCTGACATTTGTATTTTCCTCCTCTTACGATGTGTTTGTGACAGGGATTTTTGTTGATACTATAACTATGCTCTCTTTGCATAGATAGAGCCACATATCCCATATATATAATGTTTATGCAGAAATTAAGAATTTATGAATAATAATTTCATTTACTTTTCAAACACACTATAATACAATAGTAAAAGATTGCCGCAGCTTTAGAGGAAGACACAGACAAAAAGAGGAGGAACTGCCATGCCCTCTGTAGATATCGTTGTACCCTGTTATAACGAAGAAGAAGGACTTGATACTTTTTATACAGAAACAACCAAGGTCACAAACCGCATAGACGGTTACAGCTTCCGTTTTATCATGGTGGATGACGGAAGCAGGGATAAAACCCTGGACAAACTCATACAGCTTGCCGGTCAGCATAAGGATATTCTTTACCTGTCCTTTTCCCGCAACTTCGGCAAGGAAGCCGCCATGTATGCGGGATTAAAGGCCACCACAGCGGATTATGTCATCGTGATGGACGCTGATCTGCAGCATCCGCCGGCCATGATCCCCGATTTTATCGAAGGGCTGAAAGAAGGATACGACTGCTGCGCGGCCATGCGCTCCAACCGAAACGGCGAATCAAAGGTCCGCAGCCTGTTTTCCAGAACTTTTTACCGGCTAAGCCATGCCATGTCGGATATTAAGATCCCCTATGGCGCGGTGGATTTCCGCATCATGAGCCGCAAGATGGTGGATGCGATCCTGCAGCTGTCGGAGATTGAGCGTTTTTCCAAGGGCATCTTCACCTGGGTGGGATTCTCCACCAAATGGTACCCTTATGAAAATGTGGAACGGCAGATCGGAACCACGAAGTGGAGCTTCTGGGGGTTGTTTAAATACGCCCTGGACGGAATCACTTCCTTTTCTGTCGCACCTCTTCGCCTCGTATCCGGCATGGGTTTTGTGATCTGCGTATTCGCTTTTATCTACATCGTCGCCACGCTGATCCAGACCATGGTATCCGGCATCGCCGTGCCGGGATATGTCACCACGCTGTCCGCTGTGCTGTTTTTAGGAGGCATCATCGAGCTGTCGGTGGGAATACTGGGAGAATACATCGCTCACATTTATATGGAGACAAAAAAACGGCCGATCTATATCGTCCGCCAAACAAACTTAGGAGATGAAGCATCAAATGAAGGAACTGATCAAGAAAGTCATTAATAAGGAAACCATCAGCTATGTGGTGTTCGGTGTGCTGACCACCGTCATCAACATCGTAGTATTTAATCTCTGTGAATACATTATGGATTATAAGGTGGCCAATGTCATCGCCTGGATTGCCGCAGTGGCCTTCGCCTTTGTCACCAACAAGCTTTATGTATTTGAGAGCAAAAGCTGGGAAATAAAGCTGGTAGGCAAAGAGGCCGCCGGCTTTATCGGAGCCCGTCTGGTTTCTCTGGCGGCAGATATGCTGTTTATGATCTTTGCCGTGGAATACCTGCATATGATGAAGCTTCTGGCGAAAATCATATCCAACGTATTCGTAATGATTATCAATTATGTGTTCAGCAAACTGGTCATTTTCAAAAAGAAATGATCAAAAATGCAAGATGAGGTAAATGAATGGAACAAACGAAACGCATCAAAACTAAAACCCCATTGAACGAAAAGCTGCCCTTCATCCTGGCCTTTTTTATACCCGTCATCATCATGGTGGGTATTTTTGCAGGGAAGGAAATCTACCCTTTTGGAGATAACAGCTTTTTGAGGACCGATATGTATCACCAGTATGCGCCGTTTTTTGCGGAGCTGCAGCGCAAGCTGACCGGAGGCGGCAGCCTTGCCTACAGCTGGAATATCGGTCTTGGCACCAATTTTATCTCCCTTTTGGGATATTATCTCTCCTGCCCGCTAAATTTCCTGTTAATCCTTTGTCCCAAGGGATTTATCATCGAGTTCATGACCTACCTGATCGTGATCAAGATCGGCCTGTCGGGCTTAACCTTCGCGTACTATTTAAGCTGCCACAATAAAACCAAGGATCTCGGCATCACATTTTTTGCGGTATTCTATGCCCTGTCCGGCTATATGGCCGCCTACAGCTGGAACATCATGTGGCTGGACTGCATTCTCTTAGCTCCGTTAGTCATCCTGGGCCTGGAGAGGCTGGTATATGAAAATAAGTTCATGCTCTACACCGTTACGCTCGGCATGGCGATCCTTTCTAATTATTACATCGCGATCATGCTGTGCCTGTTCATGGTGCTTTATTTTATCGTCTGCATGATCAATCTGCCGGCCTGCACTTACAAAAGACAGCGCGACGATGACGGCAATGAAATCCGCGTGCAGGTGCGCACCAACTATCTGCGCCCGATCGTAAACTTCGGCATTTTTTCGCTGATTGCCGGAGCGCTGGCCGCCTGTATCCTGCTGCCGGAGATTTTTGCTTTAAAGATGACGGCCTCCGCGGATTCCACATTTCCCACGGACTGGAAGAGCTACTTCTCCGTATTTGACATGCTCTCCCGCCATCTGGTCAATGTGGAGGTGGAAATCGGACTGGAGCACTGGCCCAATATCTACTGCGGCATATTTGTATTTATAGCGCTGCCGTTCTATATTATGAATAAAAACGTGCCCTATAAAGAAAAGATCACAAAGCTGGCGCTGCTGTTTTTCCTGCTCTTCTGCTTCGCCACCAATGTGCCCAACTTCATCTGGCACGGCTTTCATTATCCCAACAGCCTTCCCTGCCGCCAGTCCTTCTTATATATTGCGGTGCTGCTGGCCATCTGCTATGAGGGCTGCAGGGACATACGTACCTACAGCACCAAATCGCTGGTGGGCTGCTTCTGGGGAGCGGCCATCCTGATCCTCTTGATGGAAAAGATCATCGACGCGCCGGAACTCTCTTTTCACGTATACTATGTCAGCCTGATCTTCCTGGGGCTCTATGCACTGTGCCTGTACCTCTACAGACGCATGAAAATCACCAGAATCACTCTGCTTAGCATCCTGTTTGTCATAGTGATCATTGAATCGGCGCTCAACACCGCCGTTACCAGCGTGACCACCACCAGCCGCAGCGGTTACCTGCGCTATACGGAGGAATATCAGGAACTGACATCATCCGCCCGCGAAAAGGACGCCAGCTTTTACCGGATCGAAAAGCTCAGTCTGAAGACCAAAAACGACGGCGCCTGGGTGGGTTATCAATCAGCCTCCACCTTCTCTTCTACCGCCAATGCGAACTTAAGTGACTTCTATAAAAAGATGGGCATGGAATCTTCCACAAATGCCTACAGCTATACCGGCGGCACACCGCTTATGGGCGCGCTGCTGGGCATAAAATATACGCTGACCACGGAAGCTCTGCCGGACAGCAGCCTGTATACTCTAAGCGCCACTGCCGGAGAGGCCTATCTCTACGAAAATCTCTGCGCGCTCCCGCTGGGCTTTATGGTGCCGCTGGAACTTGACAACACCTGGAACACCGGTCTGGGCAATCCTGCGGTCATCCAGAATGATTTTGTATCCAGGGCGGCAGGATCCGGAGAAGTGCTGGAAACAGTCAGTTCCAGTGCAAACGGCGATACCCTGGAGGCTACGCTGGAAGAAGGCGGCCACATTTTCGCCTATATTACCAACCGGAGCGTCAAGGATGTGGATGCCGCCATGGGCGGCCGCAGCAAGAGCTTCAGCCATGTGGACAGAGGTTTTCTGCTGGATCTGGGCGTATGCGAAGCAGGCGACCTTATTTCCCTGACTGCAGGCGATGATGTCTCCATCAGCGGAAGCCTCTACCGGGTGGTCAATGACAATCTGATCGAAGCCGCTGATAAATTAAAGGAACAGCCGCTTGAGGTTCTTTCCTATTCCGACACAGCGGTGGATGCCACCATATCGGTGAAGGAAAGCGGTCTTTTATTCACCTCCATCCCTTATGACAAGGGCTGGACACTGTATGTGGACGGCGCGGAAACTCCGGTCAGCATATTTGCCGATACTTTTATCAGCGTTCCTCTTTCCGCCGGTGAACACACCGTAAAACTGACCTATCAGCCGGAGGGCTTAGGCCTGGGGCTCCTGATTACGGTAAATGCGGCAATCCTGTTGATCCTGATCTATATTGTCTCCCGTTATCTGGCCAAAAAACGCGGTAACGGAGGGGCCCCGGAGGATAGCGCTGCTATGGAGCCCGGAGCGGACGGCTGGCTCTCCACAGATGCAGCGGACTTAGGCTTAAACGGCACACCGGCTGATACAGGCTTCCCGTCTGCAATGGATACAGGCGAACTCATGGAAGCCATGGACGCGCTGCAGCATGCGGACGGATATGCAGCTCATCCCGAATCCGGCACATCCGAATCCGGCACATTAAAATTCGATACACCGGCGTACGACGGACCGGGATTGGACGTACCGAAAACTGCCGTACCGGAACCCGAAGTAACCGCCGCGCAGCCGGAATCTGACGGCGCAGGGACCGTCACTCCGGGCACTGCCGCCCATAATCAGGATAACCGTAAAAAGACGGACGCCTCCCTGCAGACGGACGGCATCAGTGCCACCGCTACCGTCAGCACGGCCGACGTTATAAACACGACTGCTTCTGTCAACGCCCCGGATACCTTAAATATCACGGCGTCCGTTAACATCACCGCTGCGGTTAACACTTCCGGGAAGACTGCCGCAGGCAGCGCTTCGGGCAAGACCGCGGTTAATACTGCCGGCAGCACCGCCGCAGACAGCACAGTCAAAGCCGAAGGGCCTTCACGGCCGTCCCTCGCGCAGACGGACCCGCTGTTAGCCAACCGTACGTTAAGAAAGCACGGAAAAGCCACCAAACAGAAAAACGCCAGAAAAGGAGAGTAAGTCATGAAATTATGGGGAGGAAGATTTACCAAAGAAACCGACGAGCTGGTGAATGCCTTTAATGCTTCCATATCCTTTGATAAAAGGTTTTATAAACAGGACATACGGGGCAGTATTGCCCACGTCACCATGCTTGCCAAACAGCAGATCCTGACAGAGGAAGAGAGGGACGAGATCATTGAAGGCTTAAAGGGCATACAAAATGATATCGAATCCGGCATTCTGACCATTGATGAATCCTGTGAGGATATCCACAGTTTTGTAGAGGCAACGCTGATCGAACGCACCGGCGATGTGGGGAAAAAACTCCACACCGGCCGCAGCCGCAACGATCAGGTGGCCCTGGACATGAAGCTCTATATAAGAGACGAGATTCTGGAACTCAAAGAGCTGGTAAACAGCCTGCTTAAGGAACTGCTCACCTTGATGGAACAGCATACGCAGACCTATATGCCGGGTTTCACTCACCTGCAGAAGGCGCAGCCCATCACTCTCGCCCATCATCTGGGAGCCTATTTTGAGATGTTCTACCGTGACCGCACCCGCCTGGAGGATATCTTCCGGCGGATGAATACCTGTCCGCTTGGCTCCGGCGCCCTGGCCGGCACCACCTATCCTCTGGACCGCGCCTATACCGCGAAGCTTCTGGATTTTGATCAGGCAACGCTAAACAGCATGGATTCCGTCGCGGACAGAGATTACCTGATCGAGCTTCTCGGCGCCATGTCCACGATTATGATGCATTTAAGCCGTTTTTCGGAAGAGATCATTCTCTGGAACTCCAACGAGTATCAGTTCGTGGAACTGGACGATGCCTACAGCACCGGCAGCAGCATCATGCCGCAGAAGAAGAATCCCGATATCGCAGAACTTGTGCGCGGAAAGACCGGCCGTGTCTACGGCGCGCTGATGTCGCTGCTCACCACAATGAAGGGACTTCCTCTTGCTTATAACAAAGACATGCAGGAGGATAAGGAGCTCACATTTGACGCCATAGACACCACCAAGGGCTGTCTGGCGCTGTTTACGGGCATGATCTCCACCATGCGCATAAACCGTCCCAGGATGGAAAAAAGCGCCATGGGAGGCTTCACAAACGCAACCGACGCTGCTGATTATCTGGTCAACCGTGGCGTGCCATTCCGCGATGCACACGGTATCATCGGACAGCTGGTGCTTCGCTGCATCGATAAGGGACTCTCTCTTGAGGAACTGCCCCTTGAAGACTATAAGGACATCTCTCCTGTGTTCGAACAGGACATCTATGAGGCTATCAGCCTGAAAACCTGCGTGGAAAAGCGCGTCACCCTGGGCGCTCCAGGCAGCCGGGCCATGGAAACCGTGATTGAAGAATGCAGGAAACGGCTCTTAGAACTTTAAATAAAAATCGGGCGCCCAGGCGCACAAAAAAGCGTCATCCGCGAAGGGGTGACGCTTTTTAAACAGCCTTCGGCACTTACCTACAGCCTATGCTCAAATAAGTTCTGTACTGATCTTAACCACTACCTTACGGACAGTCATGGATTCATTGGCCTGCACGCCGGGACGGTGGATATCGCTGGGAAAGAACACACAGAAATCTCCGGGTACCATGTTTACGAAGGTCTCCCCGCTCACATCCTGGAAATAGATCATATCCTTTCCTTCCACCTTATTTTTGGGGAATTTACCGGTATCAGGCACACAGCCGATGACCTCTTCTCCCGCTACCAGATACTGCACATCGATATAGTCCAGATGTCCTTCCGGCTTTCTCTTCTCCACCGGCTCCGTAGTGAGGTTCTGCACCAGAGCGTACATTTTGTCTCCGTCTATATCGTAACGGCCCGGCTCCATGTTCTTGAAATCATTGGCTTTCAGATATTCCAGAGCCTTCACAACCGCCGCCGGATATTCTCCCTTTAACGGACTCGCATAAACAGATGAATAAATCATACCTTTTCCTCCTTGTAAATGCCGCTAATCGTTTTTGTATCTTAACCCCGGGCGGACTGCGCTTTCACAGCCAGCCTGCGGTACCGATCCTGCATCTTCGCACGCATCACGGAAAATACCTCCGCAGCACAGCAGCGCTCATCCGCATAATTAATAACAAGGCCCTCCGCATATCTGGGCGGTATCAATGTCAGCGGAAACATATGGCGCAGAATGATATTGCGCTCTTTTTCATTCAGCTCAAAATACTTTTCCGCATTTTCCAGCGCCGCCTTAGGATGGTCGAAGCCGTGATAAAGGCCGCCGAACCGGCGGTATACATCCTTCCAGTCATACAGGAACAGATCGTGCAGCAGACCTGCCCTGGCGGCGGAAACATAATCCAGCCCTCTTTTTTTGCAGATCGTATAGGCCAGGTAGGATACCTGGATACAATGGTCTCTGCGGCTGCTGCCCGCGTGCTGCGTGAACTCATCCAGCCTGTTAAACACCGGATGCTCCAGTATATCTGATACACATTCCATATATTCTCTGTCGAATCTGTAATCTTTCATTCTGACGGTCTACCCCTTTTATGGTTATATGTCTAAATCACATCAACTCTCATGATAGCACAGCCGCACACCGGGCACAAGCGCCAGAATTATGAAATTATCTTACAAAATTATGAATCTGTATCGTACCTTATGATTTCGCGTTATGGGCCGCACGTTTTCTCATCACAGGGTCCAGAATCTTTTTGCGGATACGGAGGTTTTTGGGGGTCACCTCCAAAAGCTCATCGGTCTCGATAAACTCCAGGCTCTGCTCCAGGCTTAAATCTTTCCTGGGAACCAGTTTGAGCGCGTCATCCGATCCGGAAGCACGGGTATTGGTCAGCTGCTTTTTCTTGCAGACGTTTACCTCAATGTCATCCCCCTTGGGATTCTGGCCGATTACCATGCCGGCATATACCTTTTCGCCGGGGCCTACAAACAGATCCCCTCTTTCCTGGGCATTAAACAGGCCGTAGGTGATGGTTTCTCCCGATTCATACGCGATCAGGGAACCCTGCTTGCGGTAGGATATATCCCCCTTATAAGGGCCGAACCCTTCAAAGGACTGGTTTAAGATACCGTTGCCCTTGGTATCCGTCATGAATTCCCCGCGGTAGCCGATCAGGCCGCGGCTGGGGATGGAAAACTCCAGCCTTGTATAGCCGCCGTTTCCCGGCGCCATGCCCTGCAGCTCGCCCTTGCGGAGGCTTAACTTCTGGATCACATTGCCGGAAAATTCATCCGGCACATCGATGTATACTAACTCCATGGGCTCAAGAAGAGCCCCTCTTTCATCCTTTTTATATAAAACCTCCGCCTTGCTGACAGCAAATTCATAGCCTTCACGGCGCATATTCTCAATCAGTACGGACAGATGCAGCTCTCCGCGTCCGGATACCTTAAAGCAGTCAGGCGTGACCTCCTCCACCCGCAGGCTGACATCCGTATTTAATTCACGGAACAGACGGTCGCGCAGATGCCTGGAGGTGACGAATTTCCCCTCCTGCCCCGCTAACGGGCTGTCGTTAACCAGGAAATTCATGGCAATGGTGGGCTCGGATATCTTCTGGAACAGAATCGGCATCGGATTTTCCGGTGAGCAGAGCGTATCCCCGATATGGATATCGGAAATACCCGATACAGCCACGATGGATCCTACGGTGGCGCTCTCCACCTCCACCTTGTTCAGCCCGTCAAACTCATACAGGCGGCTGACCTTTACGCGCCGCTGCTTGCCCAGGTCATGGGCATTGACGATCACAACCTCCTGATTGACTTTCAGGCAGCCGTTATCGATCTTTCCTACGCCGATGCGGCCTACATATTCATTATAATCAATGGTGCTGATCAGCATCTGGGTATCCGCATCGGGATCTCCCTCGGGCGCCGGTATATGTGAGACGATCGTCTCAAACAGCGGGGACATGTCCACGTGGGGATCGTCCAGGCTGCGCACCGCATAGCCGTCTCTGGCTGAAGCGAACAGGAACGGGCAGTCCAGCTGCTCATCAGACGCTTCCAGATCCATTAACAGTTCCAGAATCTCATCGATAACCTCAGAGGGCCTCGCTTCCGGACGGTCGATCTTGTTGATACATACGATCACCGAAAGGTCTAACTCCAGGGCCTTTTTCAAAACGAATTTCGTCTGAGGCATGGAACCTTCAAAGGCATCCACCACAAGAATCACGCCGTTGACCATCTTAAGCACGCGCTCCACCTCCCCGCCGAAATCCGCATGGCCGGGGGTGTCCACAATGTTGATCTTGGTTCCCTTATACTGCACCGCAGTGTTTTTAGACAAAATCGTGATGCCGCGCTCTCTCTCAATATCGTTGGAGTCCATAACGCGTTCCGCGACCTCCTGGTTCTCTCGAAAAACACCGCTCTGCTTCAGCAATACATCCACCAGAGTCGTTTTGCCATGATCAACATGCGCAATTATCGCTACATTTCTTACATCTTCGCGTTTCATTTTCATAAAAACCGTTCTCTCTCTTTCCTTTGTGAAAGCCTCTTATTTTATATTCCATGCCCGATGGGCACAAAAAACCAGTATCATTATAGTATTATGAGGAAGATCTGTCAATCATTTTAGTCTCCCTCCGGATATCTTGAAAAGACTCCGTTCTTTGTTACGGTTATCGTGCCGTCGCTGTCCATGTGGACCAGCATGCCGTCACTGCCGAACTCCACGAATACCACTCTGCCCCAAGCGTCGTAACAGATGATGATGCCCGGCTGTTTGTATTGCTTCTCATAGGCGCTGACTTCTATACCAAGCGGGTTGTGGGAGTTGTTCATCTTATAGGTGGCTGTCTTTTTATCCGCGCTGTCCAGATATTTTAAAACCTGCTCCGCTATGGCTATATGGACGGCGTTATTGTCCGCTTTCTTGCTGTTCTGTACCATATAAAGCATATAGTTGGTGACACGCCCGTATTTTTCCTTGCCCGCTCCCGACTGTATCAGGGAACTCTTAAAATCGGCATTGACCGCATACTGTTCCGATATCGTGGCCTGGGCGGCTACGAACAGGCCTCTCGCCTCGGAGATCAGTTTCTTTTCCCTGGCTTTTTCAATATATCCGGTCAGTGTGGGGATCAGTATGGCGGCCAAAATGGCCAGGATCACCAGCACCACAATCAGCTCCACCAATGTAAAACCCTTTTTATTATCGGACTTGTTCAGCTTCATTCGGACTCTACCCCGTATTATATGTATTTTAATGTCATTCATTCTACTATCATAATCCAAAATATCCTTCATATCAACGTCTTTTAAATATTTATTTGCTTTATTTGCTGAACACTCATATGTTACTGTTCACGGCTGCCGATCAAGCAGCGCATGGCGGGGCAGAGTATAGTCCTCATAGGGATCCCTTGAAGCCCGCCGGTTCTTTCGCTGCGTAGTTTGCAGC
>OGGQ01004456.1_pt1 | contig 11528 bp, 15 predicted proteins | sample 1571191 | NCBI WGS metagenome assembly OGGQ01 (sample SAMEA2582061, study PRJEB24529) | metagenome | biome: Human gut stool | place: China | collected 2011
CTGTGGATCACCCGCATCTCCGCCGCCTGCAAGATGAACGGCATGAACTACTCCACCTTCATGCACGGCCTGAAGCTGGCCGGCGTGGAGATCAACCGGAAGATGCTGGCTGAGATGGCCGTCAACGACAAGGCCGCTTTCACCGCCCTCACCGAGCTGTCCAAGGCCAAGCTGGCCTAAGACCTGGGGTCTGACATCCATAAAAAATGCCCCCCGCACCCTACGGTGCGGGGGTTTTTGTCTGCTTACATCACGCTGTAGCGGTTGAAGATGGCCAGCAGCTCCTCGGTGGAGGTGGCGGCCTTTTCCGCACCGGCCCGGTCCAGGACGATCTTGCCGTGGTCCAGCATCAGCAGCCGGTCCCCGTACTCCACGGCGTAGCGGAGGTTGTGGGTGACCATGAGAGCGGTCAGGCCCTTCTCCTGCACCACTTTGCCGGTGAGGACCATGATGGTCTCGGCGGTCTTGGGGTCCAGGGCGGCGGTGTGCTCGTCCAGGATGAGGAACTTCAAGGGGGTCATGGTGGCCATCAGCAGGGCCACTGCCTGGCGCTGGCCCCCGGAGAGGGCGCCCATCTTCACGTCCAGTTTATCCTCCAGCCCCAGGCCCAGGGCGGCCAGCTCGGAGCGGTAGAAGTCGATCCGCTTTTTGTTCACCCCGAAGCCCAGGCCGAAGGGCTTGCCCTTGTTGTCCGCCAGGGAGAGGTTCTCCAGCATGGTGAGGTTGGGGCTGGTGCCCAGGGAGGGGTTTTGATACACCCGGCCCATGATGGCGTAGCGCTGGTAGTCCTTCTGTTTGCGGATGCTCTTCCCGTCCAGAAGCACATCCCCCCCGTCCAGGGGGATGGACCCGCAGAGGATGTTCAGCAGGGAGGTCTTGCCCGAGCCGTTGCTCCCCACGATGGAGACAAACTGCCCGTCGGGCACCGTGAGGTTGAAGTGGTCGAAGAGGGTCATCTCCGTGACGGTGCCGGCATTGTAGATTTTCGTCAGGTCCTGCAGCTCAAGCATGGATGATCTCCTCCCCTCTCCGTCCGGCGATCACCAGCACCACCAGGAAGAGGGCCGCCGTGATAAACTTCAGCATGTTGGCGGGCAGGCCGGCGTTGATGGCGATCTGCACGCAGAACTTGTAGATGATGCTCCCCAGCAGCACCGCCATGGTCCCCTTGGGGGTGGCCAGCACCCGGAGCACCGGCACCTTCCGCAGCCCCTGGGCCGCCTTGGACCGGGTGAAGAACCGGATCAGGGAGATGCCGATGATCACCGTGGCCAGGCCAAAGACCACCTGGCCGATGCCCATGACGGCGGAGTAGCTCCGCTGCTCCTGGCAGACCACCGCCCCGCACAGGGCCACCAGAGCGTTGGCGATGACCACGCCCAGGATCTTCATGTTCCCCTTGTTCTGGGCCAGGGTGGTGACCAGGGTCCCATTGTCCCCGGTGGCCCGGAGGAGGAGGCCGGACTTGGTGCGGAAGTACAGGTCCAGCAGCAGCTTAATCACCACCGCCAGCACCAGGGAGAGGATGAGCTTCCGGGTGGTGAGGGACAGGTCCCCAAACAGGGTCATGGTCAGCGGGGAGGTGAAGATGGTGTCCACCGCCCGCTCCACCGTGACGTTGGACCCCGCCAACACCAGGTTGATGGAGGACAAGGCCGTCATGGTGATGATACCGGCCAGCAGGTCCCGCACCTTCAGCTTCACATGGATAAGGCCGGTGCACAGGCCGGCGATGGCCCCGGCGCCGGCGGCGCACAGCAGGGTGACCCAGGGGTTCACCCCCTGGAGGAGCAGAATGGCCGTCACCGCCGCCCCCAGGGGGAAACTGCTGTCCACGGTAAGGTCTGGGAAGTCCAGCACCGAATAGGTAATGTACACGCCGTAGGACAGGAGCGCATAGATCAGCCCCTGGGTCAGCGTGGATACGATCAAGTCTGCCATTGCGGCCAGCCTCCTTTGGGTTTACTTACTGGGTTCAGGCGGTTTCCCCCACCTCTTCGGCGTTCTGGGCCACGTCCTCCGGGAGGGTGAGGCCCATGGCCGCCAGAGCATTGCTGTTGACATAGAGGCCGTAGTTCTCAATGGTCTCATAGGGCAGGTCTTCGCAGGTGGCCTCGCCGGTGAGGATCTGGGCGGCCATCTTGCCGGTCTGGATGCCCAGCTGGACATAGTCCAGGCCGGCGCCGGCCACGCAGCCCAGCTCCATCTGCTCAATCTCGGAGCCGTAGACGGGAATGCCTGCCTCGTTGGTCTTTTCCAGGATGGAACCCAGCACGCCCACCACGTTGTTGTCGGTGAGGTTGGACAGGCAGTCCACCCCCTGGCTGATGAGGGTGTCCACCGCCTGGGTCACCTCGGACTGGGCGGTGACGCCGATGGCCTCGATGGTGAAGCCGTAGTCGGCGGCCAGCTCCTCATAGACCCCGATGGAGTAGACGGAGTTGGCCTCGCTGGTGGTGTAGACGATGCCGATGGTGTCCGCCTCAGGCTGGATGGCCCGGATGAGCTCCAGCTGCCCCTGGACGGGGAGCACGTCAGAGGTGCCGGTGATATTGCCGGAATCCAGCTTGGCCCCCACGGGGTCGGTGATGGCGGTGAAGACCACGGGGATGTCCTTGTCCTCTGCCGCGGCGTAGCAGGCAGTGGCGGCGGGGGTGGCGATGCCCACCATCAGGGCCGCGTCCTCAGCGGAGAAGGCCTGGGCAATCTGAATGGCCATATTGTCGTCAAAACTGGCGTTCTGGTAGTCGATGGTGTAGTCCGTGCCCTCCACCAGGCCGGCCTCTTCCAGGCCCTGGAGGAAGCCCTCCCGGCAGTTGTCCAGGGAGCCGTGCTGGCCGTACTGGCAGATGCCGATGACGGGCACCTCGCCGCTGGCAGCGTCACCGCCGCAGGCGGCCAGGGACAGGACCATGGTCAGGGACAGGGCTCCGCAGAGCAGTTTTTTCAGGGTTTTCATGTTACGGTTCTCCTTTTGATTTGATTTCGATGGTGGTGTGGGTCTCTTTGTCAAATCATGGGGCAACAAAAAAAGCCCTGCTCCACATGCCGAAGTGTTTCGGCCACATGGGACAAGACTGAATCCTGCGGTACCACCCAAATTGACGCATTGCGCCCGCTTCTTTCACATACCATCATATGTGCCGCCCGGATAACGGGTGCGGTCCCCGTCGGCCACTACTGCCCGCCGCAGGGATGTGCGCCGGGGTTCGCTCCGCCCTCGTAAGTCCATTCCCGTTTCGCTGTCTCGCCGTGCTTTCACCGGCCACGGCTCGCTGAGGAGGGAAACGAAACGGTACTCCTCTTACTCATTGGTTTGCTTTTGAACTTGCATTTATGGTATCACGTTCCCCTGTCTCCGTCAAGTCCTACTTTCCACAAAATCCGCCTCTGCCATGGGTGGACTTTCTCTTCCCCCAACCCCGTTGCGCTCCTCCCTGGTTTTTGGTATCCTATCCCTGCGGGGATCAAAACACGTCCCGGTTGGTAGTCCGGGAGCGGCTGCGGCCGTCAGTAACCTGCCTCCTTGGTTGTCCCTTCCCTGCAGGCATTTTCTTTAAGGAGGAACCCAAGATGAAACCAGCGCTTTCCACCCTCACGGTAACCTTTGAGGATCCCTTTTGGATCGGCCTGTATGAGCGGGAGGAGGACGGGCAGTACCAGGTCTGCAAGATCCTCTTCGGGGCAGAGCCCAAGGACGCCCAGGTCTATGCCTTTCTCCAGCGCCACTGGAGGGACCTGACCTTCAGCCCGCCTCTGCCGGCAGAAACCGCCGTCCGGCCCCGGCCCAACCCCAAACGCCTCCAGCGGGCCATCCAGAAGCAGCTGGACACGCCGGCCCTGGGCACCAAAGCCCAGCGCGCCCTCCAGGCCCAGCGGGAAACCAACGCCGAAGCACGGAAAGCCCGGGCCCGCCAGCAGCGGGCAGACCACGCGGCCCGGCAGTTTGCCTTGCGCCAACAGAAACGCCGGGAAAAGCACCGGGGCCACTGAGCCCCTCCCCCGGGAGGCCCTGCCCTCCCGGGGCTTTTTTACCGCTTCTGGAGGAAGGCGGCCCAGGGGCCGGGGTAGGTCTCGGCCCGCTGGCTCCAGGTCTGTAGGGTGGTTTCATAGGCCCGCAGCCGCGCCTCCACCGCCTCCCTGCACCCCTCGAGGCCCCACTGATGGACCAGGGCGGTGAGATCATAGAGGGGGTACCCCAGCCCGTGGCCCGGGGTGTGAACCACTGAGCAGGCCTGGCCCACCCCGTGGCACCGGGCGATGTCCTCTTTCCGGGTGAGCTCCTTGGCCAGGGCGTGGCAGTTCAGGATGGCCCGCTGGGCCGGCCGCATTTTCAGGGCTCCGGCCGCCCAGGCCCGGGCGGCCTCCAGGGCCTCCCGGGGCCGCCGCTCCTGGGGGTACCGTGCCTCCAGGGTGCCCACCGTCTCCTCCGCCCAGGCCAGCGCCCAGAGGACCAGGACGGTGTGGGGCTGCTGGGCCAGCTGGGCAGCTAAGGGCTGCAGACAGGCAGCGTCCTTGGAGAACAGGATCTGCCGCCGTTTTTTCAGGTTTTCTCGGACTTCTTCCATCCAATCCATGCTGGTTCCTCCGTAAAAATTCTGTCATTGTGGGCACCGGTTTCTGAAAAAAAGGGGGCTGCTGCCCCTTTGACTTTTGCGTGGTTTTGTGGGATACTAAAGGTGTTGTGTAGCAGAGATGCGTAAGTCCAAACAGGACTTGCGCATCTTTTTTTGCGAAAAGAAGATCAGAAAGGAAGCGATTGTTTGTTGCAAGCCAAACCCATCGGGAGGGGGCTCACCGGGAGTATCCTCTCCCTCTCGCTGCTGACGGTGATGGCAGGCGCCGCTGTGGCCCCTGCCCTGAACGTGATTCAGGCCCACTTTGCCCAGAGCAGCCAGACCTTTGTCCAGATGATCATCAGCATCCCCGCGCTGTTCATCGTCATCACCAACTTCTTCTTCCCCAAGCTCTGCCGGCGGCTGAATACCCGCACCCTGGTGCTGCTGGGGCTGTTCCTCTACACCGCGGGGGGCTGCGCCGCCGGACTCTTTGACCAGATCGGCCTGGTCCTGGTGATGCGGGCCCTGGTGGGGGTGGGGGTGGGGATCCTCATGCCCCTGTCCACCGGGCTGCTCACCGACTACTTCCCGCCGGAGAAGCAGGCCTCCCTCCTGGGGATCTCCTCGGCCATGAACCAGCTGGGGGGCGTCATTGCCACCCTGCTGGCGGGGCTGCTGGCGGGGATCAGCTGGCGGGCCAGCTTTCTGGTCTATCTCCTGGGGCTGGGGAGCATTCTCCTGTGCCTGCGCTTCCTCCCCAAAGGCGGGATCCCCCGGCAGGCACCCACAGCCCAGGCCGCCGACACCCCCGCCCCCGGCGGGCTGCGGACCTTCTTCGTCTATGTCCTGGCCATGTGCCTGCTCATGTCCACCTTCTTCCTCTACCCCGCCAACTTTGCCCTAGAGACCAGCGGGGACGGGGTCATCGGCCAGCAGTATATCGCCGCCATCATGGCCGGGGCCGACTTAGTGGCCCTCTTCGGCGGGCTGCTCTTCGTCCGCATCCAGGGGGTGCTGCGGGGAGGCACCAAGGTCTTCGCCCCCCTGCTCTTCCTGGTGGGCTACCTCCTGCTGACCTTCCTGGGGGGCTGGGCCGGCACCCTGCTGGGGGCTGCCTGCATCGGCTTTGCCAACGGCGCCGGCATCCCCTTCCTGATCTCCGAGGCCGCCCGCCGGGCGGGGAAGGACGCCACCACCACCGTGATGCCCCTGCTGTCGGCCGCCCTGTACCTGGCCCAGTTCCTCTCCCCCCTCCTCCTCCGCGCGCTGACGGCAATGGTGGGGGACGTGCCCCATCTCTCCTACTACTTCGCCCTTGCCATTGCCTGCCTGTTCCTGCTGTGGTCCCTGCGCATCCCCGCCAGGGCCCGGCGGTGAGAGGCGGAAGGGACTCGTTTCCAACACCAAATCCGGCAGCGACAGCAGGGCATACTGGGTGTGGGGAATGCGCAGCAGGGGGATGCCCTTCCGGGCACAGTAGGCATTTTTCAGCCCATCGCTGGCCTGGGTGCGGAGAAACCGGGCTTCCGTGTCCCAGCCCCGGCCGCTGTAGGTGGTATGGAGAACACCGTCGTACGCAATGAGGTAGGCCAGCTTCCCCTGGCGGAACACCGCAAAGTCGAAGCGGTAGCGCCCCGGCAAATCCCCAGGGGTGTATTCCGCTGCAAAGGCAATACCCCCTTGGGTGAGCATCCGGGCGATTTTCTCGTTGCCGCGGGAGGTGATGCAGCCGCAGCTCCGGGTTCTGCCTGCCACCAGGGCGTCCTGGCGGATCAATTTCTCCTGACCGCACTGGCACCGGCACCGCCAGAGAATGCCACCCCCTGCCCGCCGCTGCCCACTGTCCTCCAGCACGGTGCGTTTTCCAAACCGCTGGCCCTGCAAGTTCCGTATCCCATCCTGATGGGCACACCCGCAGCTGCGGGTGTGCCCACATTTCAATTTATGGGCGTGCACCTGCACCATCTTACCGCAGTCGCACTGACACTGCCAGACTGCACCTCCATTGGAGCCCCGCGCCTCCGTCAGCGCCAGGACGGTCAAGCGGCCAAATCGCTGGCCGGTAAGGTCATCCGTACGCGGGTGGGCAGGCAGCCGCAGCTCTGGGTGATCCCCCGGCGCAGGCTGGTGCCCCGGGTGGTGATCCCTCCCCCGCACTGGCAGGTGCAGCGGTACCAGGCTTCCCGCCCCGTCACACCGGCCGGCGCCGGCACCTGTTCCACCACCGTCAGCCGGCCAAAGGTCTTTCCCACCATGGGAACTCTGGCCTTGGTCACTCCGTCTCCCCTCTCTCCCATGGGCAAACCCCAGTACCGGTAAAGCAAACCCAGGGCCCTGCTTACGCAACAAAAAATCCTGGAATCTCTTGGGATACAAGGGATTCCAGGATTTTTAACATGGTGACCCGTCGGGGATTCGAACCCCGGACACCCTGCTTAAAAGGCAGAATTACTTCCTTATCTTCCAGCTTGTGCAAACTCAATTACATTATCCTTACACAAATCCCCAGATAAAAACTTGTTCAGCGTCTCCGCTGTACTCTCCATCCTGCTCCTGCGGATATGGGTATAAATATCTCTCGTAACTTGTATGCTGGAATGCCCCAGCAGCTCTTGCGCCACCTTGACGTCAATGCCAGCGTCAAACAGAATGGTCGCAAAAGCGTGACGCAACTGGTGGGGCGTGATGGCGCTTCTCTGTTCCTCCTCCAACCCAGCCTCCCGGCACCATTTTAGCCAGCGCTTTCGGACTTGCGTTTTTGTCAAAGGTTTTTCCCCGCCAAACACATAGCCCTTGCCTTTTTTCGGCAGAACCGCCGCCAGCGCATCCAGCAGGACAATTTCTCGGTTCCCGCTCTCCGTCTTTGGCTCTTTAATCATTGGCATGTTCCCGGCAAAATAGACTGCCTTATTGACGTGGATTACCTTTCTCTCCCTATCAATATCTTCCCAACGCAACGCCAGCAGTTCGCCCCGTCGCATCCCAGTATAGAGAAGCATATATGGAAACAGCCCAAACTCCAGAAATACCCCCGCCTTGACCTTCTCAATCTGATCATCATCGGGAATAGCTCTCCGCCCTTTGGGCAGCCCACTAGGCAGTTTCACAGCCCCGCAAGGGTTGAATGTTGTCCAGCCTTGCACAATAGAATAGTCCCAGATCATCCGCAGCATATCCAGATAGAGCTGTACCGTCCGTCGAGCATAGCCCCTCCCCGCCAGATATCGGATGTAAGCGTCTATTTCATCGGGCCTGATATCGTCAATCCTTCGTCCCTTGAATTGTTCCTTTGTCCGCTTCATCGAAGCCCTATATGCTTCCGCCCCGTTGTAGGATACCTGCCCTTCATGCCACCGCTCCCAGGCATCGGCGCAGGCTTCAAAAGTTTTCCCTGCCGCCTGCTCCTGGTTCCATGCAGCAATCTTTTTCTTCAATTCCTTCTGGGTCTTGGCATAGAAATATTTGGGCTTCGCCATACCCGGCAGAGAGATTCTCTCCTGCCACAGTCCATCTTTCCGTTTTATCATTGCATTTTCCTCCTACTATATGATATAGTAGGGGCACAGTAGGCCTTCGACAAACTTACTGTACCCCCAGCCCGTTCTCTGTGTTGCAGCACAGAGGGCGGGCACTTTTTTACTTTTCCAGGAACCGAGTAAACCCCACGGCCTTTCCTACGATCTTCACTTTCCCCAGGTTTTCCCCAGAAACGATGATTGGCTCATACTCCCGATTTGCCGGAGAAAGCAGGACCATATCACCGACGCGCTTAAAATATTTCAATGTGGCTTCCCCGTCGATCATTACGGCGGCAATCTCGTTGTTCTCCACCTCTGGCTGCTGGCGGATGTAAACCACATCACCATCCTCAATCCCAGCCCCAACCATGCTGTCCCCTTTACACACAAGGGTAAAATCGCAGCGGATGCGGTTTGGCACTGCATCGTAGGTTTCAATATTCTGCTCCGCGAGAATGGGCGTACCGCAGGCAATCGCCCCAACCCGAGGGACTGTGTAAGTATCGGGAACCGGGAAAAATCCGGCAGGAGTGTTCACAGTAGATTCTCGATCCCTAGGAACATCATAACCCATCAACCAAGTTTCACTAACCCCTAAAGCCATCCCTAAGATGGCTAGTTTGGTTTGTCCTGGTTCCACCTTCCCATTCACATATTGGCTCAGGTCATTCTTCCCTAGTTTTACATTGTGCTCTTCGCAGTAGGGCTTTGCCATATCAACAATATCTACTTGCCTTAGCCCTCTTTCTGCCATGATTTCCTTTAGTCGTTGCGCCGTATTGGTGACTCTCATGGGTGGCACCTCCTGTCCCCTATACTATAACAGGTTTTGAACTAAAGTTCAATAGCAAACAGGAACAAATTCAACTTTTTTGAATTTCTCTATTGACTTCCTCTTCGCGCGGTGATATACTTTAGGTAGTTCAAAGCAATTGAACAACTCGAGAGAAAGGAGGTGCCCCTATGTCCTTTGATTACTCGAAACTCCTCGGTAAAATCGTAGAGGTCTACGGTACTCAACAGAAGTTTTCTGATGCCATGAACCTTTCGGAACGCTCCATTTCCTTGAAATTGAACGGAAAAACCGGATGGAAGCAGTCAGAGATTGTGCAAGCCTCAAATCTGTTGGGAATCCCTGCAGAACTAATTTCTCAGTATTTTTTTGCGCAAAAGGTTCAATCAGATTGAACCGGCATCCCTCCCTTGTCTCCTGCCCGAAGCTTTCATTCTGCTTGACTGATTGCGAGAAGTGGTCCCCGGCGTATTCGTGAACTACCACGAGTAAACCACCCCCTTCGTATTCATTTTGGTTTGCCGGTGGTCGCATCAGTCCGGAATGAAGGCTTCCGCCAGGAGATAAGGGAAAAGCAAAAGGACCGCCGAAGCGGTCCCCTGCTCAACCGAACAGCAACCCAAACACATAAGAAAGGAGGCCGGACAATTGTTCCACGACAAAAACGGCAACCGCCGCGACCTGGGAAAGCTTTCTGACTTTATGTTTCTCGGGACGGCCTGTTATCTCGGGTCCATCGCAGGATCTTTCCTCGCCGTTTTCATGTTTTTGGCAGTGTGCGTGTGCGCGTGAAGGTGCTCATGCCGGAGGGTCACACCGGCTGCACGCTGTATACCCGGCCTGCTTGGCCTGGTACAGCGTCATCCCGTGGCAGCTCTCTCTCAGATACTGGCAGCCATAGGAATGGTACTTGCTCCCCGTGTCCGTGACATACACCGTCACGGCAGACTGGGACGCATAGCCGGACCCCTCGGAACTGGAAGACGTTGTCCCTCCGGACTGCGTCTCCGAAGAGCTGGAGGAACCCTCGGAAGCCTTGCCCGCTTCCGCAGATCCATCCTTCTTCCCGTTCTCATATCCGGCCTTGTACCCCCGGTCGAACCCCTCTGCGTATCCTTCGGTTCGCTTCGCTTCCAGTTGGCGCTCTAAGTCTTCCGACTTTTCCGCGTCTTCCAGAAGTGAGGTTACATCGACGGAGGCAGCCCCAGCAGCGAAAGCCTCATCATAAGCTGCCTGGATTTCCTCTTCCGTCATCATTTGGCAGGACCCGAGCCCAAGACAAAGAACGATGGCGGCAACCAAAAGCAATACCCTTCGCATCGTATTCACCCCCTGTTCCATCTTTTTATACCACAGATTCACCCGGGATGGAACAGGAAGCCACAAAAAGGAGGTACAAAATGTCGAGAGAACACCCAGCCTACCGCGACAACCTAGAGGACCTGCTTACCTTCTTCGACGGCAAGCGCGTCCTCTCCATCAAAGAAGTGGCCCGGTACACCGGCAAGGACTGCCGGTGGGTCAAGGCCCACTTAGGGTTCCAGGATCAAAACTGCATCTCAGTTCCCACCCTGGCCCGGCGTCTCTGCGAGGGGGTGTAACATGCCCACCTTCTACGGCTTGACCGTTTCCGTTGTCCGGAACAGCAACAAGCGGCGCTATCCAAAATGTGCCGGCTGCCGGTACTTGTCCCAGTTTTGGACCTGTGACTATCTATGGCACACAAGGTCCAGCCGGATCAAACAGGGAGTGCATACAGAACCCCAGGGCGGCTGCTCCCTCTACCGAAGCAGCAAAACCCACCAGGAACAGCTTTTGACCAAGAAGGCCCGCCAAAAAGCGTCCCAGGCCGTCCGGGAACGGAAGCGGAAACTCCCCCAAACTTTTGATCGGGAACTGGCCGCAACCCTCTACGACAAGGGAGCCAACGACCTGCAAATCGGCCTGGCCTGCAACGTCTGCAAAAAGACCGTGGCCAACTGGCGGAAAGCCACAAACCGCCCCAGCCATCAGCCCCGTGGCAAAAATTATACCGAAAAGGAGAAAAACCTATGAACGCCATCCAGACCAAGAAAGCCGCCCTCGCCGAGGACACCATGCTCAAGGCCATTGCCCCTGTCATGCGCAAGCGCCACCAGGAGAAGGCCAAGAAGAGCCCCAAGGCCCGCACCAACGCCGCCCTGGCCCGTCTCGGCATCCCTCTCCGAGTCCTGTGATCCGGGGGAAGCACCGCCTCTGCCATGTTTGCGGGAAAGACTGGAATGTCTCCAGTCTGGACCCAGGGGGTAAGCACTACATCTGCCCCCACTGCGAATGGCAGCGGCAACGGAAGGGAGTGGATAGCCATAAGCCGCAAAAACCCCTTCGAGGGCGGAACCCGTCCCTGGAATGAGCAACCCCGCCCACCTGGCCGCCCGCAACGGACGGACCCGCCGCAGCTGATCTCTATTTGCCTACACTGCCACTTGGAGGAGTGCCATCCAGAGAGCCGGGAGTGTCCCCTGAACCGGCAGTATCGCCGGAGGATGGAGATCCCAAAGGACCTGGCCGAACTTGCCAGAACTATGACATACCAGGAGCTGGGGGACCACTACTGTGTCTCCCCCGACCGGGCCAAGCGGTGGTGCCACACCCTGGGCCTCCCCCGAAAAACTGGGC
>OGGQ01004464.1_pt1 | contig 11504 bp, 12 predicted proteins | sample 1571191 | NCBI WGS metagenome assembly OGGQ01 (sample SAMEA2582061, study PRJEB24529) | metagenome | biome: Human gut stool | place: China | collected 2011
AAGTACTGAATAGTACCCTTCCGCTCACAATGGATTAGTTTTTTGACAGTCTAAATATATAAAACAGGACGAAAAAAACCGCCCGAAACCCCGCCGGAGGAAGAAGCTCCGGAGCGGGATAACGGACGGATGTTATTATTTTTTCAGCATATTTTCAATTACGGGTCTGACCGTTTCATAGACCGTTTCAAAAAACAGCCTGTAGCCCTCCGCGCTTATATGCACGCCGTCCCATTGCAGCAGGGCGGTGAGGGGAGGGTGTTCCTTAAAGGCTTTGTTCATATCGATGAGCTTCAGGGAATTTTTTTCGGCCTTTTCCCTTATTATCTCACAGTAGCCCTCAAGGACGGAATTTTCGATGAAGGGCATTTCCTCGTCCTCTATGACCGGCGGAGGGGTTATGAGTATGAGCTGGGCCCCGGCGGCCTTTACACCGGAGATTATAAGGTCGTAGTTGCGTGAAAATTCCTCATAGCCGACGTGGTACCAGGGGCCGTAGGCGCTGTCGTTGGAGCCGAAAAGCATTATGACCAGATCGGGGGAGTAGGTGGCAAGCTCGCATTCAAGCCTTGCCAGACCGTTTCGGGAGCTTTCCCCGTTGACGCCCCGGTTGCGGATGGTTATTCTGTCCTCCGGAAAATCCTCCCTTACCTTTGCCTTGAAAAGGGAGACATAATCCTTCCCGTAATCCGCGCAGTAGCCGTAGGTTATGCTGTCGCCGAAGCACATTATCATAAGCTCGTCCATCGTCAGTCCTCCCTGAGCGACATAAGAGCGTCAAAGTAGCCGGGGAAGGAAATGTCCACACAGCCGCAGTCCTTTATCTGAGTCTCGCCCTTCGCTCCGAGGGCGGCCACAGCCACGCTCATGGCGACACGGTGGTCGTTGTAGCTTTCGCAGACGGCTCCGTGGAGGGGAATCCCGCCGAGTATTATCATACCGTCGTCGGTCTGGATAACGGTGGCGCCCATCCTTCCAAGCTCAGCCGCCATTGTTTTTATCCTGTCGGACTCCTTGACACGGAGCTCTGCGGCGTCGGCGATGACGGTCTCTCCCGAGGCGTAGCAGGCGGCGGCCGCTATGACGGGTATCTCGTCAATGAGCTTTGGTATGATGGCTCCCTTTATGACAACGCCGTGCAGACGGCTGGATCTGACAAGTATGTCGGCCACGGGCTCTCCGCACACGGTTCTCTCGTTTGTGAGCTCTATGTTTCCGCCCATAGCCTTAAAGGCCGTTATTATGCCGGTGCGGGTGGGATTTACGCCCACGTTTTTGATGAGCACCTCGGAATCCTTTGAGATCAGGGCGGCGGCTATGAAATACGCGGCGGAGGAAATGTCTCCGGGAACGGTTATGTCCTTTCCCTTAAGCTCCCCGGCGGGGGAAACGATGATAGTATTTCCTTCCTTTTTGATATCGGCTCCCAGATAGCTGAGCATTATTTCCGTATGGTCCCTGGTGGCCTCGGGCTCGGTTATCCTTGTTTCGCCATCGGCGTAAAGGCCGGCGAGTATAAGGGCGCTTTTGACCTGGGCGCTGGCCACGGGAAGGGTGTAGTCTATGCCGTGGAGCTTCTGTCCCTCAATGGTGAGGGGAGCTGTCATTTTTTCGTTTTCCGACGTTATTTTGGCTCCCATAAGCCCAAGCGGCGAAGCAACTCGTCCCATCGGCCTTTTCTGTATGGAGCTGTCCCCCGTCAGGCGGGTCGTGAAGGGCTGGGCGGAAAGTATGCCACTCATAAGCCTCAGAGTCGTTCCGCTGTTTCCCACGTCAAGGGTTTCGGCGGGAGCGGAAAGACCTTTAAGACCCTTTCCGTGGACGGTGACGTCGGTGCCGTTTACTTCTATGTCTATGCCGAGCTTTTTAAAGCAGTCTATGGTGGAGAGACAGTCCTCTCCGGTGAGGAATCCGGAAATCCTCGTGTCACCTTTGGCTATGGAGCCGAGCATAACGCTCCTGTGGGATATGGATTTGTCTCCGGGGACGGTTATCTCTCCCCTGAGCCTTCCGGACGGTTTGATTACAGCGTTCATTTTATCATTCCTTTACGGTAACATCATAGTTCATATCTCTGAGGAGCTCCACGCTTCTTTGGCGTTCCTCCTCGGAATCAAAGGCGAAGGTAAGGGCGCCGCTGTTGCTTTCGCGGCTGTTTACGATGCCCATATTTTTTATGTTTATGCCGTTGCTTGAAAAAAGAACGGCGATAATGGCGATACTTCCGGGGCGGTCAAGGACGTCCACGTCGATCTCGTATCTCTTGACAAAGGCTTTTGGCGTAGCGTTCTCGAACGTGTTTCGGTACTGCTGGGCGTTGAGGAAATAATCGTACACGTCCTTTTTGTCGTCGGAGGTAATGGCCTGACGTATATCGGAAATGACCTCCGAGAAGGAATCCAGCACCGTAAGTATATCCTCCTTGTTCTCGAACATAATGCTCTCCCACATATCGGCGCTGGAGGAGGCTATCCGTGTTATGTCCTTAAAGCCTCCGGCCGCCAGAAGATGCATATATTCCTTTTCCGAATCCAGCTTTTTTACGTTGTTCACAAGGGCTGCGGCGATGATATGGGGCACATGGCTTATGGCCGCCACGGCGTAATCGTGCTCGTAGGGGGAGACGACGACGGGGATGGCTCCTATTTTCTCAACCATTTCCCTGAACTCGTCCGTCCTTTCCTCTCCTACGCCCTCCGCCGGGGTGATTATATAGTAAGCGTTCTCAAACAAATGCTCTTTGGAAGCGTTGTATCTGAAACGCTCGGAGCCGGCCATAGGGTGGCCGCCTATATAGGTTATGGAATCGCCGAGGGTTTTCATCTCGTCATAAATATGTCCCTTTGTGCTTCCCACGTCGGAGATGACGCAGTCCCTGCCGACTATGGGGGCAAGAAGGCTGGCGTAATGGAATATTTTATCCACGGGCGTGCATATAAAAACTATGTCGCAGCCCTTGAACATATCGGTGACCTCAAGGGAATACTCGTCGATAACGCCCTCGGAGAGGGCTTCCTTAAGCACGTCCTCGCTCCTGTTGAGGGCGACTATTTTCTCGATGCCGTATCTGTTTTTCAGAGCCTTGCAAAGGGAACCGCCGATGAGCCCAAGACCGACGACGCCCGCTTTTTTATACATCAGAATTTCCTCCCCATAAGAGAAATGAAGGGACGAAGCTCCTCGGTGAGCTTTTTGAAATCGCCGGGATCAAGGCTCTGGGCTCCGTCGGAAAGCGCTTTTTCCGGGCAGGGATGGACTTCTATCATAAGTCCGTCGGCTCCCGCGGCCACGGCTGCCCTGCTGAGGGGAGAAATGTAGGCTCTCACTCCGGAGGCGTGGCTGGGGTCCACGATTATGGGCAGGTGGGACTTGCTTTTTATGACGGGAACGGCGCTTATGTCAAGGGTGTTCCTTGTGCTCGTCTCAAAGGTCCTTATGCCCCTTTCGCAGAGTATAACGTCCTCGTTGCCCTCGCTCATAATATATTCGGCGGCGTTGAGCCACTCGTCAATGGTGGCGGCAAGGCCTCTTTTGAGCATTACGGGCTTGTTTATTTTTCCGGCTTCCTTAAGAAGCTCGAAGTTCTGCATATTTCTCGCACCTATCTGGATTATGTCCACATAGTTTACGGCGGCCTCAAGGGCGTGTTCGCTGGTGACCTCGGTAATGACCTTAAGTCCCGTGGCCTCCCTCGCCTCGGCCATGTATTTCAGTCCTTCCACCTCAAGCCCCTGGAAGGAGTAGGGAGAGGTGCGGGGCTTGTACGCTCCGCCGCGGAGTATCTGCGCTCCGCCGGCCTTCGCGGCCGCAGCCGTCTGCATAAGCTGGTCGTGGCTCTCCACGGCGCAGGGGCCGGCCATAATGACGAAGTTGTCCCCGCCTATCTTAACGCCGTCCACGTCTATGATTGTGGGGTCGGCCTTGAATTTTTTGTTCGCCAGCTTATATGTCTCGCTGACCTGTATGACCCTGTCCACGCCGGGGAAAAGCTCGGGGTTTTTCTCAAGCAGCCTGCGCTTGTCTCCGACAACTCCCACAAGGGTCGTATGCTCGCCTCTGGACAGATGGGCCGTAAGACCCAGCCCTTCGATGGTGTTTATGACATTCCTGAGATTATCCTCAGAAAATTTAGGTTTCATTACGATGATCAATTTGTTCTCCTCCTTCTTTAAGCGTATTGGAATTAAATATTATGATAGCTCAAATACGGACTAAAATCAACAATTATTTTTACAATGCAACGTATTAAAGCGGAAATAAAAAATTTTGACTGTTATAAAACTAATCCATTGTGAGCGGATTCGACACGCTGAAAAAATTGTCGTTTAAAAAACAAGCCTTTCGGTAATTAATCGGGGGACGGGCAAATAGTATTGATTTAGAACGGAGGATGAGAAATGCTTGGCTTGGACGTGCTTGACTGTTTTGGTGAAAAACTTAAATTTTTGCTTCAAAAAGAGGACTGGGAAGGTATAAACGAGATAAGGGTCAGGACAGGCAGGGCGGTGATACTTAAAAAAGGCGCGGAGGAATTTTTCATAGGCCCCGGCGGCCTGCGGACAAAGGACATCGCCTCGGCCTACAGGGCGGACAGGGCGGACGTGGAGGAAATGGTCAATATGATAAGCTGTTATTCGCTCTACGCCTTCTCGAACCAGCTTAAGGAGGGCTTTATAACCGTTCCGGGAGGGCACAGGGCCGGTCTGGCGGGCTCGGCCGTGACTGACGGCAGGGAGATCGGGACGATAAAAAACATATCCTCGGCCGCTTTAAGGATAGCCTCCCAAAGGAAGGGCTGCGCCTCGGGGCTTGTAAAAAACATATTTTCGGACGGCTTGAAAAGCGTTCTCATCGTCTCCCCGGTATGCGGAGGGAAAACGACCATGCTCAGGGACGTTTTGAGGATACTGAGCGACGGAGGGTATACCGTTGGGCTGTCAGACGAAAGGGGAGAGATAGCCGCCTGCTACATGGGGGAGCCCCAGCTTGACATAGGGGAGCGCACAGACGTGCTTGACTGCTGTCCGAAGGCCGAGGGGCTGGAAATGCTCATAAGAGCCATGTCCCCGGACATAGCCGCCGCCGACGAGATAGGCTCGGCCGCCGACATAGCGGCCATAGAGAGGGCGGCCTTAAGCGGAGCGAAGGTAATATGCACGGCTCACGGCGAAAATATGGAGGCGGTAAAAAAGAAATTCGGGAACAGTGATATTTTTGAGAGGTACGTTTTTCTGGAGGGCAGGACTTCCCCGGGAAAAATAAAGGAAATATACGACGGCGGAGGTGAGCTTTTATGGCGGTCAAAATAATAGGAGCGGTCATCGTGTTTTTTTCCTGCGCCGCCGCCGGGATGTTTCTCGCCTGCCGGGACAGGTTCAGGGCGGACGAGCTTATGGAGATGAAAAGGGGGCTTCTGCTTCTCAAAAGCGAGATAGATTATTCCTCAAGGCCGCTTTACGAGGCACTCATAGACATAAGCCTGAAGGTTGGCGGAGCGGTATCGGAAATATTCGAGGACTGCGGACGGCTGCTAAAGTCAAGAAAGGCGTCCTCGGCGGCGGAGGCGTGGGAGACGACGCTGAAGGACAGGAAAGGCAGGACGTTTTTTCATAAAAGCGATATGGACGCCCTTATATCAATGGGAAAGAGCCTCGGCGGAGGGGACAGGCGCTGTCAGCTTTCTTCCATAGATATGGCGATGGAATACATAGACCTGAAATACGAGGAGCTTATGAAAAAATACTCGAAGGACGGCAGGCTGTTCAGAAGCGGGGGAATACTCTGCGGCATTCTTATAGTGGTCGCGCTGTTTTAAGGAAGGGAGAAAATATGGAGATAGACATTGTTTTCAGGATAGCCGCGGCGGGCATACTCATCGCCGTGCTCAATCAGGTGCTGTCCAGAGCCGGAAGGGACGATCAGGCAATGCTTACGACCCTCGCCGGGCTTATCGTAGTGCTGTACTGGGTCATAGGCTACATAGGCGAGCTGTTCGACACCATACAGACCATGTTTTATTTTTGACCGGGTGGGATAGACGGTGGATATTATCGTAAAGGCGGCGGCCGTCGGCGTTGTCGGAGCCATACTGGCCGTCACTCTCAGGGAATACAAAAAGGAATTTGCCCTGTTCATAGGGATAGCGAGCGGGATAGTCATACTTGGCCTCCTGCTTGAAAGCATAGGCGAGATAGGCGCCCTTCTTTCGGCGATGACAAGGACGGCGGGCATAAACGGGGAGTATGTGGCCATAATGGCGAAAATAATAGTGATTTCCTATATATGCGAGTTCGCCGCCCAGTTCTGCTCCGACGCGGGAGAAAAGGCCATAGGCTCGAAAATAGAGCTGGCCGGCAGGATACTCATACTGTCCGCCTCCGTGCCCATAATAAGGGATCTGTTCGAGCTTATAACAAGCCTTTCGTTTTGAGACGGCAAACAGAGGTGATGCGAGTGATAAAAAAAGCGGCGGTCATTCTGCTTTTGATTATGATATTTCTGCCCTTTGAGGCAAAAGCCGGCGATCTGACCGTGGAGGACGCCGTGGAGCTGTACCGGATAGACGAGGCGGACGAGGCTCTTAAGGGGCTGGGTGAGGCTGAGGATTTCAGCCTGAAGGAAACCGTTTTGGACATGCTCGGCGGAGAATGGGAATTCAGCCTTTCCGGCATTGTCCAAAGGATAGCCCGGATAGTAGCGGGGGAGGCCGCCGAGGTGATTTATATAATGAAGAAGGTCATCGTGCTTGTGCTTCTTTCGGCCATACTTGAGGCGCTCAGCTCCTCCTTTATGACGGCGGGGGTTGGAAAGCTGGGACAGCACATATGCACGGCGGTAATGATAGCCACGGTCATCCGCTCCTTTTCCTTCGCGGCGGAGGCGGCCGAGTCCGCTGTGGATACGATAAACGGCATATCCACGACCCTACAGCCCCTTTATATGCTCATTATGACCTCAAACGGCAGGGCGGCGGAAATGACTGCGGCCGTGCCCGTGCTTTACGCCTCGGCGGCGGTCATAAATTTCGCCGTCAAAAGGCTGGTCATACCCGCCATACTGCTTTCGGCTCTCATAACATTTATCAACTGCCTGTCGGAAAGGGACATGCTCCTTGAGCTGGCCGACCTTTTGAGCAGGCTTTGCAAATGGGGGACAAGGCTGTGCGCCGGAGCGTTTGTGTTTATTATGTCGCTCATAAAAATAGGCACTCCGGAAACGGCCGCCCTCGCGGGAAAAACGATAAAGGCCGCGGCTCAGGCGGTACCCGTGGCAGGCCCGGTGATGGCCTCGGCGGCGGAAACGGCGGCGGAGATAGTCTCGTCCATAGGCAACTCAGTCACGGCGGCGGTAATGCTTTTTATCGCCCTGTCGGCGGCCGCTCCGGTCGTAAGGCTGGCGGTCATAACGATTGTATATAAATTCACGGCGGCGGTCATAGAGCCGGTGGCGTCCAAAAGAATTGTAAAAAGCGTGGCTAAGGCCGCCGATTACGCCGGAATACTTACGGGAGCCGTCTTTACGGCGGAGCTTATGTTCATAATAGTTACCGCCCTTATGCTGGCGGTTTAAAGGAGGAATGGAAGGTATGTTTGCGGCCATAGGAGCATATATAAAAAATATAGCGTTGATAATGCTGCTGGCCGTTCTGGCCGAAATGACACTGCCCGACGCCGGCATAAAAAAATATGTTTCCGTCGTTATAGGCATAGTTATGATATTCGCCGTGGGAGGCAGGATATTTTCCTTTATCGGGGCGCTGAAAAACACGGAGACGGCCGTGCCGGAACTCAGCCTTGAGGAAGAGACGTATGACGTGAAAGACAAACTTACGGGGCTGATCTATGACGAGATGGGCGAAGTGGATGACAGAGATATAAATACCAATGGATTAGACATAAAAGTGGAGAGGGTATCTCGATACGGTCAAAATACAAATGGGGAAGTGGTGGAATGAATCTTAAAAACTTTCTGTCGGACAAAAAGGGAGACCTTATGAAAAACATAGCCGCGGCCGTTCTTTTCGGCGTGCTTCTCATTCTTGCCGGAGATATGCTCTTTAAGACGGAGGACACGGAAAAAAACGGCTCTCCCGCCCGGACGTCCGCCGCCGAGGAAGCGGGCTCCTCCGATTTGGAGACAAAGACCGAGGACATATTGTCAAAGGTCGAGGGAGCCGGAAGGGTGGACGTGATGATAACCATGAGCGATTCCGGCGAAGCCGTTTACGCCCAGGAAAACAAAATAAACTCATCCCTTACGGAGGAAAGCGCCTCACAGGGCGACAGCCGGGGCATAGAGACCCGGACGGAGGAAAACACGGTGCTTACGGTGAATAACGGCGACGGAAGCTCCTCGCCGGTAATCATAAAGGAAATGACCGCGGAAATATCGGGCATTGTTATCGTAGCGGAGGGTGGTGACGACATACTTGTAAAAAACTCGCTGATAAGAGCCGCTCAGGCGCTCTTCGGCGTTCCGGCCAATAAGGTCGAAGTGTTTAAAATGGGATAAAACGGGAGGTTTGTATATGTTTGCTGTTAAAAGAAATCAGGTTGTTGTTACCGCCCTCGCAGTGATGATAGCGGCGGCGGGTTATCTCAATTTTACGGAAAGCCGTTCCTCGGGGGATATAACGGACGTTGATCTGAACGACCCCACAAGCTACGAGGCGCTTCTTAACGACGACGGCTCCATAGCGACCATCGCCGACGATACCGACACGGACGGTCTGGAGATCGCTCTTGGCATAGACGACACGGCGGAGGTCTATGACGACACCGGGGCGGCGGTTTATGTGAGCGCCCAGGCGGATACATATTTCGTGCAGGCCAAGCTGGAAAGGGAACAGGCAAGGGCAAGCCAGAAGGATATGCTGACGGAAATGATAAACAACACCAACGTGGACGATACGAAAAAGCAGGAGTGCGCCGACAATCTTCTTGAAATACAGCAGAGGATAGAAAAGGAGACCGCCGCCGAGGCCATGATAGAGTCTAAAGGATTCAGCGAGGCGTATGTGAGGATCGACGACGACACGGTGGACGTGGTGGTGAACAAAAGCGAGCTGACGGACACGGAGCTTGCCCAGATAATGGACATCGTGACAAGAAAAACCGGAATGAGCGAGTCCCAGGTGAGGATCAGCCCTCTCAAAAGCCAGACGGCGAAATAATTTTAAACCGGCTCCCGAACGGAAACGCTTTGGGAGCTTATTTTTTTCCCCGGGTGATAAAAAACCGCTGTAAATTTGCCGTTTATATGCTATAATTATTTTAACCAAGCGTAAAGGGGAAAATTTTGCGGCAAAGGGGGATTGACCGGTATGGCCTCAACCCATAAAATTTTGACAGACAGACAGACAGACAGACAGACAGACAGACAGACAGACAGACAGAATAGTTCTGTCTTATTTTGCTGTAAAAAATCATATATTGGCTTATTTAAAGGCGCTTTGTGTCCAAAAGAGAATGGACAAGGCGTCTTTTTTGCGTATAAAAATAATTGAAAGGGGAGAATTTTTTTGAACATACGGAAACGATTGTTAAGTTTTATTATTTGCGGAGTTATGGCCTTTTCCGCCAGCCCGCTGACGGCCTTTGCCGCTGACACGGCCTACATGGGAGGGCTTTGCGAGCACCATAGGGAGCATAACGAGGAATGCGGATATGTTCCCGCGAAAGAGGGAAGCCCCTGCGGATATTGGTGCGAGATATGCGCCGGGGAAACGGAAGAATCCGATAAAGCAGACGCAACGGATGAAACGGATGAAATAGAAATAGATAATACGGATAAGACAGAGGAACCGGAGAAAACAGATGAAACGGATGAAACAGAGGAATCCGAGAAGTCTTTTTCACCGATGAGCGCGAGGGCGATCACGCCTACAAAGCCGGGAGGCGACGGCACGGAGGGTAGACCTTACGAAATCAGCACGGCGGAGGAGCTTTACCGGTTCGCACAAAAAGTTAATGGTGGTGATTATGACGCTTGCGCCCAGCTGACTAAGGACATCGTCCTCAATGAAAACGTGCTGAAAGCGGGCGGAAGCCTGAATGACGGCGACTTTAAACAGTGGACGCCAATAGGAAGCAAAGATAATCAATACACCGGCACATTTGACGGCAATGGACACACCATATCGGGGCTGTATGTAGATTCTGATGCCCGATACATTGGCTTATTCGGCTATATCGGAAACGGCGCGACGGTGAAAAACGTCGGAATTGTGGACAGCTATATAAACGGAAGCGAATTTTTCTCCAATGTTTCTGTTGGCGCCATTTGCGGGTATAATTATGGCGGTACTATAACAAACTGCTATAATACAGGCACTGTCATCGACAGCGGTATCGACAACAACAGTTACGCCGGAGGCGTTTGCGGGAATAACGATAAAGGCGAAATAAGCAACTGCTATAATACAGGCACGGTCAGCGGCGAATACGCCGGCGGCGTTTGTGGGATTAGTTACGGCACTGAAAACTGCTATAATACAGGCACGGTCAGCGGCAAATACGCCGGCGGCGTTTGTGGGATTAGTTACGGCACTGTAGAAAACTGCTATAATACAGGCGCTGTCAGCGGCAGTGGTCTCTATGCCGGCGGTATTTGCGGGCAGAATATGAATAATGGTAAAATAGAAAACTGCTATAATACAGGCGCTGTCAGTAGCAGTGGTTTCTTTGCCGGCGGCGTTTGTGGGATTAGTTACGGCACTGTAGAAAACTGCTATAATACAGGCGCTGTCAGCGGCGTATGCACCGGCGGTGTTTGCGGGAATAATACCAGCGGCATTGTAACAAACTGCTATAATACAGGAACTGTCAGCAGCACAGGCATTGTCAGCGGCAGTGGTCTCTATGCCGGCGGCGTTTGCGGGTGGAATATATATGGTGGTACAATAGAAAACTGCTATAATACAGGCGCTGTCAGCGACAGCGGTATCGACAACAACAGTTACGCAGGCGGCGTTTGCGGATTTAATTATGACGGCACAATAGCAAACTGCTACTATCTTTCCGGCACGGCAAACTCCGGCGTAGGAAGCAACAGCGGCACTCTGACGGATATTGAGGAAAAGAGCCAGTCGCAGTTCTCCTCCGGCGAGGTAACGCACCTTCTCCAGAACGGTCAGGAAGATCAGGTCTGGGGTCAGAAAATCGGCGTGGACGAACTTCCCCGATTATCGTATAATGAAGACGATAAGGTCTGCAAGGTGACCTTTATGAACGGCGGAGATGAGGTTAAAACCGTATATATCAATATGGGCGGAACAATAGCGGAGCCCGATATTGATGTAGGAAAAGGCTTCTATGTGGATGGCTGGTACACGGACAGCGACCTTGACGGAGACGAGTGGGATTTTGAAAACGACACGATAGATGATGATATTACCCTCTACGCCGATGTGGAAGGAAGAAAAAGCTCCGGCGGCTCCTACAGCCTGCCCGAGGGAATAGACAGAGACGAGCCTGAGGAACAGCCCGAGGAAGAACCGGAAGTTG
>OGGQ01004468.1_pt1 | contig 11494 bp, 7 predicted proteins | sample 1571191 | NCBI WGS metagenome assembly OGGQ01 (sample SAMEA2582061, study PRJEB24529) | metagenome | biome: Human gut stool | place: China | collected 2011
TATTTAGAATTGCCAAAACCGTAGAAAGAGAAATAACAGAAGTCTTAATCAATGAGGCTTCACCAGAGACAAAAAATTATGAAATTTATTGTGATGGTTCATTTAATTATATACTTTGGACATTAAGCAATGCCTATGATTTGGAAGGCACTCCAAGTGTCAAGAGAATAGAGGGGGGAGGAAAAAAATTAAGTCCTGATATTCAGATTCCACCTGAATCATTGCCCGGTTTCGAAGATAGTATAAAGGATATAACAGATAGACTTGATGGAGTTGTTTATAAAAGTAATATTATCTATTGTTATGCCGATCAGGAAACGGCAAATCAATTTCAAGCTATTGAAGACGGGGTTAATATATTTGTAGGGTACAATGCCAATGTAAACTCCATTCAGAGAGCTATAAATACCATACCAAGAGATACAGATAAACAATGGTATATTTTTGCTGTAGGGGAGTTCAGGACATCATCATTTAATCATTTTGCAACGGAAGACCCGTTATCGGGAGAATCACAGGAAGATTATGTCTGTTATATAGAAATGGTTGACAGGCAAAATATTCATTTGTTCGGTGTTGGTAATAGGGCTACAAAAATAGTATGTGATATGCCTGACAGTGGTTTCCCAACACCTGTATCTAATTTACATCCATTGTTGATAAAAAAAACTAGGAATTGCAGTTTCCACAACTTTTATATTTTTGGAAAAAATGTAAGATATACCGTGCATGTTAATGGCATTAAAGAAAGCGAATCTAATAAATTATGGTTTGACAATGTGGAATTCGACAGTGGAAAGAATAATGGAGAGGCTGCGGATAGCTGGCCGTATGGTTCCCAAGCAATAGGTATAGATATTGCATCTAACATGAATCTGATTTTTACTAATTGTATAAATCCATGCTTGAGAGGACATTTTGGCAGTATGGGATATGGAAGACATTTTATCCTGTTTAAAGGGTGCTATTTTTATTCCGATGCAACCAATGTGTTGCCCTCGGAAAATATTCCATCCCCAAATAGTTTTATAGATTATAGGTTTATAGGTAACAAGTTCTATGGGCTTTCAACGTTATTTAATGGGTCTTTAAAAGAATCAGGTGTAAAGATGAAAATTAGTGGCTGGGGGAATAGTATTGTTTATTTTCCCAAACCAACTCTGTATTTTAATGAAATAACGGATATTGCACAGACATATAAAACTGAAAGTTCGATATTAGCCGGTAATTTGGTGAATCTATATGGGGATAAGGCTAATGGTAAAATTGAATCTGTTGCTATGTTCAACAGCTCAGACGGGAAAGTTATTTGTGCCAAAAATATCATGTATGAAATAAATAATATTCTTGTTTCAGAGAACTATCTTCCTAAAGATGGAGATTACTGTAAGGCAGTAGATGGATTATTGGCGAAATCAGAATATCCTACTAATGCTTATGTTTTAGTAAGATCAGGTATAAAATATTTAATAGTAGAGTAATCCATCAACTATGATGTAAGGGCTGATCTTGGTGTAGGTCAGCCCTTATGTTTAGAACCATTCCGCATCCGGATGTACTTCTACGGACAGATGGTTCATTATTTTAGTTATTAACTTTCGAATCATCATAATTTACATTTTTGTATCTTCGATATAAGGACTGGCCAGATCCATAAGAACATATTGAATCAAAGCATCAATGACAACGTTAGCTATCTTCATACCTCCTGCGGAATTTGGATGAACTTGATCCTGCAAATACGTTGTGATATTAAGTGTCGATATTCCACTTAATGCATTTACATCAATAACGGGAACAGAATATATTGCACATACTTCTTTTATCACACTCCCGTAATCTTGTATCGTCAATCCTATATTATTTTTATAAGGATAATCGGCATTATTATGAGAATTGTAAAAATTATGTGGAATGCAAGCGAAGATCTTGGCATCCGGCAATCTTTTGATAATCTTTCTCAACATTAGTCCATAGGCATATTTTAAATGAGTTTCGTCCTGATCGTCAAGTTCCCCGATTTGGGCATTTGCCGTGATATCATTAGCAGAGGCATATATAACTAATACATCCGTATCGGTCGGAATAGTATTTATTCGTCCGTCACCACACATATTATCCTGTATAGTGATAGTTCCTTCCTCAGGATGAGCGGCATTATAGTAGCCATTTTCATCCACCTTTTTGGTTTGTGGAGAAATGGATGTAACCTTGGAACCTCCGATACCTCGACAGTAATGCGTTGAGAATTGAAAGTATTTCCATACATACTTCTGCCACGAGATCAGCTCAACGATAGAATCTCCAAACGAGCAGAATTTCTTCCCTCTATATGCCATATTGATTATTTCATCCCTATCTAACTTTACATTTCTTACATTTTGTGGGTTGCAGGGAAAATAATTCAATGAAACAAACGGGAAGTCCGCACTGTCAAAATTAAAAATTATATATTCCCAATTTTTCTCACCCGTCATCACCTCCCTGAAACGTCTTCCTTGACTACCCCTATATCCAATCCACATGCCATCTGCTGTATACACAGCAACTGAAAAAGCATTGGTAAATACAGATGTAACATTGTCAACGATTCTAATCAATCGTGTAGTACTATAGGCTTCATTTGACTGTAACGATCCATTTACATTATTATAACCATCAATAAGATTATTGTTTGTTATCAGGTTTTTATCGAAAAAAGTTTCAGGAAGCTGTGTTATACCGAATTCAAGCGGAATAAAATTTTCATCAAATGATAGATAATAGAAATCTCTTGCGCTGTTGTTCCACGCCCTACAATATGACGCTTCTGAGGGGATTTCTCTTTTTGATATATTCTTTCCTGTTGGAGCACCCATGTTTATCGTGCTAAGCAGCGTGTCATCATCTCGATAAAAAGAAACTGAATATGCATTGGTATAGACATATTCTTTCCCTACCGGTATATCAATTTTTTCTATGACAACTCCATTCCCATTTACAATATTTCCAGAACCGTCTATCGTTTTGTTTATAAACAATAGTTCATCATATACCTTGTTGATTGACACATCCTGCAACATGTGTCGTATTTTCATCAAGTCGTTTTGAACTTCTTCAAGAGAGTCAATGGTTAATACTTCAATCCAATTCTTGTCATTTATCCAAATTGAATTCTCTACACTATCAGAATTGTATATTTCAATTGTGAACCTGTCTTTATTTTGATATGACAAGATAAATCCTTTTTTCCGGTTAATACTGTCTATCGACAACCTCGTACTAGCCTTGTTTGAATTATACACAACAGAATCGTACATGTAGGAATCAAGTGGTATATAATTACTCGTTTCAGAATTGTACAGATATACCCTATATCTGTTTGCTGAATCTCTATAAGTGAAAACCAATCCGATTTTCTTATTGTAAGTATTCGGCAGAGCATTTCTTGCAGAATCAGGCGTATTGTAATTATTGCCGGTTATTGCCGTGATGTTGATGAAGGGAAATTTGGTCGATGGCAACAACTGGCACCAAAATAAATCGTCGCTCCAATATTGATCATCCATTGATGTTCCCATATACATTTCAACAGTGATATCTCCGGTTGTTCCATTCCTATAACTTAAAATTTTTCCTGTGCTTCTATTTTCTTTTGGGATCCCAAGTCTGGTTTTCGAAAAGTCTGTATTAAATTGTGTTGAAATGGCACTTCCTTTATTCAAATCCGACAGTTCCGAGGTCAGACTCTTTCGTGTCTTGGGGTTGACCACTGCGTCATAAATGGTAGCTGGATAAATGGTTTGTCCACCCTTGGTCAGTTTATGCATTTTTACCATAATGTATCTTATTATTAGCCTAAGTTCCGGGGGAACTTGGAAACAGCATTGGAAATGAATCAGATAAATTCTGTTCAAAAAATAGGGTAGAACAAAAGATATTTTTCTTAGGATTCTACCCACTTTCTACCATGTATCTATTTCTACTATTTTTTTAGGTGAAAAAGTTTGAAACAGGAATGTGATTTTTTATCTTTGCAGATGTGTAAGACCAAGAGCTTGTTGCGGATTAAATTCCGTAGCAGGCTCTTTTTTTTATTGTCATATCGTGGCAATGGATTTCGGGGCTTTGGCAGCGATGATGCAAACGGATAGGGATATCTTTGAGGTGTGTATTTTTATAATTCAGATAAACAATAGACGAAATGGAATTAAACGACTGGTTGGCTATAATCGGGGCTTTCGGAGGATTGGAGGCTGTCCGCTGGGGTGTCACGTTCTGGGTGAACCGCAAGACTAACGCACGGAAAGAGGATGCGTCCGCCGATTCGATGGAGGATGAGAACGAGCGTAAGCAGGTTGACTGGCTGGAAGAACGCATCGCCCAGCGTGACGCCAAGATTGATGCGTTATACGTTGAGCTTCGTAATGAACAGTCTGATAAGCTGGCATGGATTCATAAGTGCCACGAGCTGGAACTGCAATTGAAAGATGCCGAGCATAACCGTTGTGACAGGCCTGACAGCGAATGCGGTCGTCGTATTCCACCACGCAGGACTACATTAATTAAAGATAAGGAGGAAAAGAAAAATGGCTGATGTGAAAAAACTTGCACCGTTTATCCTGAAGTGGGAAGGCGGTTTTGTAAATGACCCGGACGATTTAGGAGGGGCTACCAATATGGGTGTGACCATTGGAACTTATGAAGCGTATTGCCGAAAGAAAGGCTATCCCAAGCCTACGGTTGAAAGATTGAAAAACATCACGAAAGAGGAATGGACGGAGATTTTGAAAACCATGTATTGGGACAGGTGGAAAGCTGACGAAATTAAATCCCAATCCATAGCTGATATCCTTGTCGATTGGATCTGGGCAAGCGGAGTGCACGGTATCAAAATACCGCAGGATTTGCTTGGCGTGATTCCTGATGGCATTGTCGGGTCTAAGACACTTGCCGCAGTCAATTCCCGTAATCCACGTGAACTGTTTGATCAGATCAAGATTGCACGGTTTGATTTCATCGAGGATATATGCCGGAAGCGCCCTGCAAATAACAAGTTCAAACGGGGCTGGATGAACCGTATAAATGATATCTCTTATGTTGGCTAAGGTTATGAACTGGGTAAGCCGGCATATATTGCTGGCTCCCTTTATGTGTCTGTTCCTGCTGTTTGCCTGTGGCAGCTCGCATAAGGCTGTAATGAAAGAAAGGGAAGTTGTCAGTACTGACAGCATATCTGAATCTGTTCATGTGGTGGAAGGTTCTCATACCTCTTTATCAACCCTCATTGCTACTGAAGGCAGTTATGTGATTGATTTCCGTGTTTATGATACCCGGAAGCCGGTTGACAGTCTGACAGGTAAACGTCCGTTACTTGCTGACGGGCAGATAAAAGGTGACCTCAGGAAGAAGGAGGAAACAAATGTAGAAATACAGAATAGTATGAAAGTGGATGCTGACAAGGAGTTGTCTTCTCAGAACCATGAGAAAAGCCGGTCAGAAGAAATAAAAGACAATAAGGAATCCACATTACCGGAACAAATAGGTTGGATGTGTGTTGGAATAGCTGTTTTGCTGGTTGTAGTATTTATAATCAAGCGGAGCAAATAGAAAAACTTTAAATTTAGATGCTCCGGCTCGTGATGGGTCGGGGCGTTTTCGTACTGCAAATGCAATGTTGATGCTAAAAATGACCTATTTTTGCATTTATTTAGCGAAAAACTTCCATTTTAGAGCTAAAATTGCGTTATTTGCAAACAAATACTATGATAAAAGCATTGTAAGAATAATATAAAACCAACTATTATGGCAATGGATAAGATATATGCATTTGATTATATGATAACACTTTTGAATGAATGGAGAGAAGCATTCAATACAGGAAATACATGTAGGGTGTTGTCCAAATTGTCTGTTTTAAAATTACTTTTTCTAGTTGCTGCTCCTAAGAAAGATGGTGGTGAGGATTTATTAAATGTGTTTGATAATTTCCATGCTTTACCTTATGGACCCGTTGAAAGTGATATATACAATGCCATTCAAAATGATTGCTTGCCTTCTTATATCGTAAGTGATAGAATGATTCAACCTAAAAATACTATGACTAATTTGCCTTATAATGTAGAAGACTTTGATGATATAAGGAGAGCTGTTAATGAATTGAGGCATACAAATGAATCTCTTATAAAATTAAATGCCTTTGAATTGGTGGAAATTACTCATAAATGGGAAAGTTGGAATAAGTCTATAGATTTCGCTCATTTTATAGGAGCTTTAAGCTATAAGATGACTACAGAATCTATTAGAGAAGACGCTAGTAAATGTTTTATATAGAAATTACTCATGGAAATAGAGGATTGTTATCAAGAATATAAGAATATATTCCTTGATGATAAAGGTTGGCTTCCTTTAGATGGACAAAATGAAGACGAGGTTAAAATAGCCTATGATAAAATAAATAACTTTATAGAAAAAAGTTTTATATTGTTAACCCGTTCTATTATTAGTGGAGAATATATTGAAGCTCCTAGTATAAACGACATACTTTCAAATTTTATAAATGATGTTGATATATTGGAATTTAATCCATCTCCTAATAAATCCACAGAGAATAATTTAATCAAACTGAGAACAGAGTTTGATATTTTAAATGCCTCATTATTTAATGCACTAAGATTTTATCAGCTGTTTATAAATACTTCTAAAAATAAATTTACTCCTACTCCCATAAGTGAACAATATGGAGTTTTTGGAGTTATGGATAAAGTTAAAGATAACGCCCTTTCTTCATTCGTAAACATTACTATCCCATTGTGCAAATATGACTATTTTTTACCTGTAAGAATGAAAGATTTTCAGAATTTGCTATCTATAAGGAATACTATTAAAGAATTTATAAGAGGAAGTAGTTCTAGAGAAATAAAGAAAATCCATTCTCTTTTATTGTTTAAATGCAATTTTATCATACAGCGCGTAAAAAAGAGTCGTTTTGATAATGAAATAAATTTTAATCGAGAGACTATAAATCCTTCGACACTAGATATTGGTGATTATAAAGATTTTATTCACGAAGAGATAAAAACAAAGGAAAAACTTCTTGATGATATTAAATCCTCTTCTCCAAAAGTAAAGTCATTCGTTTTCTTAATGATGTATTATAAACAAAATTTGGAGAATGAAAATGAAATAGGTCAAATGGATTCTATTATAGAAAAGTATATCGGAATATATGAAGAATTCAGGAATCCTGTATTTAGGAATAATGATGAGTTCAAAACTCAATACAATCAGTTCTCTTTAGATTCTGTTCTCAACTTTTTACACAATTGCCGTTTTTCAGCTTTTATTCAAAAATGCAATCCTGATCTAAAAAGCATTAAACAGGAATTAAGGAAGATAGAAGACGTACAGTCTATAACGAGCGTTCGGAATTTTCATCCATATGAGAAAGCTATAGAATCTATTATATCCTGTATTAAAGGTCATTTACAGAAAACAGATTTTGATGAAAAATTATTAAATGATAAGATAGATGAACTGGAAAGATTGATTGTTTCTTTTGAAGATGCTTTAAAGTGGAGTGAATTTCATAAATTTTTTCCTTTTCAATTACCTTTTGAGGAGTCTTTAGTTTATTCTAGTGATTATGATTTAAAATTATTTGTTCCATCTGCTTTTGCTAGAAATATAGATTATAAAAAATTAAAGGAGGAGCTAGCGTTATTCAAAAAAGAAAAGGATAATCTAATTTTCTTACTAAATTTATCTAAAGAACGAAGAGAAATAGAAAAAATAAAAGAAAGTATAAAAGACGCTGACAAAAAGGCATTTGATACAATTGCCGTATTTACGGCTTCTATTACCTTTCTCTTTGGTACTATAAATATTTTTATGAATAATACAACACTTGGCATATCTATGCTAATATCAAATACAGTTGGATTAGGTGTTTTGTTATTACTTTTTATGTCTTTATATTTATTGTTCTCCCCTTTATTGTTACAGAAAATAAATTGGAGGAAGTATTTATCAACCGGACGTTTTCTATTTGGCGCGATAGGGGTTATTATTTATATCATATTGGTTTATTTTTTATATAAAAACAATCAAATAATATCAACTAATAGCGATAAACCCTCTATTGAAGTTAAAAGAGGCAAAACTTTAAATAGCAATGACAGTATATTACAAAAAAGGAAGCATACAATTTGAATCTATTAAATAAGACTTGTTAAATAAAATAGCTTAGGCAAGGAAAGCTCTCAGTCATAACTGAGTTTTTGCTTAAAATACAATTTTGCTGGAAATTATATAGTAAAATCTATAGTTGCACCTTGATAAATCACTATCTTTATTTTCATAAAAGTCCCCTTATCATATAAAGTTTGCCCCGGCTTGCATAAGTCGGGCTTTTTATGAATAAATCCGACCAATATTATTCCTTGTATCTTTGGAAGCAATTAATTAGCAAGCAATTAGAAAGTAATTGTTATAATAGCAAAGAATATTTCCCGATGTTTGTACCATAAAACAAATAGGTAGATAATTATGGAAACAAACATTTTATTTGCTACGATTATTTTTGGAATTCTTTGCATTATACATAGAATGATGAAAGATTGATTAAAAATAATTTGTATTTACAATAAGAGACTGATCCTTTTCAATTTTGGATCAGCCTCTTTGGAATTATTAGTCACAAACAGGACGGACTACTGCACCAAACCAACGAAACATACCTCCTGTCATTGTTCCATATTTGTCATTGTTGAATCCTAAATAACAAGCATTGGAAGATAAATCCTTGTGTATTGATGCTGTCCAATACCAAGCTTTAGACCATCCACCTGATACATTCTCACCTTTATACTTAACAGCAGGAAGGAATATACTGTTTCCATTAGGACCGGTTATAAGCAACCCTCCAACTCCATGATATTCAATCCATTTCTGCTTGCATTTATGTAATTCTATACATTCATCATCAGTTGGCATACGCCAATTGCCTCCCCATCTTACATGTGCCACATCATAATTCGTTCCACTGATATTATTGCCGATATTGACAAACTCCGCGTAATTCATACAATCTCCTCCTTTGCAATCAGGTAAAATATAATCTCCACTTTCATCTAAATCTTGCCAATAACTATAAGTTTTGTATTCATAGACCGATTTCTCTTCTGTTTCTCCCCAAGCATAATAACTACCGAAATCTTCAGGTTTGTTGGCTCCAATATTCCAACCTGCCCATTTGACACTAAGTCCCAAGTCTACAGCTTGCCCCGGAGTGGGTTCTTTATTATCCGCTTCAATAACAAATGTCTTGATATCTCCATAATATATTTCTGTTCCAATCTTTGCATAAGCACAATAATTGTATTTACCTTCGGAAAGATCTGATAATTCTACAGAATATATCGAATTATTGATATTGTGAGATACTATATGGTTTTCATTTATTTTAATACCGTATTCCACTTCTGAAAAATCGTCAATACCCTCCAATTTGCCAAAACATATAACATCCGTCTTTTCAACAGAAGCATTTCCTGTCATAACATTGATTTGTGTATCTCCATAAAATTTCGCTTCTTTCATTATTTTACCATCCACATTATAGAGTCTTGCATATAATGTATCTCTAAAAGAAGTGGGAATCCATTCCACAGATACCTGCCCATGATCAACTATGCCATATTTTGAAGAAAGTTCCCCTTTTCCTTCAAATTTGACAATCTGACGAAGGATAGTAGGGATACTTTTATTGAGAATTGAATCCATATCATAAACTTCAAACTTTACGGTATTAGGAACATTCTTTTGCACAGATTTTGACGTAGAAGACACATAACGAATATCATAAGGAGAATGATAAATACATTTATCAAATATGTTCATATCACCTGTTGAAATATTCTTGACTTCGTGTCCTACAAACATTAAGCTTAATCCAGCCCTAGCATCTAATCCTACATAATTAGAAAGATCCCACGCACAAAAATCTTTTGAAGAAGACAATAATTCTTCATAAAACCCTCCATGGATACTCGTCCGCATATAGGGTCTGATATCAAAGGACGGCCCTAATAATTCATATAAGATAACTCTTATACGTGGGTATAGCCATACCTTCCCGTTCATATCCCCTTTCCCTTTCATTGTCGGATAAGTTACACTAAGTTCATTTTTAAAGTCTTTAACAGGGTCAAGTCTATCATCAGATTGGTTCCACTGAAAGCCTAGTGTACCACTGGCTTTGTCTGTGAATCCCATATAAGCACTGATTTCACCATCTAAACTAAACGAAACCGCACGATATACATCTGCATTTAATGATACTTCAACAGGTACTCCAAGTACAGAAAAAACAACTCTAATTTTAGGTAGATATTTACTCAATTCTTTTATACGTTCATCATTATCACATGTATATTGATGCCATGCATCAAGTCTGAGCTGCTGGTTTGTTTCAAAACGCCCTTCTATATTTGCAGCAATAGACAAGGCTTTGCTCCTGTATTGTTTTTCTATATCATCTTTCACTTCTTGAAGTGTTCGCCCACTAAAACTTAAAGTCATGTTTAAATCAATATCAATATGAAAATCAGATTTTTCCAAATAAATTTTAAACTTTGGATGCTCATATAAAACACGGCCTTCAAGTTCATCATTGTTCCATTTCCACAAATTACCCGTCAAATGTGAAGGGGCTCTTGAATTCATAAAATTATATTCCTTCCATTTTCCATCCATGTCCAAAAAAGATATTTTTTGAGGAAGAATTACGTTTTTGCTTGAATTCCTTGCAGATTGTCCTCCGGTTGATAACGTAAATTCTGTGTTGGCGAATATATCGCATAAGTCCCCCTTTCTGGCTTCTATACTTATTTTACCATTATCACGTTTTAGCTTATTCACAATAACAATGTAATTCGCCGTATCAGCATCAATTGTAAGTATCGAGCCTGGTTTTAAATTTTCAGTTTCAGACGAAGCACCAAATGAATATCTTCCATTCTCTTGATCCACTTCATGTAATTTTGTTTTCCCCCAATCTATAGGTACATAATCAGGATTAACAACATCATTTTCATATTTCTCAGAAGGAACTTCCGGTTCTTCTTTTTCAGGAAGAACTTCTGCCGATTCATCGGAAGAACAGGCATTAAAAGTAAACGACAGCAATAATGCCATCAAAACAAAATACATTTTTTTCTTCATATCACATTGTTTAATAATTGTTTCAATAAGTGCGAATATATTAAAACACTTGAATGAATCAAAACCATTCTATGTATTATATATGCTATCAGACATTATTGAGGAGTTAAAAGTGAAAAAACAGAGTTTATTTAGTTCATATTTACACAAGTAAAGCAAAATCTAAGGAGTTACAAAATTCGCATCATCATAAAGACTATTATGCGATAATCTTTTCGTTTCTATATTTTCTGTATTTTTGCAACCTGAAGTTACGAAAAGAGTGTAATTTATTGGAAATGAGCGTAGGTTA
>OGGQ01004471.1_pt1 | contig 11485 bp, 9 predicted proteins | sample 1571191 | NCBI WGS metagenome assembly OGGQ01 (sample SAMEA2582061, study PRJEB24529) | metagenome | biome: Human gut stool | place: China | collected 2011
GTGATGCCCTGGTCGGCGTACTTGTCGCACAGCTGCTTGACGGTGCCGTCCTCGTTGAGCGCCTTGAGCGCGTCGGTCACCTGCTGGGCCAGCTCGGTGTCGCCCTTCTTGAAGCCCACCGCGTAGTTCTCGGGGGCCAGCACGCCCAGCTTCACGTAGGCGTCGGGCTTGGCGGCCATCTGGTAGCTGGCGATGGACAGGTCGCATGCCACGGCGTCCACCATGCCGGACTCAAGCTGCATGAACGCGTTGTTGTAGTCGCCGATGGTCTGGAGCTCCTTGAACGTGTCGGCGAGGGGCTTCTGGCCCTTCTCGTCCTCCAGGACATGGAGCGCCGCGGAGTCGACCTGCGTCAGCACCGTCTTGCCGGCCAGATCCTCGAGCTTCTTGGCATCGCTGTCCTTCTTCACGACCACCACCTGCTCGTTGTACATGTACGGCTCGGAGAACGTGAACTTGTCTTCACGCCCCTCCATGGTGAAGCCGTTCCAGATGCAGTTGATGGTGCCGCTGCCGATGAGCGCGTCCTTCGCGTCCCAGTCGATCGCCTGGAGGTCGAGATTCCAGCCCATCTTCTCGCACACGGCCTTGGCCAGCTCCAGGTCGAAGCCGGTGAACTGCCCATCATCGCCCACGTAGCCGTAGGGCGGGTAGCCCTGGTCGAAGCCCACCGTCAGCGTGAACGCCCCGTCCGTCGCGCCGGAGTCGCCGCCCTGCTGCTGCGCGTCGCCGCCGCCGGAGCACCCGGCCAGCATCACCGCGGACAGCGCCAGCGTGGCCACGGCGGCCGCGAGCGCTACGAGTTTCTTCTTCATCGTCTCTCCCATCGTCCTGAACCCGGTCGCCGCGCGCCCTTCCCTCATGACGCCTTCGCTTCGACCGCTTTTCTACTTTACTGTACTAAAGCGCGGGGACAGTATAGCACAGCCGTCGAAAAGCGGAACCCCCTGCGATCGGGAACCGGCGACGGACGGCGCAAGCGGAGCGAGCGCGAGCCGGCAGCTGCCCCGAAGCGCAAGCGCGACGACGGACATCACATCGAGGCGGCTCCGAGGTGAGGGCGCAATGGCGGCCCGGCTCGCCATTGCGCCCTGGCGCTTTCCGTATCGCCCCGCCTTTCCCCACGAAGCTGTTGGCAGAGATTGCGCGCTATGAACGATTTGCCGAGCATACAGAAAAAGGCGAGCTGGGAGTTTCTCGAACCATTCCCGAAAAGATGCCCTGAAATCGTGCATACCATACGATCTGTGCCAGAGCGCTTTCCGGAATGCGCCTGCTTCATGCGGAACCGGTGCGAGCGCGGCGCCCCGCAACGGCCCGCGCTCAGCGAGCCAACAGCGCGCGGAGGCTCGCAACTTGAACGGGCGTCAGGCGCAGCGCGTCACGCACGTATGCCGGAAACCCGCCGACGCACCCCTCGACTTCGTCGAAGAACGCACGCAAGTACGTCGGCCGCGCCTCTAAAAACGACGCCAGCACCGCGCGCTCGTCATCCGACATCCCCTGCGACAACTGAGCCGTCTCGTGAGCCGTCGTCTCGGCGTTCGCCTCGTTGGTGGCCAGGTACGCAGCCATTATGTCGTCTTCGGGGCATCCGGCTATGCGTTGCAGCACGGCGCACAGCACGCCCGTGCGATCTTTGCCGTGCTCGCAGTGCACGAGGGCAGGCAGGCGTTCCGCGGCCATCGTGCGCAGAACGGTTCCCATAAGGGGAAACTCGCGCGCATAACGCCGGTAATTGCAGATCATGCGCTCTTCCGGACGGCCGTACTCGCCGATGACGCCGGCCACCAGACGGCGAGACGCGTCCGAACGTTCACGATCGGTGGAAGGTTCGAATGCGAGCGTTTTAGCGCCGACGATACGCGGTTCGGGACTGGACGCCACCTCCCAACGGTTACGCAGGTCGTAGATAGAGCGAACGCCCAAACCGCCCACGACGAACGCCGCCTCGTGCTCGGTGATGCGCGAAAGCGAAGCCGACCGGAACAGGCGCGCGCCCTCAAGCGGCCCCCCGTCGATGGCGCGCAAGCGGATGCCGCCGAACGACGCGACGCCCGGCGCGCCCGCGCCCGCAGGCGCGCCCGCCCTCGCGTCCGTCACGACTCTACCTCGAAAGCGTATTCCGCGACGATATCCGATACCGTGCCGTCGCCGTCGACCGCGCGCACCTTCAGCAGATAGCGGCCGGGCCGTTCCGGACGATACACGAAATGCCAGTTCACGCCTTTGTCGATGACCGCGCCTGCCGTCTGATAGGTCGTCCAGGTTGCACCGCCATCCAACGAGAACTGCATCGCGGACACATTGCGCTCGAAATCGTCCACGTACCCGTCGAACTCGAGAGGCTCCCCCACCCGATGCGCCACCGCCATCCCCTTTCACCGGCAAACTCCACCTCGTCCGCGCGAACGATGCGCGCCCGTCCACCCTACCACAAGCAAACACCCCGCGCAAAACCAAACAGGCCGCCCCCTTGCAGCAGCGGGCGACCTCGAAAACACGGGCCGGCAGCCAAGGGCTGCCGGCCCGCTTGCGAAAGACGGCGAGGGAGGGCCGTCTTTCGCATCTATCCGATCAGGCTCATCACCGTTTCGGCAACCAGGTCGGCATGCATGCCGGCAGCGAGGATCAGGAAGCGGAGCGCACACCCGCCTATCAGAGCGCCCACGGCGCCCGCCGCCATCAGCGCGCCGCCATGCTGCTTCATACCGGGCTTCTTCTTGCCGCGCTTGTGTAGCACAAGCCCTGACACGGCCATGGCCAACGGTATCGCCAACCCGCACGCTGCCACCAGAGCCCAAAAGCAGGCTGCGAGATCGCCCGTCAGCAGCAGCGCCGCAGAAGCCGCAGCCGTCGCGCCCACCGCCGTCTGGACGTCGCCTCCCAGCATGACCGCAAAGAACGCCGCCAACACCGCTATCTCGACCAGCACAAGCACCACGACGATCCGCTCCATGAGCACGCGCGCCTTGGGAGCAAGGGCATCCTTCTTCGACAGCGCGAGCGCCACCAGCTCCACCAACGCCACGCCCGTATCGAAGGCCGACACCGTGAACAGCGCCGGCAGCAACGGAGTGCTCCACAGAGGAACGCTGCCGGCCGCCATAAGCAGCATGCCCGTGTACACCGCCACGAACGCGCCCAGTACGATGCCGATCACCGCGAGCACCCGCCGCAGCGCGACGCCCCGCTTCTCGAACCACTTCCACTTCTTCGCCAGCCACACGCCCACCGGGCGCGTCGCCAACAACGCCGACACCGCGAACACCGCCATCGCCGCGAACGCGCCCCAGGCGCCGTAGGTCATCCACGAGGTGAAGTGGCCGAAACTCTGCCACATCATCAGGCCTCGCAGCGGCGTGACGAGCTCGGAAAGCAGCAACAGCAGACCCACCGCAAGGCTGGCTAGCGCAGCCCACATCGACACGCACACGATCAGGCGATGACGCGTCCGGTCGATCAGGAACAGCACCGCCGCCATCACGAACGCGCCGGCGCCCATGCCGCCCAAGAACAGGTACAGGGCGGGTTGCCAACTCCATATCGTTTGCAGCTCCATACTACTTCTCCGTTCCCAGCACCAGGCAAGAGGGACCGTTCGCTTGCGCGACGGGAACCGCGGAATGGTTCGTAAGCTCCATCAGCTCATCCAAAGGCCCGAATTGCAAGGCGCCGAATTTGCACACGCGCACGCAATAAGGATCCTCCCCTATTGCAACCCCCGACCCTTGGCAGCAATCGCATTTGTCCATGGAAACGGAGTTGTACTTCGGCACTTCGTACGGGCACGCCTGGAAACAGTACTTGCATCCTATGCACACGTCCGGATTCACCTTCACGATCCCATGGGCGTCCTTCGAGATGGCGCCGGCCGGGCATACCTTCATGCAGCTCGGATCCTCGCAATGCATGCACGAAGTCGAGATGAAGAAGCTCCTCCCTCTTCGGCGCTTGAACGAAGATACCGTTCTCCTGTCAGGGGTATCGTCGGATAGATTGTTTTCCTTCCTGCACGCCTCGACGCATCGTCCGCATCCGGAACACCGCGCAAGGGCGACGAGGAAGCCGTACGCCGCGCCGTCGCCGTCTTGCCGTTGGTCGGCCTCGCGGGCATGCGCCTCGCCGCCGGAAGCGGCAACGCCGCCGAGGACGAGCGCGCAGGTTCCCGCAGCCGATGCCTGCAACAGCGTGCGGCGCGTCACGCTCACATGTTCTCCCATTTCAAACACTCGCTTTCAAGATCGAAGTGACGACGAGCCTACGCTTCAACGTCGAACACCACGCTGGAGGCGAGGGGAGAGACCGTGCCGTCCTCCGTGACCGCGCGGACGTCGAGCTTGAAGGTGCCCGCCGTCTCGGCCACGTAGTCGAAGTGCCAGTACACCCAGTCCTCGGCGTTCGAGGAGGAAGCGTCGAACGAAGTCCACGTCTCCCCTCCGTCCATCGAGAACTCAACGGAGGCAACCTTGACGCCGCAATCGTCGGCGTAGCCCTCGAAGGAGACCATGTCGCCCACCTTGAAGCCGCCGTCGACCGTGCTGAGGATGTTCACTTTGGCGCGGTACTCGTCGTCCGGGCCCTGCACCTCGGGCACCTCGTCGGAAACGGATAGCTCGATGTCGGTGACCGCGCGGGTGAAGTACTTGGCCACGGTGTCGGGCATCCACACCTGCAGGCGCTCGCCCTCGGACAGCTTCTGCTCGTCGATCTGGTACACCAGCAGCGCTTCCTTCTCCAGCACGTACGACAGGGGCATGGGCAGGCCGTAGCCGTCCTTGTCCTTGAACGTGATGGTGTTCACCTCGGGGGCGATGTCGGTCATGGACAGCATGTCGGACACCTTGACGCCCTTGACGCTGGCCATGGCGAGGGCGGGGCTCATGCCGCACGTGCAGCGCATCTTCTGGATCTTGGAGTCCATGCGCTCGATCTCGTCGAGACCCACCGTGTACACCTTCTCGACGTTGCCGCCGATGTTGAGGTAATAGCTTTCATGGGTGACCGCATCGAAGGCGTAGCCCGGCTTTGCGCACAGGGCCGTGGTCGCCGTGCCGAACAGGTTGAACACCTCGTCGGCCGGAGTAACCACGTCCTGGCAGAAGGTGAAGTCGCCCGAGACGTTCGCAACCTTGTCGTAGTCCACCGCGTTGCGCTGCATCGTCTCGACGGGAAGCAGGCTGCTTTGGGCCATCGCCATGTCGAGCCCTCCCAGAGCGCCCGCGCCTCCCAGCAGAAGGGTCGCGCCCACCACGGTACAACCCAGCATCTTTGCCCCAGTAGCGTATCTCATTCTATCCCTCCACATTGCTCTTGGCGGTCACCATCACCTTTTGAATGTTGGTTCCCACGAGGCCGGTATCGGTGGTGCCCCGCACCATCAGCACGTAGCTGCCGTCGCTTTCAGGAGTCCACGTGTAGTGCCAGTACACCCACTTGCTAGGATCGGTCTGGCCCAGGTCGTACGGCGTCCAGGTCTTGCCGTTGTCCATGGAGAACTCCAGCTTGACCACCGCCTCGTCGTAGGCGTCCGCATATCCCTCGAAGGTGAAGGGCTTGCCGGTCTCGATGATCATGCCCTCGGGGACCTTGAGCACCGTCGCATTCGGCTTGTTGATGTAGGGGCCCTCGCCGTACGAATTGAAACCGTTCATCATCCAGTCTTCCCACGGCTTTTCCTCGTCGGTCAGCTTGTAGCCCACGCACTGCTTGACGTACGACTGGGCGTCGCACTTCTCGACCCAGTTGATGCAGGGGCTGCCCTGGCTGGGATCGAGCGGCTTGCCGCCGATCTCGTAAACGAGGTACACATCTTCGAACGAAGCCTCGGGGACGCCGCGGTTGCTGTGCGTCTGGGCGCCGTTGGTGCGGAACTCCTGACGATCGAACAGCACGCCGGTGATGTCCTTGCTCGCGCCGCCCGCCTTCTCGATAAGCCAGGTCAGCGGGATGCCCGTGATCTCAACGTTCGAGATGCCGCCGCCACCGGGCATGTTGTCGACGCAGTGGATCTTCGAAAGCTTCGTCACGGTGACCCCGGCCGCCTCGGCTTCGGAGATCAGGTCGGCCAGCTTCGCCGTGAACGGCTTGTTCACCAGGCCGTCCATGGCGATCTCGAAATTGTCGACGAAGTCCTTCGGAAGCTCCGTATCCAGCACGTTCTTGCCCATGATGTGGATCAGGCTGTCGTAGCGGGAATGGATCCAGTCGTAGGTGAACATGTCCTCGGGGGCCACGACGGTGTCCTGATCGAACACGAACTCGCCCTGGACGTCGGGAACCTTGACGATGCCGTCAAGATGGTCGTACTTGACCACGTCCCAAAGCTCGGCGCCCTGCTCGTTCTCCGTCATGTTGTGGCAGCTGATGCATTTGCCGCCACGCTCCTCGAAGTTCTCGCCGTTGCGTTCGCCGTAGTGGACGCCGTGCATGACGGTGCCCATCTCGTAGCCGTCGTCTGCGCTATGGCAGAGCATGCACTGGTCGACCGTGATCTTGCTGCCGAGAGCGTCGTTCCAGACGGTCGGATGGCTGTACTCCATGTTGGCCAGGGCGTCGCCGAGATCTTCATGGCAAGCCCCGCAACCGCGGTTGTCGGCATCAAGATAGTAGTTGTTGTACGACGTGCCGCCTTCGTACGGACGGTTCCAGTGGTAGCACTGGTACTCGGTCGGCGTGCGCTGAACCTTCGTGCCGTCTTCCAAGGTGCGGATTTCGGGAGCGTACTCCTTGTTCAGCTCGTCCTGACGCTCGTTCACCCCGTCAAGATACGCTTCGGCCTCCTCGATGCTGTTCTGATATTGAACCTCGGTCGAAGAGCTCTCCCCTTCCGCGGCTCCTTGCTGCGCGCAACCGGCGGCGAACAGCGATCCCGCCATCAGCATCGCGGTCGCCACCATCAGCTTCTTTCTCATTCCCCTTCCTTTCTTTCGCTCGTTTCGTGCGGATCAACGCGGAAATCCCCGCGCGCCGCTTTCACCGTAAAGGCTTGCTCGCCTTCTGCCTTCAAAACGGTAATGAACGGAATATCGCCCCCTCCCTTGACAGGAACGCTGCACGATACGACCCTCCCCCGTCGCCCGTATCGTATCATAAATCATACAAATTTGTGATACTTGTCTTACATGTTTATGATTCTTTTTCGAGTATAGATACCCGGCACCGTTGCCGGGCACAGATGGAACCGTGGTCAACCGGCATGCGTCGAGCTCGCACACGCGAAAGGGGCTCCGCGACGGCGGAGCCCCTTCAGGCAAACGGATGCGCAGACGGCGCGCTAGGCTTTCTTCGCGATGTTCTCCAACCCCTCGAACGCCTCGGACAGGGCGCTGGGGATGACCACGAGACCGCCCTTCTCGCGCACGCTGTCGGACACGAAGCTCATCGCGCGCAGCTGGAGGGCCGCATCCTCGCGCCCGTACGTGCGCGCGGCATCCACGAACATCTCCGAGATCTCCTTCTCCACCTCGGCCAGGATGATGCGCGCGTTGTACTCGCGCTCGGCGCGCGCCTCGGCCGACAGCGATTCCTGCAGGTCGTCGGGGATCTCGATGTCGCGGATTTCCACCGACACCACGGTGATGCCCCACTCGTTCGTCTTGCGCTCCAGGATGTCGGCCACTTCGCGGTCGATCTGCTCGCGGCGCGTGCTCAGCTGGGCGATGTTCACCGCGCCCATCACGTCGCGCAGCGTAGTCTGCGCCGCCCAGTACACCAGGCGGACGTAGTTCTTCACCTCGGAGCACGCCTTCCCGGCATCCCACACCGTCCAGAACAGCACGGCGTCCACGTTCACGGGTACGAGGTCAGCGGTCAGCACGTGCTCAGCTTTGAACGCCGTCGAGCGCATGCGCATGTCCACGGTGGCCGCCGAGTATTCCACGAGCGGGATCATGAAGATGAGGCCGGGGCCGGCCACGCGGTTGAACTTGCCGAAGCGCAAAACCACCGAGCGCTCCCACTCCAGCACCACGTGCATGCAGCTGAACAGCACGGCGCTGGCCAACGCGCCCACGACGACAGGCGCAAGCGACCATGTAAGCCACCCCATGCCTGCGAACAGGAAGAACACGATCAGCGTCAGCACCCACCGAAGCGCTGTCGCGCCCGTGCGGCTGGTCGTCGTCTCGTCGAACTGCGCCTCCGTGGCAATGACGGCGTCGTCGACGCTTCCCTCGTCCTGCTCGTCGAAATACGACTTCTTCTCGCCCATGGCTCTCCCCTATCGATCCTCGAGCTTCGCGAACGCTTCCTCGATCCGCGCCATCGCGTCCGCGCGGGAAACCCCCGTCTCCCGTACCACGCGAACCAATTCCTCGATCACCACGTCTACAGGCGAATCGGGCAGGCTGAGCGCTTCCCGATCGATTTCCGCGATGGTCGAGCGTTTTCCGCGTCCCGACAAGATCAGTCCGTCGGTCTCCAGATCCTGATACACCTTATGGATGGTGTTGTAGTTTACCCCCAGCTGAATGGCCAGCTCGCGCACCGTAGGCAGCGTATCCCCCGGCCTCAAGTGCCCTGACCTGATGAGGAAGATCATGTGGTTGCGGATTTGGATCCACACGGGAACGCCCGATGTATCGTTCACCCGCAACGTCTCGAACACGCGCCCCAACCTTCCTGTCAAAGTATCATCTAGTCGTATGATAACACAAGCGAACGCCAACGGATCGACTGGGAAAAGAAGCGCGGCCGTCGCGTTGACGGCCGCGCTCGGCAAGGCGCGATGCTCGGAACCCGAACTACGCCAGGTCGCCCGCGGCTTTCACCTTCACGCGGTTCGTGTGGCCCGGGTAGTACGCCAGCGGCACGTCTTCGGCGTCGATAATCTCCACGGTGTCGCGCACGGCGCCGGCCTCCACGGCCGCCTCGATGGCCGCTGCGCGCGCCGCGGCCAGCGCCTCGTCGCGCGGCGTGACGTCGTAGTCCACCAGCGCCTCGTACACGCCGCTGACTTTCGAGATGGCCGAGCCGATGGCGTTCGCGCAGCCCGCGTGCTCGGGCGCGTCCACCTCGGCCGTACCGGCCAGCTCGTGCGGCAGCACGATGGCGCCGCCGCCCACCAGCACCACGTCGATAGGATCGCTGGACACCTTCATCACGTCGATGGCGTCCTCCACCATCGCGCGCATGACGGCCATCGCGCGCTCGGCCACGTCCTGCGGGATATCGGCCACGAGCGAGGCATCCCCCACCGAAGCCATTCCCAGGCGTACGGCGATGTCGGTGGCCGTCATCGTATCGCCGCCGAACACCAGCGCGCGCTCGGTGATGGCGTAGCCCACCGAATCCGGCCCCACGGTGACGCTGCCGTCATCGGCCACGCGCACGATGGAACCGCCGCCCAGGCCGATGGACACCACGTCGGGCATGCGGAAGTTCGTGCGCACGCCGCCGATGGTCACCGCCACGCCGCTCTCGCGCGGGAAGCCGTGCGACAGAACGCCCAGGTCAGTGGTGGTGCCGCCCACGTCGATGACGATGGCGTCGTCGCGGCGCGACAGGTAGCTGGCGCCGCGGATGGAGTTCGTCGGCCCGCACGCGATGGTGAGGATGGGATAGCGGCGCGCGTGTTCCATGGTCATGAGCGTGCCGTCGTTTTGCGACAGGTACACTTCGGCGTTCGTCACGCCCTTGTCGGCCAGACTGGCCGCGAAGCCCTCGGTGAACTTGCGCGCCACGTCGTACAGCGCCGCGTTCAAGATGGTGGCGTTCTCGCGCTCGATCAGGCCCATCGAGCCGATCTCGCTGGAGATGGACACGTGCACGTCCTCGCCCAGCACCTCGCGCGCGATGGTCGCGGCGCGCAGCTCGTCGTCGTTGCGCACGGTGGAGAACACGCTGGACACGGCCACAGCCTCAACGCGGCCCTTCACGCCCTCGAAGAACGCGCGGCACGCGGCCTCGTCGAACTCTGCCAGGCGCTTGCCGTCGTACTCGAAACCGCCCTCGATGATGAGCGAGTCCACGCACACCGCAGCGATATCGTCGGCCCAGTCCACCATCGGCGGGATGCCGACCGTGGCCGGCGCGCCGATGCGCAGGATGGCGATAGGCGCAAGGTCCTTGCGCTCTACGATGGCGTTCGTGCACTGGGTGGTGCCCAGCATGGCCTGCGCGATCTGCGCGCGGTCCACGCCGCTGTCGGCCAGCACGGCGTCCACCGCGCCCATGATGCCCGTGTAGATATCGTCCGACGTGGGGTTCTTCACCGCCGCCACCACGTTCAGGTTCTCGTCGATCAAAACGGCGTCCGTGTTGGTGCCGCCCACGTCGATGCCCAATTTGTACATGGCCTTACGCCTCCTTCCGCGCGCTGCGCTCTTCGACGGGGATATAGTCGGTATCGATGCCGAAGTAGCGCGGCCCCACGAGGTCGAGACCCGCCTGCGTGCGCCACAGGTGGAAGCACTCCAGGCCCACGGCCAGCACGCGCTTGCCGTACTTCAGCGCGTCGGTGGGAACAGGCGTGAACGTGTCGGGGTCCACGAGGCAGATGAGGTCGGGCACGGTGGCCTTGATCTGGCCGTCCACCACGCAGCTGAGGTTCTCGTTCTGGAAATCGACGAACGCCTGGCTGCCGCGGTCCTCGCCGATGCCCTCCAGCACCACGCGGCCGAAGTTGAACGCCCCGCGCGTCTCGCGCAGCACGTCGGAGATCTTGCCCTTGAACAGCTTGTGACCGCCCGTGAACTTCAGGAAGAACCCCTCGGGCGTGAGGCCGGCCGCAGCCGCCTCGTCCTTCGCCGTTCGGATGGCGCGGCCCAGTTCCTCGGAGCGCGTCACGATGCCGTGCACGCCGTACTGCTTGCAGGTGTCTACGTCCATGCAGAACAGCGCGATGGTCAGCGTGCCGCCCATGGTCATGGTGGCGGCGCGGGCGATGTCCTCGGTCCACTTGTTCGTGATGGTATCGAGGATGCCGGAGTTGCCCTTCTCGTCGATGAACGCCATGGGCGTGGCCGACGCGCCGCCGATGGTGAACGTGACCATCTGCAGCTCGGGGAATGCGCGGCCCATGCCGTCCACGTCCACCATGGGAATGCCGAGACGCGCGGCCGCGGCGATGGGCAGCATGGAGTTCACGCCGCCGGCCTCGATGGGCATGGTGGCGTAGATGGGCTTGCCGTAGTAGCGCGACACCATATCGAACAGCTTGGCGAACTCGTTGGCGCCCACGCCCTTCTCGGCAAGGATGGTGGGTGCGCCCATGGATGCGGCGGGCATGATGAACGCGCCGTCGGGCACCTCGTCGATGCCGATCAGCTCCACCTCGCCGCATTCCTTCACGGCGCCGATGGCCGTGAGCTTGCCGATGTAGGGATCTCCGCCCCCGCCGGCGCCGAGGAGCGCCGCGCCCAGCGCGATGTCCTCGATTTCCTGGATGCCGATCTTTCTCATGCTTGTCCTTCCTGTGCGCGTTCCGAAGCGTCGAGTGTGACCTGGTTCATGATAGCCGATTCCGCGGGTCGCTTGAACGCGA
>OGGQ01004477.1_pt1 | contig 11477 bp, 10 predicted proteins | sample 1571191 | NCBI WGS metagenome assembly OGGQ01 (sample SAMEA2582061, study PRJEB24529) | metagenome | biome: Human gut stool | place: China | collected 2011
TTTCCCTACACGACGCTCTTCCGATCTGCATGATCCACTTTAAGGATCGTACCGAGGACGGCCTGTTGGCCGACAGAGTGCAGCTTTACGGCATGGAACCTTTTGCTCTTAGTCATCTGACGGTGCTGGAAGGGGACCTGGCGAAACTCAACGACCCCAACGGCAATTTTGTTGCGGCTGTGTACAGCACCGATGATTACGGCAGCCCGGAGATGAACAGTCATTGGGCCCGGCTGGGAGATACGGTAACCATCCGCTATGTGGAGGAGATGGAATACTATAACCCCGATACCGGCGAGGTCTACGGGCCCTGGGAGAATGTGCCGGAGGGGGCCAGCTATGTGGATCGGGCGGTGAAGTACCGGGACGTGGAGTACACTGTGGCCGCCCTGGTTACGGTGCCATCCGCTCTGAGCTACCGCTATTACGGAGCCGACGAGTTTGTTATGGGGGCTGAGATATTTCTCCGGGATACGGGAACCAGCTCCGTCATGTACTACGCCTTTGATACCACAGACGAGGCCAACGCCGCTATGGAAGCTTTCCTGAAGGACTACACAGAGAACGGGAATCTTCAATTTGACTACGAGAGCAAAGCCACCTATGCCGGTGAATTTGAGAGCACCCGGAGCATGTTCCTCCTGCTGGGCGGAGCTCTGAGCTTCATTGTGGGCCTGGTGGGGGTCCTGAACTTTTTCAACGCCATCCTCACCGGCATCACTGCCCGCCGCCGGGAACTGGCCGTGCTCCAGTCCATCGGTATGACGGCCCGGCAGCTTCGGACCATGTTGGCCCTGGAGGGACTGTTTTATACCGTGGGCGCGGCCCTCCTGGCACTGGCACTGATTATCGTTACCGCGCCCTTCGTGGGGTCCGGCCTCAGCAGATTTCTCTGGTTTTTCACCTACCACTTTACCATCTGGCCCATCGCTGTGGTACTCCCCCTGTTCGGGGCGCTGGGCATCCTCATCCCGGTTTTGAGCTGCCGCGCCGCCCAGCGCTATTCCGTGGTGGATCGCCTGCGGCAGGAATAAGGCACAACGCCAAAAACAACAGCCATCCGCAAGCAAATGTGGCTTGCGGATGGCTCGTTTCCATGGTCCCAACACATTCTGTATCATTGCTCAGTGCTTGGACACGGCACATCGGGTTACCTTCTTGTCCTTGGCAGATTGCAGGTTCTGTCAAGGACATTTTTGCTCCCCCGCGGCAAAATCCTTCTTGCAGTTAAATTCAAACAACCATATAATAGGGCCGGAAGGACTACACACGGAATTGTTCCGGTACAAAACGATATTCAGCCGGTAAAAGGACCATTGCCCAGTCAAAAAAGGCGTTGGCAGGGCCCCAGTGCTTCCGATGGCAGTCAGCGCATGGTACACACCTGGGGAGCGGGGGAAACCGGATGGAGGATCGCGGGATAAAAACCTACAGAGCGCTGTTGCAGGCACTGCGGGCGATTTTGTGGGGAAAAATTTTTGATGACATCACCGTGACGGAACTGTGTGAGCGTGCGGAGATACGCCGTGGGACCTTTTCACTTTGATGGCAAGGAGGTTCTCTTTTCCTACATAATTATGGAAAGACAAAGCACCTAACCGCCTCGGCCAACAAGGTTTTGCCACCATCCGCATTACTGCCAGGGACAGCGCCGAAGGTGCCGCCACGAGGCGCTGGGCTATCTGTGCCAGCTGCCGGAGCAGCCGGACTTCCCCCGCTGCTGCTCCATAGAGTTCCGCGGACTGGAGAAGATCTGCCTGCCCATCCCTGGACTGCCGAAAAAGGGTGTCCACCAGTTCTTTGCCTGTGCGGTGCGGCATCTGTCCACTTTACCATCCTGCCGGCCCATTTTCTGGCCGGAGATCGGAGTAACTTTTAAGCGGGTGCGTTTTTTATGAACCCAATTGTCGATGCGCCGTATTTTACCCATAGTGCTTACAGCGCCCTCACCACCGGCATCCAGGTGAAATGCCCCAAATGCCAGGGGCTCGGCATCGTAACTGCTGATCAGGACAGCGCCTATTTCCGGTGCCTGAGCTGCGGTCGTCAGGAGAGCCGAGAGCGGACCGTCTACCGCTATGACGTCCATAACCAATGTAAGAACTGCGGCCGGTACTACCGGGCAGATATTGAAGATGAGGCAAGGCAGCATTTCGCCGTCCTCCGTGTGGCCTGCCCCTATTGCGGGGCAACCATGCCGGGAGCGGTTCACAAGACGGCGCAAGCTTCCTTCTATACTGCCGAGATCCAAGACGGACGGGAACCCTGGTTTGGCCTGGAGCTGTGGTTTCTGACCTTCTTCCGGGGGAAACCGGTCTGGGCCCTCAACCGGGAACATCTTATCTATTTAATCGACTATCTCAGCGCTGACCTGCGGGAAAAGCCATTCAGCATCCCGGGAAAAACTCAGGCTGACCATCTTCCTTTATGAAAACCGCTGTACTCAGCGGCAACTGGTGTAAATTCAGCCAGAACCGCGACCTGCGGGAGTTCCTCCTCTCCACCGGGGACTGCGTCTTGGTGGAGGCCAGCCCCTATGACAACATCTGGGGCATCCGCCTCTCCGCCAGCTCCCCGGAGGCCCAGGATCCGATGAAGTGGCGTGGACAAAACCTGCTGGGCTTTGCACTGATGGAGGTGCGGGACGAATTGCGCCGGGTGACTCAAAACGAAACGCTGTGTGACTGGAACTCCGTGTGGAAAGAGGAGCATTGACAGGATAAACGCCATTAAACGGCATAGATCGTTTCAGAACGGCGCATGAAAAAGCGCCCCTGCCCCCCTTCAAGATTTCAGTAAAGCCGGGACAGATTGCCCCCTCTTTTTGTGCACCCCCATCCAGACAACGGAAATGCCCCCCAGCGGAAGGCCCGGAGCAGTACGAGCCCCACAGAATTCTGTGGGGCTCGTATGGTGATCTTCACAAACTAAATTCCACGATTTGTTGTTATGCTGTCCCATTGTTGAACGTGGGTCGTGGCTGCTGATCAGGTCTATCCGGGGGTGCTGGTCAGGTCCGTGCCATGGCCCATGGCCAGAGATCCGCTGGCGGCACTCTCTCCGGCGCCAGCACCCTGTTCGGTCACATCTCTCCGCTGACCGCCGCGGCCGCCCATGCCGCCGCCCATCTGTCCCGGGTTATTCTCCGATCCATCATTTGTGGTGACCTCACCGCCGTTGTTGGCATAGGTGCCGTCGCAGTCCAATGCAGTATCCCCGTTTCCGTTACAGGTGAGGGTCAGAGTACCGCCGTTGATGGTCAGGTCCCCGTTGGAGTCTATGCAGTCGCCGCTGGACACAATGGTGAAGGTCCCCCCGTTAATGGTGATGAAGTTGTCGGAGCTGGAGGCAAAGGTGTCCTGCTGCCTGCCAAAACCACCAAACCCAGAGCTGTCCGCTCCGCCGCCGGCGTTGAGGCCGTCGTCATAGGACACAAGATCAAACATACCATCCTCAATGGTGACCGACAGCCCCTCAATCCCCTCATAGCAGTAAGAGATGGTAAAGGTGCCGTTCTGGATGGTAAGGGCATCGTCACAGTGGATGGCGTCATCCCCACTGCTCAGGGTAAAGGTTCCGGCGGCAACGGTCATCTCCCCGCCGGCATGGAGGCAGTCATCGGCGCGGTCAATGGTAAAGGTGCCGCCATTGATAACAAAATTGCCCTCGGCTTTGATGCCCTTCTGGCTGGTGGAATCTTCCTCCGTCTGCGCAGCGGCGGTCTCCGTCTGCATATTCGTACCGAAGCTGCGCGGCTCGCTGCTGCTCATCTCTACACTGGCGCTCCCCTCCCCGGTATACAGCTCAAAGGTACCAGCGTTGATTTGAAGCGCTCCGCTTGCACTGACCGCGTCTCCCTGCGCGTCAATGGTGAAATTGCCATCGGCAATGTACAGATAGCCCAGCGCGGTGTCCTCGCTGTTCTCCGCGTGGATGCCGTCTTTCCCCGAGGTGATGCAGAAGGTGCCGCCGGCAATGGCAATGCTGTCCTTACCGGACAGACCGTGGCTGGCAGCCGTGATGGTATAGCTGCCATCGGTGATAACCAGGTCATCCTTGGATACTACCCCGTGGCCTGCCTGGGCGTTGATGGTGAGGCTGCCGGAACCGTTGAGCGTCAGGTCGGTCTTGGCAAAGATGACCGCGTCAATGTTGTTGTCATCGATGGCAATATATTCCCCGCCGTTTGTCAGAGTGTTCTCAGCCCCCTCCGCCAACGTGAGAAATACCTTGTCCGCCTCCAAAGCATAGATTGCGGCAGAGGTACTGCTGGTAATATTTGCCCCGCTGAGAACCAGCTGCACCTTATCCGTCTCCCCTGCATTGACCACAATCTGGCCGTCGGTGAGGGTACCCGAGATCAGATAGACGCCTTCCTCTCCAATGACGATCTGGCTGCCCTCTATGATCACAGCATCGGAATTACAGGCAGCGCTGTCTCCATTCAGCTCAATGACAACCGCTTCACCTTCCTCATAGTCCCCCGCCAGATCCCGGTCACTGAACAGGCTGGCGGTATCAAGGGAGGCTGTCACAGCGGCTGTCACACTCTGGGAGGAGAGGTCCTCAGTGCCGGAGGATGCCGCTTGGGTGGTCTGCGTCCCACATCCGCTGAGCGTCAGCAGGGTACACAGCAGGAACGCAGTGAATTTGTATACTGTCTTTTTCATGGTGGAATCATCTCCTTTTTACAGGGCAGCCGCGGCACTGTCCTGGTGGCCCAGGGCGATCTCCAGGTTTCCATTGCGCTGGCGCAGCTGGTCGATAAATTGCTTTTCCTGAGACGGCTCTCTCATTGTCACATCATAGGTCAACTTAAACAGGCTCCCCATGTTGGTGGTTTTGACCTGGGTGAGGCTGTACTGCCGGGTGAATTGATCCAGCACCGGCTCAAAGACTCCGACATAGTCCAAGTCCTCAGGCACGGTAATGTGGAGGGTACGGCAGACGGGACCTCTGTTCTGGAACCGGAGGCTCACGCCGGTGTACAGCATGGTGGCGGCGCCCAGGATCAGGGCAAACAGGGCGCCGTAGGCCAGATAGCCCATACCTGTGATCAGTCCCGTGCCCATAGCCACAAAAATTGCGGAAATCTCCCGGGCGGTGCCAGGGGCTGAGCGGAAACGCACCAAACTAAATGCGCCCGCCACCGCCACTCCTGTGCCCACATTTCCGTTGACCATCATAATAACCACACAGACCACCGCCGGCAGCAGCGCCAGTGTAATGGTCAGGCTGCGGCTGCTGTGGGACTGCCAGCCGGTCATGGCGCACAGGAGAAGTCCCAATATCAGCGAAACCCCCACACACAGAAGAAAGTTGACAGGAGCAATTGTGTTGGTCAATGTGGTGTCAAACAGCCCACGAAACAATGAATCAAGCATATTTCCGTTCTCCTCTCTGCCCTGCGAGCAGGATCTTTTGATAGGCAGTGCCATATTTTGAAAAAGAGGTCTTGAATACTCTCTGCTGCGACAGGATGTGTGCCATCCAAATGGGAAGGCCTCCAGCTACCTTTAATTCCATCAGCACCTGTCCCGGGCACAGAATAGGCGTGCCCCAAGGCTCCGAATCCAGAGTCAGCTCCTCCTGGCGGTATCGGATGTCTGTGTCAAAGGTCACCCGGAAGTCCGGATCCACGATTCCGCGATACGCGTCCCGCTCATAGGAGAGAAACACAGCAGGGTGCAGCGTCCTGTAAAAGTCCATGGTATAGGCCAGTTCCCCTCCGATCTGGCTGTCCGGCCAGGCTCTTGTCCCCTTCAGGCATGCATTTGCCTGATCCTGAGGAATGGAGATGCGGCGCTTGTACACCACCGAGCGGTATTTCTTTTTCAATTCTACAAATACCCCATCGTGTTCCTCCGCTCGGCCGTAGCTGCGTACCCGAAGCTTTTCTTTATAAACCGGACGCTCCAGGCTGCGGCGGATGAGCCGGAAGTCTGGGGTATCCAGATACAGATTGCGGATGGAGCTGTGGCCATATTCGTCCGGCACCATATAAGGCGCCATAGCAGCCAGAACAGCCTTCATCTGGCAAACATCCATTAAATATTTAAGCTCATATCGCTGAAAAATCATCTTGTTTTTCACTGGGAAGCCCTCCTTGTTCGGATCTCGTAAAGCCAATATACGGGCTGAACCATAACTGGAGTTTAATAAAAAACTTTTTGATGAATAAATTTCGAATGCTTTACAAGTCTTTGGGCTTGCTGGATCTGAAATTACTGTAAAGCCCTACTATTTCTGAGGCCATGTCAATGACAGTTTGCGTTCCCTGTGCTATTATTTTAATTAAAGTTAAGGCAAAGGCGGTATGCTGACGTTACGATACAATAATATAAAACGAGAGGATGGATCAGATGCGCATACTGTTTGCAGAGGATGAGCGCTCCCTTTCCCGGGCGGTAACTGCCCTTCTGGAAAAAAACAACTACTCGGTGGACGCGGTCTACGACGGTGAGGAGGCACTGGCTTACCTGGAGGCGGGAAATTACGACGCTGTGATCTTGGACATTATGATGCCCAAACTGGACGGGCTGGAGGCGCTGCGCCGCCTGCGGCAACGGGGAAACACCATTCCTGTCCTGCTGCTCACCGCAAAGTCGGAGGTGGAGGACAAGGTGACGGGCCTGGACATGGGCGCCAACGACTACCTGACCAAACCATTTTCCACCGCCGAGCTCATGGCCCGTATCCGGGCCATGACCAGGAGCCAGGCAGGGGGCCAGGTAACCAGCCGGCTCACCCTGGGCAATATCACGCTGGATCAGGCCACCTTTGAACTCTCCTCCCCCCACGGCAGCTTCCGCCTGGCCAACAAGGAATACCAGATGATGGAACTGCTCCTCCGCAATCCCCGGCAGCTTATTCCCACCGAGCGCTTTCTGGAGCGGATCTGGGGCTATGACAGTGATGTGGAATTAAACGTCGTGTGGGTCTACATCTCTTACCTGCGCAAAAAACTCGCCGCCCTGAAGGCAGACATCCAGATCAAAGCCACCCGGAACGCTGGTTACTCTTTGGAGGAGCAGTCATGATCAAAAAACTGCGCCGCAAGCTCATTGCCGCCTGCATGCTCTCCCTGGCCATTGTCCTGACTGTGATTCTGGGTGGAGTAAATATGACGAGCTACCAGAAAGTTGTCTCTGATGCCGATGCAGTGCTGACCCTTCTTGGCAACAACGACGGCACCTTTCCCAAGAATCACGGGGAACCGGTCATCCGGCCGGAGGGGAAACTCCCGGATGATGGTTCGGTGGAAAAACGGAATTTCTTCGGCCAGAAGGTACTGTCCCCGGAGACTCCCTATGAGTCCCGTTTTTTCTCCGTCCTCCTGGATAAAAACGGCCAGGTACTCCAGACCGATACCGGCCAGATTGCCGCTGTGGATGAGGAGGATGCCGTGGAGTATGCCAAGTCGGCGGTTGATTCCGGTCACACCGCCGGTTTCTGTGACGATTACCGCTATCTTGTGCAGGCAGAAGGCGAAACCACACGGGTCATTTTTCTGGACTGCAGCCGGAGCCTGTCCTCCTTCCGCACCACCCTGCTGGCCAGCGTGACACTGTCTCTGTTGGGCCTTCTGGCGGTGCTTGTGCTGCTGCTTATCCTGTCTCACCGCATTGTCCGCCCCGTGGCCGAGAGCTATGAAAAGCAAAAGCAGTTCATTACCGATGCCGGCCATGAACTGAAGACTCCCATGACCATCATCGGCGCTGACGTGGATCTGGTGGAACTGGAATGCGGAGAGAATCAGTGGCTTTCCGACATCCGCCGCCAGGCCCAGCGCCTGACCGGACTGACCAATGATCTCATCTATCTCTCCCGTATGGAGGAGGAACAGCCGGAGCTCTCCCGCATCCAGTTTCCCCTCTCCGATCTGGCGGAGGAGGTGGCCCAATCCTTCCAAGCCCTTGCCAAAAGCCAGGAGAAATCATTTTCCACCTCCATCCAGCCCATGCTCTCCTGTACCGGCGACGAAAAGGCCATTCGGCAGCTCCTCTCCATCCTGCTGGACAACGCCCTGAAGTATTCTCCCTCCGGCGGAAGCCTGGAGCTGCGGCTGGAACGGCGGGGACGGAATGGTCTGCTCACCGTGTCCAATACAACGCTGCAGCCGGTGGAGCGGGACACGCTGCCCCATCTGTTTGACCGCTTCTACCGCTCGGACCAATCCCGAAACAGCCAGACAGGGGGCTATGGCTTGGGGCTTTCCATTGCCAAAAGCATTGTACTGGCCCACAAAGGAAAAATTTGGGCCGAAAGCCGGGACGGAACGTCCCTGTCGGTGGCCGTTACCCTCCCAATTTAAAAATCTTCTCTTTTTTAACTCCAATTATGGTTCGTTTTTTATTCTTATAGCAGGAACCTGAACATACAGCATACGATAAAAAAGGAGCTTGCCATATGAAAGATAAGAATCAAAACACCAGTTGGAGTGAAACTTCCCAGGAATTGGCTCTGAGAGAACCTGTGCAGTCTCACCGTCCCCGGCGGAAAAAGCAGGGCATCCTGCGGCGGCTGGCCGCTCTGACTCTGAGCGCGGTCCTGTTTGGAACCGTATCGGCGGGAACATTTTATGGCGTGAACCAGCTTCTGCCGCAGGAGAACAGCAGTGCAGCATCCCGGAACGCGGAATCCACCGAAGCAGTTCTCACCACTTTGGCCAGCACCACCTATTCCGGCGTCCGATACGGCATGGATGTGTCGGATATTGCAGCTGCCGCCCTGCCCAGTGTGGTGGCCATTACCAACATCTCTGTCCAGGAAGTGAATCGCTTCTTCAACCGCTTTGGAGCAAACGGCGCCGGTCAGACCCAGCTGCAGGAGACTACCAGCTGCGGCTCGGGAATCATCATCGCCAACGATGGCGCCTACCTGTATATTGTCACCAACGCCCATGTGGTAGAAGACGCCACCACACTCTCCGTCAGCTTTGTGGACAACTCAGTTTACGAAGCCCAGCTGTGCGGCACCGATACCGAGGTGGATTTGGCGGTTCTCAAGGTTGCCGTTTCCGATTTGTCCTCTGACACTCTTTCCCAAATTGCAGTGATTGCGGTGGGCGATTCTGACGACCTGGAGGTTGGAGAGCAGGTCGTCGCCATCGGAAATGCCTTGGGGTATGGCCAGTCGGTAACCACAGGCATTGTAAGCGCCCTGAACCGAAGCATTACCAGTGAAAACGGCACCACCTCCACCTATATTCAAACTGACGCAGCCATCAATCCGGGCAACAGCGGCGGCGCTCTGCTCAATCTGGACGGGGAGCTGATCGGGATCAACACCGCTAAGCTGGCCGATACCGATGTGGAGGGCATGGGTTACGCCATTCCTATTTCCGATGTCATGGATCTGATTGCCGAGCTTATGACCCAGACTACGGACTTGACACAGACCAGTTCCAGCACGACCCAACAGGCTGGAACAACTGGCCCGGCCTGGAGAGGAACTCCGTCCGCGGCATGATATAGGCGCAAGTTATTTCCTGTTCTGGCCGCCTGCCGTGCAGGCCGGCTTTTATAAATAGATTTCACGTTATGAAAACGCCAAGGAGAGCCTCCCCGGGGAGGCTCTCCTTGGCGCTTTCATATCCCTTCGTGCCGTAAGATCCGATATTCTTCCATCCAACCTATGTCCCTATTTTCAGCCATAGATCCGTCTGGAATACACAGAGCAGAATTTCCTGTTCCACCCTCCCCACAGCAGATGCCGTTTCGCTTTTGCCGGAAAACCCGCAGCGGCTTCATGGCATTTCCTCCATTCCTGTGTTATAATGCCTGTGACCAGCCGGAACAAGGAGGTGTCCCCTGTGGCCATCGAAAACGGCGAATGGATCATGCGGGGTTTAGATTGGAATGACCCCTGCCGCATCCGCAGCTGGCAGGAGTTGATCCATTGGATTCATGAGATTGGATTCCTGCCCCTTTTTCAAAATGAGATCGACGGCTTCTCTGCCGAGGAACATACCTCTGACCTCTACTGGTGGTCCGGAGATCCGGAGCAGGACCCCTGGGAGTGGAGGCAGCTCATCGCCCGCAGCGGCCAGGTGGCCTACGGCAAATTTTTCGGCAAAAAAGCCGGATTTATTTCCAAGGCCTGGTTCCCCCATTTTGCCAACTGGCGGCGGGACGGCTACGATTTTGACAGCCGTTGGGATGAAGGGCTGGCCAGCCTGCGCCAGAAACACATTATGGACCAGTTTACTGCCCAGGATGAGCTATTTTCCTCCCAACTCAAGCGCCTGGCCGGATTCGGCAGGGGGGGCGAAAAAAATTTTGAGGGCACCGTGACCGATCTGCAAATGGGCGGCTATCTGCTGATCCGGGACTTCCGGCAGCGCCTTAACAAAAATGGTCAGCCCTATGGGTGGCCGATCTCCGTCTATACCACCCCGGAAGCCTTGTGGGGATACGAGCACATCTCCTCGGCCTACTCCACAAAGCCCATTCAGTCCCAAGAACTGGTTTATCAACAGGTGCGGAAGAACTTCCCGGCAGCCACCGAGGCTGCGCTCCACGCCGTGCTGGGATGAGACAAGGAAGGGAGTATGATCATGCGGATTTTGATGTTGGGCAACAGCTTTACCTTCACCAACAACATGCCCCAAACATTGGCTCAGCTCACCGGCGCGGAGGTAGTCCACCACACCAGAGGCGGAGCTCGGCTGTCGGAGCACCTGAACCCGGCCACCAAGCTTGGGGGGCTTACTCAGGCGGCATTAACCAATGCGCGCTGGGACTATGTGGTGCTCCAGGAGATGAGCAGCGGGCCTGTCACATCCCCCAACCGTTTCTTTTCCAGCGTGGAGCAGCTCTGTGAGCAGATTCGTAAGAATGGAGCTGTTCCTATCCTCTACGCCACCTGGGCCTACCAAAAGGGCGGTGCAAAACTGACTGCCAAGGGATGGGATTACGACAACATGGCCCGTCAACTGTCTGGGGCATATCACAAAGCCGCCCAGGAGAACAATGCCCTTATTGCCGATGCAGGACAGCGCTTTTACCAACTGTCCCACACCCAAAACCTCTACGCGGAAGACGGTGTACACCCCAATGAATTGGGTTCCCGCCTCGCCGCGGAAACCATCGCGGCAGTGATTCAAGAGCATAAGGAGAACAAACGATGATTCGAGACATCTGCAAAGACGAGGCGTTTCTGTCTCAGAAAGCGGAGACAGCCACACCGGACGACATTCAAATTGCCTCAGACCTGCTGGAGACGCTGGAGCACCACAAGGACGGCTGCGTAGGCATGGCAGCCAACATGATTGGCATTCAAAAACGTATTATCGTCTTCGACAATGAGGGCACTTACATGGTCATGTTCAACCCGGAGATTATCAAAAAGTCCGGCCCCTATGATGCGGAGGAGGGCTGCCTCTCCCTCACCGGGACCCGCCCGGCCAAGCGTTGGAAGACCATCAAGGTGCGCTGGCAGAACGAGAAGTTCCAGGAGCGGCTGAAAACCTTCAC
>OGGQ01004478.1_pt1 | contig 11476 bp, 9 predicted proteins | sample 1571191 | NCBI WGS metagenome assembly OGGQ01 (sample SAMEA2582061, study PRJEB24529) | metagenome | biome: Human gut stool | place: China | collected 2011
CTTGGCCAGGATCTCCTGGCCCTCCGGTGTGCGGAGGGTGTCCAGCACCGCCGTCCGCAGCGCCTCCTGGAACTTCTTGCTGGTGAGGAACGCGTCGAACATGGTGCCGCCCTCCCCGCCGGAGGACGCCGCCACCGCTGCCGGCTTCACCGCCCGCTTGGGGGCCGGCGCCGGGGCGGGCTCGTCCAAAAACGCCCCGTCCATCCAGTCGGACATCTGGGTGGTGTCGTTGGTCTCCCCCCGGAGATAGAAGAGGGACACGCCGAAGTAGGACGCCAGCTTGTTCTGCTGGTCCTGGGTGGGGGTCTGGCGGCCCGTCTCAAACTTCTCGATGGCCGTGCGGGGGAAGCCCAGGGCGGCGGCCAGGGCAGGCCGGCTCAGGCCCTTGGCGGTCCGCAGCTCCTCGATGCGCTGTGCCAAAGTTACCATAGAAAATCTGCCTCCTTGTCGGTCTCCTATTGTACCCGCTCCCCGCCGGTCTGTCAATGCGGCGGGGCTTTTCTTTTGGCCGGGGCTGTGGTATGATAGCAGTCCAGAGAAGGAGTTGATCCCATGGAACAGGAGCACAAGCGCCGCCCCCGGTACAAGGGCACCCACCCCCGCACCTTTCAGGAGAAGTACAAGGAGCACGACCCGGAGAAGTACCGCTCCGATGTGGAGAAGATCATCGAGCGCGGCAAGACCCCGGCGGGGATGCACATCCCCATCATGGTCTCTGAAATTCTGGACGTCCTCCAGATCCAGCCGGGCCAGACCGGCTACGACGCCACGTTGGGCTACGGCGGCCACACCCGGAAGCTGCTGGAACAGCTCCAGGGCCAGGGGCACCTGTACGCCACGGACGTGGACCCCATCGAGATGGAAAAGACCCGCTCCCGGCTGGCGGCGGCGGGCTACCGCCAGTATGAGATTTCCAACTTCGCCCGGGCGGGCTTCCAGTCCCGGCACAATCTGAAATACTGGATGGGCCGGCCCTACATCGGTTTCGGGCCGGGGGCCCACTCCGACTTCGGCGGGCGGCGCTACTCCTTTACCCGGGATCTGGAGGGCTATATTGCCGCCGTGCTGGAGGGGGGCACCGTCATCGACGAGTCCGACCTGATCCCCCAGCGGGAGCGGGGCGGCGAATATTTGATGCTCCGCCTGCGCACCACCCGGGGCATCGAGGAGTGGGAGTACCGCCGGGAGTTCTTCATGAACTTCGATCCCATCGAGCAGAAGCTGGAGGAGTACGAGCGCCAGGGCTGGGCGGAGCGGCACGACCGCCGCTGGAATCTGACGGCCAAGGGCTTCCTGGTGTCCAACCAGCTCATTGGGGAGCTGCTGTCCATTCAGGAGGAGGCCACCCTGGAAAAGACGCTGCCCCGGCTGAAGCAGGGAAGGCCGGAGGAGGGGTAAGGGCGGGATTTTAAGACCGCCCGCCGCCCGTGGAAGAAAATTGTAAGAATTGGATTGACAAATCCTGGCCCCCGCTTGTTTACAAGCGGGGGCTTTTGTGTTAACATAATTTCGTATGACCCGTTTCACAGACGATATTAGGAGGACAAGTATGAAACAATGGATCCGGCGGGGGGCGGCCCTGGGTCTGGCGCTGGCCCTGACTGTCACCGCGGCCTCGGCGTCCCAGGCCATGGGCTGGGACGTACATACCGGGCGGGCGCCCCTCTCCCAGGGGGCCAGCCTGGGAAAGAACGTGTTCTGGAGCGATACCTATTCCGACCTGCGCACCGAGTACTATGTGGAGTATTCCCCCAACGCCAGCGTAGTGCCCACGGTGGCCTACGGCTCCAAGGTTACCGACCGGGTAACCCTGTCCGGCATGGCCCAGACCCTGGAGAGCCAGGGCAAACGGGTGGTGTCCGGCCTGAACGGCGACTGGTATGTGCTCTCCACCGGCGCGCCCACCGGACTGGTGGTGAGCGACGGGATTGTGCGGGCCACAGGCTACTACAACGACACCTGGGCCATCGGCTTCAACGCCGACGGCACCGCTTTCATCGCCCGCAACGGGCTGTCTGTCTCCGTGTCCTTCGGAGGGCAGGCCGTAAAGCTGGGCGGCGGCATCAATAAGGTACGAAAGCTGACGGACAGTGCCGCTGTGGGCGGCCTGACCCTGCTGACCGACGACTTCGCCACTACCACCCAGAACACCGAGCCGGGGGTAGATGTGATTCTGTCCCCGGTGGATGACGGCACCGGCACCTACGCCGTTAAGCCTACCATCGGCCGGCAGACCCAGTATGTGGTGGAGCAGGTGCTGGAGTCCACCGGAAGTATCCCCATTCCCGAGGGCAAAGCCGTGCTCACCCTGAACGCCAAGGAGAGCGAGGAGGCCCTGGCCCGCCTGCGGGCCCTTCAGCCGGGGGATACCGTCACCCTTACCGTGTCCAGCAGCGATCAGCGCTGGAGCCAGGCGGTCCAGGCCCTGGGCGGCGTGTCCAAGCTGGTCACCAACGGGCAGGTGGACTCCGGACTGGACGCCTCCCGCACCGCTTGGCCCGCCATCGGCATCAAGGCTGACGGCACTGTGATCTTCTACGCCATGGATGGAAAGCAGCCCGGCTACAGCGTGGGCGCCACCCAGGGCCAGGTGGCCCAGCGCCTCATTGAGCTGGGATGCGTGGAGGCCATCTGCATGGACGGCGGCGGCTCCACCACCATCGGCGTCACCTACCCCGACCAGGAGGGCATGCAGGTGGTCAACAAGCCCTCCGACGGCAGCCAGCGGAAGAACAGCACCGCCATCTTCCTCACCACCGGGCTCCAGCCCACCGGCGAGCTGGCCTCCTACTACGTGACCCCTTCCGACAGCATCCTGCTCTCCGGGGCCACGGTGCAGCTCTCCGCTACCGGGCTGGACACCAGCTACTTCCCCACCAGCGGCGGCGGCGTGAGCTGGTCGGTGTCCAGCGGCGGCGGCACTGTGGACGAGAACGGCCTCTTTACCGCCGGGGCGGAGAGCGGCTTTGCCCAGGTCACCGCCACCGACGGCTCCGCCTCCGGCACCGGCTACATCACCACCGTCCGCACCCCGGACGAGATCACCCTGACCAATGAAGCCACCGGCGCGGCGGTCGCCAGCCTCAACCTGGACCCCGGCGGCCAGGTGGATCTGAAGGCCTCCGCCTCTTACCGCAAGCTGGCCCTCACCGCCCAGGATACCTGCTTCACCTGGTCAGCGGACCCAGAGGTGGGCACGGTGGACGCAAACGGCGTCTTTACCGCCGGGACAAAGAGCGCCAGCGGTAACCTCACCGTCTCCGCCGGGGGCAAGACACTCACCGTGCCGGTGAGTATCGCGGGCCACGTCAAGACGCTGGAGGACTGTGAGGGCGACCTAGCCTCCTTCGGTGCCACCAGCACGGCCTCCTACGGGGCCGAGACCGGCCTGGACTACGTCCACAACGGCCGCCAGAGTCTGAGGATGACCTATGACGCCTCCACAGGCGGAACGGCGAGCCTGAACAGCGCGCAGCCTATCCCTGCCGGAGAGAGCTGGCTGGGCGTGTGGGTGTACGGCGACGGCTCGGGCAATACCCTGATGGCCACGACGGCGGACGCCAACCTCCAGAGCCAGCAGTTCCTGCTGACCGCCCTGGACTTCACCGGCTGGAAGTACGTCAGCGCCGAGCTGCCCGAGGGCGCGGCCACCCTCACCAGCCTGGATGTGATCTATGGCGGCGGCGCGGGCGGCCCGGCCGGGACCATCTGGCTGGACCAGTTCACCACCTCCAATGAGAATGTCAGCGACACCATTGCCCCCACCGTCCGCCTGTCCGTCAGCGGCACTCAGCTCACCGCCGCCGTGTCAGACAACGTGGACCGCACGATTCCCCAGGCCAATGTGATCCTGACCTATGACGGGGCGGCTCTGAACTTTACCTGGAACGAGGCATCCGGAACCCTGACCGCTACGCTGCCCGCCGCCGACAGCGGCTACCATCGGGTGAGCGTCACCGCCTGCGACGCCAGCGGCAACCTGGCCCGCGCCTCCGCGGATGTCAAGCCCGCCGGGACACGTACCTCCCCCTTTGGGGATATGGCGGGTCACTGGGCCGAGCCCTACGCCACCTACCTCTATGACACCGGCGTGTCCAAGGGCACCGGCGTGGAGATCCCTGTCTATCAGCCGGAAAAGAACATCACCCGCGCGGAGTTCTTCGCCATGGTGGCCCGGTGGATGGACCTGGATCTCACCCAGTACGCCAATGTGGAGCTGCCCTTCGTGGATGCCGCCTCCATTCCGGACTGGGCGCTGAATGAGGTCAAGGCCATGTACAGCCTGGGCATCCTGAAGGGCGGGGCCAACGAGAGCGGCCTCACCGTCAACGCCCTGGCCACCATCAGCCGGGCCGAGGCCATGACCATTCTGGGCCGCACCCAGGCCAAGGGCTACGCCGAGCCGGAGCTCACCTTCTCCGACGCGGGGCAGGTGCCCGACTGGGCGGCCGGCTACCTCAGGAGCCTGGTGGGCCAGGGTGTGATCACCGGCAACGACAACCGCATCCGCCCCAACGATCTGCTCACCCGCGGCGAGGTGGCAAAGCTGCTCTACGCCATGCTGTGAGGGACGGATAAACAACACGGGCCCCCGGTCTCTTTGAGACCGGGGGCCCGCGCTTGTTCCGCGCTCAGCCCCGGCAGCCCAGCTCCCCCAGGAGCCGGGCCAGCACCCGCATGCGCTCCCCGAGCAGCTCGCCGTCCCGGGCCAGGGCGTCCTGGAACAGACGGAGATCCTCGTCGATGTGGTCGCTGGAGGTGCATACCTCCACCGTCATGGCGTCCCCCTGCAGGCCGATGCGGTCTACCTGGGGATGCTCCGGGTCGTAGCCCCTGGGGAAGCGGTAGGCCTCCTCCTGGAAATAGAGCTGGGCCCGGCAGGCCAGAATCGCCAGATCCAGCACCCGGTGGAGGGGCAGCTCCTCCGACTGGCGGGACCACTTCTCCCCGGTGTGCCGCCACACCTTGGCGGAGATGTCCACCTTGCCCCGGTCGTTCCACTGGGCTAGGCCCAGGGAGAGGCCCTGGGCGTCGGAGCCATAGGCGGTGCGGCCGTCGATGCGGCCGTAGTCCTCGGCCACCAGGACGGGCTTGTGCTTGAGGGTGGTGGGGATGTGCATATGGTCGGCCTCCAATTAGTAAATTAGTAATTTAGTAAATGACTAAAATAAGATAGCACGCATAAACTTCGCTGTCAAGGGAAACCTTACAAAGGACAAAAGGAGGCTGCGGACGCATGGATATGACCAATCAAGAGTATGGCCGCTATGTCAGTCAGAAGGCCAAGCCCTCGCCCCTGTGGAAAAACCTGCTGTGGGCCTTTGTGACGGGCGGGCTGATCTGCACCGGCGGACAGGCCCTGCTGAATCTGTTCCGTGGGTGCGGGCTGAACGAGAACGCCGCAGGCACCGCCGTGTCGGTGACCATCATCTTCCTGGCGGCCCTTTTTACCGGGCTTGGGCTGTTCGATAAGCTGGCCAAGCACGCAGGGGCGGGCACGCTGGTACCCATCACCGGGTTTGCCAACGCGGTGGTCTCCCCGGCGTTGGAATTCAAGTGCGAGGGGCTGGTCATGGGCGTGGGCGCCAAGATGTTTGTGATCGCCGGGCCGGTGCTGGCCTACGGCATCAGCGCCTCCGTGCTCTACGGCGTGATTCTCCAGCTCTTTTTCCGGGGATAAAGAGCGGGAAGAGGGAGGGCCGCCCAGGCGGCACTCCCTCTTACTGTCCGGCTTGCAAAAAATGAGGCAATTCAAACAAAAACACTTGACAAAAGGGATGGATGGTAGTATGATCTAGACAGAAAAAGAAAGAGGTGAGCCCCATGGGCTGAGAAAGCTCATTCTTTTCCGACCACAGCGTATTGGAAGACTGAATACCTGAAGTTCCAAGCTTGCACTCGTTCCCAACGGACTCAATGAAGTGAGATGCACAAAGGGAAGACCTCCGAGGTGAAGTTCGCCGAAGACGGAAACCAAGTGCCGATTTGTTGCAGGAGACAGTGAAACAAAGGAATTTCCCGTTCTGTTGCTCCACCGCGTGGTAAAATCTGTAGAAAGTGCGAGGTAATGTGTAGTGGTAGAACCCCAGATCGAACGGTAGCCCCCCGGTCACGATGGATGGCCGGGGGGTTGTGCTGTCTCTGGAGTTTTTGCTGCACAGGAGGAGCGTCCGCCACGGCTGTGCGTTTACAGCAGGCTCAGGCCGTTGATATCCAGCTTGAAGGTCAGCTCCAGGAATTCCGCCGCACGGCGGCAGAGGAGCATCCGCTCCAGAAAGATCTCGAAGTAGTCCATCACGGCGCAGAATTCGGTGTTGATACCCAGGGAGAGGGTGAGGGTGCGCCGCTCCGGGTCCAGTGTCAGCTCGGAGCGCTCGGCGGCATAGTTGACCCGGTCATGGATGTCGAAGCTCTGATGTTCCTTGTTGCGCACCCGGCTGCGGCGCACATCGGTCTTGTCTGCCAGGATCAACGCCGCGGCAACCGGATTGACGGGGAAGGCGGTGGGATCGTCGTGGTGGCCGATGGCGGTGATGACGGCGGCCACGTCGGCGGGCTCCATGCCCATCTTGTCCAGAATGCGGAAGGCCATGACGGCGCCGGTCTGGGCGTGGTCGTGGCGGTTGACTACATTGCCGATGTCGTGCATAAAGCCGGCGATGCGGGCCAGCTCCTGGTCGTGCTCTCCATATCCGAGCTGGGCCAGGATGCGGGCGGCAAACTCGGCGCAGCGGGTGACGTGGGCAAAGCTGTGCTCGGTGAAGCCCCGGGCCAGCAGGGACTGGTCGGCTTGGGTGATATAGGTGCGGATCTCCTCTGAATTCCGCACGGTTTCATAGCAGATCTTCATGGTGGGGACTCCTTTCCTCTGGGGCGTTTCCTACCTATTATATCCCGCCAGAGGAAAAAGGACAAGCAAAAGCGGCACCGCCCGTTCCGGGCGGCGCCGCTTTGCACTATAGCAGGCCGAGGGTGTGCAGGTAGTCTGCGGCCACCAGGTCCACGTCCTCTCCCAGCACGTCCACCCGGTAGGTCAGCTCACTCATGACCTCGTTGGTGAATTGGCCGGTGAGCAGCTCCAGGGTCTGCTCCAGCTCCGGCGCCCGGTCGGCGAAGTCCTCGAAGAGACCATCCCGGACGGTGAGCACCCCGTTGTACTCGGGGAAGAAGGATTTGTCGTCCTCCAAAATGGTCAGGTTGGCGTCCTTGTTCAGACCGTCGGTGGCGTACACCACCATGACATCGTAGCTGCCCGACTTGATGGCGGTGTACTTCAGCATGATGTCCACCTGAATGGCCTCCTGGAACTGGAGGCCGTAGAACGCCACGAAGGGGCCGTACTTCATGCTGCCGGCATCGGTGTAAAAGTCCTGCTCCGCGCCGAAGCGCAGCTCCCCGGCGATGGGGGCCAGATCGCTGATGGCCGCGGGGTGGTAGGTATCCATCACCGCCTGGGTGACGCCGATGGAGTAGGTGTTGTCCACGCCGATCTTGCCCAGCATACGGGCGCCGTACTGCTCCCCGATGCGGCCGTTGACGAAGTCGTAGAGGCTCTGCCCCGCGGGAATGTCACTGGTGTCCAGCCCAAGGAAGGTGGTCAGGATGGTGCCGTCCCAGGTATACATCAGGTCACAGCTCGGCTCCCGCGCGGTGAGCTCCTTGAAGTTGTTGATCGAGGTCATGGGGTCGAGTATGCTGACCTCCAGCCCCGTGCGGTCCTCCACAAGCTGCTGCACCATGCGGTTGACCAACTGAACCTCGGAGAACTCCCCGTCGTAGAGGACAAGGGTGCTGGAGGTGTCCTTGGGCAGCAGGGAGGGCAGGCACAGGACGGCCACCAGGACGGCCGCCGCGCCTGCCGTGAGCCGCCGGCGGAGAACGGCGTGCCGGCCGGGGCGGCTGCTGCTGTCCCGCCGGCCCATGCGGCGCTCGCAGAAGGCCATCAGGTTGTCCAGCAGCAGGGCCATGGCCATCAGCGCCGCGGTGCCGGAGAGAATCATGGCCACGTCGTTGCGGCGGATGCCGGTATTGATGAGGTTGCCCAGGCCGCCGCCGCCCACCGAGGAGGCGAATACCGCCGTGCCGATGGCGTTGACCACGGCGATGCGCAGGCCGGTGAACAGCATGGGCATGGCCAGGGGTAGTTCCACGTGGAAGAGGCTGTAGACGCGGGTCATCCCCATCCCCTTGGCCGCCTCCTTGACGGCGGGGGACACCTGGCTCAGCCCCAGGGTGACGTTGCGCACGATGGGCAGGAGGGAGTAGAGGGCCAGCCCCAGGATCACTGTTGGCTTGCCCGCCCCCAGGGGGGTGACCATGATGATGCCCAGCAGGGCCAGGGCGGGGGTGGTCTGAATGAGGTCCACCACCCGCAGGACCACGCCCCGGGCCGCGCGGCTGAGATAGCACAGCAGGCCCAGGGGCACCCCGATGAGAATGGCGATGACAATGGCGAACACCACCATGGACAGGTGTTCCACCACCATGGAGAGGGTCATGCGTCACCGCCCCCCTTCCGCAGTCCCTTGGGCACCACATGCTTCTGGAGCAGATCGATGAGCCCGCCCAGGAGGAAGGCCAGCAGGGCCGCCGGGACGGCGCCCAGCAGGATCAGGGCGTTGTTGCTGGACTGCACGCCCTGGTAGATGAAGGTGCCCAGGCCGCCCAGGCCGATCATGGCGGCCAGCACGGCCCAGCTCACGGTGTAGACCATGGACATGCGCAGCCCGCCGATGATGGTGGGCATGGCCAGGGGCAGCTCCACCCGGAGGAGCTGCTGGGCGGGACTCATGCCGCAGCCCTGTGCCGCCTCCTTATACTGCGCGTCCACCCCCAGCAGCCCGGTGAAGGTGTTTTTCAGCACCGGGAACATGGCATAGATGGACAGGGCGATGAGGACGGTGGCGGGCTGGATGTGGAGCACCAGGAACAGCAGGCCGATAAAGACCACGCCGGGGATGGTGTTGAACAGGGAGAGCAGGGGCAGGATGAACCGGGCCTGCCTGGGAAAGCGGGAGAGGAGGATACCCAGCCCCAGGCCCAGGACAAAGCCGATGGCCACCGAGACCAGGGTGTAGAACAGATGCACGCCGATGCTTCGGATCAGGGCCTCGGCGTTGCGCGCCAGAAACTCACCCATACCGTCACCCCCAGAGCTGTTCCGCCATGGCAGAGGCCATGCTGGTCTTGGTGATGATGCCCTCCACCTGTTCCGCCTCGCCCAGCACCACCAGATAGCTGGCGCCGCTGGAGATGAGCTGCTCAAAGCAGCCCTTGGCGTCGTCGCCGGAGTGGACGGTGGGAGTGGCGGTGCGTACCAGGGGAGCGATGTCGGTAACCACGTGGCCGTTGAGGCGGATGTCCGCGATGGAAACCGTGCCCGCGTAGCGGCCTGCGTCGTCCACCACGATCAGGGTGTCCACGTTGTAGCGCTGCATCTTGCGCACACACTCATTGGTGCCGCGGTGGAGGGAGACGGTGTAGACGCCGGTGCGCATGAAGTCGGCGGCGGTCAGCGCCTTATGGGAGGGCGTGTTGATAAACTTGCCCAGGAAATCCTGGATGAGACCGCTGGCCGGGCGGGCCAGCATCTCCTCTGGCGGGGCCATCTGGACGATCCTGCCGTGATCCATGAAAATGATCACATCGGCCAGGTCCAGCGCCTCCTCCATATCGTGGGTGACAAACACAAAGGTCTTGTTCAGCTTCTGCTGGAGGGAGCGCACCTCCTGCTGGAGGGTGCGCCGGGTCATGGGGTCCAGGGCGGAGAAGGGCTCGTCCATCAGCACGATGGGGGGCGAGGCGGCCAGGGCACGGAGAATGCCGATGCGCTGCTGCTGCCCGCCGGACATCTCGGAGGGGTACTTGTGGGCGTACTGCTCATAGGGCAGGTTGACCAGCTCCAGCAGCTCATGGACGATCTTGTCGCACGCCTCCTTGCTGTATTTCAGCAGATTGGGCACCACGCAGATGTTCTGGGCCACGGTCATGTTGGGAAACAGGCCGATCTGCTGGATGACATAGCCGATGTGGCGGCGCAGCTCCACCCTGTCCTGGGCGGCGATATCCTTGCCGTTTATATAGATCTTGCCGCTGGTGGGTTCGATCAGGCGGTTGATCATCTTCAGCGTGGTGGTCTTGCCGCAGCCGGACGAGCCGATCAGGACCGCCATCTGCCCCTCTTGGATTTCAAAGGAGATGTCGTCGATAATTTTCTGACTCCCGTAGGAGAGAGAAACGTGTTCAAAACGAAGCAAAGCGGAAGCCCCCTTTTTCCAGTGTAGTCCATATCAGTATAGCAAAATGAGGATTATTAGTCAAATCCGGGCAAAAATCCGAATGAAATCTTAACAAAGCACGCCGGGGAGAAGCGGAAGCTCCTTCCCGGCGTGCCGTTCAGCGCACCTTTGACAAGTCGTATGGAGTCGTTTGGTACAGGTAGTAATTCAGCCAGTTGGTATAGAGCAATTGGCCCGCGCTGCGCCAGCGGACCACAGGGACGCGGGCGGGATCATCCTCGGGAAAGTAGTGGGCGGGCACGGCGATGTCCAGCCCCTTGTCAATATCCCGGCGGTACTCTCTGGCTAGGGTGTCCGGGTCATACTCGGGGTGTCCCATGATGAAGAACTGGCTGCTGTCCTCCGTCTTGACAGCGTAGACTCCTGCCTCAGAGGAGGTGGCCAGCAGCTCCAGCCCCGGTGCGGCGCGAATATCCTTCTCCCACACCTCGGTATAGCGGGAGTGGGGGGCACAGAACACATCGTCAAAGCCGCGAAACAGGGGGGAACTGGGCTTGAGCACCCGGTGCTCGTACACACCGAAGAGCTTCCTGGGCAGGGAGCGCTTCTCGATGCCATGATGAAAGTACAGCCCCGCCTGGGCGCCCCAGCAGATGTGGAGGGTGGAGTGGACGTGGGTGCGGCTCCACGCCATAATTTCGCACAGCTCCGGCCAGTAGTCCACCTGGTTGAACTCCAGATTTTCCACTGGAGCGCCGGTGATGATCATTCCGTCGAAGTTACGGTCCCTTACCTGGTCAAAGGTGGTATAAAAGGAGGCCAGGTGGTCCTCGTCGGTGTGCTGGGACTGGTAGCTGGCCGTGCGCAGCAGTTCCACCTGGATCTGTACCGGCGTATTGGACAGCTTGCGCAGGATCTGAGTTTCCGTCACGATCTTAGTGGGCATTAGATTGAGAATCAAAACCTTCAAAGGACGGATATCCTGGTGCAGAGCCCGGTATTCCGTCATAACAAAGATGTTTTCGCTCTCCAGAATCGCAGTGGCGGGCAGAGCGTCTGGGATCTTGATGGGCATGCCTGAATTCCTCCGGTTCCGTTATTTATAATAGTAGAATAAGGGTAACATATTTAGAGGAGTACTTCAACCCGGGATTGCTGGACAGAAAAAAAGCGCGAAAAAAGGGAAAAAGGTGTTGACAAAGAGGAGGAAAGCTGGTATTCTAACTGAGCGCCTCACG
>OGGQ01004483.1_pt1 | contig 11465 bp, 10 predicted proteins | sample 1571191 | NCBI WGS metagenome assembly OGGQ01 (sample SAMEA2582061, study PRJEB24529) | metagenome | biome: Human gut stool | place: China | collected 2011
TCCTTCTGAGTCACTCTTTTTATTTTTTCTGTTGCACTTGTATTGTAAAGGTGCCAGAGAAAAAGTTCCCAGCAAACTGCCGCTCAGTACAACCCCGGAAAACCTTCCGGTGGACGGTTTTCCGGCAATAGAAACAATCGCTTTTACTCTGCAAAAGAGGAGCAGCTGTACCGATGGATGTTGTGGTGCGGCTGCTCCTTTTTATTTTATATTCGTAAATCATAAAGAGAAAGAGCGGGAAAGACGCTTCGCTGTTTCCTTCGGCTCTCGGAAAAGCGGACCGGGAAAGGCGCTTCGCTGTTTCCCTCACTGGGCTGGGAGATTTACAGCAGAAAAACCTCCCACCGGGAGGTTTTTCTGGGTTGTGCGAATCGGAAGTTTATCAAGGGGGCTTTTCTCTTACAAAAGCCCCCTCTTTTGCAAGCTGAAAATCAGCTTGCAAAATTCACCTGCAAAGGCGCTTCCAACGCAAAGGTGTTTCGAGCTCTGCGGAGCTCGACCAGCAGGCGCTGCCCGCTGGACACCCGCCACCTTTTGAAAAAGGTGGACGAAAACTTTTACTTTTTTGAGGGGCTTCTTCTCTTTCCTCGGGCGAAGCGCATAAAAATGCGCTTCGCCCGATTTCGTTTTTTCGCCGATTGGGAAAAATCCGCCCCGCCCCTTTTCTTCCCCTTTATTTTGTGATATTCTTATACCTATAAGATAAAACCACGTTCTGTGATATTCTTATCAATCGGACAGATTCAACACGAAGGAGAGATCAAATACATGGATTATCAGCGTCTTGCAAACCTGCTTTTCCCTGATATCACCACCACCCCTGCGGACATCGAGGCGATGTACCCGCCCCGCAGCCTGCCTGAGGGCGCAAAGGTCACCCGCATCGCGCCAAGCCCCACCGGCTTTATGCATCTGGGCAACCTGTTCAGCGCCATCGTCAGCGAGCGTCTGGCACACCAGAGCGGCGGCGTCTTTTTCCTGCGCATCGAGGACACCGACCTCAAACGCGCGGTGGAGGGCGGCGTGGAAACCATCATCCGCGTCTTCAACCACTACGGCTTAAACTTTGACGAGGGCGCCACCATCGAAGGGGACAAGGGCGCTTACGGCCCCTACCGCCAGCGCCAGCGCGCCAAGATCTACCAGACCTTTGCCAAGGTGCTGGTCGAGCAGGGTCTTGCTTACCCCTGCTTCTGCACCGAGGAGGAGCTCAACGAGATGCGCCAGCAGCAGCAGGAGATGAAGATCAACTTCGGCTACTACGGCCAGTGGGCAAAGTGCCGCGACCTCACATTCGAGCAGATTGAGGAGAACATCCAGGCCGGCAAGCCCTATGTCCTGCGCTTTAGAAGTCCGGGCGACCCAAACAAGCGCTTTGTTCACCGCGACCTTGTCAAGGGCGACATCGAGCTGCCGGAAAACGACCAGGACATCGTGCTGCTCAAGTCGGACGGCATCCCGACCTACCACTTCGCCCACGTCATCGACGACCACTTCATGGGCACCACCCACGTCGTCCGCGGCGAGGAGTGGCTGGCAACCCTGAACATCCACCTCCAGCTGTTCCGCACCCTGGACTGGAAGCCGCCGAAATATGTCCACACCGCCCAGCTGATGAAGATGGACGGCGGCTCCAAGCGCAAGCTCTCCAAGAGAAAGGACCCGGAGTTGGCGCTCGACTTCTACAACGCTGAGGGCTACCCGGTGCCGTCGGTGCTGGAGTACCTGATGACCCTGCTAAACTCCAACTTCGAGGACTGGCGCATCGCCAACCCCACCGCCCCGATGGACGACTTCCAGTTCACCACCAAGAAGATGGGCAACAGCGGTTCGCTGTTTGACATCGATAAATTAAAGGATGTCAGCAAGAACACCATCTCGGTGATGAGCGCGGACGAGGTCTACAACGAGGTGACCGGCTGGGCCAAGGACTATGACCAGCAGCTCTACACCCTGCTGACCGGCGACGAGCAGAAGGCCAAGGCCATCTTTGCCATCGGCCGCGGCGGCGCCAAGCCCCGAAAGGACATCGCCATCTGGAGCGAGGTCAAGGACTACCTGGCCTTCTTCTACGACGAGCTGTATGTTCCGGCCGTCGAGTATCCGGAAAATGTCGCCAAGGAGGACGCCATCGCGATCCTCACCCGGTACAAGGGCATCTACTCCCCTGCGGATGACGGCGACACCTGGTTTAACAAGGTGCGCGAGCTGGGCGAAACCCTCGGCTTTGCTGCCAAACCAAAGGACTACAAGAAAAACCCCGACCAGTTTAAGGGCCACGTCGGCAACGTCAGCCAGGTGATCCGCCTTGCCATCACCGGCCGCACCAATTCCCCGGACCTGTGCAGCGTGATGCAGATCCTCGGCGAAGCCACCTGCCAGCAGCGTCTGGACGAGGCGATCGCCACCCTGTCAAAATAAATTTGCAAACCATTCACCCGCAACCTATTTGGAAGGACTGAATATAAAATGGCTGATGAAAAAATTATGGACACCGAAAACGTGTCGAACTTTATTCACGACATCATCGACCGCGACCTGGCCGAGGGCCGGGTCACCAAGGTGCACACCCGCTTCCCGCCTGAGCCAAACGGCTACCTGCACATCGGCTCGGCCAAGGCAATCTGGATCAACTCCGGCACCGCGCAGAAATACAACGGCCTGTTCAACCTGCGCTTTGACGACACCAACCCTGTCCGTGAGGACGACGAGTACGTCAAATCGATCGAGGAGGACCTGCGCTGGCTGGGCGCCGAGCCGACCGGCGGCATCTACTACGGTTCGGACTACTTCGACAAGTGCTACGAGTACGCCGTCAAGCTGATTAAGGACGGCAAAGCCTATGTCGACGACCTGACCGCCGACGAGATGCGCGAGTACCGCGGCACCCTGACCGAGCCGGGCAAGGAAAGCCCGTGGAGAAACCGCTCGGTGGAGGAAAACCTCGACCTGTTTGAGCGGATGAAGAACGGCGAGTTCCCGGACGGCAGCCACACCCTGCGCGCCAAGATCGACATGGCCTCCCCGAACATGAACATGCGCGACCCGGCCATCTACCGCATCGTGCACGCGCACCATCACCGTCAGGGCGACAAGTGGTGTATCTACCCGCTGTACGACTTCGCCCATCCAATCCAGGACGCGCTGGAGGGCATCACCCACTCGCTGTGCTCGATCGAGTTCGAAAACCACCGCCCGCTGTACGACTGGGTTGTGGACAACATCGGCTTTGAGCACAAGCCCCACCAGTACGAGTTTGCCCGCCTGAACGTCACCCACACCGTCATGAGCAAGCGCTACCTGCGCGAGCTGGTCGAGACCAAAAAGGTGGACGGCTGGGACGACCCGAGAATGCCCACCATCTGCGGCCTGCGCCGCCGCGGCTACACCCCGAGCGCCATCAACGAGTTTGTCAAGAAGGCCGGTGTCGCCAAGGCCTACAGCATCGTCGACATCGGCCTGCTGGAGCACTGCATCCGTGATGAGCTGAACACCGCCGCCCAGCGCCGCGTCGCCGTCCTGCACCCGGTCAAGGTGGTCATCACCAACTACCCGGAGGACAAGGAAGAGTATTTCGAGCTGCCCAACATCCCGAAGAATGAGGAGGCCGGCGTCAGAAAGGTTCCGTTCACCCGCGAGCTCTACATCGACGCGGACGACTTTGCCGAGGTACCGCCTCCGAAGTTCTTCCGCATGAAGCCGGACGGCGAGGTCCGCTTGATGGGCGCCTACATCGTCAAGTGCAACGAGGTTGTCAAGGACGAGCAGGGCAACGTCGTCGAGCTGCACTGCACCGCCGACCTCGAGACCGGCAACGGCAACCCGGTTGACGGCCGCAAGGTCAAGGGCACCATCCACTGGGTATCGGCCAAATATGCCATCGACGCCACCGTGCGCCTGTACGACTACCTGTTCACCCTGGAAAACGTCAACGACGTTCCGGAGGGCACCAACTATCTGGACTACCTGAACCCGAACTCGCTGACCGAGCTCACCGGCTGCAAGCTGGAGCCTTCTCTTGCCGAAGCGAAAACCGGCGACAAATTCCAGTTTGTCCGCACCGGCTACTTCTGCAAGGACAGCAAGGACGAGGGCGTGTTCAATCAGATCGTCGGACTCAAAGACAGCTGGGCCAAAGAAGCAAAGAAATAGCAGGCTGAGCCTGTACCCAATTCGTGGCGGCATGATGCCGCGTCCAATTCATGTATTGTTAAAGTAGGCAGCCCAACCTTTTACCTCGCAGCACAAAGTTTCTGTCGGACTTTTTCAGAACAGGAGGGAGGGGACTTATGTTTCACGCCAAAAACGGTCAGCTCAAACTGGAGGAAACCAGTGTAGATTATATTCAGTTTGGGACGGGGGAAAATTGCCTGATTCTGATTCCCGGTGTGGGGGACGGCCTGCGAACCGTTCGGGGCTCTGCCCTTCCCTTCTCCTTTTTGTATCAGATGTTTGCAAAGGAGTACACCGTCTTTGCTTTCAGCCGGAAGAACAATCTGCCGGAAACCTACACCACCGAACAGATGGCGGACGACCTCAGCCAGTGCATGGACCAGCTGCAGATTCCAAAGGCGGACCTTGTCGGCGTATCGCAGGGCGGGATGATCGCTCAACACCTTGCCCTTCGATATCCTCAAAAGGTGGGCAAGCTTGTCCTGGTCGTTTCCCTTGCCCGGCAGAACCCCATCATCCAGCAGGCTGTGACCCACTGGATTGATTTGGTGTCCGCGCAGCGTTACCGGGAACTCTTTTTGGACATCGCCAAAAAATCCTACTCTCCCCCATATCTCAAGCGCGCCCTGCCGCTTTACTCCCTGCTTGCCAGGGCGATGAAGCCCAAGGACCCACAGCGCTTTCTGACGATGGCCCGCTCCTGCTTAACGCACGACTGCTATTCGCAGCTGCAGCAAATCGCCTGCCCCACCCTGATCATCGCTGGCGGCCGGGATCAGATTGTCGGCGCGGAAGCTTCCAGGGAAATAGCTTCACAGATTGTCGGAAGTCAGTTGTACATTTATGAAGATCTAGGCCACGGACTCTATGAGGAGGCAAAGGATTTTTCTCAACGCATTCTTTCCTTTCTCACCTCCTCTATCCAAGGAGGTTCTTTATGAAAAAAATTGCCGTCATCGTCTACCCGCACTTTTCCCTGTACGAGGTCACCTGCCTGACCGAAGCGTTGATGTGGTTCGACCAACCGGTGGAGATCTTCGCCTCCTCCAAGGAGCCGGTTCGCTCCGAGGACGGCTTTCTGGTCACGGCCGACAAAACGTTGGACGAATTTTCTGCCGGGGACTATGCCTGCGTGGTGCTGCCCGGCATGATGATTCCCTTCCCTGCGCTGTTTGACCGCAAGCTGACCGACTTTCTGGCTTCCCTCAAGGGCAAGGACCTGCTGATTGCAGCCATCTCCGCCGGACCGATGCTGCTTGCCAAAGCGGGGCTGCTGGAGGACGTTCACTTCACCTCCGGCATCTGGGAGGAGATCTGCCAAAACCTCGACTTCATCCCTCACCAAAACATCCTGCACAGGCCGCTGGTCAAGGAGAAGAACATCATCACAGCTGTCGGGTTTGCTTTCCGGGAATTTGCCGAGGAGGTCATCCGCACCCTCGGCATCGACCCCTGCGAGCCCGGATTGTTCCGCGGCATCTACAAGGAGTTTACCGAGCAGGAGATGACCCATTTTATGGGGGAAGAAAATTTCCGGCATTTTCTGCAGGAATATCAGCAATGGCAGCAGCGCCAATAGAGAAAAAAAGGCTGAAGGAAAAATTCCTTCAGCCTTTTTTATTTTTGCTTAAAATTGCAAGAGATACTTGTAGGCGCTTTCCTCGGGATTGTGGTAGTAGTTTTCCTCGACCCGATCCAGCCGGTAGCCCATTTTTTCAAACAGCCTCTGCATAGGCAGGTTGGAGGCTCTGGTCTCCCCGCGGAAGCGGCCCATGCCCAGCTCCTTCATCTCCTGCTGGGCGTGGGTCATCAGGCGTTCACCCAAGCCCTGCTTGCGGTAGTCCGGGTGGACCGAGATGTGCATGAGCTTGACATAGTCCTGTTCGCCCTGCCAGTTGTAGAGAAACAGGTCCCCCACAATCCGGCCGTCATCCAGCAGGGCGTAGTAGATTGCCCGCTCATCCCGCAGCAAACTTTCCCAGTCCTCTTCCTTCCAAAAATCGTTCGGGAAGCAGAGGTGGTCAAATGCTATGATTTCCTGCATCCGTTCAGCTCCCAATTTCTGCAGCTGCATCGTTTTCATCTCCCTTTTCTTTGATTCTGTCAAAAGCATCATCATTCCGCCACAATCGGCGCGAAGATGCCGCCGCTTGCTTTGGCGAGGTCGTCGGGCCTGGCCTCGATCTGCAAGCCGATCTTGCCACCGCTGACGACGATGGTTTCCTGCTGCTTTGCCAGCTCATCGAAGGCGGTAGCAAAGCGCTTTTTCATCCCAATCGGCGAGCACCCGCCCCGGACATAGCCGGTGGTGGGCAGCAGCTGCGCGACCGGAATCATCTCCAGCGACTTTTCACCGAACACCTTCGCCGCCTTCTTTAAGTCCAGTTCCCGCTCCACCGGCAGCACGCAGACATAATAGCTGCCGCTGTGACCCCTGGTCACCAGCGTTTTAAAGACCTTCGCCGGGTCCATCCCCACCTTGCGCGCCACCGCCGCCCCGTCGATATGCCCGTCCGAGGCGTCGTAGGTGTGCATCTGGTAGGGGATTTTTTCTTTATCCAGCATCCGCATGGCGTTGGTTTTGGGGGTGGACATCAATCTTCATCTCCCGTACTTACAAAATCTTCATTCCGCTGCAATACAAAAATCATTCCTTTCTCACGTTCCTTGATGATGACACTGGGGACTGGCAGATTTGTCTCATAAGTTTCCCTGTTAGTGGTGTAGGGGATTTTCAACAAAACGCCGGCAAAGCTGTCGGGATCATCATAAAATGCCGTGGTGATCTCCGGGTTATCCAGTGCCTGACGAATTTCTTCCAGCTGCTGATCGGTGATCTCATTTTTTAGGTTGTGAAAATAAATTTGCACAATATCTCCATAGGGTGAATTATCGGTAAAGGAAATGCGCGGAAAGGGATACCCGTTAGCAACCGGTTTTCCAGCAAGATCAAAATAGAAGCGGACTTCCTTTTCGTCAATCTCAATTTTGCTGAAAATATGTTCTTCTCGCGACATCGTATCGCCCAGTTCTCTTCTCTCATTCAAGTCTGTTCTGAGGCTATTGTAATAAACGATCTCCGGATTCTCGAAATTTTCGTCAAATGTCAATGTCCGACTAAAATCATGAAGAATATAGTCGCCTCCAAATTTATACCCATCGACCGAAACCTTTAAGCAGGAAGGATCATCTGCGTCCGGGGACATAGAGGTCACTCCCTGAAACTCATAGTCTCCCAACGACACCAAATGCCAACTGTCGTCAGAAAAGCGATGTGCCAAAATGGTATTATGCTGCATGATCCCAATCGTATGAAACAATTCAAATTCATCGAAACAAAGATACTGTTCCATTCCTTCCCAAGCTTGAAAACCAAAAACACCAAGGTCAAAATCCGGATCCAGTTCGACAAGAATTTCATCGAGCTGCTGAAGGGTATAGGAAAGTTCCCGTCCACAATCTTCACACACAATCTTCTGGGCCTCTTTTTCAGTTGCCTTCGGAGCCAGATTGTCCATCGGAGATTGCTGGCATCCTGCCAGCAGAATAAAAAATAAAGCCAACAGTCCTGTTTTCTTCATCAAAGAACACCTCCCCTGCTTTGATCAAAGTAGCATAAAAATTCCGGAAAATTAGGTGCCAACTTAGGCCCGTCAACCTTCCGGTGGATGGTTGACGGGCCGTGTCGGCAACTTGTCGAGAACTTTTTCTCTTACCAAAAGAGGCCTGACGATAAAAGCCCGGGAAGTTGAACATAGTTCAACTTCGGGTCACGCAACACAGAGCCAATTTTCAAGCAGAGCACAAGCGTGACTTGGCGACCAAAGGCTTTGCCTTTGGAAACCACAAGCTTTTGAAAAAGCTTGACCAAAACTTTTATTTTTGCCTCCGCAAACTGGGTGCCGCGAGGTAGAAAGTCTGGCCACCCACTTCACCAATACGCGAAACGGGCGCGGTATCATGCCGCCGTGAATTGGGTCCAGGCTCAGCCTGGTGCCGAGAGGTAAAAGCCAAGGCTACTCACCCTGCCAATCCGCGAATTGGGTGCGGCATCATGCCACCGTGAATTGGCAGCGGGCTCAGCCCGCCGAGCGCAGCCGGAGGCAAGCGATCTGCGCGAGAGCGTCAAGTCTCGTCACCCAGGAGGTGCGTTCGCGAATTGGGTGCGGCATCATGCCGCCTAGTCGGCGTAGATTTTTGCGATGTTGATGATCGTCTCTACCATCTTGTCCATCGACTCGACCGGGATGTACTCGAAGCGGCCGTGGAAGTTGTGGCCGCCGGTGGAGAGGTTCGGGCAGGGCAGGCCCATGTAGGACAGGCGCGCGCCGTCGGTGCCGCCGCGAACCGCCACAATCTTCGGCTCCACGCCGCAGGCACGGAAGGCCTTCTTGGCGTTTTCGATCAGGTGCATGTGCGGCTCAATCTTTTCCTTCATGTTGCGGTAGGACTCGGTGATGGTCAGCTCAACGGTGCCCTCGCCGTATTTGTGGTTCATGTAGGCGGCGATGTCGCGCATGACCTGTTCCTTCTGGGCGTACTTTTCGGCGTCATGGTCGCGGATGATGTAGTCCATCTCGGCCAGCTCCACCTCACCCTCGATGTGTCCCAGGTGGAAGAAGCCCTCGTAGCCGGTGGTATAGCGCGGGTTCTGCTCGACCGGCAGCATCTGGTGGAACTCCATCGCCAGCAGAGAGGCGTTGATCATCGCGTCCTTGGCCGAGCCGGTGTGGATGCTCAGGCCGTGGATGACAACCTTGGCAGCACCGGCGTTGAAGTTTTCATACTCCAGCTCGCCCAGCTCGCCGCCGTCGACGGTGTAGGCAAAGTTTGCGCCAAAGCCCTCGACGTCAAAGTAGTTTGCGCCGCGGCCGATCTCCTCATCCGGGGTAAAGCCGATCTTGATGGTGCCGTGCTCGATTTCGGGATGGCTCATCAGCTCCTCGGCCATGGTCATGATCTCCGCTACACCGGCCTTGTCGTCCGCGCCGAGCAGGGTGGTGCCGTCGGTGACCATCAGGTGCTGGCCGACATATTTTTTCAGATCCGGGTATTCCTTTTCGCTCAGGACGATCTGTTTTTCCTCGTTGAGCAGGACATCCCCGCCGTTGTATTCGACCACTTTGGCCTTGATGTTGTCGCCGGAAGCGTCCTCGGCGGTGTCCATGTGGGCGATGAAGCCGATGACCGGTTTGTCCTCCTTGCCCTTGGTGGCCGGGATGGTGCCGTAGACGTAACCCTTGTCGTCCACAAAGGCGTCGGCGATGCCGAGCTTCTTCATCTCCTCCACCAGCGCCGCGGCCAGGACTTTCTGGTTGGGGGTGGAAGGGACGGTTTCGGATGTGTGGTCGGACTGGGTGCCGAAGCTGACATAGTGCAGCAGGCGTTCGTATGCTCTCATAAAAGGGTTCCTCCTTGTAACTTGTTCGTTGGGCGGTTGGGACAAAGCTCTGCCACCCCATTTTTGCATCTTTATTATACAACCGCTGGCGCAGTCCACGCAAGCAGTTTGTTAAATTTCCATAAGAGAAATTGGCTATTTTTCGAATTGATTTGTCTCTCCCCTTCATGCTACGATTATGATAAAAGGAGTGTGATCTTATGAAACGACGTATTTTTACCCTCCTGCTCTCCCTGCTCTGTGCAGTATCCTTTGGCAGCTGCGCCCCCAAGGAGGAACCGGCCCAGGATTCCCCTGCCGCAGAAGCTGGTACCGAGGAATCAGGCAGCGGCGATTCCTCCGCCCCAACCTCCCCCGCCATCTCCATCGACCAGCTCAACCAAATCGCCGCCGAGGTGATGGGGGAAGATTTCGGTGAGCCTATCTCCTTCGGCGCCATTGACCCACACGTCAACTACTACTCCTTTTCCGATTTCGAGCTGTTCTGCTCCACCGGCATCATGGGGTGCAACACCATTCTGGCCCACCGCTTTGCCGACGACAGCTGGCATGATGTTGACCTTGGAAGATTTTCCTGCCAGAACATTACAGGGATTAGCACCGACCCCGACAACCCCAAGCTGCTGACCATCTCGGTCGACGGATTTGGATTTGGCGGAGATTTTGCGCTCAACGACTTTGCGCGAACCCTGCGCTTTGACGAAAATTTTTCCAACATGGAGGTCATCTCCTACGGCGGCAGCGAAAATATCTGGGACGCCGACCTGTTTGACATCCATTCGACCGAACATATCGTCATCAAGGACATCGCCTTCGGCGAAAAGAGCGCCACCTTCTCCTTCGACCTTGCCGGTGAGCCGGTGGGCAATGGCTACCCCTTCCCGCACATCACAATCCGCAAGGAGTTCGACCGGGATAAGAGCGCGGACGAACATCTGTTCTATATCTACAACCTCTATTTCCACAACCTGCAAAACGAGTTTTCGCAGGATTGGCTGACCGGCCTTGCCGCTGCCCTCAACTGGGAGGAGGGCGAGACGGTGAGCGTCTCCTACTACGACGACCCCGACACCTTCCAGGGCGCGCTGCTGAAAATTTCCCGCTACTATGAGCCGGGGCTCAAGTTCGAGGTCAGCCTGCCGGAAGGGACTTCCTCCTCCGAGGTCACCTTCACGATTTACACCGAGTAGGTGGGGCTGTTCTTTTTTCATTCACCCTGTTCGATCGATTTTATCTATGTCGCTTGTAAATTCTATCCTTTTATGATATGCTGTAGGTAAGCAATCGAACAGGAGGTGCTTGGATGAAAAAACGTATTTTTGCTCTGCTGCTCTGCCTTGTCTGCGCGTTTGGTTTGGGCGGGTGCCAAGAAGAAAGCTTGTCGTTTGATTTCAGTATTCTCCCCGAATATTACGCCCACCCCGAGTGGCTCTCGGATGATCTGGACGAACGTTTTCAGCAGATGTTCTACTACTCGCTGGACAACCCCACCGTCGACGGGCCCTTCCCGCCGGACAGCGACCCGAACGACACCATCCCTTCGGGCAACGGCAATGACAGATACCTGTTTAATAATTTTTATTTTATCGAACAGAATTTCATCAAGGGCAGCTTTTTCCTCATCGAACCGCCCTACAGTGTTGTCGGAGTCGGGCTGGACCGCTACGTCCTGCGGGGTATCTACGACGTGGTAGGCGGCGAGCGCGACAAGGATGGGGATTTTTATCTAACTTCCTTCTCCATGCAAATCGAGTTGGGGGAGTGTGAGCTCAGCGACCTTTCCCTCAGCCACAGAGATCTTTTCCGTCTCCAAAATCAAAATATCCCGTTGATTACCGGCCGCTTTACAATACAAGTGCAACAGAAAAAATAAAAAGAGTGACTCAGAAGG
>OGGQ01004484.1_pt1 | contig 11465 bp, 8 predicted proteins | sample 1571191 | NCBI WGS metagenome assembly OGGQ01 (sample SAMEA2582061, study PRJEB24529) | metagenome | biome: Human gut stool | place: China | collected 2011
TAAAAGAGCCGCGATGCGCGGCGGTAAAAGAGGAGGTGCCCCGGTTCAGGGGCAGCATTCTCAGGTCTTTAAATTTAACAATTTATGAAACTCGGCTTTTTGCAAATCCAACGGTTCAGCACGCCATACATTGCGAGGCAAAGTCGGGTGTTTTGCAAAGCGAAAAATAAAAGACGAACGAGAATTCTCGTTCGTCTTTTATACTGTTTCAAAAAAATCCTTGCGAGAGCAGCACGTTTTCGCGGCGCCTCCTCTTTTTATAGCTTCAGAAAGGCGGGCGGCGTTTGCAGCCCCGCGTCATAGTTCGATTTGCAGATGTTTTCCGCGGTCGGGCACGGTGATGCAGGTAAAGCCGATTTTTTTCAGCGCTTCACAGACGAGTTCACGCTTGTCGCCCACGCGCGAGGTATCGTGCGCGTCCGAGGCGAAAGAAATTTTTCTGCCGCCCAGTTCGTAGTAGCGGGAAAGAATATCGACGTCGGGGATAAACGGGCTGCCCGCCGTCTTCGCGCTCGTGTTCACTTCGAGTATTTTGTCCTTTGCGATCGTGCGCTTTAAAATTTCGTCGAGCACGTCCGAATACTCTTCGTAGCGCAGCTTGGGGTCGGGATAGGTCGCGTTGCGCGAACAATAACCCAAATGCGCCACGATGTCGTAGGGGTAAGGCGCGTCCAAACTTTCGAGCACGCGGTACAAATAGCAGTTGTACACAAACTCCTTGCTCTTGCCCGAAAAATACTGCGGAAAATAGCAGTCGTCGCCGCGGCAGGTGTGCACGCTGTTCACGATAAAATCGGGGCGGTACCGTTCGGCAAGCGCGGCGTAGCGCTCCTGTGCGCGCGAACTGTGGTCGTACCCGAATTCCGCGCCTACCAAAATGCGGATTTTTGCGGCGTACTGTTTTTGAAGTGCACGTGCGCGCCGAAAGTATGCCGCTTCGTCCGTAGAAGGAAACGGTTCTCCGTCGACGGTAAAGCCGATTCGGTCGTAGTCGTAGTTGATGTGTTCGGAAATGCCGTAATGGGTCAATCCGAGCTGCAGGGCGCGGCCGATCATCTCGTCGATCGTGCTTCTTCCGTCGCCCGAAAAAGCGGTGTGCGTGTGTATATCCGTTCGAATCATTGCCGGCCTCCGTCTGCTTTTATAAAATCATACGGCTTTTTCAGGAAAAAGTCAAGCGCAATGAAAAGCCGGTTCTCTGCGGTTCGGCCTGCGTGCGGATAAGCATTTGCGTTCCTCCTGCAAGAGGGGCGCATGCAGGTTGCTCGACAAACAAAAAAGCGAAGGGAAAAATTCCCTCCGCCCGCATTTTTTAACCGATTTTGAACAGATTCATCGTTACGCCCGTATAATTGAACGTTCCGCCGCTCGAAATTATTTCGACCGTTGCGGGAGTGTTCGCCACCGTAAAGATGATCGAGGCGGACTGCGCGCTCGTCTCGTTCGCCGTGGTGAAGATGTGGCTTGTCGCCGCGCCGTTCAGCGCCGTGCCGTTCAGGGTGAACTGCAGGAGGTTGGTCTCGGGCAGCTGCGCGTTGGCAAGCGGTGCGGCCGTCCCGTTATACGTCGCAAAGTAGGTCCCCGGGTCGCTGATCGTAAACTGTGCGGTATTGTCCGTATGCGAAATCGACGAGCCGTTTTGCAGCGCGGTTCGGTCGAATATAACTGCCGCATCGTTCGTTACCTGCTGAGAGGGCGTGGAGTATGCCGTCAGCGATTCCAACGGCGCGTTCGCGCCCGTTGCGCCCGTCGCGCCGGTGGGTCCCGTCGGTCCCGTGGGCCCGGTAGCACCCGTTGCACCCGTCGTGCCGGTAGGCCCTGTCGGTCCCGTGGACCCTGTCGCACCGGTAGCCCCGGCTACGCCGGTGGGTCCCGTCGGTCCCGTGGACCCTGTCGCACCGGTAGCCCCGGCCGCGCCGGTAGGTCCTGTCGGTCCCGTGGGGCCTGTCGCACCGGTAGCCCCGGCCGCGCCGGTGGGTCCCGTCGGTCCCGTGGCCCCTGTCGCACCGGTAGCCCCGGCTACGCCGGTAGGCCCTGTCGGTCCCGTGGGGCCTGTCGCACCGGTAGCCCCGGCTACGCCGGTGGGCCCTGTCGGTCCCGTGGGGCCTGTCGCACCGGTAGCCCCGGCCGTACCGGTAGGCCCTGTCGGTCCCGTGGGCCCCGTCGCACCGGTTGCACCCGTGGCTCCGCGCGGTATCACAAAATCAAAGACGGCTGCCGTAGCCGTGCCGGCATTCGTTACTTGCGCAGCTGTTCCGGGGGCGCCCGTTATAACCGTACCGATTGAAATCGTTCCGGCCCTGCCGTCTGTACCAGCGGCGCCGGTAGCGCCGGTAGGTCCCGTCGGTCCTATGGGACCTGTAGCGCCCGTCGCGCCTGTCGCACCGGCAGGCCCCATGGGCCCGGTCGGCCCCGCAGGGCCGGTGGCGCCTGTTATACCCGTTGCGCCGGTGGCGCCTGCAGGGCCGGTCTGTCCGGCGGGGCCTTGCGGTCCGGTCGCGCCGCGCGGACCGATCGAGCCTCGCACGACCACCGTTTCGGTGCCGCAGCAGCCGCAGCAATTGCAGCCGCCGCAGTTGTTAAAAAAATCCGTCATAAATTTTCTCCTTCGTGTTTCGTGGAAAGTTCGAAATATCGCTTGTTGTAGAGATAATTCCCGTCTTGCGGCTTTAACTTTCCCGCAAGTTCGTTATAATGCCGCGCTTTTTCCCGCTCGCCGAGGCGGTCGTAACATACGCACAGCCACATATAGGGGATATAGCCCGCATAGTCGGGGCAGACGAAGCCCTCTTCCGTGCCGGCGTTCCCTTCGTTTACGGCAAGTTTATACCAGAAAATCGCCTGCCGCAGGTCGTTTTCCTGTATAAAAAAATCGCCCAGTTCACAGCATGTTTCGCTTTTCGGCGGCGCATAGTCGAAGCTTAATAACAGGGCGCTATATTGTTTGCGCCTGTTATTAAGCTGTTTATAGCAGCGGGAAAGGTCGCGGCAGGCACAAATTTTATCCTGCGCCCAGCCGTCGCCCCGCAAAAAATACTCATAGGCGGAGGCGGCTGTTTCGTACAGCCCGTTGTCGAACAACTCCCGCGCAAAGTAAAATTTTTGGCGTTCATCCGGCATCGTACCGTCGGCGAACAGGCGCGCAAAGATCATAAGGTTCCTGCCGCGCTCCTTGTTTTTCCCGCGCAGGTGGGTGATCGCAATATCGGCGCGGCGCACGTCGCCGTGTACGCCGAGCGTTTCATGCACCGCTCCCTGCCATCGGAAACCGCGGTCGCGGCGCACGATGCGCTCGCGGTAAAAGTACAGCGCGGGGTTGCCGAATTCGTCGAAAGCGGCGTCGTATCGCAGATAAAAGGCGTCGGCCGAGCCGTCGAGCGAATTTTTCAGCGCAAGCAGGGCGAGGCGGTCTTTTTCCAAAAGGACATCGTCCGCATCCAGCCACATCAGATAATCGGATCCGGCTTTGGAGAAGGAAAAATTCCGTGCGGCGGCAAAGTCCTGCCGCCAGGGAAAGTCAAACACTTTATCGGTAAATTCCGCCGCGATGCTTTTCGTCGCGTCTTCGGAACCGGTGTCGGCGATCACGATTTCGTCGAAAACGCCGCGCACGCTCAAAAGGCAGCGCCGCAGCACTTCTTCTTCGTTCTTTACGATCATGCACAGAGCAAGCGTCATTTGCAGGTCCTCTTTTGCGTCGCCCGTTCGGGGCTGTATTATCAGCGTATGTAAAAATTTTTAAAAATGTGCCGCGTTTCTTCTTTATTTTTTGCGCGGGATTTGGTATAATGGTAACGCTTTTGAAAGCGTGAAAGAGAATAATTATGTGTCCGTAGCGCAATTGGATAGAGTAACAGCCTCCGACGCTGTAGGTTCCGGGTTCGATTCCCGGCGGGCACACCAAACAACGCCCGCGGCATTTGCCGCGGGCGTTGTTTGGTGCATTAAGCGAAATAGAACGGGCGCAGAGCGCTGTTTTCAAATAATTAAAGGCGGATCCGGACTGCGGTCGGTCCGCTTATGGATGAGGAGGTTTGTTTTCCGTTAAACCGAAAAGAGAAAAACCGGGCAGATAATGCCGTGCGGCAGATAAGGGGCGAAGCAAGCGCATAACGGCCGTTTGCGGGTTACGTTCGGTCATAGCATTTGCAGGCACCAGCGGAAGGCGGACGGGAGAGATATCTCCCGTTCGATTTTTTCTTTCGCGAAATATTCGAGTTCGGAAAAGGCCGTGCAGTACGTGCCGGCCGGCAAAAATCCCTCCGGGATTTGCAGAAGCGCCGCGTTTTCTTCCGTGCGTACGGGGTACGCGGTCATGTTCCATTCGATATGCGAAAAGACGTGCTTGTGCGCGCGCGGCTCGCCGAGTTCGAATTCTTGCAGGCCGGCTGCGGTCAGAAACCGGCGCGCCTCCTCTTGATCGAGGGCGGTTTCGGACATAAAGAACCCGTACATGCCTTTCAAAACCCCTTCGCGCCGTCTGCACAGGGCAACGCCGTTTCGGCCGTAAAATAAAAACAGCGCCGCGTCCGTTTTCCGCCGTTCCGCTTTTGTCTTTTTTGCGGGCAGGGCGTCGCTTTTCGTCTTGCAGAGGGAGAGCAGAGGGCAGGCGAGGCAGAGGGGAGAGGCGGGCAGGCAGACGGTCGCGCCCAGTTCCATCAGACTTTGCGTGAAGTCGCCCCGCCGCAAAGGCGGATAGGAGGGGGCGAGTTCTGCGGCGAATGCCGTTTTCAGCGTTTCGGGCGGGCGGCCGTCCTCCAAAACGCGCGAAAGCACGCGGATCACGTTGCCGTCTACGGCGGGGGAGGGCTGTTCGAAGGCGATGGAAGCGACCGCGCCCGCCGTATAATCGCCGACGCCGGGAAGTTTTTTCCATTCCTCCGCGCTTTTCGGGAAGCCGCGCTCTGCCACGATCTTCGCCGCCCTTTGCAGGTTGCGCGCGCGGGAATAATAGCCCAGCCCTTCCCATAGCTTAAAGAGTTTGTCTTCGGGGCATGCGGCCAGATCGCGCACGGTCGGGAGCGCGGCCAAAAAGCGGACATAGTGTTCTTTTGCCGCTTCGACGCGCGTCTGCTGCAGCATGATCTCCGATACCCATACGCGGTACGGGTCGGTATTTTCGCGCCAGGGAAGGTCGCGTTTGTTTTTGTCGTACCAGGGCAAGAGCAGGGAGGGCAGGCTTTGCAGCGTTTGCTCCCTGCCGCCGCGGGAAATTTGTTCCATGTGCAGTATGATACCATAAACCGGCCCCGACCGACAAACAAAATTGACATTTTTTGCGGAAAAGGATATAATAAACAGAGAAAACGCCCTTGTTGCGGGAAAAAGACGCCGAGATGCGTATGCGCTCGGCAAAAAGGCGCAGAGATGAAGAAGGACAACATTGTTTTGATCGGGATGCCCGCTTCGGGCAAGAGCACGGCGGGCGTTTTGCTCGCCAAGGCCATCGGATACGGGTTTATCGATACCGACCTGCTTATACAGAACGAGGAGAAGGCGCTGCTGTGCGACATCATCGCGCGCAGGGGCGCGGAAGAATTTTTGCGCGTGGAGGAGCGCGTGCTCGCATCCCTTTGGGCGGAACGGTGCGTGATCGCGACGGGCGGTTCGGCCGTGTACGGAAAGAGGGCGATGGAACATCTGAAAGAGATGGGGACCGTCGTATACCTGCGGCTGAGCGAACGGGCGCTGGAGGCGCGGCTGAAAAACATTTTCCGCCGCGGCGTTGTGATGCGCACGCCCGGCGAAACGCTCGCGGACCTGTATGCCGAACGCCTGCCCCTCTATGAAAAGTACGCCGACGTTACCGTTGACAGCGAGGGGGACGTCGAAGATACCGTGCGCGCGATCGCCGAAGCGGCGGAATCGATGCGGAATTGAATTGCGCGGCGGAATCGCTTGTATTTGCGCGGCGGTTATGGTATACTTACTGAAAAAGCGCCTGCTCGCCTGCGGCGCCCGGACTGTTTCGGCCCGCCGTGAACGGGGACGAAGCGAATCAGAGGATCGAACGGCGAACGCTCTGCGTTCGGGAAATCGGAGAGGACTATATGAAACTGTATAACACCCTTACCAGACAGACAGAAGAATTTGTGCCGCACGAAGCGGGGAAAGTGGGTATGTATACCTGCGGCCCCACCGTCTACAACTTTGCGCATATCGGCAACCTGCGCACGTACCTGATGGAGGACGTGCTGGAAAAATACCTGCGGTACGCCGGCTATGAAGTTAAGCGCGTAATGAACATCACCGACATCGGGCATCTTTCGGACGACGCCGACAGCGGGGAAGACAAGATGCTGCTGGGCGCGAAGCGCGAGCACAAATCGGTTCTGGAACTCGCAAAGTTCTATACCGACGCGTTTTTTGCCGACTGCGAAAAGCTGAATATCAAACGGCCGGACGTCGTGCAGCCCGCGACCGGCTGCGTGGAGGAATTTATCCGCGTGATCTCCGAGCTTGAAAAGAAGGGGTTCGCCTATAAGGCGGGCGGGAACGTCTATTTCGACACCTCGAAAGTCAGGCAGTACCACGTCTTTTTCAATTTCAAGGAAGACGACCTGGAAGAAGGGGTGCGCGAAGGGGTCGACAAAGACGAAAACAAGCGCAATAAAAACGACTTCGTGCTGTGGTTCACGAAATCCAAGTTCGAGGATCAGGCGCTGAAATGGGACAGCCCGTGGGGCGTAGGGTACCCCGGGTGGCACATCGAATGTTCGTGCATCGCCATGAAGAACCTCGGCGAATACGTCGACATCCACTGCGGCGGCATCGACAACGTATTCCCGCACCATACCAACGAGATCGCGCAGAGCGAGGCGTACCTCGGCCATCCCTGGTGCAAATATTGGTTCCACGTGCTGCACCTGAACACTTCCGGCGGCAAAATGAGCAAATCTTCGGGCGGGTTCCTCACTCTCTCGAAATTGCAGGAAGAGGGGCGCTCGCCCATGGAATACCGCTTCTTCTGCCTGCTTTCGCACTACCGCAAATCGCTGGTGTATTCGGAGGATACTTTTGAAAACGCGGCCAACGCCTACCGCAAACTGAAGTCGCGCGCGCTCGCGGTCCCCGCGGAAGGGGAAATCGACGCGGCCGCCTTCAAGCAGTATAAAGAGCGGTTCTGCGAGGCGATGGACGCCGACCTGAACACCTCTTCGGCGATCACCGTTTTGTACGACGTGTTAAAGGCGAAAGAGCTGAACGGCGCCACCAAGCGCGCGCTCGTTTCCGATTTCGACCGCGTTCTTTCGCTCGATCTTCTGAAGGAAGAAGAGAAAGCGGCGCCCGCCGCGGGGCTTTCCGACGCGGAGATCGAAGAAAAAATTGCCGCGCGCGCCGCGGCGAAAAAGGCGAAAAATTACGCCGAGGCCGACCGCATCCGCGCCGAGCTTGCACAGCAGGGGATCGTGCTGACGGATACGCCTTCGGGAACGACGTTTGCCCGCAAATAAAAAAGCAAAAGAAGAACCGCCGCCCGAAGTTCGGGCGGCGGAACCATCGTATCGGGGCGCGCAGCCGAAAGGACGGCTGCGCGCCCCGCGCTTTTCGCAAGACTCTTTTCCGTTCGGCGCCGCGCAGTATCGCAGGCGGGGCCGGCGCGGATCTGCAGGTTTCCGGACAGCGGGTGCGGCGGGCTTTCGGAAACAGATCGGCCGCGGGCGCAAAGTTCGCAAAACCGGGCAAAACGTTTATAAAAGCCCGATCGACAATATGACCTGCGCAAACACGATGGCGACGACGGAGATCAGCTTGATGAGGATATTGATGGAGGGGCCGGACGTGTCTTTGAACGGGTCGCCGACCGTATCGCCGATGACGGCGGCCTTGTGCGCGTCGCTTCCCTTGCCGCCGAAGTGCCCCTCTTCGACGAATTTTTTCGCGTTGTCCCAGGCGCCGCCGCTGTTGCTCATAAATACGGCGAGCAAAAAGCCGGTAACGCTTGCGCCTAAGAGCAGCCCCGTTACGCCGTTCACGCCTAAGAACAGGCCGGCGAGAATGGGGGATACCACGGCGATCAGGGCGGGCGCGATCATCTGCCGCTGCGCCGAGCGGGTGCAGATGTTTACGCAGCGCGCGTAATCCGGCTCGCTCGTCCCCGCGAGGATGCCGGGATTTTGCGCGAACTGGTGCCGCACTTCGAGCATGATGTGCTGTGCGCTCTTGCCTACGGCGGACATGGTGAGCGCCGAAAACAGGAAGGGGAGCATTGCTCCCAGGAACACGCCTACGAGTACGGCCGGGTTATCGACGCCGAGATCGAAAACGAACGCGGGGTCGAGAAGTTTTATCTGCGCGATAAAGGAGGAGAGGAGCGCCAGCGCGGTGAGCATTGCCGAACCGATCGCGAACCCTTTCCCCGTGGCGGCGGTGGTGTTGCCGAGCGAATCGAGCGCGTCGGTGCGCTCGCGTACCTTCTCATCCATGCCCGACATCTGCGCGATGCCGCCCGCGTTGTCGGCGACGGGCCCGTATGCGTCCGTCGAGAGGGTGATCCCCAGGGTGGAGAGCATGCCCACGGCGGCGATCCCGATGCCGAACATGCCCGTTTCGGTGCTTGCAGCGCCGCCCGCGGCAAAAAAGGAGCCGAGGACCGCCGCGGAAATGATGAGTACGGGCGCGACGGTGGAAAGCATGCCGAGCGCCGTGCCGTTGATGATCACGGGGCCTGCGCCGCTCTTTGCGGAAGAGGAGAGCTTGCGCGTCGGCCGATAGGAAGCGCTCGTAAAGTATTCGGTGAAAAAGCCGATCAGCACGCCCGCGGCGAGGCCGATGATCACCGGCGCGGCCAAGCGGAGCCGATCGGGCAGGATCAGCCAAATAAACAGTACGGACGCCGCGGCCGTACCCACGGCGGCGAACCACGTTCCCGTGCGCAGGGCCCGCAGCAGGTTTTTCTGCTCGGCGTTTTCTTTCGTTCGGACGAGGAAAGAGCCGACGATGGAGAACAGGACCCCGATCGCGGCGATCCCCAGGGGGAGCAGCGCGCCCTTGAAGTCCAGACCGGCCGCGACGCCGAGCGCCATCGCCGAGAGGATGGAGCCGACGTACGATTCGTACAGGTCCGCGCCCATGCCGGCGACGTCTCCCACATTGTCGCCCACGTTGTCTGCGATGACGGCGGGGTTGCGGTGGTCGTCTTCGGGAATATTCGCCTCCACTTTGCCCACGAGGTCGGCGCCTACGTCGGCGGCTTTCGTAAAGATGCCTCCGCCCACGCGCGCAAACAGCGCCATGCTCGAAGCGCCCATTCCGAACGTGATCATGTTCGAAGCAATAAATTCAGCCTGCGTCAGGCCGCCCGTATCGACGACGTGCGAAAAGCCTTTGAGCGCGAAATACCAGATCGAAAGATCGCACAGGCCCAGCCCCACGACGATCAGCCCCATCACGCTCCCCGCAGAAAAGGCGGTGCGCAGGCCCTTGTTCAGGCTGTCTTTACAGGCAACGGCCGTGCGCGCGTTTGCCGCCGTGGCGATCTTCATGCCCAAAAAACCGGAAAGCCCGGAGAATGCGCCGCCCGTGAGAAAGGCGAACGGCATGAACGGACCGACGAAACCGACGAGAGCGAGGATGCCCAACACGGCGAACATCGCCCCGAAAAATATCGCCACGACCAGATACTGCCTCTTTAAAAAGGCGTTCGCCCCTTTGCGGATGATCGCGGCGATGCCGCGCGTCTCCCCGCTTTCGGGCATTTTCAGCACTTTGCGCGCATAGTAAAGCGCAAAGGCGAGCGCCAAAACCGCCGCGCACGGCGCGGCCAGAATCGCATATTCCATTTTTTCCCCCTTTCAAGGCGCGGCGGTTCTCCGACGCGCCTTTTTTTCCATGATACCACGGAAAACCGGCGCCGTCAAGCCCCGCGCCGATTTTCTCCTTTATAGTATGCGCAAAAGAAAGGTTCGGGTGAGCGGCCGCAGGCACAAGATTTCAGAAAAATTACGGAAAAAAGCCGCAAACGGTTGTACGGAATACGAAAGTGTGGTATAGTAGTAAAAAGCGTTCGTAAACAAGGGAGAAAGTGAGAGGCGGGCATGGAACTGACGTTTCAGATACTCAAGTACATATTGACGGCGATCGTGATCTTGACGCTGTACAAAAATTTATATACGGTGATCGGCTTTTTCTGCAGGGCGCGCAAGTTTGAAGAAACCGACCGGCAGCATACCTACGGGATCGTGATCTGCGCGCGCAACGAAGAAAAGGTGATCGGAAACCTCATCGACAGCATCCGCGCGCAAAATTACCCGCAGGCAAAACTGACAGTTTTTGTCGTCGCAGACAACTGCGACGACAATACAGCTTTAATAGCAAAGGAAAAGGGAGCCGTCGTATTCGAGCGGCACGATCTTACCAAGTGCCGCAAAGGGTACGCGCTCGGATTCGGGTTCGAACGCATCAGGGAAGAATACGGCATCGAGAGCTTCGACGGATACATGATATTCGACGCCGACAACCTTCTGCATCCCGATTATGTGAAGGAGATGAACAAGGCGTTCGATACCGGCGAATACGCGGTGGTTACCGGGTACCGCAACACGAAAAACTTTTCTTCCAACTTCATTTCGGGCGGGTACGGCATCCACTTCTATTTCAGTACCCTCGGCTATCACCGCCCGCGCCAGCGGCTGCATACCTCCACGCATGTGGCGGGAACGGGCTACACCATCCGTTCCGAATGGCTCAAAGACGGGTGGAAATGGTTTTGCCTGACCGAAGATACGCAGTTTACCTATCACGTCGTGGCGAACGGCGGCACGATCGGGTATTGCGAAGCGGCGGAATTTTTCGACGAGCAGCCCACGCGCGTCGGCACGGTGCTCAAACAGCGGCTGCGCTGGGCGAAGGGCAGGCTGTACGCCTTTTTCGCGTATGCGCCCAAGATGATCGCCGGTCTTTTCAAGAAAAAGACGCACAAATGGGCGTGCTACGACATGTTCTTTTACGCTTTCCCGTACGGGCTCGCCTCGGCGCTCGTTTCCATCGCTTCGGCGATCGCGTCGGTCGTCGTTCTGCTGGTCGCGGGCGATAAGGCGGCGGCAGGGGCGGAAGTGCTGTCCTTGCTGAAAGGGTACGGCATGTCTGTGCTCGGATTCTGGTTCGGCAACGTTTGTATCGGCGCGATCATCGTCATCCGCGAGCGCAAAAACATCGTTTGCGGCAAGGGGAAACAGGTGCTTTACGTGCTTTTGTATCCGTGGTTCGACCTCGTGGACGTGCCCATTTCGCTCGTCTCCCTGTTTATGCACGTAACCTGGAGGAAGATCAAGCACGACGATACCACGCAGATCGGCGACCTGATGACCAAGCGCGAGGAACTCGGCGCGCCGCGCGGGAAGGAGGAACCTTCCGAGTCGGCGCCGGAGGAAGAAGAGACTTCCGAAAAATAGAGCCAAAACCGTTCCCGCGGGAACGGTTTTTATTTTGCGGAGCATTTTTGCTGGCAGTTTGCGGCAGAATAT
>OGGQ01004488.1_pt1 | contig 11454 bp, 9 predicted proteins | sample 1571191 | NCBI WGS metagenome assembly OGGQ01 (sample SAMEA2582061, study PRJEB24529) | metagenome | biome: Human gut stool | place: China | collected 2011
TGGGCATCCTGACCGTGGGCATCGTCACCAAGCCCTTCTCTTTTGAGGGCAAGCGCAAGATGGGCCTGGCTGAGCAGGGCATTGCCAACCTGCTGATGCATGTGGACAGCCTGATCGTGATCCCGAATGAGCGCCTGAAGATGATCAGCCAAGAGAAGATCACCCTGATGAACGCCTTCCAGGCTGCCGACAACGTGCTGCGTCAGGGCGTCGAGTCCATTTCCGCCCTGATCAACGTGCCCGCCTTCATCAATCTGGACTTCGCCGACGTGCGCTCCATCATGAAGGATGCCGGTTACGCGCACATGGGCGTGGGCAGCGCCAAGGGTGCCGGCAAGGCCGAGAACGCCGCCAAGGCTGCCATTTCCAGCCCGTTGCTGGAGACCAGCATTGCCGGTGCACACGGCGTTATCATCAACATCACTTCCAGCCCCGACATCGGCCTGGAGGACGTGGAGACCGCAGCCGGCCTCATCACCCAGAGCGCTCATCCGGATGCGAACATCATCTGGGGTACTGCGTTTGACGAGAACCTGTCCGACGAGATGCGCGTGACCGTCGTTGCTACCGGCTTCGACAACAAGAGCGCCAGCGACCTGCGCAACAGCATCAACAACGCCATGGGCGGTGCCCAGTCGGTGCCGTCGGCAGTGTTCAGCAGCGATACCGGCAGCGCAGCCACTGCTGCTGCTCCTGCTGCTCCGGCAGCAGCCCCGGCCGCTCCGGCAGCTGCCGCAAAGCCCGTGGAAGAGGAAAGCAGCGACAACCGTTACTACGACGAGCTGCTGGCCATCCTGAACAAGCGGAAGTAAGGCTGGCAAATAATAAACGCATCGTGGCACAGCGCCCGTGAGGAGGGCGGGTCTCTTGCGCGCAAGCGGAGGGAGGCAATGCAATGCTGAAACAGGACGTTCCGCTGCGGACCGGATGGTTCGGGTACCGGAAACTGGATGTTGAAAATTGTATTGCGCACATCCGCGCAGCGTATGCGGCAGAACTCCGCCTTGCCCGGCAGACGCAGCAGGGAATGGAGGAGACCATGGCGCAACTCAGGCAGGAGAACAAAGCTCTGCGGCAGCGCTTTGCCCAGCAGGCGGCGGCGCAGGCCGCAGCATCGGTGCGGGCAGAGGGCAGCGACAAGCTGCAGCAGCTGACCCGCAAGCTGGAAGCGGCCCACGCCGAGATCCGCCGCTACCAGACCCGGCTGTTTGCCTGCGAGCGCCAGATGATCGCTCTGCGGCGGGAAAATGCCGACCTCGAAGCGGCCTGTGAGCAGGCACGGGAGGAGCTGCAGATGGCCGTGGCCCGTGCCGAAAAGGCAGAGCAGCAGGCTGCCCAGACGCCTGCCTGTCCGGAAGTGCCGGTGCAGGCCCCGACGCCGGAACCGCCCGAAGAAGCTGTGGCCTGCTGTGCAAGACCGGCCGCACAGCCTGCGGCGCAGCCGGAACCCGTGTGGCAGCCGGAAACGGAGCTGGAAAAGCTCTCGGTGGAGCTGCTGCGCCGGTTTGATGAAATGATGCAAGAATGATTCGACAAGCTGCTGCGCCGGCATGGACTGGTGCAGCAGCTTTTTGTGTGAACAGGGGATTTTTGCTGCGGCAAGGCAGCACATTGCCAGATGGGGATGGCGAGGAGCAAGGCACATGAATGTGAAACAGAAGATCCTGATCGCAGACGATTCTGAGATCAACCGCGCGCTGCTGATGGAGATCCTGGGCGACGGGTATGAGTATCTGGAAGCGGAAAACGGTGTCCGTGCGGTGGAGCTTTTGCGCGAGCACACGGACATCGCACTGGTGCTGCTGGACATCATGATGCCGCAGATGGACGGCTTTGACGTGCTGAAGGTCATGCGCTGCTATTCCTGGCTGGACGAGATCCCGGTGATCATGATCTCGGCGGCAAAGGACACGGCCAACATCGAGCGTGCCTACGACCTGGGTGTGGCCGACTACATGCGCCGCCCCTTTGAGCGGGTCATGGTGCTGCGCCAGGTGCAGAACGTGCTCATGCTGTATGCCAAGCAGAAGCGCCTGACCCGGCTGGTGACCGATCAGGTGTACGAAAAAGAGCACAACAGCGTGCTGATGATCAGCATCCTGAGCCATGTGGTGGAGTTCCGCAACAGCGAGAGCGGCCTGCATGTGCTGCACATCCGCACCCTGACCGACCTATTGCTGCACCAGCTGGCGGGCAAGACCGACCGGTATCAGCTGGACGAGAGCGACATTTCGCTCATCAGCACGGCATCGGCCCTGCACGACCTGGGCAAGATCGTGATCCCCACCGAGATCCTCAACAAGCCCGGCCGCCTGACCGCCGAAGAATACGCGATGATCAAGACCCACACGGTGAAGGGTGCCCGCATCCTGCGGGACCTGAGCAACACCATCGGCGAGGAAAACGAGCCCCTGCTGCAGGTGGCCTATGCCATCTGCCGCTGGCACCATGAGCGCTGGGACGGCGGCGGCTACCCGGACAAGCTGAAGGGCGATGCAATCCCCATCGCAGCACAGGTGGTGGCACTGGCAGATGTGTACGACGCCCTGACCAGCGACCGTTGCTATAAACCGGCCTACGACCACGACACGGCCCTGCGCATGATCCTGAACGGCGAGTGCGGGGCCTTCAACCCGCTGCTGCTGGAATGCCTGAATGAGTCGTCGGAGCTGCTGCGGCAGGAGCTGCAGCGCAACGAGTGGGACCGCAGCTTCCACCAGGACACCCACCGCTTGTCGGAGGAGATCCTGCACCGGGAAGCCCTCCCGCGGGAGGACCGCAGCCAGCGGCTGCTCAACCTGGAACGCGAGCGCACCCAGTTCTATGCGGACCAGTGCGGCGGCATCCAGTTCGACTACGACCTGCTCAGCGGCCGGGTGACGGTGACCAACCACTACGCCAGCACCGCCGAGCGCACCCAGGTGCTGGACTTTGACCATGGCGAAGGGCTGAACTTCCTTTCCATGAAGGACCGCCGCCGCCTGTTGGAAGCGCTGGAAAAGGCAACTCCGGAGATCCCGCAGGCCAGCTTCCCCGTGGAGGTGCAGACCGGCGGCAGATACCAGCCGCACCGGCTGGTGCTGCGCACCCAGTGGAGCCGCGGCGGGCAGCGCCGCTGTGTGAGCGTGGTGGGCCAGCTGCTGCCGGAGCAGACCGAGGATGCAAAGGCGCAGCCGGATGTGCTGCTGCACAGCTCCGGAGGCTCGATGGCGGCTGTCCTGCAGCAGCTGCAGGGCGTGTTTGACCTGGTGCGTCTGGTGGACCCGGAGCGCGCCAAGGTGCTCACCCTGCACCCGGACGGCACGCTGGAAGAGCAGGCCGGTCACTGCCATGTGGTGTGGAACAAGGCCGGCCGGTGCGAGAACTGCATCTCGGCCAAGGTGTTCACCAGCAAAAAGACCCTGAACAAGATCGAATTCAATGGCGAGGACGCCTATTTTGTGCTGTCGCGCTATGTGGAGAACAACGGCCGCGGCTGCGTGCTGGAAATGGTTTCCAAGCTGTCCAACGGACGCTGGCTGGACATGGGCGGCCGCCGCATGCTGCTGGACCGCAGCGAGGACTTTGACAACAGTGCCTTCATCGATCCGCTCACCGGGGCCTACTCCCGCCGGTACTTTGAAAAGTTCCTGGCCGACAGTGAGCAGATCAACGGTGTGGTGGTCATTGACGTGGACCGCTTCAAGGCCGTGAACGACAGCTACGGCCATCTGGTGGGCGACAAGGCGCTGGAGAGCGTCTCTGCGGCGGTGCAGGCCTGCCTGCGGGAGAGCGACATTCTGGTGCGCTACGGCGGCGACGAGTTTTTGCTGCTGATGCCGCAGCTGCGGCCGGAGGGGCTGCCGCTGGTGATGGACCGCATCCAGGAAGCGGTGCGGCAGGCCCGGGTGGAGAGCCACCCGGAGATCCGCCTGTCCATCAGCGTGGGCGGTGTGTGCGGCGTGCACCCGCTGCGGGAGGCCATCCGGCAGGCAGATGATCGGATGTACCAGAACAAGGCCCGCAACAAGGAATAAAAAACAGGACCCGGACACGGGGCAGGCACAAAAAGGTGCTGCCGGTATCCGGGTCTTTTTTGGTATCGGGATAAAATATGCTCAGTGCACGGCGCTGGTGCGGTGCTCCATAAGATAGGTGGCTTCCAGATCCGCGATGTGCAGTTTGACGGCAAGGGGGTACTTGTCGTAGGCTTCCGAGATGGCAAAGCAGCCGCCCCGGGCCGCATCGTCAAAGCCGCCCATGTGCCAGCGGATGGCCACGGCCTCTTCCACCTTGAGCTTCATGAAGCGCTCAATGAGGAACACGCTTTTTTCACCGTGGCCGTAGGGAAACAGGTCCTCCACGCTGTAGCTGGGCACCTTTTCCCACTGACCGGTGGTCTCGTTCTTCACGTTGCGGGTGCCGGCCTTGTAGTAGTTGGCCTTGCACAGATCGTGCAGCAATGCGCAGATGGCAAAGCTCTCCTCACTCTCGCCCTCGGTAAAAAAGGTGTCGTGCAGGGCGTGGTAGACGTTCAGGCTGTGCATGCACAGCCCGCCGGCGCAGGCACCGTGGAACCGGGTGGACGCCGGAGCCGAAAAGAAATCGGTCTTGTGGTCCAGCCAGTCCAGCAGCTTTTCGCTGCCGGGGCGGGTGACATGCTGCCGGAAGATCTGCAAAAACTCCTCGCGGTCGGTCATGCTCACAGCTCCATATCTTCCAGGATGCCCTTGAGGATGGCCAGCTCGTCGTGGCTCAGGGAGATGCCCTTGCCCATGCGGGTGCCGTCCGGGGACCAGTCGCGGATGTCGTACTTGGGCTCGCCGTCGTTCCAGCTGATCAGGTTGAGCTGACGCTCCCAGCCGCGGGGACGCTGCGAGAGCACCGCGATGCGCTCGACGACTTCGTATTTGATCTCTGCCATAATGCAAAACCTGCCTTTATCTTTGTTTGCTACCATAATAAGGGAAGCGCGGCAAGATTTCAACAGGTAAAGCAAAAATTAACGGAAAATTTTTTGTGCGGCTCAGCCGTAAGGGGCGTTTTCGCGCCACTCCACAAGCTGCTGCACCGCGTCGGCGTCCTCATCCGGGGCGGGGTGGGCCGAGTGCGTGTGCTGCAGGGTGCTGAACAGCCCCGGGGCATATTGCGCCATCACACCGGGCACCTTCCCGGCCAGAAATTCCTGCGCGTTTTTCTGGCGGCAGGCGGCGGGGGTGCCGTCGGTCATGGGCACACCGGCCTGCGGAGCGCTGCCCGGTTCCGGGTGCGGAGGATTGCCGGGCACTTCCGGCGGGGGCAGCTGGGTGCCGGGTGCCGAGGGGTCTCCGGACGGCTGAGTCGGGTCCGGCTGTTTGCCCAGCGGCGGGCTGCACCGGCTGCAGTTGGCTTCCGGCGCGGAAGAAGGCCCGGGCCGGTCCGGAAGGGCATGATGGATGAACGGCGTGAGGGAATTCATAAAAGCGGTCACCTCCTGCCGTTAGGATGCCCGGCGGTGGGGCGTTTTACACCACCAGCTCCACGGTGGAGCCGCCGGTGCGGTTTTTGTGCACCACCACCTGCCGGTCGATGCGGTCCTTCAGGGCCCCCACATGGGAGATGATGCCCACCAGCCGGTCGCCCTCGGTCAGACCGGCCAGCACCCGGATGGCCTGTTCCAGCGATTCCTCGTCCAGGCTGCCGAAGCCCTCGTCCAGGAACAGGGTGTCCAGCCGGATGCCGCCGGCGGCGCTCTGCACTTCATCCGAAAGGCCCAGTGCCAGCGCCAGCGAGGCCTTGAAGCTCTCACCACCGGACAGGGTCTTGACACTGCGGCGGGTTCCGTTGTAGTGGTCGATGACGCCAAGGTCCAGGCCGGACTGGCTGCGCTGGTTCTCGGCCCCGATGCGCTCCAGCTCGTACTGGGCATCGGTCATCTGCATCAGGCGGAGGTTGGCGTGGCGCAGGATGCGGTCGAGGTAGTCCATCTGGATGTAGGCTTCCAGTTTGATCTTCTGTTTGCTGGTCAGAGTGCCGCCGGCGGTGGCGGCCAGCGCTCCCACCCACTGGGCGCGCTGCTCCAATGCAGCGTGCTGCGCAGCAGCGGTGCGGTACTGTTCCATGATGCGGCGGTTGGGCAGCAGGCGGGCGGCCAGCTGCTTTTCCTGCCCGCGGGCGGCATCCCGTGCGGCAGTCAGTTCAGCAGCCGCTTCCCGTAAGGTTTCCGGCGGCTGAGCCGGGGCGGAACTTTGGGCCGCTGCCTGCTGGCTGCGCAGGGCATCCACAGCGGCTTTGGCGGCCGCGTAGTTCTGCTGTGCCGTGCGCATGGTGGCTTCGGCCTGTTCCATCCCGGCGCGCAGGGCGGTGCGGTCGGCTTCCAGCAGGTCCAGCGCGGCCTGTGCCTGCGCCCGCTGGGGGTAGGGCAGGGCTTTCTGTTTGGCAAGCACCTGCTGTTCCAGTGCCTGCACGCGGGCAGACTGAGCGGCAGCGGTGCGGTCAGCCTCCTGCACCTGCTGTTCCAGCGCCGGGCGCTGGCGGGTGTGGGCCTGCCGGTCGGCTTCCAGCTGCGCCTTGCGCTGACAGTCGGCTCCGGCCTGCCGCAGGCTGGCCGTGCAGTCGGTGCGGGCGGCCTGCAGGGCGGCAGTTTCCTCGGACAGGACGGTATTCATCAGGGCGAAGGTCAGCTGCACCGGAGGTTTGCCTTCCGGCGCGGCAAAGCGCTCCGGCAGCAGGGCCTCGGCGTCCCGGCGCAGGCTGCGGCGGGCTTCGTCTGCAGCGGCAAGGGCGCTCTGGGCGGCGGCGCTGGCCGTTTGCGCGGCACGGTCGGCTTCCTCGGCGGCCTGCCGGGCCTGCTCCACCTGTACCTGCGTGGGTGCGGTGCGGGGCAGGACGGCCCGGGCTGGGTGATGGGTGCTGCCGCACACCGGGCAGGGGGTACCCTCGGTCAGCTCCTGTGCCAGCAGACCGGCCTGCGCGTCCAGAAAGGCCCGGTCCAGTGCATCCCGTCGGGCGCGGGCTTCATCCTGCCGGGCAGCGGCGGCGCGGTAGGCGTCCTGTGCCCGGCGGGCCTGCCGGGCCTGTTTCTGGCTGTCGGCCAGCCGCTGGGCAAGGGCGTCCAGCGCGGTGCTGCGGGCTTCCAGCTGCGCAGCCTGATTCTGCAAAGCCAGCTGCCGGGTGGGGGCATCCACCAGCACGGCAAGGGCGGTGTCGGCTGCAGCAAGGCTGGCGTCCAGCGCTTCCAGCTGGGTGCGGCGCTTCGCGGCCAGTGCACCGGCCAGCTGCGCGGCATCCTGTGCCTGCTTCTGCTCCCGGCACAGCGCGTCCAGCTCGTCGTAGGCGGTCAGGGCGGTGCGGGCCTGGGTCACCTGTCCGGTCAGGGCATCCAGCCGGGCGGCGTCATCGGCGTGGCGGGCGCTCTCGGCTTTGGCGGCATCCAGTGCGGGCCGGGCGGCGTCCAGCGCGGCCTGTTGTTCGGCCAGCTGCCGGGCCAATTGCGCGGCCTGCCGGGCGGCTCCCAGCTGCTGCTGTATGGCATCCAGCCGGGCTTCGGTGTCGGCAAGAGATGCGGCGGCGGCCTCCTGTGCGGCCTGCTGGCGCTGCAGCAGCCCCTCCAATAAGGTCAGCGCGGTGGCAGGCTCGGTCTGGGCACAGAGGGCGTCCAGCGCGTCGGCATCCGGGTCGTCGGGTGCGACCTGCAGCCCGGCCAGCAGGCTGTCCAGCTGGGTGTTCTGGGCCAGACGCTGCTGGTTCAGGCGGGAAGCTTCTTCCTGCAGACGGTCCTGCAATTTGGCGTACCGCTGGGTGCGGAACAGCTTGCGGAAAATGCGGCTGCGCTCCTCGGTGGAGGCATTCAGCAGCTTGGTGAACTGCCCCTGCGCGATCATGGCGATCTGGCAGAACTGGTTGTAGTCCAGCCCCAGAATGTCCAGCACGGCGGCGTTCACATCCCGTGCCTTGGTCACCGGCGGGCGGCCGTCGGCATAGGTGAGGGTAGCGTCTGCTTTTTCGGTGGTAAAGCCTTCGCCCCGGGCCTTGGGCCGGAGATATTCCGGGTTGCGGTGCACCGTGTAGCGGGCATCCTTCACCTCAAATTCCAGCTCCACAAAGGTGGGCGTTTTGGGGTCGGCATATTGGCTGCGCAGCATGGCCCCCTCCCGGATGCCGCCGCTGGAGTGGTCGTAGAGCGCGTAGGTGATGGCGTCGAACAGGGTGGTCTTGCCGGCACCGGTATCGCCGGTGACAAGGTACAGGCCGCCCTTGCCCAGCTTTTCCAGTTCCAGGGTGGTCTCGGCGGCATAGGGGCCAAAAGCCGACAGGGTCAGGCGGAGCGGTCTCATGCGTCCTCCCCCTCCTTCCAGATGTCCTCAATGAGCTGCTGGCAGAACGCGGCCTGCTCATCGGTCAGGGGCTGGTTGTTCTGCAGTTCGTAAAAGGCAGCAAGATGCTGCAAGGGTGTGATGTTCTCCACCCGCTCCGGCGCGGTGATCTGCTGATCTTCGCGGGTGCGGCGGTTGTCGTAGTCCAGCCGCATCAGGTTGGGGTAGATCAGCCGCAGCTTGGCCAGTGCGTCCGGCACGTCCTGCTCATCGGTCAGGGTGATGTGCAGATAATCGTCGGTGGCGGTGCCCTCGTAGGTGCGGCGGTCGGTCAGTTCCAGATAGCTGCCCCGGACCTCCCGCAGGTCGTGCAGCGGGGTCAGGGGCGCGGTGGAAATGTCCACGCAGCCTTTTTCGCCCAGGTCCACAAAGGTGATGCTTTTATGCTGGTGCGCTTCCGAGAAGGAATACTTCAGCGGGGTGCCGCAGTAACGCAGGGTGTCGCGGCCCACCTTCTGGGGGCTGTGCAGGTGGCCCAGCGCCACATAGTCAAAGGCGTCGAACAGGGCCGCGTCCACGCAGTCCAGCCCGCCCACGGAAGGCTCTTCACTCTCGCAGGCGGCGGCACCGGCCACGAACTGGTGGGCTACCAGCAGGCTGCGGTGGCCAGGGTCCGGGGTGCAGTGCCGCAGCACGCAGGCAAGGGCGTCGTTGTAGCTCTCAATGGGCTCGTCCGGCCAGACATGCCGCACGGAAGCGGGCTTCAGAAAGGGCAGTAAGTACACATCCACCGGGCCATGCTCGTCCGCAAGGCAGATGGGCTGCGGCGCACCGGAGAACACCGGGCTGACGTATACCCGGCTGGTTTCCAGCAGAGCCGCGCCGAAGGCCACACGGTCGGCGGAATCGTGGTTGCCACTGATGGCAAACACCGGCAGGCCCCGGGCTGCCAGCTGGGTAAGGAACCAGTCCAGCAGGCGCACAGCCTCGGCCGGGGGCACCGGTTTGTCGTACAGGTCGCCTGCCAGCAGTACCCCGTCCACAGGGTGGGCATCCAGCAGGGCAAGGATCTGCTCCAGGATGTATTTCTGGTCCTCCAGCATGGAAAACTCGCACACCCGCTTGCCCAGATGCAGGTCGGAAAGATGCGCAAAACGCAAAAGCGAACACCGCCTTTCAAAAAACTGTTGCTCTTATTATATAGCAGGGCGGGCACTGGCCGCAACCCTCTCAGTCACGGCCTCTCCCCGTGAAAAAGGGCTTCCGGAAAATCCGCAGATTTTCCGAAAGCCCAGAATAAAAACTATTTTTTCCTCTGAATTTGCCCAGAGCAAAGCGGAGGGCATTTCCAATCGTTCTCTTACCGGTCAGAACAGCTTTTCCCAGGTGGCCTGACCGACGCTGCCGTCGGCGGCAAGGCCGTTGCGGCGCTGGAACCGCTGCACGGCGGCTGCGGTGGCGGCTCCGTACCGGCCGTCTGCGTTCAGACGCTCACCCAGAGAGTTGAGCTTCTGCTGCACCAGCCGCACCGTCCCGCCGGATGCGCCGCTGCGCAGCACGATGCCGGGGTAGGGCACGTTCAGGCCGTGCTTTGCGGTGTACTGGGTGTAGAGCACGTTCCAGGTGTTGGCACCCACCTTGCCGTCCACGTTCATTTTGTTTTTCAGCTGGAACTCCTTTACGGCGTTCTCGGTGGAAAGACCGAACCTTCCGTCCGCTTTCAGGGGGTCATGCCAGGTGCAGGCATCACGGACACCGTTGAGCCAGGTCTGCACCAGGGCCACATCCGGGCCGGAGGAGCCCCGATGGAGCAGGGAATAATAAGCAGGGATCGCCATAGGATCACACACTCCTTTCCCTCCATGCTATGCGGCAGGGGAGGGCAGCGTCACCCGGCCAGCACCCGGGTGGTGCGGGAAGCAGTGTGCCGGTTCCACCAGTCCACGAAGCGCAGGCGCAGGATGTAGTCCCCGCACACCAGATCGTTTTCTTCCGGCAGGGCATAGCCGCCGCAGGCGGCACGGCACAGCCCGGGGTACAGCACGCACCACCAGTTCTGCCCGCTGCCGGAGCCGATGGTGATGCGCACCGCATCGTACCGCCCGGCGGGCAGGCAGCCGCCGGTATACTGCCGGGCCGGGAAGTACATGTTGACCAGCTGCACCTGCACCGGGGCGTCCACCCCGCACCGGGCCAGCGCGTGCCGGGCGGCGAGCTGCAAAGTGAACAGGTTCCGGGCCGCCCAGCTGCGGGCGTCGGTCTGGTTCCCGGCGGGACAGGCAGCGTCCAGACAGGCCAGCACGGCGTCCCGCACCCGGAGCTTGGCGCTCTGGTCGGCCACGGCATCGCTGGCAGCGCGGATGTGCAGCCGCAGGGTATCGGCACATACCGCATCGCCGGTGTGCAGTTGGGTGCGGCTCCAGGCCACCGCCTGCCACAGGCTGCACAGCAAAAGTCCGAGCGCAAGGCAGATGCACAGGTGCTGCATCTGCCGCCGGGAAAGCATCTTACCCATAAAAAACAGACCCTTCTTCTGGAAATGATATCCAGAGGATGGGCCTGTGAAAGATGATTTATACAGCTGCTCCGAGCGTATGCGAGATGACTGAGAGGGTCCTCAGTTCTTCAGCGACTGCATGGGAGCCGGCAGGCGGCCGCCGCGGTTGATGAACACCGAGGGGTCGTGACTGTTGACCGGCATGATGGGGCCGTAGCCCAGCAGGCCGCCGAAGTCCAGCACCTCGCCGGCCTTGCGGCCGATGGCGGGGATCACGCGCACAGCGGTGGTCTTGCTGTTCACCATGCCGATGGCGGCTTCGTCGGCGATCAAGGCACTGATCACGGCGGGGGTGGTGTCGCCGGGGATGATGACCATGTCGATGCCCACCGAGCAAACGGCGGTCATGGCTTCCAGCTTTTCAATGGTCAGGCAGCCGATCTCGGCGGCATGGATCATGCCGGCGTCCTCGCTGACCGGGATAAAGGCACCGGACAGGCCGCCCACATGGTTGGAGGCCATCACGCCGCCCTTTTTCACGGCGTCGTTCAGCAGGGCCAGGCAGGCGGTGGTGCCGCAGCAGCCGCAGGTCTCCAGACCCATTTCCTCCAGAATGTTGGCCACACTGTCGCCCACGGCGGGGGTGGGGGCCAGCGACAGATCAATGATGCCGGCAGGCACGCC
>OGGQ01004489.1_pt1 | contig 11450 bp, 8 predicted proteins | sample 1571191 | NCBI WGS metagenome assembly OGGQ01 (sample SAMEA2582061, study PRJEB24529) | metagenome | biome: Human gut stool | place: China | collected 2011
GTCGCTAAAGCGACCCGCCGCAGGCGGAGAATCCCGCGAGCGGGATTCTTTTTCATAATATAGACTTATTATACGGAATAAAGTATTATTTGTCAAAACCATAGGCAAAAAAATTGAAACATTGTCTTAACCCGGCCGCTGTGCGGGAATGCAGAGGAGAACAGAGCTCTTATAGACTAACCCCTTCCGCTCAAAACGGACGCCGCCCTGGTATTTCTCAGCCACAGCCCTGACAGACTGCTGTCCGATGCCGCCGGCCATTGTACCGCAGTCCGTGGAATTGTCAACGGTCAGGACCAGTTTGCTGCCGGTCAGGCTGCAGCGGGAAGTGATAAATTTTATCCCGTCCTTCTGCCCGGCTACGCTGTTGGCCGCATTTTCAAAAAGATTGCCAAATACGATGCAAAGATCTGTATCCGGTATGCCTATGTTCATGGGAAGCGTGATTTTAATGTCCAGTTCGGCGCCGGATTCCTGCGCGCCGGCCAGGTAATGCCGAACGATGGTATCCACAGCATAATTGCCGCAGATGGGAACGGAAGTGTCTTCCGGCAGGCTGACGCGGTAATTCTCCAGATATTCAGCCAGACTGTCTCTGTCGCCCTGCTCGACATAAGCGGCCATCACAGCCAGATGATGCCTAAGATCGTGGCGCGCCGCCCTGGTCTGTTCAATGTTCTGTGTGAGCTGGCGGTAGCCCTGTGCCTGCAGCGACAGCTGAAGCTCCATGTTTTTATTTTCTGCTGCCAGACGCGCGCCTTTTGCGGCATCCAGCGCTGTGCGCAGTGTGACGAAATATGTGATGAAACCTGTCACCAGCACAAGCAGATAGATGAAGAGTATCTGAAAGTCGGCAAATGCATATCGTATAAATACAGATGTATAGAGCATATTCACCAGAAAAAACAGAGCCGGAGTGATGCAGAGCTGCCAGAAGCTTTTATCCGACAGATCATCATAGGCAACGCTTAGATGTTTGCGCAAAAGGCGAAAAAGGAACGGATAGCTGATAAACAGGATGCTAAGCTGCAGCAGAGTGTACGGCCAGGATGCGAATAGAGCCTTATCCTTTGTAAAAAAGCGCGAATCGATATATTTGGCTGTAATATTGACCATATTGGCATAGGCCTGCACGACTAAAAATACATAGAGCAGCTTCGGCGGCGACAGACGGAAACAGAACATATACTGGGCAAAATAAGCCAGATAGAAGATGACGACTGCAAACGTATCCATCCACCTCGCATCCGGATACAGGATGTTGCGCAGCACATAATAGACTGCGACCAGCACCGTTGTAGCGGTGATCAGCGTAAAAAGCGTATGCTTTTTCACACGCAGCTTGCTGTAAAATGGAACACAGCAGAGCAGATAATAGGGCGCATTCAACAAGAAACCGCTGACGAAAATCCGTATTGTATCCTTCATAACCGGCCATCCTTTCCTCACAGCTGACTGCGTGTTTTCTCGAAATAGTAGTTTTCAAAAAAGGCTTTAAATTCTGCCCTCTTCTCCCTCCTTATAGGGATCGGCATTCCGCTTATCAACAGAAAATCATTGCCGCAGATGCCCTGTATACAGTCCAGGTTAACAATATAGCTGCGATGACAGCGCAGGAATCTGGGATCTTTCAGCTGTTCCTGCAGCTGGTCCAGACGGATATAGGACCGTATCTCATCCCCCAGCGTGTGGACGATGCAGCAGCGGTTCTGGGACTCAATATAGAGAATCTGTGAATACATCACTCTTCTGGTTTCACGCTGAATGCGCAGCTCAAGATACGGCTCCGCGCTGTTAGAGAGCATCAGACAGCGGTCCAGCGCCAGCTCCACATCGGCCCGGTAAAAGGGCTTGATCAGATAATGGGCCGCGCCTACCTCAAAGCCTTCAGCCATGTGATCTCTGCTGCCGGTTGTGAAGACGATTGCGGCTCTGGGATTCCGTTCTCTGATTATGCGGGCCAGTTCCACACCGTTTATGCCGTCCATATAAATATCCAGAAAATTGATTGGAAAGGTGCCGTTTCCCATAGCCTTCAGCATTTCACCGGAACCTGAAAAGCATATGGGATTTCCGGACAGCTTGCGGTCTTGGAGTATGGATGCGAGGCACCCGGCCAGAGCCCGGCCCTCAGTGATCTGGTCATCGCATACAGCAATTATCATAAGCCCGCCTCCTCGTTCATGATGATAGTTATACATGATCTATTGTGAGGGAAAAACGCCTGAAAGGCAAGAGAAAAGTAGCAGACTGTTATAAAGTTGTTGAATTCTGTATCAATTACAGAAATAAGGCGGCCGCCCTTTCAGCGGATAAGCGTTATTTATTTACATATTGCAGGAGATACGGACCGTCCACTTTTACACTGCGGTTCATGCCGTCACTATCCACGTATAAACAGCCCTGTTCCAGGCCGATCGAAACCTTATACCCGGCGGTTTTTGGCGTCCTTTCATCGAACGTTATGACCTGCGCCGCTTCGTCAATCTCAATAATTCCAGTTATCCCCTTAATGATAAACGCGCCCGCGGCAGAGGAAAGGCCGTGATTTAAGCTGGCTGACTTAGAATCATGTTCCCAAAGCGTGCCGGTTTCATCCGCCATATGCCAGTAATATTCCTTTACCTCTTCCAGCAGCTGTTCATATCTGCCGGATTTAAGCAGGCACTCAAATCGGATTGTCATCCCGATAAAAAGGTTGGAATAGGCGATTTCCGGATATTCCTGTTTAAGCTTGCGCCTGTAGCCAAGAATATTGTAAAAATATTCATAAAAGCGGGCGTATCCCTTATCCTGCTCATCCGCGATGCCGCAGAATACAGCATAGAACTGGCAGGCCTCGGATATCTCTTCCATGTTTATGTATTCTGTCCCGTTCCAGCGCGCGCCGTCACAGAACAGTGTGCCTGTAAAAGAACACAATGCGATCTGTTTTTTCATGAGTTTTGCGCTGTGAAGCAGCCGCTCATCCTCATAGAGATTTCCCACGGTTTCCAGTACCAGGGCATACAGCATATTGGTGGGATAGCTTACATCGGCCATTTCCACATATTGGTTCGCCAAAGACCACTCGATAAAATTCCATCCGTCCAGTTTTTTCAGCAGCCCGTCTTCACGCCGGAATTGCTCAAGATATTCAAGAAAAACGTAACAGTACTCCCGGAAAATCTCTTTATCGTCCCTTCGGCGTCTAAGATATGCATCTACCTCCAGTATATACCACATGATCCATTGGGGAATAACCTGAAGATTCTCTCCCGGGTAATTGTCGGGAAGCAGCCCTGCGGGAAGTCCCGGAAATTCCTTTGCAAGCATGAAATTTTTCAGGAATTGCTCTTCGACGGTACCGTGTCCGGCAAAAATCTGTTCCGCCTGTCCCGTAAAATAGCTGTCACACAGCCAGCCGCCCCGCTCTCTCCCCGGGCAGTCCATAAAGCAGTCAATTGTGTTTTGCCTGAAGGTTTCCCTCGCAGCGTCAAATATACGCAATAATTTTTCATCCCTGATTTCCAGCGAGGTATTGTGGCTCAACGGATAGGAGTACTCACGCAGCTCTACACCGTTTATCTGTATCTGCCCGTGCTTCACCAGGACCGTCATATAGCGCAGTGAATATGCCTCAAATGCCTCCAGATCATACGGCCGATCGCCGGCTTTGAGCTCGTATGTGATTATGCTGGGCAGGTCCCCCAGTTTGAGGCCCGCGTCCTTTGTTATGTCCTCTGAAAAAATGACATAGACCTCGCTGTCTTTGAGCGCGGTAATATTCACCCTTATAAAGCCGGTGTTCACCCTACCGAAATCGAACAGTGCGTATCGGTTATCTGTCAGGTTCCTGCTGCCGTCAGGGGTATACTTTCCCTGTACATCTGTGAGCACATGATGCCTGATTTCACTGGTGGGGTAACATACCATGGAGGTATCCCTCCCTGTCAGATGGGCTGAGTCATAGACAACAGGCTTGGCCGCAGGCTCAAAAGCGCCGTATGCGGCGGCGCTGCCAAAATCCGCGATACAAAAATCGGGATGTTCAAATATTCTCGGAATCAGCACCTCATCATAGACATGTGCACAGACCGGTTCACTTTCAAAATCTGTTTCCATCCAGTCAGTCAAAGCGGAACTGTTATCCAGATACCAGACCTCTGTGAAGGCCCTCTGATAACTGTAGCGATACGTTTTCGGCTCTCTAAGTTTATTCAAGGAAATCGCTGAAAAGTCACGTCCCGTATGGCGGATGGATGTCCCGTTTTCAAAAATCTCCGCCTGGAGAAAGGAAGGATGAGCCATCGTCGCAAAAGATGGACAATTATATCCTGCCAGATTCACACATAGGGTGTTTTCCCCCTCCGTCGGATACAGCTTTACTGTATCCACGCGCAGGTATCCGTGGGGAGCTCTGGCCGGTCCGTAAAAGATAAATGATCCGTTTAAATAAATACTGTACAAAGTTGCTCCAGTAATGTGCAGCTCATATTCACTGCCCGCCAGCGCATGGAACCTGCATTTAAAACCGGCCTGAAAATTTACAATATTGCGGCAGTTTTTGATAAAAATCTGCTGGGCATTGTCAAACATACTTTTATTAACTTCCGTTATTGGCATAGTCTCTCCTTTTGTTTGATTGGAAAATACGGAATTCTTTCTCATTCAGCCTTTTATGGAACCGATCATTACGCCTTTGACAAAAAACTTCTGAATAAAAGGATATATAATAAGCAGCGGTATAACAGAAATAATGATGGTGCTGTATTTAAGAGACTGTGACAGCCGTATCATTTTTTCCATCTCTGTCGCGGAAACGCCGAAGGAGCCCTCCATGGACAGCGACGCGTCAATAATCATATTCTTTAAAAAGCAGGTGAGTGGGAACAGTTTTTTATCATAAAGGTAAATCAGAGCCGTATAATAATCGTTCCAATGTCCGACCGCATAATACAGCCCTATCACGGCCAGGATAGGTTTGGATAGCGGCAGCACGATTTTCCATAGAAACTGCAGATTGTTAGCACCGTCTATTTTGGCGGCGTTATGCAGTTCGGCGGGAATGCTGTTCGAAAAATAAGTTCTTGTAACAATCACATTGTACGTGGATATCGCTCCGGGGATAATCATTGCCCAGAAGGTATTCACCATACCGAGATTTTTTACGACGAGATATGTCGGGATCAATCCGCCGCTGAAATACATGGTGACAATCAGCATCATCATAATGAGATTTCTGGGCATAAAGTCTTTGCGCGAGAGCGGATATGCCAGAGCGACTGTCGCAGCCAGATTTACAAGAGTTCCCGCCGCAGTATACAGGATGCTGTTTTTATATCCGACCCAGATATCAGAGTATTCCAGCAGTTTTTCATAGGCCTCCAGCGTGAAACCTTTGGGAAGCAGAACCACATTTCCCATCCACAGTTCATTGGGATCGCTGAAGGAGGCGGCCACCACAAACCACAGGGGCCATATAAAAATAAGCAGAAGGACACACATGATGATGACATTGGCCGTATCAAAAATGGTATCCGAATGGTTTCTTCTATTCATCGTATATCCTCCCTAAAACAGGCTCTCATCGGCCACTTTTCTGCTGATTCTGTTCACGGTAATGAGAAGTATCATATTAACTAAGGAATTAAACAGACCGACCGCCGTAGAGAAGCCGTAGTCATGGTCCAGCATGCCGACCTGATATACATAGGTTGATATGATATTTGCGGCGGACTGGTTCCTTGGATTGGTCAGAAAGTATACCTTTTCGAATCCAACACTCATAAGAGAGCCGAACTGGAGAATGAGCAGCATCAGGATGGTAGATTTAATAGAGGGGATATCGATATGCAGCATGCGCTGTATTTTGGTAGCCCCATCCATTATTGCCGCTTCATGCAGCTCATAATCGACTCCGGCGAGCGCCGATATATATATGATTGCGCTCCAGCCCATCCCCTGCCAGACATCCGACCATACATATATACTCTTGAAATATTTTGGTTCCGCAAGGAACCCCACTGTTTCAAAACCCAGCTTACCTAAAAGCTGGTTTACAATTCCTGTTTCCTGATTTAAAAACATGGTGAGCATACCGCAGATAACAACCGTAGAAATAAAGTGAGGCGCATAAGAGACCATCTGCACGGTTTTTTTCAGCCATTTGATGTTTAAATAATTGAGCATCAACGCGAATATAATCGGAATAGGGAAGCCAACCAACAGACTGTAAATGCTGATGCCCAAAGTGTTCTTAATCAGAACGCCAAAGTAATAGCTGTTAAAAAAACGCTGAAAATGCTTTAAACCCACCCAAGGACTTCCCAGAAGCCCGAGCTTTGATTTGTAATCTACAAATGCCATCATAACTCCCGGCATCGGTACATAACAGAAAATTATGTAGTATGCCACTCCCGGCAATACCAGCAGGTACAGGAGGTAGTTCACCTTAAGATCCTTTTTCAGTCTTCGTAAGAAATTATCCGTTGTCTTAACCCGCACTTGCAGCACCTTTCCGGGGATGGAAGCGGCCGCTCATGCGGCTGTTTCCATCCCACATCTCCCATTTATTTTATTGCAAAGCAATTGACTTGTCGTAGGTCCTCTGGTAAGCATCCATCAGATCAGAAAGGCCCATTCTTTCCACCGTCGCAACATAGTTATCCCATGTGGATGCCAGATCTTTTTTGCCGGTAATTACCTCCACGGTATACTCCTCAAAATACATCTGTATGTCCGTGGCCAAGGCTGCTACAGTATCCTCATCTTCCTCCGTATAGTGCATATTGGGCAGCACAGATACCCCATATGCGGCGGTGCGCACGCGTTCCTGATTTAGATAAACCTCATCCGGATCCGCATTCGGAGACATCTTTGTCCACCAGATATCCGGGGAAAGATACGGACCTGCGGTTGTGCCCTGAATCGTTCCGTTTCCGCGCACCTCATCCACGGTCTCCCCGTATTTGCCGCCAAGGATCCATTCCCATTCACCCTGTTCATTTACGGAATAGGTCTCGCCCTCCACACCCATGGTTGCTAAGATTCCGCCTTCCTGGGAATAAAAGGTATCAAACATTGCGAGAACCGGACCCGGATTCGTGCATTTATCCGTGACACAGAACACGCCGGTGCCTATGCCGTTGCCGATCGCATACTGGCCTTCTCCAAAAGGTGTCAGCATCTTGTAATCATCATCATTGTCCCTTCCAACCACCAGGAAAATGCCTGCGGAAGCGCTGGAACCGAAAATATCGTTTTCCGTGCCTTTAGCGGTCAGCTCTTCACCGGTGATTGTAAAGCAGGTATCCAGAATAAGCCCTTCCGCGTACAGCTTAGCCAAAAATTCCAGATAGGTGTAATACATATCTGTTACAGGTACAAAGGAAAGCTTGCCATCATTTACGGTGCAGTATGTCCTGCTGTCAACCGCCTGCCCCAGGTATTGCATCAGGAAAGTAGGCATGCCGTTGAAGGCCAGCGGAATCTCATCATTCGGATCCCCGTTGCCGTTTGCGTCCTGTTCCTTAAATGCCTTTAATACCTCATACAGCTCATCCAGACTGGAAGGTTCTTTAAGTCCGAGATATTCAATCCATTTCATATTGATCCAATAAGGGGTCCAATCGGTAATTGCCAGCTCATAGCATGGAAGGCCGTATACATGGCCGTCGCTGGAGAGGATCCACTGCCATGCATTATTCTCATCCAGCCATGCGGTCAGATTCGGCATATGTTCCTTAATCAGGTCCTCTAAGGGGATTAAAATACCCTGGCTGCCATAATCCAGCATTTCAGAGGAACTCATACCTGACTTAATGAACAGTTCCGGATAGTCCCCGGAATTTAACAGAAGGTTTCTCTTTTCACTGAGCTCGGAACTTAGAAGTGACTGAAATTCAATATCGATGTTGTATTTCTCCTGCAGTATCTGCATGGGCAGGGAATCATCCAGATCATAGGTAGAAGCGTGCAGTACGGCTACTGCCGAATAAGTAAGTTTATCCTCAGGGGCTTTTGTATCAGCTGACCCGTCTGCAGAAGAATGATCGGGCTGGGATTGGGACGGTGAGCCGCCGCACGCTGCCATTGAAAGAACCATTGCTGCTGCCAGCAATATTGATATAAATTTATGTTTCATACCATACCTCCATTTTTTATTTTTAATCCATCTCAAACGCGTTTTCAAAGTGGATGACTTAAATATAAGCGGGATATCCGTTTCCGGCAAGGTACATAATTTCGGTCCGCGCCGAAAATTTGTATCCGTCCGGTAAAATAAGCAAACAGCGGCGTCTGCCGCAAGAAAAGCAGACGCCGCTGTTTAAATATTCTGTTCCCGATATTGGGAGGGGGATACTCCTACCTCCTGTTTAAACTTGCGCCGGAAACTTGATACATTTACATACCCCACACTGGTACTGATCTGGTCAATGGTCTGATCCGTGCCGAGAAGAAGACCTTTTGCTTTTTCAAGCCTCATTTCCCACAGATATTCCGAGAAATTCTTCCCGAACCGGATCTTGAAAAGAGAACTCATGTGGGCGATGCTGATATGAAATGCATCAGCGAGCACTGTGATCGAAAAATCGGGGGATGCATATTCCGCGTTCATGATTTCCTCTATCTGTGAAAATCTCGCCGGGATGTTGTCGGAGCTTTCTTTGCAAAAGTCGAGCAGTGCCAGCATATTTTTAAGAATAGTGCCGCTGTTCTCCTCATAGGGGCAGCTTCTGCAAAGATAGAGCGTTGAGAAATAAAGGTCGCTGTAGTCCTTGAATTTAGCGTTATATTCACTGATTGCGTTGGTCAGTATCGTTAAAATATCAATCAGTATACTGCGGACATAAAAATTTATAAAGGGATTCTCATTTACATCCGAAGTGCTGTCCAATAAGCCTATAAGCTCTGTCACACAGGCCCGGGCTTCGGTAAAATGACTGTTTCGAAGATGCCGGGTCAATTCTTCCAGCTGCGATATCGGATACTGTAAGTGGCCGCTGTCCCTGCTTTCTCCAATGACGCTGGTGTACAAAACGACGGATTCGTCCACAGGACTGCAGGCTGCCATGACATTTTTATAAAGAGCCGGTATTTCCATGGGCGAATCGGCTCTGTCGCTGTAAACGCAGTGACAGCCAAGCTTTTTGTGCAGTTCTTCCAAAAGCACAGTGATGACGGTATGGCCATAGCCGTTTTGCCGGTCATCATAGTAGCTGATCAGGACAACCGCGTGTTCCTGTGTATATTCGATCATCGCAACAATTTTTTTCTCAAATGCCTGCAGGCCTTCGGATAAAGCCAGCTCCACATGTTCGGGGAAATCCGGACCGCCGGCATCATTTGTGATCCTGGCGATATAGATGGCGCATTTGTCAGATTCCATGGAAAAAAGGGAATCAATATCGGAAGGGCTCTGTATTACGGAATCAAACAGCGATTTCTGGATCAGCCTCCGATAGTTATTCAATTTTTCCTGCAGTGTGTATTTTTCAGCCGCCAGTTTACTGAACGTGTCCTCTAAAAGGCTTATATAATTGTGTTCGCTGCTGTCCGCCGGTATTATTTTCTTTATCAGCTTCTGCAGCGGCTTAAAGGTGGCCTGCATGGCCAACAGGATAATAAATAAACTCAGCAGAAAGACCAAGGCGAATACAATGATACTTCTTCCCATAGCGGTTTCTGTCTGTCTGGCGATTTCCTGATTGGAGAGGAGCGCTGTCAGCACCAAATTTCCGGCATTATCGCTGTCATCAGCTATCATGTACAGTGAGTTGGAAGCATCTATTTCATGAAGACCTGAAGAGGAAGGCAGTTCATCAGCCAGGGAGAACAGGGCATCAGGCTCATCTCCTGCAAGGAAGGAGCAGTCTGCATCAAGAAGCCAAAAGGACACTACCCCTTTGCTGCTTTCTGAATTCAGAATACTGTCAAATCCCTGCAGACTCAAAACATAAACAGTGAACATGGAGGATCTCTGGCTGCGGGGAGCCAGATAAATTAAAAAGGATTTATTGCCGGTATCCAGGCGGAAAAAATGGCGTTTGGGAGCGGAAAGATACTCGTCTAAAGGAATCGGATAATTTTTTCCTCCCACACAAATCCGGTAGCCGTCTTCAAATAAGACAACAGGCAGAGCTGTAGACAAAAGCACCTCCCCGTCGGAAGAGAGCACGGATATGGAATCGATCATATTGTTGGCGGAGGCATAGGCAGTCAGCTTTTTATTCGCCTGATAGAGATCATAGGCCGAATCGGTATAATTGGACATAATGAGATTTAGGTCTTTCTTGATCTGCGCATCGAGCAGAACAAAAGCAGTGACTTCTGAATCCAGCGTAGTCTTAATGGAAGAAAGCTGTTTTTCTGCGGATTCCTGCAGATGATCCTGGTAGATGGATATAAAGTTAAATCTGAATAGTAAGTAAAAACATCCAATTAATATAATAACGATTATAAAATAGGAAATGAAGTACTTAATAAAGGTCGGATTGAACCTGGCAAGCACTATGCGGTGTTCTGGACGCCGTTCTTTTTTATTCATGGTAAAAGGCCTCCCGGTCATTTCCCGCCGGCAGGAGCGGCGGGCTCCAATAGCGGGGGAATTTCAGACAGGGTTTCACACCGGCAGCCGGCATCTGAATGGCCGTCTCTGTGTACTAAAATAGTCCGCATACCCGCATCCTTTCCGCCCTGTATATCGGCTATCAGATTATCTCCGATCATATAACAGATATCAGGATATGCTGCAATGCGCAAGGCATATTGAAACAGCTCGATCCTCGGCTTTTCATAACCGATATTTGAAGATATTATATAGTCTGTAAAAAATGCTGATAACCCCAAATCCTCTATAATAGATGGGAGTTCGGGGTAATTATTTGATAAGATGTAATTTCTGTAACCTTTTTCAATGCACAGAGTTAATACTGATATTGCATCGCTGTAGAGGGTATAACTGTGCACGTCCAATATCTGGCGTTTGAAATCTGCATTTATTTTTTGCCGGTCTGCTTCGGCAATACCGTATGCTGCGTAAAACAAATTGAACTTTTTAAAAAGAGCGCTCCACCATTGCTGCCCCACTTGATCGGGATATGCTATTTCGGGTGTGTACCAGGAACATACCGATTGCAAAAGTGCCCTGATTTGTTCAGTGGGGATTTCATATTTTTGTTTTTTAAGCGCTGTGAGCAATGCGTTAAAAAATGACTCATTTGGATGTATGATGGTACCGTCAAAATCCCAAAAAATAGCTTTAGACAAAATTGCACCTCCGGCATTGTAGTACTGTATACAGTTACCGTAAAGTTCCGCGCAAGACAGGGCAGGGTATATTCCTCATGGGGACCCGCTCTCGCTCCGTGAAGCGCGCAACGATACTAATGCTGTAAAATACACAGCATAAGTACCGGCGGGCTTCAAGGGATCCCCATGAGGAATATACCCTGCCCTGTCTTGCGCTG
>OGGQ01004490.1_pt1 | contig 11444 bp, 7 predicted proteins | sample 1571191 | NCBI WGS metagenome assembly OGGQ01 (sample SAMEA2582061, study PRJEB24529) | metagenome | biome: Human gut stool | place: China | collected 2011
TATCATTAAGTAAGTAGATTAATGATAACACGAAAGGAAAAAATATGAAAAGTACAAAGGAAAATAAAGGAATTACAATTATTGCATTAATTATAACAATAGTAGTTTTATTGATACTCGCAGGAGTAACCATTGATTTAGTTGTTGGAAATGACAATTTGTTTGATAAGGCAAGGAGTACACAAAAGATACAAACGGTAGCGGGAATAAAAGAAGCGCTAGAGCTTGAAAAGGTGGATATACAAGTTGAGAGTAAGACAGTTGATTTGGATAATTATTTGGAGCAGATAAGTACAGGGAAGAAGAATTATGATTTAAGTTCTAAAGAAAAAATAGATGAAAAAAATGCCGAAATAATAATAAATGATGAACATAAATTTTTAGTAAAAGACAAAGAAAATGGAGATGTAGAAATAATATATGAAGGAATAGCAAAAGCGAGTGATTTAACAATATCTCCGAGAAATGAAACATATACGTATCCAAATAGTGGAACATTTGAAGTAACAAATAATACATCAGGAGGAGAATTAACCGTAAGTTCAGATACTCCAAACATAGCAACAGCAAGTATTAAAGGAAACACAATAACAGTACAACCGGGAACAACAGCAGGAAAAGCAAATATAATAGTAAGAAGTGCAGCAAGTGGAGAATACGCAGAAAATAAAGCAATACATTTAGCAACAGTAGAAAATGGAACAATAGAATTAGAAGCAATTCCATATGAGGGAGTATATGATGGACAAGCACATAATGCATTTACGAGTATAAGTATAAACCCAAGCGATGCAAAATTAGAATACTCATTAGATGGAAACGAATATAATGAAAAAATGCCAACAATAACAAATACATCAGAATTTACAGTAACAGTAAAGGCAAGTAAAGAAGGCTATAAGACACAAATAACAACAGAAACAATAAGAATAAATAAGGCAGAAGGAAAATTAACATTATCATCAACAGATGGAACATATACATATCCAACAAGTGGAACGTTTACAGTAAGCGGAAATACAGGAGCATTAAGTGTTAGTTCTAATAACGATAATATAGCAATAGTAAGTATAAATGGAAATACAGTAACAGTAAAGCCGGGAACGACAGCCGGAAAAGCAACAATAACGGTAACGAGTGCAGAAGCAAACAATTATAAAAAAAAGACAGCAACTCATGAAGCAACAGTACAAAATGGAACAATAAAAATAAATGCAACACCTTACACAGGTACGTACGATGGAAAAGCACACAATGCATTTACGAGCGTAACAACTGATCCAAGTGATGCAACAATAGAATATTCAATTGATGGAGGAAGTTATTCATCGACAATACCAACAATAATGAATACTTCATTATTTACAGTAACAATAAAAGCAAGCAAGGCAGGGTACAAGACACAAACGAAAACAGAAACAGTAAAAGTAAATAAGGCAGAAGGGAAATTAACATTGTCAGCGACGAGTGAAACAATAACATATCCAAGTAACACAACATTTACGGTAAGTGGAAATACAGGAATGTTAAGCGTTTCTTCAAATAATAACAATATAGCAACAGCAAGTGTAAGTGGAAATACTGTAACAGTAAAATCGGGAACAACCGCGGGAAAGGCAATAATAACAGTAACAAGTGCAGAAGCAAGCAATTACAATGAAAAATCAGCGACATATACTGCAACAGTAAATAACGGAACAATAAGCTTAAGTGCAACACCATATAATGGAACATATGATGGAAAAGCACATAATGCATTAACAAATGTAAGTGCAAATCCAAGTGATGCAAAATTAGAATATTCAATAAATGGAGGCACATATAGCACAACAATGCCAACAATAACAAACACTTCATCATTCACTGTAACAGTAAGAGCAAGCAAGGCAGGATACAAAACACAGACAACAACACAAACAACAAGAGTAAATAAAGCAACAGGAAGCATATCATTATCATCATATAGCGGAACAATAACATATCCGAACACTGGAACGTTTTCTATAAGTGGAAATACTGGAACTCTAAGCGTGTCATCATCTAATACTAATGTGGCGACAGTAAGTTTAAATGGAACAACAGTAATAATAACTCCTAAAAAAACAGAAGGAACAACTACTATAACAGTAAAGAGCGCTGCAACATCGAATTACAATGAAAAAACAGTAACGTATACTGCAACAGTTAAACTTCAAACATTTACACTTGATTCAGGAATAGGATATTATGCTGATATTGACGATAATGGTAGCGTAGATGGCATAATATTTGGGGATAGAAAAAAAGGCGCAAGTGGTTCTTGGGGAAACAGAGATGGAAATTATAGTATTTCAACTAAAACGGGACTTAAGGAATATTATATAAGTCAAACAAATTATAAAGGTGCTTTCGGAACAAAAAATGTACTGTCCGCTAAAAGTTCTGGAAATGCAAGATTTTATGTAATGGCTTTATCAGATGCAAGTAGTAGTGGTTGGGCGTGGACAGAAGCACAAAAATTTAATGGGAATGGTTGGTCAGTTCCTTCAAGAAATGAATGGGCTGCTTTTGCAGGATTGTTAGGGATAACTTCATCTAATTATCAAAGTTATGGCTTGCAAAATCGTTACTGGGGATCATATATTAATGATGATTATTCTTGGGCATGTTTATTTTATAGTGGAAGAGTTGATAGCGTATATTTTAGTGATAGTGTGCATGTTAGACTGTCTACAATGTTTTGAAAAAATTTAGAGAAATTAGTAACAATTATGCAAAATAGAAATAAAACTTCTCATGATTGAACAGAAAAGTCATGGGAAGTTTTTTATAATAATATAAGTCGAGAAAAATAATACAAGGGTATATGAGAGCAATGATTTGCAAATAAAAATCAGAAATTGATTTTGTAGAATTTTATCACTTGAATACTTGGTCATAGCTCTTGTATAATTTTGTTTTTTATGGTATTCTATCAATGAAAATAGGGAGTGGGAGTTAGCAAAAAAACAAAGGAGAAAATCCCTAGAAAGGAGACATTCGTACAATTATACGAGTAAAATAAAATGAATAGAAAAAAATATGAGATTTATGAATCGAAGGAATATAACAACATTAGAGAGGTTCTTGATAATGCTTTTACAAATTACCCTGATAATGTTGCATTCAAATTAAAAGAAACAAATGGCAAGCAGGTTACTTATAAAGAAATAAAGTACAAGAATTTTCAAAATGATATAAATGCTCTTGGAACAGCTTTAATTAATTTAGGACTAAAAGACAAAAGAGTTGCTATAATTAGCAAAAATAGATATGAGTGGATTCTATCATATGTTTCAATTTTAAATGGTACAGGAATTGCAGTTCCATTAGATAAAGGATTGCCAGAGGAAGAAACAGAGTCATCTTTGCAGAGAAGTTATGCCGAGGCTGTAATTTTTGCAAATGATTATATGGATACAATGAAAAAGTTCAAGGCTTCTGGAGCAACAGATGTTACAAAATTTATTTGTATGGATCAGATTAGTGATGAAGAAAAAAAAGCTGGTTTCTTGTATTTAGGAGATTTAATAGAAGAAGGAAAGAAACTAGTTGAGAATGGCAATAGAGAATTTATAGATGCCAAAATTGATGATAACAAGATGAGTATTATTTTATTTACATCAGGAACAACTTCTAAGTCGAAAGCTGTAATGCTATCTCACAGAAATATAGCATCAAATATTTCTGCCATGAATAGAGTTGAACATTTTTTGAGCACTGATGTTAATATGGCGTTTTTGCCATTCCACCATACATTTGGAAGTACAGGAATTTTAATTTTTTTAAATCATGGTTGTACAAATGTATTTTGTGATGGAATTAGACACATTCAAGCTAATATGAAAGAATATAAAGTAAGCATTTTTGTTTGCGTTCCACTTTTAATTGAGTCAATGTACAAGAAAATTGACAAAGAGATAAAAAAACAAGGAAAAGATAAATTAATAAAATTTGTGACTCCGATTAGTAATTTTTTGTTGAAGTTCGGTATAGATATTAGAAGAAAAGTGTTCAAGAGTGTAATAGATAATTTGGGAGGAGCATTAAGAGCAATTATAAGTGGAGCTTCTGGATTAGATCCAAAGGTTGCAAAGGCTTTTAATGACTTTGGTATATTAACAATTCAAGGATACGGATTAACAGAGACTTCACCAGTTTTAGCTGCTGAAAACGAAAATTGCATAAGGTATGGTTCAATTGGTTTTCCTATGCCAGGGGTTACTTTAAAAGTTGATAATCCAAATGAGCAAGGAATAGGTGAACTTATTGCAAAAGGTCCAAATGTTATGCTTGGATATTACGAAAACGAGGAAGCAACAAACGAGGCTTTAAAGGACGGATGGTTCCATACAGGGGACCTTGCAAAACAAGATAAAGATGGATATTTCTTTATAACAGGTAGAAAAAAGAATGTTATAGTATTGAAAAATGGAAAGAACATATATCCAGAGGAACTAGAAACACTAGTAGGAAAACTTCCATATGTGGATGAATGTATGGTTTTTGGCTATCCAAAAGATGATGATTTGGTGATTTCTGTAAAGATTGTATATAACAAAGACTATGTAAAAGATAATTTTGCAGGATTTACTCAAGAACAATTAAAAGAAAAAATATGGGAAGATATTAAAGAAATAAATAGCGGACTTACAAACTACAAGCATATGAAAAAATTAATAATAACAGATGAGCCAATGATAAAAACATCAACAGCCAAGATAAAAAGACACGAAGAAATGAGTAAAATTTTAGCTGAGGAGGGTGCAATTAAATAGTAGTCTATTTAATTGAAATATTATATGAAAAGAACAAAACTTTCGGAAAGAATTTTGCCAACATATACTAAAGGTGAGGAAATATTTAATATGACCTCGCATATTGTTGGCGGTGCATTTGGAATTATTGCAACGGTTCTATGCGTGGTGTTTGCAGCAATTCATCATAATGTGTATGGTGTCGTATCTGGCGCTATCTATGGAGCTTCGATGATAATTTTATATACGATGTCTAGCATATATCATGGATTACATAGAAACAATGCAAAAAAAGTATTTCAAGTACTAGACCATTGTACAATATTTTTACTAATTGCAGGGTCATACACACCATTTGCATTGTGTACATTTAGAGAATATAATACAGCCTTAGGTTGGTCATTGTTTGGAATAATATGGGGAGTTGCGATTCTTGGAATTGTATTAAACGCTATAGACTTAAAAAAATATAAAATATTTTCGATGATTTGCTATTTAGCAATGGGCTGGTGCATAATAATAAAACTTCCATTATTGCTACAATTAGTTGGCATTCCGGGGACGGTTCTATTAGTGTCGGGCGGAATAGCTTATACAATAGGTGCAGTTCTATATGGAGTAGGAAAAAAACACAAATATATACATTCAATATTTCATTTATTTATAGTATTAGCGAGTGTATTGCAATTTTTATCAATATTGTTATATGTAATGTAAGCATTTATACAAACCAAATTCATTTTTTTTAAACCTCGGCACATCGCTCTTGGTAGGAACCCCTTAGGACTTCTCAAAAGGCGAGTTTGACCTTGTTTATTAAAATGAAATTTGGTTTGATAACGTTTATAGAAAAAATAATATGAAAGGGAAAGTGCATGATAGAGATAGTAAAAGAATTAAAAGAAGCAAATTGTGTAACTCATGGGGGTAAGTTCCATCCTGATGAAATTTTTGCAACGGTTATATTATCTAAAATATTAACTAACATAAAGTTAATTAGAGTAAATGAAGTAACAGACTCAATGAGAGAAAGTATTGCTAAAAAATTAGTATATGATATTGGTGGCGGTGAGTTTGACCATCATCAAGCAGGTGGAAATGGACAAAGAGATAATGGAGTAAAATATGCATCCTGTGGATTAATATGGAAAAGTTATGGAAAAAAATATTTAGAAAAATGTAATGTGAAAAAAGAACATATAGAAGAATTATTTTTACAAATTGATAAAGATTTAATACAATATATAGATGCTAATGATAATGGACAGGCTACTCAAATTGATACAGACTATAAATTTGTAGAATTGGCGAGTGTAATTTCTGCTTTTAATCCATGCTGGAACGAAATAGTAGATACCGATGAATGTTTCATGCAAGCTTATGAAACTGCAAAAAAATATTTTGAACGTTTTATTGCACGAGAAATTGCTAAAAATGAAGCAAAAGAATTAGTTGAAAATGCTATAGAAAATTCAAAAGAAGGAATAATGATACTTGAACAATTTATGCCATGGGAAGAAGCGGTTTTAACATCAACAAATCCAAAGGCTGAGAAAATAAATTTTGTAGTATTTCCTTCTAATAGAGGAGGATTTTGTGTACATACAGTGCCAAAAGAACTTGGAAGTTTCGAAAATAGAAAAAGTTTACCTAAAGAATGGGCAGGACTAAGAGATGAAAAGCTACAAGAAGTTTCAAAGATAAAAACAGCAAAATTTTGCCATAATGCATGTTTTATTTGTACGGCAGAAACAAAAGAAGATGCTATAAAGATGGCTGAGATAGCGCAAAGAGCTTGACATAATTGAGTAACGTGATATAATGTACGCGTAATTTATCCTAGGTACAGGGAGCAATAATATGTACCAGTAAGCAATATCTCATAATAGTGACTACTAAGGAGGTAATGAAATGAAGGTTACTTTAGAACTAGATTGTTTATCTACAGAAACTCGGCATGCAATAGCCAGTGAAACTGAAAATTCAGAAGTGCTTGATGTACTTTCGGCGGACGAAAAGAGTTATGTCAGATGTACAGTAGCTAACAACGAACATGTGTCAGAAGAGACACTTGATAAGTTAGCAAATGATGAATCTGATCAAGTACGGTGGGAAGTTGCAGAAAATTCTAATACGTCACTTAAAACTCTTGAAAAATTGGCTGATGATTTGTCCTGCAATGTACGTCGAGCGGTGGCTTGCAATGAAAATGCAGATGATAAGCTTTTAGCAAAGTTGTCTATGGACAAAGATGATATTGTAAGGGAGAATGTAGCTGAAAATCCTAAAACAGGAAGTCTAACGCTTGAAGAGATGGCTGAACATGATGCTGTAATTGATGTTAAATTGGCTGCTTTGGGCAATCCAAATATTCCAACGAGGGTAATACATAGAATGGCTGCAGGCACTGGTAAACGAGTGCGTGAAACCATTGCTGGTAATATAAGTACTCCCAAAACGATTTTAATGAAGTCAGCAAGAGATCGTGATACTAATGTTGCCTATAATGTGGCTTGTAACCCCAATGTACCGAGAGAAGCACTTACAATACTTGCAGAAAGAAGAAATATTGGAATTCTTGTAGCTGTTGTAAGAAACAAAAATACTCCGGAAGAAGCGCTTGCTAAGTTAGCGAGAAATAATAATAGAAACCTAAGGTTGCTTATTGCCGAACATGAAAATACTTCCAGAGAAACATTGAAATTCTTGTTGTTGAAGGCAGTGAAAGAAGCTGATCAAAAACTAGCCGAAACTGTACGATTGGCACTTGCTAAACAGTAAAAATTTAAAGTAATTGTTATCCACCAGTAGAATCTTAATAAGGTTTTGCTGGTGGATATTTTAATGCATGTAGCAGAATTGAAATTGGATGGAATCAGAAAATTATGAATATTAATGTGAAACTTTACATAAAGCAATAGACATTCCTCAAATTCTATGGTAAAATATAACAGTAGAAGAAAATGGAGGAAATATGAATTTATTCGATAAAATACCGGAAAACTTTTTTTCAATACTAGTATCAAAAAATAAAAATTTATATATAGATGCTTTATTTGTATTAAGGGATGCTTTTAAGCAGGAAATGAGTATATCAAAAGAAAATATAATCTCAAGGCTGATAAATAGTTTAGAAGATGAGATTAATCAAGAAGATTTTTCTGAAGATGAAAATGTGAGTGATTTAAAAGACAACAATATTACAGGTAAAGCATATTTTTTATTGAGAAAATTAGAATGGGCTGGTTGGATTGAAAGGGAAATGCAGAGAGACTCATTCGAGGAATTTATAATTTTACCAGATTATTCAATAAAGTTTATTAATTTGTTGTATTCATTTACAGAAGAAAAGCAGGTCGAATATAACTCATATGTATTTGCTACATACACGGCTTTAAAGTTTGCAAGTACAGAGAAAAATGAAACATATAATGCGGTTATAACTGCTTATAATAATACAATTCAATTAATAGATGAACTAAAATCTGTATATAACAGTCTTGGAAGATTTCACAGAAAAATGTGTAATCAAGATGATGTTAATAATATAATAAGCCAACATTTTTTCGAGTATAAAGAATATAGTGATGAGATGATTTTTCCTAGATTTACTAGAGATTCTGTTCCGAGGTATAGGCTCCCAATTATAGAGTTATTAACAGAAATTTTAGCAGATGAAGAAAGGTTACAGAATGCTATAAATGTGGCCTACAGTAGTAAGAGATACAAGACTAAAGAAGATGCTGAAAATGACATATTAAATAAAATTAGAACTATTTCTGAAATATATGAGAATATTGGAACAACGATGAATGAGATTGAAACAAAAAATAATGACTATGTAAGAGCATCTGTTAAGAGAATACAATATTTACTGACTAATGATAAGGAATTGAAAGGTAAGTTAGTACATATATTGAAAAATTCGAAAAACGAACAAGTAATTGACAAAATGATAGACCAACTACAGTTATCAAGACAAGAATATTTGTCTAACGATTCTGTTTATATAAGAACGAAAAATACTAAAAAACAAGGAAAATCGATGCCGGTAAAACAATCTAAACCGATAGATTCAAGAGCACTTTATGATTTTGCTAAGAGCTTGGAAAATATGTATAGTAATAAAACAATAAATGAGTTTATGGAGAAAAACTTTAAAAATAAACCATTTATTAGTTCGAGTGAAATTGAGTTAAATACAACAGAGGACTTAATTTTATTAATACTATCAACAATAAAGGCAGATAAATCAAGCAAGAGTTTTTATTACATAGAAGATAGTGATGAGACAATAAATAATAATGGATACTTAATTCCAAATATTAAGTTTATAAGGAGAAGTTAAATGTTCGAAGAAAAATATAATAATTTAACTGGAGCAGAAAAAGAAAATTTTAAAAGAATTACGAGTTTATTACTTAACAGAACTTTTATGGTAAATAGATTTTATGATAAAAATCAAGGCACTTTTAGGTCTAATAGTGATTATAGGTTTATTGATAGAAACATAGATTTATTTAGAGAATACCTTGAAATAGCTGGTTATAGGCTATTGAAAGACAGCAATTACGAAGTTATTTATATAGAAAACGAGTATGAATATAATAAAAAGAGATTAGATAAAAATACAACAATATTCTTATATGGATTAAGACTGAAATTTGATGAGGATAGAGAAAGTGTAAAGTTAAATACTGATACCATTGTTAGTGTATCTGACATTATAAAAACTTTGATAGATGTGGGTGCATTTAATAAAAAGCCTTCGGATATGGATATAAAGACGGCACTATCTAATCTAGCAAAATTTAATATTATTCAAAAAGTTGATGGAAAATTTGAAGATCCAGAGACAAAAATAATAATCTTTCCATCAATATTATTTGCTGTAACAAACGAAAAAATTACAGCTTTGAGCCAAACAATATCAATTTTAGAAGAAAATGTAGAAGATGACGAAAATGAAGAAGAGGAGGACTCTGAGGAATAATGAAGAAACTAGAAAGAATGTTATTGATAAATTGGCATTACATAAGTAAGCAAATGATTGAATTTTCAAATATTAATTTCTTGACTGGTAAAAACGGCTCGGGAAAATCTACGATTATAGATGCCTTGCAACTTTTACTATTGGGAGATACTAGAGGAAATTTCTTTAATAAGGCTGCAAATGATAGAACCGAAAGAACCCTTGAAGGTTATTTAAGAGGCGAAATTGGTGATGATGGAGATACGGGTTACAAGTATTTAAGAAGTGGAAAATTTTCCAGTTATATTGTTTGTGAATTTTATGATACGGTTACAAGAAAGAATTTCTGCATAGGAGTTGTATTTGATGTTTACAATGAGAGTGGATTTGAACATAAATTTTTTATGTTTAATGGAAGTATTCCAGAAAATGAATTTATAGGGGAGAATAATATTCCGTTTTCATTTGTAGAATTGAAGAGTTTCTTGACTAGAAAATATGGTAATAAAAATTTAGAAATATGTACAAGTAATACCCAATACCAAGTGGCAGTAAGAGGAAAGCTCGGAGGATTAAATCAGAAATTTTTTAATCTGTTTAAGAAGGCTGTAACTTTTACACCAATAAACGATATTGAAAAATTTATAGTAGAATATGTGTGTGATGTAAAGAATCAAATTGATATAACTTCTATGCAGGAAAACATAAGACAATATAATAGTTTATTAAAACAAGTAGATGTAATGAATACTCAGAAAAATCAACTTCAAGAAATTGAAAATACATATAATGGTTATCTTGACGAATGTATGAAACAAAGAGAAGCACAATATTTAATATGGAGAGCCGAAAAACAGCAATTAATTGATGAATATGAAAATCTACAAAAGCAAGTCCAAGATGATAAAGATGGCAAGGTAAGCTTAGAGGAAACAACGACACAACTTGAAAAAACAAAGGGCGAGATTGAAAAAGAAATATCAGATTTAACAGTAACAAGAGCAAATTCTGATATTAAAATAAAGAGTGATAAGATTACTGCCAAAATACAAGAAATAGATAGTAAGCTTAATAACATTAGTGAAAAGGCAAGCAAAAACATTGCAACTCTAAGAAATTATACATTAAGATGGAATGCAAGCATTTCTAAACTAGAAAGTGCAAAAGACAAAGTAAATTATCAAAATATAAATAATACTAGAGATTTAATAAAGTACATAGATAGTATAAATGAAAATATTTTTAATGAATTAGACATAAATGCAATAACAGAAACGAGAAACAATATATCAGATTTAATAAATTGGGGAACGAGTACTTATTTTGATAAAAAGTATGAAATAGACAATAAGAAACAGACTAGAGAAGTTCTAATTCAAGATATAGAAAAATTAAAGAATGGAATTAATCCATATGATTCACAATTTATAAATTTTAAAGCTATGTTGGAGGCAAGACTAAAAGAAAAGTTTGGTAAAGACATAGAGGTATCAATTTTAGCAGATTTATTAGAAATAAAAGATGCAAGATGGCAGAATGCAATCGAAGGTTACTTAAATACTCAGAAAAAATATTTAATAATTGACTCACAATATTTTGAAGAAGCTTCAAAAATATATAGAGAACTTGCACGAGAAAACGAAAAAATACATTCATTTGGTATAGTTGATATTGAAAAAATTAGAAAAGACAATGCA
>OGGQ01004512.1_pt1 | contig 11373 bp, 8 predicted proteins | sample 1571191 | NCBI WGS metagenome assembly OGGQ01 (sample SAMEA2582061, study PRJEB24529) | metagenome | biome: Human gut stool | place: China | collected 2011
ACTCCACAATCTCCTGGAGCTCCTCCTTCTCCTCGTCGGCGCCGGCCACATCGTCAAAGGTGACTTTCTTATCCTGGTCCGAGAGCATCCGGGTCCGGGCGGCGCCGAATTTGGCCATCCGGTCCGGCCCCATGCCGCCGCCCTGGGTGCGGACCACCATGAAGTAGAAGAGGGCCCCCAGCACCAGCGCCGTGAGAATCCAGGGCAGGAGCAGCTCCAGCCAGTTGGTGGTCTCCGGCGGGGGATAGTTGTAGGAGGTGATGACCCCCCTGGCCTTCTGGTCCCGGACCAGGTCGTTGAGGTCGCTGTAAAAGAGAGAAAAATCGTAGATGTGGTACTGGACCTGTCCCTCCGGCTGATCCCGCAGCGTCAGCGTGAGGGTATTGCCGTCGGAAAAGGAGAAGGAAGAGACCTTCTCCTGCTCAAAGAGCTGGACCACTTCGGAATAGACCAATTCCTCCGACTGCCGGTTCAATCGCCAGATCCAGTTCATGCACAGGAAAATGACCAGTGCCAGCAGCAGGAAGGTAAGGTTGGATGCACGATGTTGTCTTGACAAAAGAGACCCTCCTTCAGGGACAGTTTCATGAAGCCGCCGCGCGGCTGAAACGGATGCGCCGAGACCTCCACGCCTTTCCCGCGCCCTTTGTCCGCACCGGAAGGGGGCCGTTTCGAGATTACGCGTGAGGGATCTGGCGATGCGCTTTCGCGCCGGGGCGGCCTTACTGGCCGGCGTAGACCTCCGGCTTCAAAACGCCGATATAGGGAATGTTGCGGTAGGCCTGGGCATAATCCAGGCCGTAGCCCACCACGAACTCGTCCGGCACCGTGAAGCCCACAAGGTCTGCAGTGACCGCCTTGGTGCGGCGGGCGGGCTTGTCGAGCAGCGTCACGATGGTGATGGAGGCGGCGCCCTTGGTCAGAAAATAGTCCTTCAGGAAGGCCAGGGTGTTGCCGGAGTCCAGAATATCCTCCACAATGATCAGGTGCCGCCCGGAGATATCCTGCTGAATGTCATGGTTGATGTGGACCCGCCCGGAGGAGACGGTGGCATTTTCATAGGAGCTGACGGCGATGAACTCCACATCGCTTTTGAGCTGGCAGGCCCGGACCAGGTCCGCCATAAAGACAAAGGAGCCCTTCAGAACCCCCAGGAACAGCGGATTTTTTCCCGCAAACCGTTCATAGAGCGCGCCGCCCAGCTCCGCGATGCGGCGTTTGAGCTGCTCCTCCGTCACCAGGACCTTGAAAAGGTCCTGCTCCATCTCGCTTTTCATGGCTGCCCTCCCTCTTTGTTCTCTCTGATTTGAATAAACCGGCAGGGGACGCCTCCCGGCAGAAATTCCATGTCCACGCCCAGCCGCCACACAGCCGCCAGGCGCCCGCCCACATACACGGCGGGAAGCCGGTCCCGCTGGCGGAGGGAAATCCCCCGGTCCAGGCACAGCCGCTTCACGCTGCGGCTTCCGCGGCTCCCCGGCAGAGCCAGCCGTTCCCCGGCAATCACCGGGGCCACGGTGAGGACCTCCCCGGCCGCAGGCGGCCGCAGGGCAAGGCCCTCCCCGCTGGGGAGATCCAGCAGCGTCAGGGTGTAGTCCCCCCAGCGGAAGGACTGCCCGGGCAGCGGCTGCACCTCGCTCAGGGGCTGGGGCCGGGTCTCCAGGAGGAGCCACCCCCGGCAGTACCGGGCGGTGACCCCGTGGGGCAGATCCAGCCGGCCCTCCTTGCTCCAGGCGGTATTCCGGGCCATCGTCATCATGGCCCGCAGGTGAACGGCGCCGATGTCTCTGCGCCCAACGCCCAGCAGGTCAAAAAGCCGCAGCAGCATCCGGGGCCGCACGGCGTCCGGGGCCTCCCCCAGCGCCCGCAGCGAGAGCGTCACCCGCCCCTCCTGCACCTCCACATGGGCGGTGCGGCGGCGGGCCTCCTCCTCCAGGGACCGCTCTGCGATGCGCAGCTGGTCCGCCGCGGCGCTCATGTGCTCCACCGCCCTTGGGTTCAGCTCCCGGAGCAGGGGCATCACGTTTAGCCGCAGAAAGTTTCGGGCCGCGGCGCCCGGGTCTTGATTGGTGGCGTCCTCCACGTGGGGGATGCCGTGGGCGGCGGCGTAGGCCTGCAGCTCTTCCCGCCGCACCTGCAGCAGGGGGCGGAAGATGCCGTTTTGACTCATGGGCATCCCCGCGAGGCCGGCAAGGCCGGTCCCCCGGACCAGGTTTAAAAGCATGGTCTCCGCGTTGTCGTCGGCGTGGTGGGCGGTGTAGATGCGGGCGCCGCCCAGACGCTCCGCCTCCCGCCGCAAATAGGCATACCGGGCGTTCCGGGCGGCCTCCTCCAGGGAGAGCTTCTCCTCTGCGGCCAGGGCGCGCACGTCGGCGGAGCCGGCTGCAAAGGGGATTTCCCGCTCCCGGCACCAGTCCCGGACAAAGGCCTCGTCCCGGTCGGACTCCGCCCCCCGGAGCTGATGGTTGAAGTGGGCGGCAATCACAGCCCCCTCCCGCTCCCGGCACCACCGGTCCAGCAGGTCCAGCAGGCACATGGAGTCCAGGCCCCCGGACACGGCGCACAGCACCGTCCTCCCCCGCCCCGGCAGCACCCACCTGGGCGCCCGGGAGAGCAGGTCATTCGTCGTCATATCTGGTATCTAAGGTGGAAAATGTGGTATATTCGGGCATCCACCGCAGCTCCACCTTGCCGGTCTCGCCGTGGCGGTTCTTCGCCACGATGCACTCGGCAATGTTGTGCTTTTCCGAGTCCTCATTATAATAGTCGTCCCGGTACAAAAAGAGAACGATGTCCGCGTCCTGCTCGATGGCGCCGGATTCCCGCAGGTCTGAGAGCATGGGCCGCTTGTCGTCCCGCTTTTCGTTGGCACGGCTGAGCTGGCTGAGGCAGATCACGGGGACGTTCAATTCCTTTGCCATGATCTTCAGCATCCGGGACATGTCGGAGACCACCTGCTGGCGGTTCTCCCCGCCCCGGCCGGAGCCTCCGGCGGAGGTCATCAGCTGCAAATAGTCGATAACCACCAGGCCCAGGGAGTCGATCCGGCGGCACTTGGCGTTCATATCCGCCACGGAGAGCATGGGGTTGTCGTCGATCCGGATGTCCATCCGGTTGAGAACCGTGGCCGCGCCGGCGATTTTCTCCCAGTCCGTCTCCCGCAGGCTGCCGGTTTTCAGCCGCGTGTTTTCCACCAGAGCCTCGGAGCTTAAAAGCCGGGTGGCCAGCTGTTCCCGAGACATTTCCAGGGAAAAGACCGCCACGGTTTTCTGAGCGCTCCGGGCCACGTTCAGCGCGATGTTCAGCGCGAAGGAGGTCTTGCCCATGCCGGGCCGGGCCGCCAGCAAAATGAGGTCGGACTTGTTGAGGCCCGTGATCTTCTGGTCCACAGCGGACAGGCCCGTGGACAGGCCCGGCAGGTGGTCCTCGCTCTCGCTCATCTCGCTCAGGCGGTCCAGCACGTCCGGCAGCACCTGCCGCAGGGGCACCATGTCCTGGGCGCTCTGGCCCCGGCGGATGGCGTAGACCTTCTGCTCCGCCGCCTCCAGGATGTCTCCGGCCTCGCCCACACCCTCCTGCACCAGGGCGGTGATCTCCGCCGCAGCCTGGGCAACGCCCCGGAGAAGCGCCTTGTCCCGGACAATGGCCACATACTCCATCACGTTGGCGCTGGTGGGGGTGATCTCCATCAGCTGGGCCAGGTACGAGCGGGTGGTTTGGTCGTCATAGGTGCCGGCCTTTTGCATCTCCTCGCAGACGGTGATGCCGTCAATGGGCTTGGCGTAGGCGAACATGGAGTAAATGGTCTCAAAAATCTCCCGGTTCTGCCGGAGATAGAAGTCGGCCGGGCGCAGCTTGTCCATCACGTCTTTGACGCAGCGCTCGTCAATCAGCATAGAGCCAAGGACGGCCTGCTCCCCCTCCAGGGAGTGGGGCATCTGCCGCAAGAGAAGGTCTTCGTTTGGCATGTTGTTGTCACCTCGCTGGGGCCGTCCCATCAGACGGCCGACTCACTTCTCCTCATATACCGAGACGTACACGGTCCCATTCACCTCAAAGCCCAGCTTTGCTTTCACCTGATAGCTGCCAAAGGCCTTGATGGGCTCCTCCAAAACCAGCTTCTGCTTGGGGACGTCCACTCCGAACTGCTCCTTGAGCCCCTCGGAGATCTCCTTGGTGGTCACGGCGCCAAAGAGCTTGCCGCCGCTGCCCGCCTTGGCGGTGAGCTTCACCATGCACTCCTTGAGCTTCTCCGCCGTGGCCTCCGCCTCGGCCTTCAGCCGGGCCTCCTCCGCCTTGCGGGCCTTCTCCTTGAGATTCATGGTGTTGATGGCGTCGGGCGTGGCGGCGATGGCCAGCTTCCGGGGCAGAAGAAAGTTCCGGGCATAGCCCTCGCTCACCTCTACCAGCTGGCCCTTCTTGCCCTGGCCCCGCACGTCCTGCTGTAAAATCACTTTCATGGATGTCGCGCTCCTTTGTTATTTTTCAAAATAGGCGTCGATGGCGTCCACCAGCCGCGTCTTGACGGCGGAAACGTCGCCATGCTCCACCCGCCCGCCGGCGGTGGTGGAATTTCCGCCGCCGCCCAGGGCCTCTAAGATGACCTGCACGTTGATATCCCCCAGGGAGCGGGCGGACATCAGCACATCCTCCCCGCTGCGGTAGAGGACAAAGCTGGCCTGGACCCCCTTGAGGGTCAGCAGCTCGTCGGCGGCCTGGGCCGCGGCCACCCGGTCCACCCCGTCCTCGGGAATGACGGAGAGGGCGATGTTCTCCCGGTAGAGGTCCGCCCGCCGGATGATGTCATAGCGAGTGACCATGTCCTGAAGGTCGCTTTGGAACAGCCGCTGGACCGAGGCGGTGTCTGCCCCCGCCCGCCGCAAAAACGCCGCGGCCTCAAAGGTCCGCCCGCCGGTGCGCTGGGTGAAGTGCTTCGTGTCCAGCACGATGCCCGCCAGAAGCGCCTCCGCCTCCTCCCGCAGAAGGTCCATGGGCTCCACCAGGTACTGCAAAAGCTCTGTCACCAGCTCCGAGGCGGAGGAGGCATAGGGCTCGTGGAAGCTGAAGGCCGCGTTTTCAATATAGCTGGCGGAGCGGCGGTGGTGGTCGATGACCGCCACCCGGTTGCAGCTCTCCAGCACCTGGTGGCTCTCCACCATGTCGGGGCGGCTGGTGTCCACCACCACCAGAAGGGCCCCCGGACGAAGCCGCAAAAAGGCCTCGCTGCCGGGGAGAAAGACGTCCGCGTACTCCGGCAGGGCCTGGAGAGCGGCCAGCAGCGGCCCGGCGGCGTTGCGCTCCAGATCAATGACGATCCGGGCGGTCTTTCCCTGCTTTCTCGCCGCGCAGCAAACGCCCACCGCCGCGCCCACGGCGTCCATGTCGGCAAAGCTGTGGCCCATGATATAGACCTCGCCGGCGTCCGCCATCAGCTCCCGCAGGGCGTTGGCCATCACCCGGGACTTCACCTTCGTCCGCTTTTCCGAGGACTTGCTCCGCCCGCCGTAGAACTCAAAGTCCACTCTCCCCCGGACCACCGCCTGGTCGCCGCCCCGGCTCAGGGCCATCTCCAGGGAGAGCTTGGCGTTTTTATAGAGCTCCGGAATGCCGTCGGCATCCTTGCCCACGCCGATGGAGAGGGTGGGATAGACCCCCTCCCCCAGCCGGATCTCCCGGATGGAGTCCAGGATGGAGAATTTCTCCTCCGCGAAGTGGGGGTAATGGCACTCCTCAAAGAGGAAGAGGTAGCGGTCCCGCTCGGTTTTCAGCAGCAGCCCCTCCCCCGCCGCGGCCCAGGCGCCCAGCTTTTCGTCAATCTGGGCCAGGATGGCGCTGCGCGCCGTGTCGGCGCAGGCCTTCATCAAATCCTCGTAGTTGTCCAGCATCAAAATCGCCAGCACCGGGCGGGTGGCGGTGTAGGCGGCGCGGAGGTGGTCGGCCTCGGTGGTGTCCACCCAGTAGGTGGTGGCCACCAGGCTCTGCTCCCCGCCCCGGCCCCTGGCCCGGACCAGGCTGCCGTAGACCCGGAAGCGGCGGCTGTTCATCTCCACCCGCTCCGGGCACTCCTGTTTGCGCTCCAGAAGCCACTGAACGGGGAAATGGGGCACCGCGTCCTCCACCCGCATCTCAAAAAGGTGCTCCCGCACGCCGGCCAGCTGCAAAAAGTTCTCGTTGCTCCAGATGACCTCTCCGGTGTCGGGCCGGAAGACCATGATGGGCAGCGGAGAGTTGATGAGGGTGGACTTGCTGGCGGTGTCCACGCTGCCGGTGACGTTGTCGATATACTGCATGATGTTCTGGCGGCGCTTTTGGTTGCGGCTGCGAAAATAGGCGTACAGCGCCGCGGTGGCCACGCCCTCCACCAGCGCCAGAAGCGGGCTGATGGGCACGGCGGCCAGGGTAAAGATCACCAGAAAGAGGAAGTACAGCTTTAAATTCGGCTCCAGCAGACGGGAGAGTTTTTTGTTGTTCATCGCAAACGCTCCTTGACGCGGCGCCCGGACAGCGGGGACGGCCGCCATTGCTTTAGAGTCTTAGTATAGCAGTTTCAGGAAAAAGAAGCAATGGAAAAAGCGAAAAAAGAGCCGGCGCCGGCATGGAACGCGGGGAAAAACCGCCCTCCGGCCCCCCGGCTCCCCGGGGCGCGGCCGCCATGCCTGCCCGCCGGGTGCAAAACAAATGAAAATTTCTGTATACAAACCGCCTTTTCTGTGTTATAATGAACAGTACCAATGTATGATCGCTGCCATATGACCTGCCGCCGGAGGGCGCGGAGGCGGCGCATGGACCAGGGCGCCCGGGCGGCGCCGGGGGGAGGGTGCTCCCCCGCTCATTTTCTTTGTGTTTTGCTGCGGCGCGTGCCGCTGCGGTGGAAATAGAGACAGAGGCTCCCATAGGCTTTTCCTGGCGTGACCGGACCTCCTGACAGCGAAACGGGGCTGTGCAGGCGACGGACGCCTGGGTTTTCTGCGCCCTTTTTGGCGCGTGTGACCGGGCCTGGAATGGGAGGCTTCCATACTTTTTTGGAAAGAAGGAATTTCATTCATGGCAGAAAAATTGAAAATCATTCCCTTGGGCGGACTCAATGAGATCGGCAAGAACATGACGGTCTTTGAGTTCGGCGGGGAGATCATCGTGGTGGACTGCGGCATGGCCTTCCCCGGGGACGACATGTACGGCATTGACTCCATCATCCCCGACGTGACCTATCTCATCAAAAACCGGGCCCGGATTCGGGGCCTCTTCATCACCCACGGCCACGAGGACCACGTGGGGGCCATCCCCTATGTGCTCAAGCAGGTGAACATGCCCATCTACTGCACCCGCTTCACCGCGGGCCTCATCAAGCTCAAGCTGGAGGAGCACGGTCTTACAAAGTCCACCAAGCTCATCACCGTGGAGCCGGGCAAGAGCGTCCGGGCGGGCAAGTTCACCGTGGAGTTCATCCATGTGAACCACTCCATCGCGGACTCCGTGGCCTTTGCCATCCACACCCACATGGGAACCGTGGTCCACACCGGCGACTTCAAGATCGACTCCACCCCCATCGACGGGGAGGTGATCGACCTGGCCCGGTTCGGGGAGCTGGGCAAGGAGGGCGTTTTGTGCCTGTGCGCCGACTCCACCAACGTGGAGCGCCCGGGCTTCACCCCATCGGAAAAAACGGTGGGAGCCACCTTTGCCCGCCAGTTCCAAAACTGCGACGAGCGCATCATCGTCACCACCTTCGCCTCCAACGTCCACCGGATTCAGCAGGTCCTTACCGCGGCGGCCCAGGCGGGGCGGAAGGTGGCCGTCACCGGCCGCAGCATGGAGAACATGATGCGGGTTTCCACGGAGCTGGGGTATATGAAGGTGCCCAAGAACACCCTCATGGACATCAGCCGGATCAAGGGCCTGCCCAAGAACAAGCAGGTCATCGTCACCACCGGCTCCCAGGGCGAGGAGATGAGCGCCCTGTACCGCATGGCCTTCTCCACCCACAAGCAGGTGGAGCTGGGGGCGGGGGACAAGGTGATTATCTCCGCCTCCGCCATCCCCGGCAACGAGGTCACGGTGGGCCGGGTCATCAACGAGCTCTTCCGCAAGGGGGTCAAGGTGGTCTACGACCGGGCCGACATGCTCCACGTCTCCGGCCACGCCTGCCAGGAGGAGCTGAAGATCATCCACGCCCTGACCAAGCCCCGGTTTTTCGTCCCCCTCCACGGCGAGCAGCGGATGCTCCAGATCCACTCCCAGGTGGCCCAGCAGATGGGCATGGACCGCAACCACATCGCCATTGCCGACAACGGCACCGTGGTGGAGCTGACCACCAAGACGCTGAAATTGGGCGGCACCGTGCCCGCCGGCGAGATCTACGTGGACGGCGCGGGCGTTGGCGACGTGGGGACCGTGGTCATGCGGGACCGCAAGCGCCTGGCTGAGGACGGCATGGTGGTGGTGGTCCTGCCCATCTCCGCCCACAACGGGGACCTGCTCAGCGAGCCGGAGATCGTCACCCGGGGCTTCATCTATGTCAAGGAGTCCGGGGATTTGATGAAGGAGCTTCAGAGCGTGGCCCAGGACGCGGCGGAGTCCGTCTCCCGCAAGCGCGCCCGGGACGATGGGGAGCTGCGGGGCACGGTGAAGTCCGCCGTCAGCAGCTACCTCTTCAAAACCACCCGGAGAAGTCCCATGGTCATTCCCGTTGTGACCAGACTGTAAAAAGAAAAGCCGTGCCTGAACCTTCAGGCACGGCTTTTTATGATGCTGAAAGCGTGGAAAGAGACGGTGAAAAAGCGGCCGGGCACGGTCTTACGGCGTCCTCCAGCGCTGGAGAAGCGCCCTGTACTCCGGCAGCTCCCAGAGGAAGGCACACGCCTGGTCCCGCTCCACCTCATCCAGCAGAAGGGAGATCAGCGGCGTCTGGGCCTCCCCGGCGGCGTCCTTTGTCAAGAGATGGCGGTACAGCGGGGACTCGCTCAAATCCCAGGGCGAGGCCAGGCTGCGGAGCATCCGCTCCAGCAGGCGGATGGCCTGGGGGCCGTCCTGTTCCGCCAGCGCCAGCTGCAAAGGCGCGGAGAGCACCGCGTAGTCTGAGAGGTCCAGACATGCCCCCGCCTGCTCCGCCCGATCCGAGAGAAGGCGGGCATAGGCCCAGTCCCCCTCCTCCAGGGCCCACTCGATCATCTTCAGCAGCACCGTCTGAAGCCCGTGGGCGTGGTCAAAGAGCTCCCGCTCCAAAAGCGTCCAGGCCTCCCCTGTGCGCCCCTGCCTGCGCCGCAGGGCAGCCAGGGTTTCCCGCTTGCCCCGGTGGGTGTCGGAGAGCGCTTCCAGCAGCGTTTCCGCCCGGTCCAGCTCCCCCCGCTTCAGCAGGCGGATGGCCAGGGCGTGGACGGCCCACTCCCGAACCTGAGGGTCGGCGCTGTTCCGGCAGCGCTCGTAGAGGGCGCCGATCTCCTCCTGCCTTTGCTCCGGCCCGCTGCAGAGGAGCCCCTCCAGCAGCACGGCTACGCTGTAGGCCAGACGGTCGTTCCCCGGGAACTCCCGGAGCTTTTCCTCCGCCCGGGCGAAGGCCGCGTCGAAGCCCTCCGCCCGGGCCGCCTCATGGAGCGTGTTCAAAAACATCCCGATCTCCTGGTCCGTCAAATCCTCCTGAAAGCTCAGCAGCGTGTTCAAATCCACTCCCAGCGTCCGGGCCAGCACCGGCAGCAGCGTGATGTCCGGATAGGAGCCCGCCCGCTCCCACTTGTTCACCGCCGGGGCGGAGACCCCCAGCTTCCCCGCCAGCTGTTCCTGGGTCAGCCCCAGCTCCCTCCGCCGGTTCCGAATGATCTCGTGCATGTTCATGGACCTCTCCCCTTTCCATCTGCCATGATACCAGACCTCCCCCGCCCGCGCAATCGAGAGGCGTTCAGCTTTCCGGCGGATTTTTTAACCAATGGTTAAAAGCGGTGGAAGAAGGTCCGCGCTTGGAACCGGCGAGGCATCCCCGGCCTCCGGGCCAAGAAAAACATACAGGGCTTCAAAAGGCGCACTGTGACGCCCAAAAGAGGGGGGACGGCGGCCCTCCAGGCCCGGAGGCCGCTCCCCTGGCGGCGGGCCCCGGGCCTGTGGCTCTTTTTCTCTGTCTTTCTCTCTTTTCTATCTCTTTTCCTATATCCGCAAAATCTTCCTGAATTTTGAAAAACTTCTCCAGGCCTTGCCCCGCCGCGTGCAAGGCTCCCGCTCCGGCGCGCCCTCTGTAGAAGAACACCCGCCCGGGAGGGGCGGGAGAGGGAGGGGGATTTTTGATGCGGGGAAAGCGATCCAGCATCCTTTTGTATTTTGACAACTACCACCGGGTGGCGGGACTTCCGGACGAACAGCTGGGCCTTCTCTTCCGGGCCCTCATGGAGTGCGGCGAGCGGGAGTCCGGCGGCCAGGACGGCATCACCGGCTTTGAGAGCCGCTACCCCGCGATGTCGGAAAAGACCCAGATGGCCTTCTTGTTCATGGCGGACACCATCCGCCGGGACGCGGCGGCCTACGCCGAAAAGTGCGCCAACTATCAAAACGCAGCCCGGCGCCGGGCGGAGAGGAGCCGGGCGGAGCCAGCCCCCGCGGCAGCGCCGCCCAAACCAGGGTCGGAGGAGGAGATTGTCCCCGCCCCAGCCGCCATCCGGCGGCAGCTGGAGGCGCTCATCCGGGAGGGCCGGGGCTAAGCCGCAAAAGGGGCAAAGCCCTGCCGCGCGGGGGATTCGCTGCGAGCTTTCAGCGGACCATGGCTCCCCGCGGCGCGCTTTCTGCCGTGTACACAGCGATTCGATTCCTTTCACGCCCACACGCGCAGGCGCGTTTCGGAGTGCGCCGGAGATGGCGGGAAGCTCCGCGAGACTTTGATTCATGGAGAGAGGACCGCCTTTGGCGGTCCTCTCTTTGGTTATTCGGCTTTGGGCTCCTCGCTCTCAAAGACGGCCTTTGCGCTGGCCGCCAGGCCCGCCAGGCCCTGGAGCTCCGAGGGGATGATGATCTTCGTGGCCTTGCCGTCCGCCACCTTCTGCATGGCCTCCAGCGCCTTGAGCTTCACCACCTGGTCGTTGGGCGCGGCGGCGTTCAAAAGACGCAGGGAGTCCGCCATGGCCTGCTGCACCTGCATGATGGCCTGGGCCTCCGCCTCCGCGGCCATGATGCGGGCCTCCTTCTCGCCCTCGGCCTTCAAAATCGCGGCCTGCTTGGCGGCGTCCGCCTTCAGGATGGCGGACTGCTTCTCGCCCTCCGCCACCAGAATCTGGCTCTGCTTCTGGCCCTCCGCCTGGAGGATGGACTCCCGGCGCTCCCGCTCCGCCTTCATCTGCTTTTCCATGGCGTTCTGGATCTCCTTGGGCGGGATGATGTTCTTCAGCTCCACCCGGT
>OGGQ01004520.1_pt1 | contig 11347 bp, 11 predicted proteins | sample 1571191 | NCBI WGS metagenome assembly OGGQ01 (sample SAMEA2582061, study PRJEB24529) | metagenome | biome: Human gut stool | place: China | collected 2011
GAGCGCCACCTTGCCAAGGTGGAGGTAGCGAGTTCGAGCCTCGTCGTTCGCTCCAACTTTTTGGCGTCATAGCCAAGTGGTAAGGCATGGGTCTGCAAAACCCTGATTCCCCAGTTCAAATCTGGGTGACGCCTCCAAAAATTTTATCCCTGCACCAGGTTGGTTGCAGGGATTTTTTGTTTATTTTTAATTGTTTCTATGTCATGCAATACAGAAGAACTATCGCTATTTTACAAAAAAATTAAAAATAATTGCGGAAAATGATTGACAAAGCGGTTGAAATACAGTATAATAATTTTCGTTGCAAACGAGACTCGGAGAGGTGTCCGAGTGGTTTAAGGAGCTGGTCTTGAAAACCAGTGACCTCGCAAGGGGCCAAGAGTTCGAATCTCTTCCTCTCCGCCACATTTCTCTCAAGTCACATATTTTTTGAAATTCACCAACATGGAGAAGTACCCAAGTGGTGAAGGGGCTCCCCTGCTAAGGGAGTAGGTCGGGTAACCGGCGCGAGGGTTCAAATCCCTCCTTCTCCGCCATTTATGATTGCCGCATGAATGCTAGAAATCTAGTGTTCATGCGGTTTTTCTTTGTTTCGCAGTGTTGAAACCAGGCAATTAAATTCGTTATCAATAGTCAAAAAACATGAGTTTTCAAATAAAATGCAACACGAAATTTACTTTTTAAGCAGGCTATCAAAATAGTTGTTTGCTTCTTTTTTTGCTTCTGCTGCCTCTTCTTCAAAGGTGTATTGATATACCTTTTTTAAGACATTATCGCTTGACCACCCTCCCATTTCCATGACATATTTATCTGGTACATGTTGGGCGTGCATGATCGCGGCAAAGCAATGGCGCAGAGAATGGATAGTATACAATGGCATCTTGTTTGATTTTAAAAGCTTTTTGAATCGGTATAATACTTGTCCAGGAGTAGTATCAAATAACCATCCTTCTTTTACTTTTAAGCAGCGTCTAGCCATTTTTGCTGCAAGATAATCCGGCATAATAACATTCCGAGTTCCAGCCTTTGATTTGTTTGTCTCCTTATAAACCAGTTTATTTGTCTCGTCAGGTACTCGCGCACCATGCACACGGACAACACGACCGTTGACATCAAAAGGGGTTATTGCAGCAATCTCGCTTTGCCGCAAGCTACAAGTTAACGCAAGCAAAGCCTGGCATTCAATTTCTGGGGTCTGTTGCAAAATTTTGACAATTAACTCCACATCTCTTTTAGTGGGGACCGGTATGGAATGATCCTCTGGTGGCTTTAGAGTGACGTCTTTAGAATCGATATTATATTTAAAATATCTCATCACAGCAGTGATAAATCCAAATTGGTTTTTTAGGCTCTTAGCGGAATATATTGCAGCATTCTCGTTCATCTGGCGTTGTATTAAATCGTTTACCGCCAATTTCCCAATAGGCTGATCCAAAAGCAAGGGATAAGCATTGCGCTGCATAATCCTATATCCTCTCAAAGTAGCTGGGGATAACAGATTAGATTTTGACTCTATATAACGGTCCGATGCTTTTTGGAATGATAAATTTTCCGCTTGATTTTCCCTCCTGCGATTGAGGACATATTCAGCCGCAGCATATTCTGCTTCCTTTTTTGTTGATTCTGTAAACGACTTGTATTGCCTTTTCCCATTACGATCATTTCCGATGTATACAAGTACTCTCCAATTCCCACTGGGGAGTTTTTTTGCTTTTGCCATATTGTTACCTCCTAAAAAAGGGCATAGAAATGCCCGGGACTTGATTTCCCAGGCTAAAACAGGTACAATATGGTTGCGGTTTTATATCGTACTGTCAGCCTGGTGCTGATGGTCATTCGCCTTACTCTGTTGCAGCAGGGTAAGGCGTTTTTTATTTATCATGATTTTCCATATTTTACATGTCCCACTTTTTCCTCCCCGATTGTAACATATATAGAAGCACTTGACCGGCAAGTGAAATATATGCACAAGGCTTGCAAAACTCGAACAAATGTACTATTATAATTATGCTACTTTTAGGATTCGAGATTGCAAGTGCGGAGAATAGGGAGGATTACATAATGGAAGATGCAAAAAGAAAAACAAAATTACCGGATATAAGCCAGTGTAAAACTACAAAAGAAAAGATAGCAACTTTTTTAAAAGACATAGACGACCCAATCATTATTGATCGCATATATGTATTTATTAAGTATATGTATTTCAAGTCTTAATGCAAGCCCGCCTATTGGCGGGGGTTTTTTTTTTTTTTACGAATAAACTCTTTAATAGATTTTCTTGCTTCTGAGGGGAGGCTTAAATAAGCAAGAATTATTTGTTTATCGTCGTCGTCAAGTCCATATTGCAAAACTAATTCATCTACCAGACCCTCTGGCAGCTTCTCAAACATCTCTCCTCTTCCAGTAATTAGCCAATCATACGATACGTGGAACTCTCGACAAATTGCCAAAATCATTTGATCGGTAATATTACGTTGCCCCGCTTCTATACGCGATATAGCCGCCCCAGAAACTCCGATTTTTCTTCCGAAAGCTTCTTGACTCAAATTTATAGCAGGGCTCAGTCTAATTTCCCGAACTCTTTCATTCATAGTGTCACCTCCACTAGTATAATATCATATCGACTTACCATAGTCAAGAAATTTTATAAAAATGTATTGACTTTTGTGCCATAGTCAAGTATAATAATACCAGAGTCAAAACAAACGGAAGGAGGTGGCCAAATGTCGGAAAGTAAACTTATATGATTCTGCGGTAGAAGCTGCGGATAAAGCATTCCAAGACAAGTCCATTACTCTCAATTCGGCAACCTTTGAATTTGGAATAAACACATTGACGGATGCTTTTTCGGATGAATTAAAATCTGCCGAACCGATATTTAGCACAACCATTCGAGATGCATTTGAAGGTGGATTTATTAACTGTGTAAAGAATCCAGAAGAGTTGTACCAAACGCCAATTGAAGACTTAATGCGTGGGCTTCAGGAAGCGTACAGAATAGGGTTTGAGAATGTTAATATATCAGCACAAGCAAAAGAAAACTTAAAATCCCTTATTGAGGTTCTTAAACCTACAAAAGAACAATTAAAAGAGATACAAGACGAAGCTTTTAAAACAGGTGAGGCTGTCCCAGAGTACGTAAATCAAGGATTGACTAGCATAGCCAAACTTGAAGCAATCACTGGTTCTGTAGAAGCTCAAAACTACTTGATCGGACAAATGCTGTCTACCGATCCAAGCTTTAAAGAACTCCTTAAAACATCAGAAGGGGCAGGAGAAAGCATTAGATGAATGCCCTATGGCCTATAAGGGAATGGAGGATATTTTGGGAAACATCGGCCCCACAGCGGAGGTGACGAAAATCATCCGGCCTATTTATAACTTTAAGGCCGGGGATGAGGATTAATGGATAAAGAAGACGGAAGGGAAGATATCATAGGACTTGACATCTGTGCGGGTACCCTAACTCGGTGTTACGCACACAACTGGAAAACCGTTACTAAGCAGTGGCAGAGGAAAATGGATATACCTTTCACAAGATCACACCAAATGGGGAATAGATTGACAATAAAGAAAAGGCGTCTCTGGCAGAGATTCAGAAAGGAGTGACGGACTGGAGCAAACAGCTCCTGGTTGCCCTTGCGCAACCGGTGCAAGCGCCCTGCGTCCACTGGAAAGAGAGGCAATCAACCACCCGACTATACCGACAAACCGGGCTGGACGCCTCTGGCGCTATGTTAGAAGAGCACAAGTCCCATCCTGTTGAACGATTCGTTGTTTCCCTGTGTTTTAAGCAGACCGCTATTTTGTGTGATAGCCTGGGGGAAATGCTGTTTTTTGCCTAACAAAAAGGAACAGGCGCCCCAGCCTTCTAACTGGGGTGCCTGTTTTGTCAGTTGTGAATAAATTTTATGAAGTTAGGGATTCCACCCACGCTTTGCCGTTCTCTGTGCCTATTTTGCCTTGTTCCAAAAACAGCATATCGCAAAGAAAGATGTTCATTGACCACTTTGCCCGCTATAGAGTGACAGCTTATACATCAACAGCTAAGTCGAGCTTGCTGAGTTTTTCCAATAGGATATCTTCTTCGGTCGGTGCGTCTGCTATCTCTTCAATCTGATGCCGGATATCCAACATTTTTTCATCTGTAGCATTGATTATTTCAGCGCACTCCTTGAGCTGCGATATGATTTCTGGTTGGTTCGGGATTTCTTGTTTGTATTTCAGCTGATGTTCTAGGCTGGCCCAAAAATCCATAGCAATGGTCCGGATCTGGACCTCTACTTTCATGTCTTTCTTTCGATCTGCAAAAAAGACGGGGATGCTAATAATAAGATGTAAGCTGCGGTAACCGTTGGGTTTTGGATGGGCAATATAATCCTTTTGGGCAATGAGCGTTACATCATCCTGGCGTAAAAATGCCTCTGCAATGGTATAAATATCATCGATATACGAACAGATCACCCGAATACCAGCGACATCGTTTACATTCTTTTCGATGCTCTCTAAAGAAAACGGGAAATTTTGCCGCTCCAACTTGTCCGTAATACTGGCGGTCCTCTTCAAGCGGGTGCTGATGGAGCTGATGGGGTTGCGTTGGTAACGGATTTTAAATTCTGTGTTTAGAACATCGAATTTTGTCCGTACCTCCTTGATGGCACAGGCATACATCATCATCAACTCTTTGTATTCCACAACGGTACCCATAAGCATTTTGGTTTGGGCCATCATTTGGCTGACGGTTGCATCCGCCCATGGTACCAAATCGGTGGATAGTACACCGCCCATTGCATCCTGTAGCAGGTGGTCCAAATCCTCGGGATGAAAAGTGGATACATCCTTCTTTTCCATGGATTTCACTCCTCACGTGCGAATTTCATGTATATAAAGATTATAATACAATTCCCCGCTGTATTTATAAATTCTTTGTGAAATATGGGACGCTTTTTAGAAAGGCATGTCGGGGAACAACTTATAACGGTCTATTTCCTGTATGTGTTGTCCGGCCACTGAGTCTCCAGAGAGTGGTTCAAAAGCGATTGTCCGTATCCTTTTGAGGATGGAAGCGGTGCTGGGGCCGGGAAAGTGCCCATATGAAAAGAGGCTGGACGGAGGGAACATCTCTCATCCAGCCTGTTTTTAGGATTCCAGAGTTGAAAGCTCTTCTACCAGCTTAAGAACCTGCGGGGCAAGCTTTTCCCGCTCTTTTTTGGTAACATGGATATACAGCGGATAGGCAAACGCAATAGCCGCAATTCCTAGAATTCCGATCAGGATGCCTGGGAAAAATAAGATATCCATCCAGACCATGCTACAACACATCCCTAATCCCAGAAACAGGCAGCCTACGATACCAAGGATGATGGAGAGCACTGTGCCTTTTTTTGTGGCACTTTGGTCTAGCCGGCGAAGCTGTGCCATTTTGTCCTCCCCTTGTTCCGGAGGAAGATATTTTTTTCGGATATTCTGGATTTCCTCCTGTTGTTTTGCCGAGTAGGTATAGTGAAAAGTATCTCTTTGATTTTCCATGTCAAACCGTCCTTTCAATTTGCAGAATGATACGCTCCTATCCGTTAAAAAGGAGCGGTAATGTATTTTTATTATGGGAGGAACCTATGAAAGGACCCGATTAGAAGGTTCCTGTTTCTTTTTCAGCTTCACTGTGAATATACTGCCTTTTCCTACCTCGCTGCTGACGGAAATATCCCCGCCGATGATCTCTATGACGCGCTTTACCAATGCAAGCCCCAAGCCGTTTCCTTGGGTTGCATGGGAAGTGTCCCCCTGATAGAATTTCTCGAAGATATGTTTTCCAATTTCCGGGGGAATACCACAGCCGGTGTCTGATACCTGGACAACCGCATAGCCATCTTCGGCTTTCAAAGAAAGGGATACCTTGCCATGAGGTTCTGTAAATTTAATCGCATTGGAAAATAGGTTATTCCAAACCAGGGCAAGCAACTCAGCGTCATTGTCCACCAGAATGTCTTCTTCTACATCCGCATGGATTTCTAAATCCTTTGCTTCCCACGCGCCCTCAAAAGAAAGCAGGCATTCACAAAGTTGTTCCCCTAGATCATACGTCTTTACGGATGGATAAATCTGTTGGTTTTCTAACTTGTTCAGTTTCAGAATATTCGTAATCAGGTTGGCAAGGCGGCGGGATGCATCGGTGATGGCCCTGGCGTATTCCATCCGCTTTTCTTCCGTCAGATTTGGCTGTTGGAGCATGGTACCATAGTTCTGTATGACAGCTAAGGGGGTCTTCAGCTCATGGGATACGTTGGCGATAAAATCGGTTCGCAAGGTTTCTGTTCCAGACAATTCCTTTGCCATTTGATTTAAGTAATCTGCAACAACGTCAAAACCATTTGTATAGCCAAACGTGTGAAAGGGTGGAATTCGTACAGAAAAGTCCCCTTTCATAATCTGTTCAGCTGCTTTCACAATTTTCTGTACCGGTTGGTCTACCATGAATTTTCGCCGGATGCCGTCGATCACCGTGCAGAGCAGGCTCAACCCAATCACATTTAGAAATGTTACTTTGGCAGCCTGTTCAATATGTTCCTTTGTAAAGGATAGACCAGTTGATCTTGTCATCATATTCAGGAACAGGGTCATGCAGCAGCTGATGACAAAAGCCATCAAGAGGAAGAACGTGATATAACGCCGGATAGCAAATAGCCAGCGGACGTTCCTGTTTTGCTTTCCTTTTTCGTTCATTTTAATACCGCCTTATATCCCAGCCCGTGGACTGTCACAATCTCAAAGTCGTTGCAGGCAGAAAATTTATCCCGCAGCTTAGTCATATACACATCCACTGTACGGGGACCGGAGGAAGAAGAACGATCCCAAAATTCGTCCATAAGCTGGGAGCGCGTAAAAGTCTTTTTGGGGTAGGATAACAGCTTATAAATAAGGTTGAATTCCCGGACTGTCAATGGAACCTCTTCGTCGTTCAGATAGGCGGTATGCTCCTCCACATCTAAGGTAAGGTTGCCCACAATTAACTTTTTGCTGGTAGCGATTTTAGCCCGGCGTAAAAGGGCTTCTATCCGTAGGAGCAGCTCGTCTAGATCGATGGGTTTGACCATATAGTCGTCGATCCCCGCCTTGAAGCCCCGCTGCTTGGATGCAAAGTCATCCCTTGCTGTCATAAATAAGATCGGGATTTCCTGGTCAATCTCCCGTACGGTTTTGGCAAATTCAAACCCGTCTACTTCCGGCATCATGATGTCCGAGATAATCAGATCAAATAAAGTACCTCCATACATGGCGTCATAAGCTTCGTTGGCGCTCAAGCAACCCTCCGCTTTATAGCCATTTTGATTCAAATAAGAACAGACAGCCTTATTCAATTCCCGGTCGTCTTCCACAACCAATAGTTTAAACATCCATCAGACCTCCCCATGTTTTTTATGATAACATAGAGATGTTAAAGTTTTGTTTGCGTTTTGGGCTTTTTATAAAAATACAAAAAATTAAGGCCTGAACGCAGGGTGCGCTCAGGCCCGGAGTTTGGGGCGTCCTGTTTTAATGATGGGCAGACAGGGGGCTGTCAGAGAGCGCCCATCCTTCTACCACGCGGACGCCGATGGGGTCTGGATTGTCTTTAAAATGGACAAACTCCATGGTGTTCTGTAGGATTTCTTCTCCGGAGTCCAAATTCTTGACTTTGACCGTATAGCGGATAGCCGCCCAGTCATCGCGGATAATCATATTATCGAAGGCCCCAAGCTCCATGGTGTAGTGCTGGAAAAGTTGCCCCATCATGTCCTTGTATTGCTGCAGGGGCATGCGGTGGCCATATACATTGTAATGGGCGTCCGGCTCGTACAGGGTGTCGCACCATTGCAGCCACCCGCCATAGCCGCCATTCCAGGTTTTAAAGCCGTTTTCAAGACGGTCACGGATTGCATCTTCCATATTTCTGGATGGAGTGGATTGCTTCTTCACTTTTGGAGAGTGTTCCCTGGATTCCTGTTCCTGGGCAAGGCGCTTTTTGGCATCTTCCACGGACTCTCCGTCTTTTGTAAGGAACTCATCGACAAATTTATCCGTGATCTTATTGAATCCGTTTACGACTCCCTCTTCCATCTTCATAAAACCGCCCACAACGCCGTTTTCAATTTTTTTGTATCCGCCGACTACGCCTTCGGCAATTTTTTCGTTAGCCTGAACCAGCTTGGATTTTGCCATAATGAATGCCTCCTTAATAGAATTATTTGTTATGTTTGCGAACAAAATACTTCCCTGCGATTGCTAGTCCTGCCAATGCTGTGACGCCAGCTGTGATCGAAAAAATCCATCTTGTCATAAGACTTCCTCCTTATTTCAAGCCCTTGACCACGGGAATGAGGCAGAGCAGTGCTACGATGCCGATTATACCAACGATGATACCGGGAATCATCATGCTCCAAACCATGGTCATGCACATGCCCACGCCAAGGACAATGGCCCCGAACACACCCAACAGGGTGGTGCCAATAGCCTTCCCATTGAAAACAATGGCGGGTTTGCCATCCATCTTCCGGCGGACAAGAATCATGACCAGCAGGATTACAGCGCCGATGATGCCGATGACAACGCCCGGTACCATTGCGCCCCATTCGGGTAATAGCGCCATACACATTCCCAGAGCAAATAGGATACCGCCTACCGTACTCATGATCAGGGTAATAAAATCTTTTTTCTTCATTTCAAACAGCCTCCACGAATCTTTATTTTGTGCTCCCGCACTTGATGTCTTTATAATAAAAGCGCTATGTTTGGGAATTGATTACGAATTGTTTTTGAGTTATTAAAAACTTTTTCTTCTAAAAGAAAAGGAGGCTTTTTCATAAAAAATGCGCCATATGATGGGCCGCGGGACCGAACTAAAGTAGCGATTGGTTTGCCCTCAGGGTAACTGTAGCCCAGCACGGCATGCGGAAGCAGCCGACGCCGTAAGAATTGAAGAAAACAGTGGAGGTCTAAAAAGGCACGGTCCCAAAAAGAGATGGCTGGATCAACGGCCTCTGCCATTTTCCACCTGTTTACACGGGATTGGGTTCATATAAACAACGGGGCTTCAAACTGAAGCCCCGTTGTTCGTTCGGTACACGCCCGAAGGTTATATGCAGTTCTCATAAATCTTTGATTGCCTCTTAAAGGATAAGATATTTTTCGACTGGTCAAACGCCACGAACGCCGGGGGCTATTTCGGCAATTTTAGGATCTGCCCCGGATAGATCGTGGCGCTTGTCAGACCGTTCAGTTCCATAATTTCGGGATACCGGCTTCCAGAACCGAGCTGTGCCCGTGCGATCTTCCACAATGAGTCCCCTCGCTTTACCGTATAATTTACATAGGAGTCCCCTGGTTGGCTTCCTTCGGAACTTCCTGGGATTTGCAATTGCATCCCTTGAAAGATGGTGGTAGAGGTCAGACCGTTCAGTTCCATGATTTCCGGATACCGGCTCCCGTCCCCCAGATACCGTTCCGCAAGTTTCCAGAGCGAATCGCCAGCTTTTACTTCATAGAGAAACGTTTCCGAGGAGGGAACGGATGGGGTGGAAGAATCTGGAATTTGTTCTGGTGTAGGTTCTTGTTTTTCAAATGTGACATAGGACGAAGAGATATAACCAACTTGATCGTCAGAAAGCTGCACTTGATAAGCCCCATTGCCGGCCTCTTTCAGAACGGTAACCGCAGTACCACCGGAGAGCGTTGCGACGATTTTTCCCTTCAAGTTTTCATTTTTATAAATTGGCACGTTGATTTGATCTGCTTTGATCCAAGCATTTGAGTACGTCTCTTCCGAAGGAGAATCTGTAGAATCGCCAGTTGGCGGCGCAGGTAGCTCCACTATTGGAGGATCGGCCCCCAGCTCTTCGTCTGCCGCATCTCCGTTTACCCAGTCTTCATAATGATCCCAAATGGAGATGTCTTCCTGTCCCAACGACCAAGCCCCGGCGCCCTTGAGGTTATATTTTTCAATCAGGTTTAACTTTTCCTGATAGGATTGGTCGGTTTCAAACCAAGCGACGTACCGGCCGGGCTGTAGCACAAAATCCCCGCCAACGGTATATTGGCCGCTGGATTCCGTAATGGTGAATTCTACTTTAGCTGATTGGCTGGCCTCATCGTAGGTTACGGTTGCATCGCAATTTTGAATGATCTCCTGGATGGTTTTTGTGCTGGCTCCTTTGCCGACAATCCGGTTGTCATCCAAACTCCAAACGCGGCCATAAAAGGGGACGCCCACAACAATTTTGTCTGGGGCCGTTTTACTGAGCGCATATTTGATAGAATTTTCCACAAAGTTAATGCTTGCAACGGGTCCTGCCTCACTGCCTTCATAGTGTTCGTCATAAGCCATAATCAAAAGATGGTCAGCATATTCAGCAAGTGCAGAATAATCGTAGGACCCATGCCAACCAACCTGCCAGTTGTTAGGATTGGCTGCAACTGCGACGGAAATCTCCTTATGGGCAGGGACTTTTTCCCGCAAAAGCCGGACAAATTCCGTGTATTGATCCCGTTGTTCGTGGGTGACATTTTCAATATCCACATTTACGCCATCTAGATTGTACTCTTCGATGTAATCCGCGATTTGCGTGGAAAGCGATTCTACGTTCTGTAGGGCGTTGATTCCTGCGGTACGGTTCCAGTGGTTGCTCAGAAATGGCACTACCTTGATCCCGCGATCGTGCATACTTTTAATGAAATAGGAACTCAAATAATTTAACTTTAAGCTTCCGTCCTCACGAATATTGAAGTAACTTGGAGAAACCGTGTCCAGTGCATTGTTAGTTTGATTAACATATTCAATCTGCTGGATGTCATTTCCTCGGTATAGATACCCCATGATATACCGGTCCGTTGTTGCAAGGGCCGATAAAAAAGAGGAAAAAGCTACTGTAGCTACCAGTACGCCGGAAACCAACACCTTTACACTTTTGATTTTTACCTTTTTGGCCTGTGATAAGATGGATTTTGTAATGGTTTTGGAATGGGATTTAATGCTCTTCTGTACATCCAATTCTTCTGCGAATTCGACATCGATTCCATTGTATTCAAGAATCAGGTCATATGTCTCATCACTATTGGGGACGAGCTTGATACTTGGTGTCAACACAGCATTCACCTTGCCTTCCTGCTGGAAAATCGTTTCTACTAGTATGGATACATTCCTCAGAAATATCCAGGAAGCGCCACAGCATCGGCTGGAATTTTAGAGTTTTTACGTGGATCGGAGGCGGGCGTTGTTCCTATTTGAAGTACCTAAGAAAAAACCGGGGGCTTCCAATTTTTTGAAGTGACCCCGAAAAGTTAGACAATATTTTTGAAGAAATTGCTCAAGCAA
>OGGQ01004529.1_pt1 | contig 11314 bp, 13 predicted proteins | sample 1571191 | NCBI WGS metagenome assembly OGGQ01 (sample SAMEA2582061, study PRJEB24529) | metagenome | biome: Human gut stool | place: China | collected 2011
TCGCCGTCCGCAGAATCTCCTGTTTTCTTTCTTCCGGCGCTTTGGATACCCGCATTGATTCACCTTCTCTGTTAATCCCATCGTAATGGATGAATGAACTTGTATCAATGAACTTTGTTCATTCGATTCATTTCTTTTTCCGCTCCCCTTGATGGCCATTTACTTCTGATATTTTCCGTTTTTTACCTAGTTCAGACTGTCCAAATCAAGCGTAAAGGACTGAGGCCCGGCAGCGCCAACAGCGATCTCATATTTTTCAAATTCTACAATCAGATTGCCGTCAGGATCGAGATGAAACGCCCGGTCAGGCCCGATCATTGATTTTAAATCCAGATCTTCATCATAAACAGCCTGTTCCGCTTCCGGTTTCGCGTCGATCTGCCGCTGAATTTCCCGGGCAATCCGTTCCGCATAATCTTCGCCGACCAACGCTTCCAGCGTCAGCGTCCGTCCGGTTCCGGCTTCCACGTTATAACAATCGATCGTCTGGCTGGACTGCGCGCGCACATAAGTGGAAATAATCGCGAACGATAAGGTTTGATCGTTGTTGCAGTAGAGCTGATAATTAATAGAAATTCGGGCCGGAATATATTCCTCGGCTTTTCCGCCGGTTTCCATAAACGCCTGATATTCATCTGCCGCCTGCTGCTTCATTGCGATGGCATGCGCCTCGATCTGTTCGCGGATCGCTGCGTTTAAAGATTGCGCCTGATCGTTGTTTTCCAATTGCGGGACCTTGATCTCCGCAATATAAGCCGCTTCTTCGCTTGTGGATTCAGAGTCCAGGAAAAGATGCGCAATCTGGCTGACAAGCGGCAGGTCCATTACGGTCTTCGCAAACACCGTATTGGTGTTAAAAAAGAAAAGGAACGCGCAGCAGCCTGCCGCAGCGCTTAAACCGATCGTTTTGTTGCGGCGGCTGCGTTGTTTCCGCTGAATCAATCCCTGTTGAATGCTTTTTTCAACGATTTCGTGCAGATCCTCTGGAATCTTAACATCTTTATCAGACATGATTTTCGCCCTCCCATTGCATTTTCAATAATTCCATTCCCTTGTAATACCGTGATTTTACCGTACCGTTGCGCACCCCCAGAATTCGTGATATCTCTTTAAACTCAAAGCCCTGGAAATATTTCAGATAAATAATATCCCGGTACTGAGGTTTTAAGCTTTCCAGACAATGATCGACGGCAATTTTCAGGTTTTGATCGTGGACCGCAGGATCTTCGATCCAGTTCATATCCAATTCTTCCCGGCGCGGAAATTTTTTCAACATATTTTTGCATTCGTTGATCAGAATCCGATAAAACCAGGTTTTCATATACTTTTCATTGCGCAGCTGGCTGTAATGCACCATCGCTTTAATAATCGCCTCCTGCAGCGCATCTTTGGCCAGTTCTGAATTTTGAGTATAATGGTAAGCCACGCGGTAACAGTATTCCTGATTCTCTTCAAAATACTGACTTAACTTTTCTATCCCTTCCATTTTGATCTCCTTCCACATATTAGACAGTCCAATTCAGTCATAAGCCCAAATTCTTTTAAAGAAATCACACCGGGGTCTAAATCGGCATTCCTATTTTCTAGAAATCCCGGCGTTGTCCCGATTCAACTGCCGGTTCTGAAATGATAAAAGAACCGGACTTCCGTCCGGTCTTAACCTAACGGCATAAAAACAAAGAACTTGTTTTTCTCATGTAAAGTGTTGTTTCATCCCGCGCTTTAAGCATCAGTAAATAAGGAGCTTCCGGCGGTCTTCAAATCTTGAAGCACTTCCGCCAGCCTCATTAAATCTGCTTCAATCTTTACGGCAGCGAAAACCGGTTTATACCTGAAAGCAGTTCTGATATTCTCAGCCCTCACGTTTTCATTTCATTATTCACAATCTTACACGCCGGATTCCTTCTCTGCAAGTCCTGTTCAGCTTACTTCAAACGATTTTTAACAGATTTCAGGCAGACAAAAACAAACAGCGCGCTGACAAGCAGCCAGAGCATTCCCAACAGGCCGGTGGGATTGGGTCCCAGCAGCGTATTGCGCTGACTGACGGAGAGGAAAACCGGCACTTCGCCGATCAGATTGAACACGCCGTGGATGATGGCGGCAAACATGCAATTTCCGCTCACAATCGTTGCCGCACCGCAAAGAATGCCGAATACAAGGCAGACAAGCATCATCATCGCCAGATTGCTCCAGGGGGCCAGCGGATTATCCAGACTGTAATTGAATCCGAAATAAATCAAAGGCAGATGCCCAAATCCCCATAAAAGACTATTGATCAGCACGCCTTTCTGCAGCCCGAAGCGCTGGATCTGTTTTGGCAGCAGATATCCGCGCCAGCCGAGTTCCTCGCCCAGTTCTAATATCTGCAGCGGCAGGAAGACTGCCGCAAGCAAGATCGTCGTCAGCACAAATGGCAGCGGTGAAGAAATCGGCATTTCTCCCGTCATCCCCAATAAAGCACCATAGTGAAAGCTCCCGCTGTATTCCTGCGGAAATACGCAGAAGTAAAGGACCGCTCCAAGCGCGGTCAAAACGCCCGGTCCCACCGCGCAAAGCAGCCATAATCCCGGTTGCTTCCATACCTTGAACGAAAAGTTCCACGGTTTGGTGTCGCGCGTTATTTTCCTGGTGATCAGCACCGCCAGCACCGGCAGGGCCGTAAACCCTTTCTGTAAAATTTCATAAACGATGACGCCAGCCTGTCCCGGGATTCTGTCCGCCAGAAAGCCAAGGCTGTAACAAATCCCCAGCACGATCACCGGAAAGAGAAGCTCCGGTCTTTGCACCAAGGCCCGCAGTTTCAGCCGCTTCATTCCGGTTTATCCCGCAGGCTGCGGCGCTGCATTTCCCAAAGTTCCTTCGTCAGCTGGCTGGCCGTATATTGCGCGATGAGATAATCGATTCCCTGCACCGCAAGCCACACGATGGCCGCCGCCAGTCCAATCGGAAGCAGCATCGTCAGGGTGAGCGCGGGTTCCAGCATCACTGAAATTCCGCCGACCACCAGTTCGATCAGGATAAACTGAACAAGCTTTCTGACCGCCATTTCCCCGACGCTTATTTCTTTCGACGAATACGTGACAAACGATACAAGCACACAGAAAAACGCGTAGAGAAACGGAACGAACATGATCAGCGGACGTATCTGCTTTTCCGGCTCGCCCATTAAACCGATCACACCGATCGCCAGGGTGATGCCGGCCTGAATCAACAAAAAATCCAGCAGCCTTCCTTTTAAATATTCTCTGAACTCCATGACAGGGCCTCCTTTATTGAGCGTCTGACCGCCCGCGCATATTTTCTTGAGATAATCACGTCTTCCCCGTTTTTCATCCGGGCGCAATACCGGCCGTTCAGGGCTGGCCGGATGGATTCAATTTTCAACAATGAGATTAAAAACGCCTTGGAACAGCGGACGAATTTAAAATCTGCCAGCTGCTCCTCAAGCTTATACAAACGCGTCTTGACTTCCACTTCTTCATTGGCAGTGCAGGCAAAAACTTTTTCTCCGACCGCTTCTATATAATAAATTTCATCATAATAAACCGGACGCTGACGCCCCTCGCTTTCACCGCTCAGCGACCGGCCCTTAGCCAGACAATAATTTTGAATATCCACAAAATCCGGCGTTAAGGCCATGCATTCCAGGACGACCTGTTCTTCCTGCGGAACCGCAACCTTTCTAATGCTTACCCGCATCGGCTGATCCCTCCTCCCGATTGATTTCTATCTTTATTTTTTCATATTCAGACGCAGAACGCCAGCGTTCGTCGATCAGATACATTTATTTTCGATCAGATGCATTCCCCGGATATCGTCTTTCCCCGGATCACGCTTTCCGGCAATTCAAGGATGAAGCCGAATTCCATCCCGAAAAGAACAATCTATAAAATACTGCTTGACGCATTATACTATGTGATATATAGTATAACACGTAAGGAGGTAATCATGGATAGTCAACTAAAAAAAGGTTTGTTAGAAATCTGCGTGCTGGCGGCGCTGGCAAAGCAGGATTCCTATGGTTATCAAATCATCAAAGACGTGTCTCAGGTCATTGAGATTTCTGAATCCACCTTGTATCCGATTCTTAAACGCCTGGAGGCCAGCCGTGATCTGGAACCCTATTCCGTCGAGCACAACAGCCGGCTGCGGAAGTATTACCGGCTGACGGACAGCGGCCGCCGGCACATCGCCGATTTTCTGGACGACTGGAAGTCAGTGATGGCCGTGATCGATTTTATTAAAGGAGAAGTTCACCATGACTGAAAAAGAATATCTGGACGCTTTAAATAAAGCGTTGAAATGGCTGCCGAAGCCGGAAAAAGAAATTTGTTTCAACTACGCCCGGGAGATGATCGAGGATCGGATTGAAAACGGACTGCCGGAAGCCGAAGCTGTCGCCCAATTGGAATCGCCGCAGCAGATGGCAAAAGCCTTCCTCGAAGACCGCGGCAGTCTGAAATTTAAGTTTTCCCTGCCTATAAACAGCGTCATGACCGTGATCTTGCTGATTCTGGGTTTCCCCCTGTGGGGCGCCTTGCTGTTAGCGGGATTAATGATCTTGCTGGCCGGTTTTCTGCTCGCCGGCTGCGTGCCGTTTATCTGCGTCGTCATGACGGTCAGCCTGTTGTTCGTCGCGCTGGTCAGCGTCAGCGCCAGTCCGTTTGTCATGGTTTCCGTGTCGTTAATCGCCGGCGTAATTCAGCTGGGTGTCGGAGTCATGGCGCTGGGCGGATTAATTCTGGCGGCGTTAGGCGCATCGCTCACGATTCCGTGGTTTAAGGCTGCGGTGATGAAAACCGCGCAGTTTCTGCGTTCCCTGTTTTTCCAGGAGGTAAGCAAATGGTAATCCGAAATTTTAGAAAAAAGGCGTTGATCGCCGGCTTGATCTTCGTGCTGACCGGTTCGCTGATCGTGGGAGCGGGTTTAGCGGCCGGAGGTCAAAAAGCGTTGATCGCGGGCTCGTCGAAGCCGTGGTATCAAACGATCTGGATCGAGGATGGGAAAGTCGTCGTCAGTCTGGATTTCCTGAATGGTTCGTTGTTTCACATCAGCTTTTAAACAGAAAGGACACTCTTCTCATGACGCAATTCACGGCCTATCAAAAGAAACAGCTCGCCCTGTTCGCTCTGCTGACCCTCGCATTTCTCAGTCTGTTTACGGTTTTATATGCCCGCTGCCGCGACACCACACTGCTTTCGCTCTTGATGCTCACGCCGGCCCTCAGCGTGCTGATTGTCAACAAGCTGACGCATGAGCGCCGTTCCTTGTTTCTGCGGCCGAAATTCAAGCGCAACCTCTCCCGTTACGCACTGAGCTGGCTGCTTCCGCCTCTGCTGGCTATGGCCGGCGCGGGAATTTATTTCCTGCTTTTCCCAGCGCAGTTTCAGCCGCTGGCCTCGCGCTTTGCGGCCAATAACAGCATCGCTGAGCTGAACGCATACTGGACGCAGCTGATTCCTGTCGTTTTGCTTGCGGTTCTGATCAATCCCTTCGGCGGACTGCTTCCGGCGCTGGGCGAGGAGCTGGCATGGCGGGGCTGGCTGCTTCCCCGGCTGCGTGATGTTCTGGGCACACGGAAATCCATCATTACCACCTCTTTGATCTGGGGGTTGTGGCATGCCCCGATCATCCTGCTGGGCTACAATTATGGAACCGATCATCCGCTGCTCGGCGTTCTGATGCAGCTGTGGCTGTGTTTGATCCAGGGGATTATCCTGGCCTGGCTGCAATTCAAGAGTGAGTCCGTGTGGACCTGTGCTCTGTGGCATGCCTCCTTAAACGGAATCGACCGCTATACCGCATCCGCCCTGCTGAGCGCGGGCAGCGTCATGCCGTTAATCGGTCCGGATCTGACCGGGTTGATCGGCGGGCTGGGGTTTGTCCTGGCAGCCGTCCTCTGTTGGCGCGGGATTTGCCGGATGCCGGAACGTTCCGCTAACATTAAGCCGGCGAATTTGCCAGATTGCGATTTCTTGATTCAGTAACATTTCGCTCACTCTAAAAAAGCCCGGCGCGGGAACGAATCACCGCTGCGCCGGGCAACCTTGAATGAAGAAGAAACCAACGTCTTCCAGATCCGTCTGGAAGCGTTTTTATTTTACCGGAATCGTCCGTTTTTTCCATTGAAGCCATTCTTTATCCAGCTTTATGCAGCGTGGGCGAAGCATGATCGTCTGGCATGGGAAACGCCCGCATTCCCCGCAGGCCATCAACTGATGAAGCACACCGTCGCGGGTAAAACGATCCCCCGACTTATGCGCCGGCCGCACAGCCGGGACAGATTCCCTGGATGTAAGTCGGACAGCGGCCGCAGTCATAGCCGCGCTTTTCCAACAATCGCTCATCCATTACCAAGCCTCCATTTTTTCCACGATTTCAATTTAAGCCTTCGCTTGTGTTGACCGGAATGGATTGAATCATCTCTCACTTATTCTCGGATGACTCGCTTTTCTCCAAATTCAGCTGCGCGCGGTACTGAAGCGGCGTTTTCCCGCAGTGTTTCTTAAAGATCTCCGTGAAATACCGTTCGCTGCCAAAGCCCACCTCGCGGCTGATCTGAGCGATCGTCAGCGTGGAATTTTCCAGATCGGAACGCGCTTTTTCAATTCGCAGACCCGCAATAAAATCAGGCAGAGAACTGCCGGTCTGACGATTGAATTCACTGCTTAAATGACTGACATTGGTATTGGTATACTCCGCGACCAGCTTCAGCGAAATATCTTTCTGATAATTCTCATGGATAAAGCCCATCGCCAGCAGCACCTCGGGCGAATACCAGGGGCTGCCGTTTCCGTCCTCATACAGTCTGCGAATCTGATTTTCCAGATGAGCCTGATATTCGCTGAGTGAGAAAAAGTCCTGCGGTCCGAAGTTCAGATCCAGCGCCACGCCGTACACCTTGACGAACAGGCTCAGCGTCGCGATCACAAACGTGTGCGCCGCCTGGCAGCAGTTCATATCAAGCGAGCTGCGGACCAGGTGATCGAACACATAATTGACCTGTTCCAAAACTGCCGGCAGATTCCCGGTACACAGCTCATTGCGTAACCGACGGCCGTTTTCATAGATCGCCAGCACGCCCGGATCGATCCGCCGCTGCAGCACCTGTTCGGTAATTACCGGGCACGCCACCTCGAAGAAACAGGCCGGTGACGTATCAGCATACATTCCTACTTTTAGATAAGCCGGATGCATGCCTTCATAGCCTTGGTAAGGTCCCGCCAGCGATGTCGCGATAAAGCGATGATTCCCCGGCGCATAGGGCGGACGCTCTAAAAAATGCCGGTGAATCTGTTCGCATACCTGCTCGGCACTGATCCTGCATTCCGCGTCCCGGCTGAATAAAACCGCCATCTGCTTGGAATTGTCAACCTTGATCAAAAAACAATTACCCCGGCAATGATTCGCGTTCAGCAGCGCTTCCATCTCCTCATAAATTGCGTAGGTCGTTTCCACCTGACGCTGAAAAATTGCGGAATCGTCAATCAGGTTGTATTTTTTATCAATCCCCGTAATACAGAAATAATAGGCTTCCAGATCAAACCGCAGCGGAATCCGGTTGTTTTTAACGAAGCTTTCGATCAACAGCTCATTGTCGTCCCACAGACAATAGTTGATCAGCATGTTGTCGCGGACAAAATCCGTCGACGCTTTTTCCAACAAACATTTTTCTTCCATGGTGTAATCGTACCATGATTTTGCCAATTACAGAAGAGACAAGCAGAAATTTTTGCCAACGCAAAATTTTTCGCAGGTCATGTTCAATTTTTATCATGCTAAAATGTTAACATCAAGGGAGGAAAATGAAATGAAAAAGCTGTTAGCACTCGCAACGGCGGCCTTTTGCGTTTTAAGCTTAGGCGCCTGCGCAACCAACAACGGCGGCACGTCAGCCCCGGCATCCGGCGGATATACCTTTGCGGATACCGTGAAATGGGATGCGGAATATGACGTCGTCGTCGCCGGCTTCGGCGCGTCCGGAGCGGTGACCGCCAAGACAGCCGCGGAAAACGGCGCGTCTGTTCTGATCGTCGAGAAATGCACCGAAGGGGAAGCCGGGGGCAACTCCAAGGTCGCCGGCCAGCTGTTTGCCTATGGCAACGGCAACGTGGAAGAAACGAAGAAATATTACCAGGCGCTGGCCGGGGATACGGAAGTTCCGGAAGCCTCGCTAGACGTCATCGTCAACGGCGTCGCCAACATGGCGGAAATTCTCGTCAATGATTTCGGCTTAAACAAAGACGATTTTGTCGACTGGACGGGATTCCCGGTTATCGGCGTCATGTCGCCGGAATATCCGGAATTTGAGGGTTCGGATACCGTCGGACTGTGGACGACGCACATGGGCACCAGCGATTCTCATCTGTATCAAATTCTGAAGGAACAGGTCGTTAAAAACGCAGACAAGATCGACGTCTGGTTTGAAACGCCGGCCACGGAACTGATTCAGGATCCGATGTCGGGTGCGATCATCGGCGTGAAGGTAACCCGCGGCGGACAGGAAAGCCATATCCGCGCGCTCAACGGCGTCGTCTTATGCACTGGCGGCTTTGAGGATAACAAGGAAATGGTTCAGGATTATATTGGACTGACCGACTATGCCCCAATCGGCGGCTTATACAACACCGGCGACGGCATCAAAATGGCGCAGGCCGTCGGCGCTGATCTGTGGCACATGCATGTTTATGAAGGCGGCTTCGGCTTAGGCGGCGTCTCTTTCAATGTTGAAGACGGACAGCGCGCTTCGCAGATTCAGGTCTTAAGCCAAGGTCCGCTGAATACCGGCGCACTGGTGCTGCTCGGCATGGACGGCGACCGGTTCGTCAACGAATCCGTTCCGGTCCGGCATGGTCATGTTTATATGAACGGCACATGGCATAACCCGACGTATCCGGATAAAATGTGGACGGTTTACGATCAGACGCAGGCCGATCTGATTGCGGAAGCGGAAGCCATTCCGGAACAGTTCCGTTCCCAGGTTGTCGAAGCGTCCTCGCTGGAAGAACTGGCGGAAAAGACCGGCATGAAGGCCGATCAGCTGAAAGCGACAATCGCCAATTTCAACGATTACGCAAAACAGGGCACGGATGAACAATATCACCGCGATGGCGAAACGATGCGTCCGTTTGACGGGACAAAGTATTATGCGTTCCCGGTCAAAGCGGAAATTCTGAACACCCAGGGCGGTCCGAAGCGCAATGAAAACGCCGAGATCCTGGACGTCAAGGGCAATCCGATTCCGCATCTGTATTCCGCGGGCGAAATGGGCGGCATCACCTCTGAACACTATCAGGGCGGCACCAATCTGGCGGAATGCATCATCTTCGGTCAGATCGCAGGCAAGAACGCCGCGGCGGCCAAGGATGCGTTGCCGGAATACACGCTCGCGCCGAAGGTGGAATCCACGCCGACCAAGCTGGGCGAAGTCACCGATCTGAACCAGGCAACCAACTATGAAACCCAGGATAACGAATATATCGGCGAAGGGACCGGCATGGGCGGCAAACTCATCGTCAAGGTTACGATGGACGGCGATCAGATCGCTAACGTTGAAATCGTAGAACATTCCGAATCCGAGAATATTTCTGATCCGGCCATCGAACAGCTGCCGAAGGCGATCGTTGAAGCCAACGGAACAGAAGTCGATACGATCTCCGGCGCGACGGTCACTTCCAAAGCGATCATCGAAGCGGTCAACAACGCTTTAGCTCAGGTAAAATAAGCCTCAGCTTCTGATCTTCATGGATCAAGCAGCGGTCTGCATCAGGCCGCTGCTTTTCTTACGTTCCGCAAGTTTGAAAAAGCTTCCGCTGTTTGATCCTGATTTTTAACGGCTGGGCAGTGATGCGGTTATTTCGAAGATTTAAGGCAAAAAAGACCGGATGATCTGTACGATCGTTCCGGTCCCGGATTTAATTTGAATGGGATGCGTCTTCCAGATAATCCAGGCAATCGTCCACGGTATCGAACAACCGGCTGGCCGCCGCTTTGGCCGCGTCCACGCCGGAGCTCATCGCGAAACCATGCAGCCCCTCGATCATCGGAAGGTCGTTGTAATCGTCGCCGATCACATACACTTCGTCCGCCTTCAGCCAGGAAGCCGCCCACTCGACGCCGCTCTGCTTCGACACGCCCCGGGCGACGATATCCAGCGTCCCGCGGTTGAGATAACTTTCCACCGCGTCGCCGAACCTTTCCTCAATTTCCGCTTGCATTTCCGCCATCCGGCCGCGGTCGCTGATCCACGCCGCCAGCGAGATCATCCGGCCTTTCGCCAGCACTTCCGCCTCGCCGATCGTCTTGGCGAAGAACTTCTCCCGCCGCTCTAACGAGCGCGGACTCTGCACGATGTGCTCATTGACATGATAACCGCTGTCCTCGCCATTGCAGAATGTGAACGATTCGAAGTCCGATTGCTTCAAATATTCGATCAAAGCGCACGCCCGGTCAAACGGAATCCAGTGCGCGGTTAAAATGTTCTGATCCCGATCCGCGATCAGCGCGCCGTTGGAACAGATAAAGACGTCCGGATCGACCTGATTGTGATGCGCTTCATCATAAATCGTATTCAGCGCGCGCCCGGTGACAATGCCGAAGCGATGTCCATGACTCTGAAACTGAGCCACGCGCGCGGCGGTTGCCGGATCCACCTGCGGTGCTAACCGCAGCGTTCCGTCGTAATCGGATGCTAAAAATTTCATTGACGTTCCTCCCCCTGACGTTTTAATTCAGCCGGATCGCAGGATGGATCCAGTATTCTTTTTTCAAACAGACCGATTGATCTTCAGCTTTCAGGCCGCAAAAAAACAGCGGCCTTTTACTTTCTGTTTTCCTGCCTACGCGTTAGTCTGAATCCAGTCGTCGATCAATTGAATCATGTTCGCCGTATTGCTGACAAGCGGCTTCGGCTCAAATGTCCGGACTCGCATCAGCACCTCATCCAAGCGGTCAAAGTCATGCAAAGCTAACAGATATCCCTGCTGCTCAAAGCTGGACACAATCTCGGTCTGATGGTCGTTGTGATGCTCGTGATATTGCGCCAGCCGGGGCGCAGCGATAATCTTTTTTCCTAACCGCAGGCCGGCCATAATCGTCCCGACCCCGCCATGCGTGATCAACAGATCACACCGGGCTAACAGCTCGTCAAACTGTTCCATCGGAATCAGATCAAACAGCTTCATCTGCTCAGATTCAAAGGCTGTGCAGCCGGCCTGGACGATGACCTCATCGTTGATCGTTCCCTTCTTCAGCTGCTTTTCAATCGCTTCCAACAGCCGCGGGAAAGCTTTGTCCTGCGTGCCTAGCGTTA
>OGGQ01004530.1_pt1 | contig 11309 bp, 10 predicted proteins | sample 1571191 | NCBI WGS metagenome assembly OGGQ01 (sample SAMEA2582061, study PRJEB24529) | metagenome | biome: Human gut stool | place: China | collected 2011
CTCCGATTACGCTCGGCGCCGCGCCCGGCGCAGCTATGCCGAGGAGATTCAGGCCAAGGGCCGGCGCCGCAAGATGATCTTCTTCGGGGCGGTTGCCCTGCTCGTAGTCGTGGTGGCCGCCGTGGCGGGCACGGCGGCGTTCTTCGCCTGGTCCGATTCTCAGCTGTCCTTGGGCGACTCGAACGCCAAAGAGGCGCTGGCGGCTCCCGAGGAGGGCGCGCCCTATTACGCGCTGCTTGCCGCCGATCTCGCCAAGAACACGGTGGCTCCCTCCGCGTCTGACGAGGCCTACCTCGCCGTGCGCATCGACGAGGGCGCCCGCACGCTTACGTTCATCTCGCTGCCGCCCTCGGTGTCCGTGGAGCTTTCCGACGGCGAGCGCCACGCCCTGCGCGACGCCGCGTCGGTGGGCGGCGACGCAGAGCTTCTCCGGGCCGCCGGGTCGCTGCTCGGGGTTCAGTTCGCCCACTTCGCGTCCACCGATGCCGAGGGCCTCGCCTCCCTGGTTGATCTGGTGGGGGGCGTGCCCGTGGAGCTGTCCGAGGAGGTGGACGACCCTCGGGCCGGTATCCATGTGCTGGCCGCCGGAGCCCAGACGCTCGACGGCGCCCAGGCGCTCACGCTTCTGAGGGCGGCCAACTACAGCGATGCAATGGGAACGCAGGCGAAGATGCGGGCCCTGTTCACGGTGAACCTGGCCGAGCGCGCCACCTCGGGCGAGGGCCTTTCCTTCCCGAGCGTGATAGCCGACGGCGCGCCCTTCGTCTCCACGGACTGGACGAGCGGCCAGCTCATTTCCTTGGGCGATGCTCTCAGCCCCCTCACGGAAGCGACGGTGTATGCTGCCGTGGTTCCCGGGCGCCTTACGACTTCCGACGAGGGCGAGGAAACCTACGAGGTGTCCGACGAGGATCTCGCCGCGATGATGGAGGCGGTGAATGCGGGCAACTCGCCGGAGAGCTTCGAGGGCAACCTTGCCAATGTCGATCGCAGCCTCGTCACCGTGGAGGTGCGCAACGGCAGCGGCATTCAGGGAGCGGCGGCCCGCTGCGGCGAGCTTCTGACCTCGGCGGGCTACGACGTGAAATCCGTCGGCAACGTGGACGACGGCACGGTGTACCCCGAGACGCTCGTCATCTACAAGGACGAGGCCTTCGAAATCGCCGCCAAGGCCATCGTGAGCGACCTGTCCGCGGGGCGGGTGGTGAACGGCGGCGACTTCTACACCTTCGACACCAACGTTTTGGTGATCATCGGCACCGACTGGATCGGCTAGGCGCCCTCTGTGTTATGATGCTGGCCGATATAAGAAAACCTCTCATGATAGGAGTGACTCATGGTTGAGAAGTCCGATGTGGCCGCGGTGCTGGAGCTGATCCGCCCGAGCCTGCAGGCCGACGGCGGCGACGTGCAGCTGGTGGACGTGTCCGACGACGGCGTCGTCACGGTGGAGCTGCAGGGCGCCTGCAAGGGCTGCCCCATGTCCCAGATGACGCTCGCCAATGGCGTCGAGCGCATCCTGAAGGAGCGCGTGCCCGGCGTTACCTCCGTGGTGCCGGCGATGTAGGCGGCAACAGATCTGGAAGATGAGCGGGCTCTGGCGGGCCCGCTTTTTTGCGAGAGAGGCTGGTGTATGGAAGGGTGCTGGAGCCGTCGCGGGTGCGATGACGAGATGCAGGGGCGCTGTCCGCACAACGTGCCGGGGGAGCCGTGCCCGGCAGACTGCCATTACGCGGCGTGCCATCGACCGACCCATGTGGTGTGCGAGGACTTCGGGGTGCTTCTAAACCCGAATCGCGATTACGACGCGGCGGTCAAGCAGGTGTGCCGCTTCTGCGAGCATTTCCTTGTGAACGGGCCGGATATCGATCCGGAGACCCGCACGCGCGACAAGTTCAGCGGCCGCAACCGCTTCCTTCTTTAGGGTTCAGTCGAACCCAGAACTCGATTTTGTGACCATTTTCTCTCGACTTTTTGCAAAGAACGAGAAGGCGGTTGGGTGAGAGGGCTTGCTTTTGCGTGATTGTCGAGGGGCTCTGCTACAATGCGGTTCGGTAAAGGTTCAAGCGCGAGCGAAGGCGGTGAGAGCGGTGAAAGCGAAGGTGACCTGTCCGGCCTGCGGGGCCGATGACGTCGATGTGCGATCCTACGAGTCGCTCATGGCCCTGCGCTCCGACCTGGCGCTGTTCACGCTGACCTGCCCCCATTGCGCCGCCCGCATCTCGGCGCTTCTGACCATTCCGCCCGAGTTGCGGGAGGAAGTTGTATTTGCCGCTATCGAGCTGGGTGCTGGTATGGGCGCCCATGAGGGAACATCGTAATGCTGAACGACATTTATCAGGGGCTCGACCCCATCGCCTTCTCGCTGGGGCCTCTGGTGGTGCGCTGGTACGGCCTGGCCTACGTGCTCGGGTTCGTCTGCGCCGCCGCCATCATCTACTTTGTGGCGAAGCGCTGGAAGCTCGGCATGAGCGAGGACAACCTGCTTACGCTCATGGTCTGCGCCATCGTCGGCGTGGTGCTGGGTGCGCGCATCGGATACGTGCTGTTCTACGGCGACGGCTACTACCTGTCCCATCCGCTGGAGATACTCGCGTTCAACCAGGGGGGCATGAGCTTCCATGGCGGTCTCGTGGGGCTGCTTATCGGCGGCGCCGTAGCTGCCCGTATGACGCGCATCCCGTTTCTCACGTTGGCCGACTTGGGATCCATTGCGGCGCCGATTGGCCTGTTCTTCGGCCGCTGCGCCAACTTCGTGAACGGCGAGCTGTGGGGCGCGCCCACCGACGGGCCGCTCGGCGTGGTGTTCGGCGGCGCAGCCGGCATGATGCCGCGGCATCCCAGCCAGCTCTACGAGGCGGTGCTGGAGGGGCTCGTCATCTTCTGCGTCCTGTTCGCGCTCTCGCGCAAGCGGCCACCGAGGCCCCAGGGCACCTTCCTCGGCGCATTTCTGGTGCTCTACGGCATCTTCCGCTTCCTCATCGAGTTCGTGCGCGAGCCCGACGTGCAACTGGGATACCTGTGGGGCGGCTGGCTCACCATGGGCCAAGTGCTCTCGGCACCGCTCATCGTGGCCGGCATCGCGCTGCTTATCTACGCGGCGAGGACGCGGCATCCCCAGGCCGGACCGCAGGAGATTCAGCCGTCGTCTGTTCCTGGCGATGCGGCTTAGGCACCCCATCGGGTTTTCTTGTAACGACGTGGTGTCACCCGGCGTTGCGGAAATCGGGGTGGCACTCCTTCCAGTACAATATTTCAAAGGCTGCGGACAGCGCGTCTGCGGCTCTTTGTAACGAGCAGCTACAAGAGATATGAGGTAGAACATGGACGTGAAATTCTACAAGTGCATGCATTGCGGCAACATTGCCGTTAAGGTCTTCGACGCGGGCGTGCCGCTGGTGTGCTGCGGCGAGAAGATGGTTGAGCTGGTCGCCGGCTCCCAGGACGCCGCCGTGGAGAAGCACGTGCCCGCCGTCGAGGTCGAGGGCAACAAGGTCGTCGTGAACGTCGGCTCGGTGGATCATCCCATGCTGGAGGAGCACTGGATCCAGTTCATCTGCCTGGTGACCGACAAGGGCTACCAGATTCACCCGCTGAATCCGGGCGAGGCGCCCCACGCCGAGTTCGTCATCGCCGAGGGCGAGACGCCGCTCAAGGTTTACGAGCACTGCAACCTCCACGGCCTGTGGGTGACCGAGATCTAACAGGTATTGAAGAGACGCAAAACTGCCAGATTGCGCTTGTTGGGCATATCTCGGCCCTAAACGAGACGGTTAGCAGAGGGCTTCTCTCGGCCTGAAGCAAGACATTTGTAAGCGAGTGTTTCGCAGCTCTGAGTGCGAACGTAACAGCAGGGAGCGGGAAGTCCGCTCCCTGCTGTTGCTTTTAGGGGGCGAGATGTTTCCGCTCCATGTGTTGTAGCGATTTGATTCGCAGAAAATGTCAGAGCAGGATGTCCGCACACTTCCGCCAACGAACTCCCTCCAGTTTGCATCAGATCGACGTTTATGAGCGTCTATTTCGCCAAATAATCCGTTTTGAGAAGCTAAAAATATCGATATACGATAATTTTGTCTTCCTCAGACGCTCATAACCGTCAATCTGCTACAAAACGGAGCGTTTCGTTGGCCGAAAGGTATTGCGTTCGCGTCGGTGCTTTAGAAAAAGCGTAGTCCTGCAGAGTTTAAGAGTTTGGTCTCTTGCAAGAGCGGAACAGTCGCTTTTGGTCGATGCTTCTGTCTGGATGTTGTATTGCTAATTATCGCAAAAGGAGACGCGAGGAATGCCGGCACCTTGTATCGAGTCAAGGTTGAAGCAGCAATTCTATAAAAACTGCTGCTTGCCACAACGACTTCGGGCTGTTCGAAGAAAAGAGAGTAGATTACTTTGCGACATGTTCATGCATCAGTTGACTCAGTTCTTTCGTTTGGGATTTCGCTTGGGAGATGACGCTCTTCGCAAGTCGAATGGAGACGTAAAGATCGGACGGAATGGGACTTGGAGTCGAGATTGCTTGATGATGCTGCCGCCGATCAATTGCGCGGACCTAATGACGAGAAAAGCTCGGAGAATGAGACATTGAGTCCGAGTGCGATTTTCTCGATGGTATCGAGGGATGGCGCTTTTCTTCCATATTCAATGTCGACGAGAAACGATTTGTCTATGCCGATAACGAGCGCAAATTTCCGCAACGAGATATTGCGTTCGATGCGCAACTGTCTAACTCGATCTCCGAAATCTGTACGCACTTTCTGACTCATGCTGACAGTATGCCGATTCGTCTAGCATAAGCGTATGACTATAGTCATACGCTTATGCTAGACTATATCCACTCACCATACGTTTCGCTTTGTGCCCAGTAGTGGAAGTACTAAGCATAGGCGTCTGCCTCGATGGCGATCGGAAGGATGACTTTGAATATGCCCACAATAAACGATGCTGAACATGCCCAAAATCCTAAGAAGTTCAATGAGGCGGCGAATTGCCGAATCCAAAAGATAAGATCGACGCTTGAAGACGATAAGATGGTTGAGCAATCGAAAGCATTTGAGGTCTTGGACGCAGCTGAGGCAGAATCGAGGAATCGAGTTTTTCATTTAAAGCAAGAAAAGGACGCAGCTGGCTCCTCGATGCTTTTCTTTTCCCTAATGCTGTCTACCATAGCCTTTTTCGTAATCCTGTTTCTCGCGGATTTCTCGCTTTGCTCTACCTACACTCAAGTTCGATCCTTTGCGAGTAATATCGGCGTTAGCTTTTCTCGGGATAGTCAAATAATGGAATTTGTAATGTGGCTTCAATTCGGCATCCCTGGTGTAGTCTGTTTGCTAAGCATTATTTGCATGTCAATTGGCGCTTCGATTAAACGTACGAAACTGGATAAGAGGATCAAAGACGAAGAAGAAAGAGTGGAAAAAGACAAGGAGGCGGTGTCGCAAGCTTTAGAGAAAAAGATCGCCTCCATGGAGGAAAAGGCTGCGCGGGAAATTGATGAAATATTGTGCTCGATGGAGGCGAATCAGGAGGTTTACGAAAGCCTTAGACGCCAAGAAAGTGTGCATTTTGCTACAAGCGCCGTTGCTCAAGAGATCGTGGACAAGTTGGTTCAGGGCTTCTCGGCTCAGATTGAAGCGTGCGACCGGGGATCTTATGTGCGTGTCGTAGAGGTGCCATTTAGCTTTGCCGTTTATTGCGATAGGGTCGAAACCCCCTATGGAGTCTATGATTTCAAAACTGAAAGAGTGGAAAGACTTGCTGGCGTTGACCAATGTGCCTCTCTTGCAAATGCGGTGGCGCAGGCCGTTCAACGGGAGATAACTCTTCGTTTTGAGGTTGATCCTTCTGGCGGGGAAGTCCGCCCCCTCGAGATTGCTTATGAGTATGAGGGCGATTGCGCAAAAGCGGCGATGAGCTACTATGCAACGAACGCTGACTTTGTCGCAGTGAGATCGTTTTAGGAATGCCGATGGAGTACATTCGAAATGCGGGCATCGAGGCTCGATCTCGTGTGCTTCTCGATAAGCTAAGTGAAATTGCCCGAGCAGTTAACGATGTGGATCTGCGAAGCTTGAATTCAGCCAGCAGTGATGGCGATGCTTTGGGGGCAGGCGTGAGCTCTGCGGTTTCCGAGCTTGAAGATGGTCTTAAGAACGTGGAGGCAATTTTAAAAATAGCGGCAGCCCATACTTCCCAGCTTACTCCGACAGACGATCTGATGGAATACGACCTGAATGCTTTGAAGATCTTGCAAGTTCAAATCAATCCTAGATCTAGCGAGGATGCAGTTGCTGCCGATCTTTTTTATGCTGCATTTAGTCAAAGAAACTGGCTGATCAGAGAGATTGACCGACAGCGTGCGGTGGAAGATGACCGCCGGGAAGATCTTTCTCGTCAAAAACGCATGGCTTATCAGGAGCGGTGTCAAGCGCTAGAGCATTTGGCAGATCGGTTTGAGGCCGTTTTGCGGGACGCCAGGGGCAATGCGGGTGGCGCGGTATCCGAAAAAGACTTTGTAGATATTGGCTTGGTGAAGCCGAGACTCCCGATGCCTGAGAAAAATCGTGCTTTCTTCGATCGCCTATTGTCTGAGCGGGGCATTGATCCAGATTTTGACGATGCGGCTAACTTTGAATTGTATGGAGAGCTTGATCATGGGTTCGCACTGAGGGTCAGTCGGGATCGACTGCAACCAGAGATCTCGAACGGGCTGCAGTCCCTCGTGGTCTCTACTATTCAGTTTTTAGCTGATCGATCTTTGCTGGATGACGTGGTTTTTGTTTCTCCTGATCGTTGTTCGCCTCTGCCTCTCGGAAAGCTGGGCCGATTGGTTGTCGGTGAGAGTCCTGCGGTCAGGCGCTTTCCTAGAAGCGAACAATCAAAGAAAGAGCTGTTTAAGGCGCTCGAGTACGAAGTTGCTCGATACGAAGAGTCGTTGGTTTCAGGGCAACGACAAGAGGCTCTATGTACGTTGTATCTATTTCTTGACTATCCGTATGGATACAGCGAGATAGAACGAAAGGTTATCGGTAGGTTGCTGGAAATGTCGAATCGAGGAAGAGTAGTTGTTCTGCTGCATGGCTTTGAGACTCTTGGCGAAACTGAGAGAAAATGCTTAGAGAACGAGCATTTTGAGCACATTCCCTGGATCATAGAATGTGACAACGACAATGATCCCTGCCTTGCATTGTCGGATGGGTATTCGCCTTTTTGCTGGAACGATCAGGACGTGAACATTCAAGGAGCGCAAAACTCTTTGGAGAAACTAAAAGGCTCTAAGGTTTTAGACAACCGGTACGCATCATGGATTCAAAAAATGCGAATGGTAAAAGGTGAACGTGCCTTAATGCATCTTCCCATCGGGCTTGATGAGGACGGGGGTCTTATTGAGGTTGGCTTTGAGAATGAACTCTTTGCAATGTTCGTAGCCGGTGCCTCCCGTTCGGGAAAATCGACATTCCTTCATACTTTATTGACGGGTGTTTTTGTGACTAAACATCCCGACGATGTAGAAGTCTGGCTTGTGGACTTCAAGATGACGGAGTTCAGTCGATATACGCGAAATACGCCACCTCATATTCGGTACATCGTCTTGGACGAATCCCCAGAGCTTGTCTACGATCTTCTCGACAGACTGACCGACGTCCTTGTGAAACGACAGGCAATTTTCAAAAAGAACGGCTGGACTAAGATGTCTGACATCGATAGCGCAGTGCGCTATATGCCCGTGATTCTAGTGGTCATTGATGAGTTCTCCGTTCTCTCTAAAATCGTTGCGGATGCTGCAATGCTTGGAAGAGACTATCAGGACAAGCTCCAGATGCTGCTTGCGAAAGGAGCTGCACTAGGTTTTCGATTTGTTTTCGCAAGTCAAGGGTTTACTCAAGGCACGAAAGGCCTCAATGATTTTTCAAAAAAGCAGATCCAGCAAAGAGTAGCGATGAAAACGGATTATGCCGAAGTGAAAGCAACGTTGGATATCCCCTCGGTTTCCGAACAAGAGCGTGAAATGATGGAAAGTCTGACACCCCACTATGCATTGGTGAAAAATGAACGAATGGAATACGGGTGTCGACTTCAGAAAGCGCATGTTCTTTATTTCGATGGTGCATCGCAACAGCAGGAGTATCTCAAGCCAATTATAGAAAGTTATAAAGAAGTTCCAGGTTTTGAGCCTGGTAATCGCGAAGGGTACATTTCGAAACAGTTGCAAATCTTTGACGGCAATCAGCTAACTGCATTTTCTGATGTTTGGGAAGCTATCTTAGCTGACACTCGCTTGCGAATGGCCAACTCGAGAGATGAAGAAACGGTTTATGCTTTTTGCGGTCAGCCAGTGCGAATGCATCCATATATGCCGATCCATCTGTCCTTGGCGCGTGCTGACAATATTCTTGTCCTGGCGTCTTCTCAGAGGAAGAATGCCCTGCAATCGATACTTGCTACGCTGTGTCGTACGCTTGTCCCTCAAGGCGTTTCGGTGAACCTGATCCTGCCGAGATCTACCTCTCTTGTCGAGCGAAGCGTGGCAGATAAGATTGAATCGTTGAATGTTGTCTTTGGGCCGAAGCAGACAAAGGATTTCCTGAACAGATTGGCAGATAAAATTGATAAGCTGAGCAATGGAAATGGTGAAAGCTCCTCAAGCAGCGAAGAGAAGATCTGTCTATCTCGATCAGTTACGGTTGCTTTTGACGTTGAATCGCTGCTACGCAATCATAGTGAAAAGGGTGACCCGCTTGGAAAATGCACAATATCAAGGGGCGGGGCTACTGAACTGACGACTCGACCCCGAAAAACAGATCAGGTTGATTTCCGTTCACGAATCAAAATGGGGCAGCTTAAAATAGAAGCTAATACGTCTATCGAGGCAAGGAAGGAACGTGCCTTGCCTGATAGGCATGATCCCGCGGCTGCTTTTGCTCGTTCGCTCGATTGGTTGGCATTGGGCGGGGAGCACGAGAAAGAAGAGAGGGGCTGCGTGGCGTATGACTACGATTTCGCAAAGTTGCTCGAGATCTCTCCTGAGCTAGGCCATCATTTTGTTGTCGTAACAAATGATTTCGACGTCTTGAAGTCAGAGGGGATACTCCCCGGACTGTTCAGGCATAAGATTGCCTTCCGCACGAGGCAGGAAGTCGCGCGCACACTTTTTCCTAGAAAAGAGGCAGATTTAGTTGTTGGACTAGGAGGGGATTGCTTTAGGTATTTTGACGGCATAGATGGGGTGACATTTCGACCTTATTCGCATGAAGATCTAGGAATTCTGGATGATCAGGATTGGGATACCGATCAGTACTTACTGTAAAAGCACATCTAAGAAGGCTAAGAAAGGAGAATATGATGGCTAGCTTAAAATTGAGCACGGACGCTGTTAGGTCGTTGATACAGGCTGTGTCGGACTATCAAAGCGAGATCCTGCTGCAGAAGCAATTCTTGCTCAATGCGGCGAATGTGTGCGATCAGACTTTAGGTAGCGATCCTATCTCAAAACGAAAAATCGACCGCTTGGAGCAAGCGCTAGTGACCCTCGACCATTCGACTGACTACATTATCGAAGAAGGATTAAGAGCTCTTACGGCTGATTTAGATGACCTCGAGAGAATTGTGGAGGAGGCGTAATGGAGATTTCGGCAAACATTGAAAGCGTGCAGGCTTTGCGTGATTTTGCGGAAGCAATGCCTTACGCTGCGAGACAGATCGAGGATGCAACGGAGAGGTTGCAGAACGTTTTCTATTCTCTGTCGAATGATTTGGGGTATCGTGCGACTCAATTCGAAGAGATTGTCGCTGCTTGTTCTGCTGCAGCGCGAGTGGCTGCCGATTCAATATCCGATCTACCAGCGGGTCTCAATGCGACCGCAGATGATCTAGAGGCTTGGCTTTACAAGCAGCTTGATGTGGAAGGGGATTCTGGCGCTCCAAGACGAGGGAGCAAGGTGTACGACAGCAAGACAGTGATCAAGCGTTAGTTGTAGAAATGAAACGTATTTGCAAGGATACTTGTCGGCGGTTGCTTGAGCCGTCATGATGGGGTGCTCAAGCTTCCGGACAAATCCTCCGCTCGCGGAGCGAAATGAGAAAGACCCGTGTTGCGCGGGTCTTTTTTCTTGCATTCGGGGAAAACGATGCTAATATAGACAAGCTTGTCTCAGGGCTTGGTCGGAAACCAAGCCGCATTCGGCCCCTTGGTCGGAAACCAAGGAAGTTAGGAGAACCCAATGAAGCAAGGTATTCATCCGGAGTACGTGGACTGCGTCGTGAAGTGCAGCTGCGGCAACACCTTCACCACCCGCTCCACCAAGCCCGAGCTGAAGATCGACATCTGCAACGCCTGCCATCCGTTCTACACCGGCACCCAGAAGCTCATCGACACCGGTGGACGCGTCCAGCGCTTCGCCGACCGCTTCGGCGCCGCTAAGGACGTCGTGGCCGAGCGCGAGGCCGCCAAGAAGGCCGAGCGCGCCGCTCAGATCGCCGAGCGCGAGGCCGCCAAGAAGGCCGAGCGCGAGGCCAAGGCCGCCGCTAAGGCCGAGCGTGCCGCCGCCTATGCCGCCAAGGCCGCCGAGGAGGCCGCCCGCGCCGAGGCTCAGGCCGACGTTGACGCCATGGAAGACGCCGCTGCCGCCGGCACCGCCGAGGAGGCTCCCGGCGTGGAGCTGACCGACGCCGAGGTGACCGAGGCCGTAGAGGCCGCCGAGTAGCTCGTCGTCGCATTCGGTGAACGCAAGGCCCGCTCGCACTCCGGTGCGGCGGGCCTTTTCTTTTGCCGTCCTGTGAATTCCCGCAAAGGGGAGCGGGCGCGGTTTTATAATGCTAGGGAGTTGAACGCAACGCGACCGATGGGAGTAGATATGGTTGCGAATCCGGAGCAGGACTTCGTCCTGAAAACGGTTGAGAGCAGGGATGTTCACTTCGTTCGCTTCTGGTTCACCGACGTCTTGGGCAACATGAAGTCCTTCGCGGTGGTGCCCGGCGAGCTGGAGAGCGCCTTCGAGGAGGGCATGGGCTTCGACGCCAGCTGCATCGAGGGCTTCTCGGCGGCGCAGGAGTCGGACATGCTGGCCTTTCCCGACCCTTCCACCTTCGAGATCTTGCCCTGGCGACCCCAGGCCAACGCCGTGGCCCGCATGATCTGCGACATCCGCACGCCGGAGGGGGAGCCCTACGCGGGAGATTCGCGCCATGTGCTGGAGCGGGTGGTGCGCCGCGCCGCCGAGGACGGCTACTCGTTTATCGTAGGGCCCGAGTTGGAGTACTTCTACTTCAAGGACGCCGAGGGCACCGAGGTGCTCGACCGCGGCGGCTACTTCGAT
>OGGQ01004537.1_pt1 | contig 11290 bp, 9 predicted proteins | sample 1571191 | NCBI WGS metagenome assembly OGGQ01 (sample SAMEA2582061, study PRJEB24529) | metagenome | biome: Human gut stool | place: China | collected 2011
CCGGAAGATTTGGAAGCCGTCGCGGACGCGGCGGAGGAGGAGGAAGCCCCATGAAATTCAAGGGAACCGTGCACCGCTACGGGCGCGACATCGACACCGACGTCATCATTCCCGCCCGCTATTTGAACACTTCCGATCCGGCGGAGCTGGCGAAGCATTGCCTGGAGGACCTGGACACGGAATTCGTGAACAACGTGCAGCCCGGCGACATCATCGTGGCCGATGAGAACTTCGGTTGCGGCTCATCGCGCGAGCACGCCCCCATCGCCATCAAGGCGGCCGGGGTGGACGTGGTCATCGCCAAGAGCTTCGCGCGCATCTTCTACCGCAACGCCATCAACACGGGGCTGGCCATTATGGAATGCCCCGAGGCCGTGGACGCCATCAGCAACGGCGATGTTGTGAGCGTGGACGCCGACGCGGGCACCATCACCGACGAGACCACGGGCGAGACTTTCACGGCCCAGCCCTTCCCGCCGTTCCTCATGGAGATCATCAACGCGGGGGGTCTCGTGCCCCGCTGGCAGAAGAAGCTCGGAAAGGACGCGTAGCATGACGACTACCTACAAGATTTGCCTGCTTGCCGGCGACGGCATCGGGCCGGAGATCATTGCCGAGGGCGTGAAGGTGCTGGACGCCGTGGGTGCGAAGTACGACACCGCCTTCGAGTACACCGACGCGCTCATCGGCGGTGCGGCCATCGATGCGACGGGCGAGCCCTTGCCGACGGCGACGCTGGATGCGGCCCGTGCCTCCGACGCGGTGCTGCTGGCTGCCGTGGGCGGCCCTAAGTGGGATACCACCGATCCTGCCGCCCCGCGCCCGGAGCAGGGGCTCTTGGGCATCCGTAAGGAGCTGGGCCTGTACACCAACCTGCGCCCCGTGCAGATCTTCAACGCTCTGGCCGACGCCTCCACGCTGCGCCCGGAGATCGTCGACGGCGTGGACATGATGATCGTCCGCGAGCTTACCGGTGGCTTGTACTTCGGACGCCGCGAGCGCTTCTACGACGAGCCGGCCGCCGGCGTGAACGGAGCGCCGGGCCAGCGCGCCTACGACACGCTGGAGTACTCCGAGTACGAGATCGAGCGCATCGCCCGCCAGGCCTTCGAAATCGCCCGCAAGCGCTGCGGCAAAGTGACGAGCGTGGACAAGGCCAACGTGCTGGAGACGAGCCGCCTGTGGCGCGAGATCGTGCATCGCGTGCACGACGCGGACTACGCCGATGTGGAGCTGGAGGACCTGCTGGTGGACAACACGGCCATGCAGCTCATCAACCGTCCCGCCGATTTCGACGTGGTGGTGACCGAGAACATGTTCGGCGACATCCTCTCTGACGAGGCGGCCCAGATCACGGGCTCGCTGGGCATGCTCGCCAGCGCCAGCCTGGGCGACGGCGTGGCCCTGTACGAGCCGAGCCACGGCAGCGCGCCGGACATCGCCGGGCGCGGTATCGCCAACCCGCTGGCACAGATCCTTTCCGTGGAGATGATGCTGCGCTACAGCTTCGGCATGGGCGAGGCCGCCGACGACATCCGCCGTGCCGTCACCGAGGTGCTGGACGCCGGCTGGCGCACCGGCGACATCAAGGACGCCGAGACCCCGGCCGACAAGGTTGTGGGCACCGCGAAGATGGGCGACTTGGTGGTCGAGCACCTGTAGCATCCCGTCCGTTTCGTCGGCCTGTCGGCTCGCCGCCATCGCCGCTGGGATTAAACTTGCAAAACCATTGGGAAAGGGCGGCCTGCGGGGTCGTCCTTTCTGCGTTACAATACCCGAAGTTTCACTTACCAGGGCCGCAAAGCCCCGTCGACGAAAAAGGATATCACCATGGCCATTAACGCTCCCGAGGGGACTCGCGATCTTCTGCCCGACGAGGCGCTGTTCTGGAATCAGTTCAAGCAGACGGCGGCCGAGGTGTTCGGCACCTACGGGTATCTGCCCATCGAAACGCCCATCATGGAGCAGACCGAGCTCTTCGTCCGCGGCATCGGCGAGGCCACCGACGTGGTGTCCAAGGAGATGTTCACGGCCATTTCCGGCGAGAATCTGCGCCGCTGGGTGGAAGAGGGGAAGGCACCGAAGGCGAAGAGCCGCCTGTCCTTGCGCCCCGAGGGCACGGCCGGCGTGGTGCGCGCCGTAGTGCAGCACGATTTGGTGCCGCAGGGCGCGGCCCCGGCGAAGCTCATGTACGCAGGCCCGATGTTCCGCGCCGAGCGCCCGCAGAAGGGGCGTCAGCGCCAGTTCAATCAGGTGGGTGTGGAGTGCCTGGGCGCCGAAGAGCCCACCATCGATGCCGAGGCCATCATCATGCTCATGCGCTTCTACGAGAAGGTGGGCATCCCGCGCGATTCCATGCGCCTTCTGTTGAACTCCATGGGCTGCGAGCAGTGCCGTCCGGCCTACCGCGAGCTCGTGCGCGCCTACATGGACGAGCACGCCGACGAGCTGTGCGACACCTGCATGACGCGCGCCGAGGTGAACCCGCTGCGGGCGTTCGACTGCAAGAACCCCCAGTGCGCGGCCATCATGGCCGACGCGCCGAAGATCACCGACCACTTGTGCGACGAGTGCCGCGAGCACTACGATGCGGTGAAGGCTCTGCTCGATGGCGCCGGGGTTGTCTACGAGGAGGACTACAAGCTCGTGCGCGGCCTGGATTACTACACCCGCACGGTGTTCGAGGTGCAGGTGGACAACGGCATGGGCGCCCAGAACGCCATCGGCGGCGGCGGCCGCTACGACAAGCTGGCCGAGGAGGTGGGGGGCCGTCCCACACCGGGCTTGGGCTTCGCGCTCGGTTTCGAGCGCTGCGTGCTGGCCCTGGAAGCGGCCGGCGTGGAATTCCCGCGGGCCCAGAAGTGCGACCTGTTCGTGGCCTGCGTCGATGATTCCGTGCGCGCCCGGGCCTTCGCGCTCGTACAGGAATGTCGCGACGCCGGCTTTACGACCGAGATGGATCACCAGAAGCGCTCGCTGAAGAGCCAGTTCAAGCTGGCCGACAAGCTGGGTGTGGCTCGCGTGGCCGTCCTCGGCCCCGACGAGTTGGATGCGGGTGAGGTGACTCTGCGCGACATGGCCACCCACACCGAGGCCAAGGTGCGCCTGGAAGAAGTCGTCGGCGAGCTGGGTCGCGCGATTTTGTAGGAACTTTCTCGCTCTGCTTTCTGGCGTCAAAGAGGGAGCTGTCGATGCGGCGATGCGTCGACAGCTTTTCCTGTTTCTTCGGGTTTGACAGCAAGTATAGCTGCAAGTATACTTGAATTGCAAGTATACAGGAGGTGCGCTATGCCGCAGTTGTCTTTGTATCTGGATGAGCCGACCATGGAAATGCTGCGCGAGAAGTCGTCTCGGGCGCATCAGTCGATGTCGAGGTACGTGACGGGGCTCATTCGCGAGAGCGGGGAAGGGCGCGGCTGGCCGTCGGGCTACTGGGATAACGTCTACGGCTGTCTGAAGGATCCGACGTTCGTCGTCCCCGAGGAAGAGGGAGACCTCGACGAGATCGTTCTGTTCGCGTAAGGGGCCGTCATGTATTTCTTCGACTCCGATGTGTGCATCGAGATCATGCGGGGCCATCTGCTGCGGGCCCAGGAGATCATGCGGAAAAGCTCGCCGGATCTGTTCGGCGTGCCGGCTATCGTCGAGGCCGAGCTGCTGTACGGGGCCGAGAACAGTAACAATCCCGAAGAGGGCCGCTATTTTGTAGAGAGCCTCTTGTCGCCGCTGCACATCATTCCCTTCGATTCCCGGTGCGCTGCCTGCTACGCGCGAGTCCGGGCCGACTTGAAGCGGCGCGGTTGCATGATCGGGCCGAACGATCTGCTGATTGCCGCGACGGCCCTTGCCCATGGCGCGACGCTCATTTCGAACAACACGAGGGAGTTCCGACGCGTCGAGGGACTGCTTCTGGAGTCGTGGGCGGAGGTGGACTTTTAAGGTCGCAGTGAAGGAAATCTTCAGGCCCGTGGTTTTCTTTCGGGTATTTGACGGGTTGGGTGTTGGCGCGGGGCCTTCCTGTATAGTGTCACGAAACCTTCTACGGGGCCAACGGGGCCCCAGGACGAGGTCGCCGCGCGGTGCGCTGCGGCCGATAAGAGAGGATGAGTTACGTGGCACAATCTGGTTTGGATTCGCTGCTTGAGGCGCTGCGCCAGTCGGGTATGAACACCGATGGCGTGGGCTCGGGCACCGGTGCGTCGGATTCGGCGTCGTCCGGGCCGCAGACGCCGGGCTCCGGTTCCGGCTCGGGCTCTGGCTCGGGCGCCGGTGCGGGAGCGTCGGGCTCGCGCGGCGGTGTGGGCGGCTTCGGCGGCTTTCCCTTCGGGGGCTTCGGCGGGTTCGGGGGTGCGGGCAACGGCGGCGGCCGCGGCTCCGGTGACGGCGGCGATGGCGGCTCCGGCGGCCCTACGGTCGATTTCGAGTTCCTCGCCAACGACTTCCACCTGCCATCGAAGAAGTGGCTGGCGCTCATCATCGTGCTGGCGCTGCTCGTCATCGCCGGTGCCTACTGGTGGTTCCATCCGGCCATCAACATTCACTCCACGGACTTCTGGGGCTTCGTCTTCATTGTTATCCTGCTGCCGCTGTTCCTCGTTTTCTGGATGCGCTCCAAGCAGTACAAGACGGGCACCAAGGAAGTGACGAAGAACGAGGGCAAGGCGAAGACCTTCCGCATTCTGTCCTTCGTGCCCGTGGCGGTGGTGGCGCTCGTGGCCATCGGCGCCCTTATGTCCATGGCGATCTTCCCGGGCAACGCCGAGAAGTACTCCAACGTGCTGAAGACCGACACGCTGGAGTTTGCCCAGGACATCAAGGAAGTGAACTATTCGGAGATTCCCGTCATCGACCGCGATTCCGCCATTTTGCTGGGCAACCGCGAGATGGGCTCCATCCCCGAGTACGTCAGCCAGTTCGAGGTGTCGAACCTGTACTCGCAGATCAACTACCAGGGGACGCCGGTGCGCGTGAGCCCCTTGGGTTACGCCGACCTGTTCAAGTGGTTCACGAACCGCGAGGGCGGCATCCCGGCCTACGCGCTCGTGAACATGACCACCCAGGACGCCGAGATCGTGCGTCTGGAGGACAGCCCCATCTATTACTCGCAGTCCGAGCCGCTCGTGCGCAACATCGACCGCCACGTGCAGCTGTCCTATCCCTTCTATATGTTCGGCGAGAAGTCCTTTGAAATCGATGAGGACGGCCACCCCTGGTGGATCTGTCCCGTGAAGGACTTCACCATTGGCCTCTTCGGTGGCGAGACCATCAGCCGTGTGGTGCTGTGCGACGCCACCACCGGCGAGACCCAGGATCTCGCTGTGGCCGACTGCCCCGAGTGGGTTGACCGCGTGTTTCCCGCCGAGCTGCTCATCCAGCAGTACAACTGGTGGGGGGCCTACAACAACGGCTGGCTGAACTCGTTCCTCGGCCAGGAGGGCGTGGTGCGCACGACGCCCGGCACCGACGGCACGCTGGGCTACAACTACATCGCCAAGGACGACGACGTGTGGGTGTACACCGGCGTCACCTCGGCCACGGCCGACAACTCCATCATCGGCTTCGTGCTGGTGAACCAGCGCACCCAGGAGTCGCACTTCTACAGCGTCTCGGGCGCTACGGAGGACTCTGCCATGCAGTCCGCCGAGGGCCAGGTGCAGAACTTGCGCTACACCTCCACGTTCCCGCTGCTCATCAACGTGTCGAACCAGCCGACCTACTTCATGGCCCTGAAGGACGGCGCGGGCCTGGTGAAGAAGTTCGCCATGATCGACATCCAGCGCTACCAGAACGTGGCCGTGGGCGATACGGTGGCCGACACCCAGAAGGCCTACGAGGCGCTGCTCGCCACCAACGGCGTGGTGGCCGAGGGCGAGGGCGGCGCGACCGATGTGGTGACGGTGAAGGGCACCATCCGCTCCATGAATCAGGCGGTCATCGAGGGCAACGCCCACTTCTACCTGGCCGTGGAAGGGGTGGACGGCTCCATCTTCGATTTCGCGCTGCCGGGGCTGCTGGACATCGTCGGCTACAAGGTGGGCGACGAGATCAACTTCACGTACGTGGAAGCCGCCGGCTCCAACGTGAGCTCGGCCTACGAGATCCTGGGCGAGGGCGGCAAGGCGCCGGCGACCGAGGACGCCGCGGGCGCTTCCGGTGATGGTGCGGCCGCGACTGGCGAGGCTCCGACCGGCGACGAGAACGCCTCCGGCGAGCCCGAGGACGATGTGGTGCAGGATAACGGGGCCGCCCAGACGCCTGCCGACGTTGCTTCTGGCGAGGACACCGAGAAAGTGGCCTAGGGGTGCTTCGGAGTCAACGTAATTCTTAAGGTTTAAAGCGAGCGGGAGCAATCTCGCTCGCTTTTTGTTTTCCCAGTTCAACATGAAGGTTTATAGGAGGGTTTAAAGCTTTAAACTTCTTTTTCCCGCTTGGTCGATGCGTGGATTTGCCAAGGCGTCCATAGTGCGTGCTGCAGCGAGGGAGCTGCGGCGGCGAAGCGAAAAGCTTCTCCGCAAACCAACGCAGCACGGACGCTGCAACCGAGCTTTCAGAGAAGCTCGGCGTCACGAGTGAGGGAAAGGGACCCATCATGACCAACGGAATGAATGTTTCTCGCCGCGACCTGTTCAAGTTCGGCGGTCTGGCCGCCATCACCGCTGCCGGCGCCGGCGCGCTTGCGGGCTGCGCTCCCCAGCAGAAGATGGCGAGCACGGGCGCCGCCGCTGCCGAGGACGGATCTACCTACGTGGGCCCGAGCTTTTTGCAGAAGCCGGCCGAAATCACCGAGTTCGACGAGGAGCACACCTACGATGTCGTGGTCGTCGGTGCGGGTGAGTCGGGGCTTTCCGCCATGCACGCCGCGCTGGAGGCGGGTGCCACGGTGGGCGCGCTGCAGAGCCTCTCCATCGTGCAGACCGCCGGCAACATGGGCGCTTCCATCGATCTGACGAAGACGAACGAGGCCGGCATCAAGGCGGTGCTGTCCTTCATCAACTACAAGAGCGACTACCGCGCCAACCTGGGCCAGGTAGAGACCTGGGCCCGCAACTCCCAGGAGGCGCTGGCCTGGTGGGCCGAGGCCGCGGCCAAGGGCGGCAGCGAGTCGAAGCCCTACGACTACACGGTGAACTGCAACGGTCACGAGGTGTTCTTCCACGCCAACACCTACTTCCATGACGAGGGCCATCAGAAGGGCGCGCTCGTCATCGGCGACGCCGTGCAGGCCGAGGGCGCCGAGATCTTCTTCGAGACCCCCTGCGTGCAGCTGCTCGTGGAGGACGGTCGCGTGGCGGGTGCCATCGGCGAGACCAAGGACGGCACTCACGTGCTGCTGCGCGCTAACAAGGGCGTCATCATGGCCGCCGGCGACTATGTGGGCGATTCCGAGATGCTGTACTACTACACCCCCGACGCGAAGGGCCTGCATCAGGCCGTCGATTTCCGCAACGGAACGGGCCTGAAGGCCGCCATGTGGGCCGGCGCCCAGATGTGCCCGGCCTCGCACACCAAGATGGTGCACGGTGAGGGCCCGAAGGTGCGCTTCGAGATGCCGTATTTGTTCCTCGATCGTCATGGCAAGCGCTTCATGGACGAGGGCTGCTGCCGCATGGGCTACCTGAACGAGTTCACCAACAAGTACCTGGCCGAAGTCGATTTCGCTGAGTCCACGGCCGCCAAGTTCTTCTCCATCGTGCCCACGAACTGGGAGGAGCACTACGATGCCTGGAAGGACTTCTCCGACATCTCCATCCACAACGCCTACCGCAACGTCGATCCCGAGGCTTGGATCAAGGGCGACACGCTGGAGGAGCTGGCCGAGGGCATGATCGCTTACGCCGACGAAGAGGGTTGGGCCCACGACTACACCGTGGAGGCCATCGTCGAGTCCATCAACCGCTACAACGAGCTGGTGGCTGCCGGCAACGGCGACGAGGACTTCGGCAAGCGCGACGAGTACATGGTGCCGATCGAGGCCCCCTGCTACGCGGTGCCGCGCGGCGCGAACAACATCGACGCTTTGGTGGACGGCCTGTGGTGCGACGGCAACTTCCAGTGCCTGGACGTCGACATGAAGCCGATCGAGGGCCTGTTCGCCGTCGGCAACGCCTCCGGCCCCTTCTTCGGCAACAGCAACTACCCGATGGACATCGAGGGCCTGTCGGTGGGCCGCGCCATCACCACCGGCTTCGCCACGGGCCGCTACGTCGCCGGCCTGTAGGTCGCAGGATTCGGCGGGAATTGCGGGACTCGACTGCCTGAGCTTTCGGGGGCCACCCCCGGGTTCTCGTGCTCGTATGTCCCGCATCGAGTTTTCCGTACCCTCCCTCTGAGCCGACGCCCCTCACCGGGCGTCGGCTTTGCTGTTTCCGTCGGGCCGGGAACATGGAAGAGGCGGGGCTTGCTTTGAGTCGGGGCTTTCCGGAAAATGCGGGGCATCTTTTCCGGGTAAAATTTCGAGTTGTTAGACATTTGCTCCCTGAAGGCAGCCTGATTTCAGCGAAAGAGGAACTCGAAAGAGGCGCTTCTGCCTTTTGAAAGGCGAAAAGCGATAGTTTGGTTCAAGCGTGAGCAGGGGCATGTCTAACAACTCGAAATTTCTGCCATAATGGGCGGGTAAGATTGACGCAAGGGTTGCAAAGGGGCTGCGAGCGTGAAAAATGAAAACGTGGAAGATCGCCGGGCGCTTTTGCGGGGCGGGCGCCGTTATGTGATGGCTTACGGGTGCGCCCGCGCTTGGGCGACGTTGACCTTCACGGGGGCAAGTGCCGGGGCGATTGGCGGCCCTGCGGGAGGCGCTGCGGGTGGCGCTGCGGGAGGCGCTGCGGGAGGCGCTGCGGTCACAGCGGCGATTCCTTGGTCGTTCGACACTCATTTCACCTTCGATCTTGCCTATATTGTCGTGAGCATCTTGCTGGTGCTGCTGTTCCGCCGCTTCATTCCCCTCAACGAGAATCGCATGATGAAGTTCGTGTCGTTCGGGTGCATGCTCGCGGCTTCGATTGCTGTAGTCTTGGCCCCGTGGGTGCCCGAAGCGTCGTTTTCTCTGATGGTGGGAGGCTCGCTTGCTGCGGGGGTGGGATACGGCCTCTTTTTGCTGTTGGCTGCTGAGGTTCTATGCTCGTTTAGTCTGCTGCGGATTTTCCTGTTTCTGTCGGGGGCTATGCTGCTTGGGGTTGTCATCACGTTCTTCTGCCAGGGCATGGGCGTGTGGCAAGCGAGTGCGGCTTTAGTGGCGCTTCCCGTGCTTGCCTCGCTGTATCTGCGTGGAGCTTATGAGCGGATTCCCGCGGCTGAACGACCCAAGCGGGGTGTGCCGAAGTTCTCCTATCCGTGGAAGCTGTTCGTGCTGTACGGCCTGTACGCCTTCGCCTATGGCATGCGCGCGAACCAGCTGGCGTGGGGCGCGGGTCGACATTCGTCGCTTTCCACGTTCATCCTCATGGCGGTGCTGTTCCTCACGGCCTACTTCGCCTCGCGCCGGTTTAACATCGGGCTTCTGTACCGGTCGCCTGTGGTGCTCATGGTGTGCGGCTTTCTTTTGGTGCCGGCCCAAAGCTTGCTCGGTGCGGCGGCGTCAAGCTATCTCATCGCCATCAGCTACTCGCTCATGTCGTTCCTCGTGATGCTGTTGCTCTACGATATTTCCCGACGGCTTGGCGTTGCCATCGTGGTCTTCATGGCGATCAAGAACGCCGAACAACTTTTTCAAGTGGTCGGCGGCGAGGTTCCGGGGCTGCTTGCGCAAGCGGGGTTGCCTGCGGCCACTCAGGACTTTGTGGTGACGATTATCGTGTCGGTGCTCATTTTGGCGGCCACGGTGCTGCTGTTCTCGGAGAAAGAGCTGGCGAGCAAGTGGGGCGTGGACATCCTGGAAGAGGGCGGCCTTATCGAGCGCACGGCCGAGGAAGAGCGCGTGGGCCAGCGGGTGGAGGAGCTGTCGGCCACCTATCGCCTAAGTCCTCGCGAACAGGAGGTGCTGGCGCTTCTGGCCGAGGGGAAGACCGGGCGCGTCATCCAGCAGGAGCTGTTCATCGCCGAGGGCACCTTCAAAGCGCACACGCGCCATATTTACGAGAAGATGGGCATCAATTCCCGCAAGGAGCTCTTCGAGCTGCTGGGCGTGTCCTCGTAGCGCACCCCTAAGGCGCCCATAGCGCATCCAAAGAATGCCATTCGGGCATGCCGCTCGCGCGGGTTTTTTGAAGAGGGGAGAAAAACCCGTTGACACGGGCGGGATTCGCTCTAGAATAGACGAGCTGCCCAAAGGTGGGCAGTGCAACGAACAGATATGTTCCGCTACTTAAGACAGCAGGTACCGAGTCTGCAACCGCCTGCGGGGCGTTCCGGAAGGGGCGACACCCGGCGCAACGGCTCGGTTTAATCGCGCAAGCGGCCCGCCGAGGTGGTCGACAGATTCGCTTCCGTGAATACGTGCGGCCTCCGTCTTATGGGCGGGGGCCGTTTTCGCTTCTCAGGCTTGCGGCCCACCCACCAAGGTGCGGAACCCGGATAAGCTTGAGAAGGAGGTGTACGTACAACATGCCCAACGCTCAGAACAAGGAGATGCTCGCCAGCATCAAGGAGGATCTCGACGGCGTTTCCGCCATGTGGGTCGTGGATTACCGCGGTCTTACCGTGAAGGAGATGCAGCAGCTGCGCCGCGACATTCGCGAGACCGGCTCGGTGCTGAAGGTCTACAAGAACACGCTGGTTCACCTGGCGCTTGCCGAGGCCGAACTGCCGACGCTCGACGATATGCTCGCCGGCCCCAGCGCGTTCGTGTTCTCCGGCAACGACGTGGCTGCATCGGCTAAGGCCCTGAAGACCTTCGCCAAGGCCAACGAGAACCTTGAGATCAAGGGCGGCCTGATGGAAGGCGCTGCCGTGTCGGCCGCAGAGGTGGAGGCTATCGCTTCTCTGCCCTCTCGCGAGCAGCTCATGGCTCAGATCGCCGGTGCCATCTCCGGCGTCGCTCGCGGTCTGGCTACCACCATCAACGGTGTGCCGCGCGGTTTGGCCCAGGTCGTCAAGGCCGTGGCCGAGCAGAAGGAAGCTGCCTAACAGCTCGGGCGGCCTGAGACGGGCCGCGTAACGCAAGAAGAAATGACGGTCGGCGCGAAGAGGTGCCGGCCCCCTTTGAAAGGAAACTAACATGGCTGTTACTCGTGAAGAGATCATTGAGGCTTTGAAGGAGATGTCCCTGCTCGAGGCTTCCGAGCTCGTGAAGGACATCGAGGAGACCTTTGGCGTTTCCGCCGCCGCTCCCGTGGCCGTGGCCGCCGCCGCTCCG
>OGGQ01004539.1_pt1 | contig 11285 bp, 10 predicted proteins | sample 1571191 | NCBI WGS metagenome assembly OGGQ01 (sample SAMEA2582061, study PRJEB24529) | metagenome | biome: Human gut stool | place: China | collected 2011
CGAGACGGCGGCGGCGCGGGAGAAGGAGGGCCGCCACGATGTGATGGCCCACGTCTACACTTACGGCAAGGCGGCCCCCTCCGCCGCCGGAATCATCCACCTGGGGGCCACCAGCTGCTATGTCACCGACAACGCGGACCTCATTCTTTACCGGGAGGGCCTGCGGTACCTCCGGGGCGAGCTGCTGGCGGTGGTGGCTAACCTGGCCAAGTTTGCGGACACCTACAAGGCCACCCCTACCCTGGGCTACACCCACTATCAGCCCGCCCAGCTGGTGACGGTGGGCAAGCGGGCCACCCTGTGGATGCAGGATTTCCTGGCCGATCTGGAGGAGCTGGACTTCGTCCTCTCCCACATGAAGTTCCTGGGCTGCCGGGGCACCACCGGCACCGAGGCCAGCTTCCTGGACCTCTTCGACGGGGACGGCGCCAAGATCGACGAGATGAACCGGCGGATCGCCGCGGAGTTCGGCTTTGACCAGTGCTTCTCCGTCTGCGGCCAGACCTATCCCCGGAAGGCAGACAGCCGCATCCTGAACTGCCTCTCCGCCATCGCCCAGAGCTGCTACCGGATGGCCAACGACATCCGCCTCCTCCAGCACGACCGGCAGGTGGAGGAGCCCTTTGAGAAGAACCAGATCGGCTCCAGCGCCATGGCCTACAAGCGCAACCCCATGCGGTCCGAGCGGATCTGCTCCCTGGCCCGCTACCTGATGGCGGACGCCATGAACGCTCCTATGACCGCCTCCGTCCAGTGGCTGGAGCGGACGCTGGACGACTCCGCCAACCGCCGGATCTCCATGCCGGAGGGGTTCCTCTGCGCCGACGCCATCCTGCGTCTGGCCCAGAACGTCACCGACGGGCTCCACGTCAACGAGAAGATCGTGGACCGGACCTGCCGGGAGTATCTGCCCTTCATCGCCACGGAGAACCTGATGATGGAAGGTGTCAAGCGGGGCGGCAACCGCCAGGAGCTCCACGAGATCATCCGCACCTGCTCCATGGCCGCCACCGCCAAAATGAAGGAGGGGGAGCCCTGCGACCTGCTCGCCCGTCTGGCGGCAGAACCGGCCTTCGGCATGACAGAGACAGAGATGGAGGCTGTCCTGGACCCGAAGCTGTACATCGGCCGCTGCCCGGAACAGGTGGACGTGTTCCTCTCTCAGGTGCGGCCCCTGCTCACCGGCGCCAGTCAGGATGTGCCGGAAATCAACCTCTGAACCATTGGCGGACGCACTCCGCCGCTGTCCATCCAGGGGGCAGCTGTCCCAAAAAGTGCGTCAAAAAACGCCGCCCGATTTTGTGAATTTTCACATTGACAGTGCTCCGGCCATAGTGATAGACTTCTACCATCGATTCAAACATCGAGGACAATCAGACATCAGCAAAGGCGTTGATGGAGAAAAGTACCGTGGAAGTTCCGGTTCAGTGAGCGGGGGGCAGTGGGAACCCTGTACAAAGAGTCCGCGGGAAGAACACTCCGTAGCTGCAATCCGAACGCGGGTCTCCGTTAGTAAGTGCGACGAGTTGTGATCGTTATCTCACACGGGCTTGTTGGAGCTTTGAAAGGGGTCCCCATACGGGGGCAAATTAGGTGGCACCGCGGATCGCAGCTATTCGTCCTAAAATTTTAGGAGGAAGCTGCGTTTTTCAATATCCGGAGGTGCTTTTATTTATGTGCGCGATCATGGGATTTTCCAGAAAGACCCACACGAAGGAAGAGCTGCTGCCCTTCTTTGACCGGACCCGTTCCCGGGGGCCGGACATGTCCCGGATCATCGAGACGCCGTCCGGCTGGCTGTGCTTCCACCGGCTGGCCATCATGGGCCTGACGGAGGCGGGCATGCAGCCCTTTGCGCTGGACGGCAACCACGTGGTCTGCAACGGCGAGATCTACGGCTTCCGCCCCCTGAAGCGGCAGCTGGCGGAAAAAGGCTACCAGTTCCAAAGCGGCAGCGACTGCGAGATCCTGCTGCCCCTGTACCAGGAGTACGGCCTGGAGATGTTCGCCAAGCTGGACGCGGAGTTCGCCCTCATCATCTACGACGCCAAGAAAGACGATCTCATCGCCGCCCGGGACCCCATCGGCATCCGGCCGCTGTACTACGGCTATGACCGTGCCGGCGCCATCGTCTTTGCCAGCGAGCCGAAGAACCTGGTGGGTCTGTGCGAGGAGATCCGCCCCTTCCCGCCGGGACACTACTACGCGGACGGAAAATTCGTCCGGTACGCGGACCTGACCACCGTTCAGCAGTATTCCGCCGACGACCTGGAGACCGTCTGCCGCAGCATCCGCAACAAGCTGATCGCCGCCGTGGACAAACGGCTGGACGCGGACGCCCCCCTGGGCTTCCTGCTCTCCGGCGGGCTGGACTCCTCCCTGGTGTGCGCCATCTCCTCGGTGGTGCTGGGGAAGAAGATCCGCACCTTCGCCATCGGCATGGACACGGACGCCATCGACCTGAAGTACGCCCGGGAGGCGGCGGAGTTCATGGGCGCCGACCACACAGAGGTCTACATGACCCGGGAGGAGGTCCTGGCGGCGCTGCCCATCGTCATCGCCGCCCTGGGCACCTGGGACATCACCACCATCCGGGCCAGCATGGGGATGTACCTGTGCTGCAAAGCCATCCACGAGCGGACGGACGTGCGGGTGCTGCTGACCGGCGAGATCAGTGACGAGCTGTTCGGCTACAAGTACACGGACTTCGCCCCCAGCGCCGAAGCCTTTCAGGCCGAGTCCAAAAAGCGGGTGGATGAGCTCCACATGTACGATGTGCTGCGGGCGGACCGGTGCATCTCCGTCAACTCCCTGGAGGCCCGGGTGCCCTTCGGCGACCTGGACTTTGTGAAATACGTTATGAGCATCGACCCCAGGCTGAAGCTGAACACCTACCACATGGGCAAGTACCTGCTGCGCCACGCCTTTGAAAAAGACCACCTGCTGCCGGACAGCATCCTCTGGCGGCAGAAGGCCGCCTTCTCCGACGCGGTGGGCCACTCCATGGTGGACGACCTGAAGGCCTACGCCGAGGAGAAGTACACGGACTCCGAATTTGAGACACTGCGGCGCAAGTACGACTACTGCCCGCCCTTCACCAAGGAGAGCCTGCTGTACCGGGAGATCTTCGAGCAGTATTACCCCGGCCAGTCCCGGATGATCCGGGACTTCTGGATGCCCAACAAGTCCTGGAAGGGCTGTGACGTGGATGATCCCTCCGCCCGGGTCCTGTCCAACTACGGCGACAGCGGCAAATAATTCTGAAAAAACGTCTTGTCCTATTGAGTTCTCAGCATCTGATATGATACGATACCATTTAATCAATACAGGAGGATGAAACGCATGAGTACCACCATGAAACTTCCCGAGTTGTTCGGCAGCATGGTCTTCAATGAGGAGACCATGAAGGAGCGCCTCTCCTCCGCGTCCTATGAGGCGTGGAAGAAGAGCGTCACCGACGGCACCTCTCTGGACATCTCCACTGCCAACGAGATCGCCGAGGCCATGAAGCAATGGGCCGTGGAGAAGGGCGCCACCCACTACACCCACTGGTTCCAGCCCATGACCGGCGTCACCGCCGAGAAGCACGACAGTTTCATCGCCCCGGTGGGCGGCGGCAAGATCATGATGGAGTTCTCCGGCAAGGAGCTGGTCCGGGGCGAGCCAGACGCCTCCTCCTTCCCCTCCGGCGGCCTGCGGGCCACCTTTGAGGCCCGGGGCTACACCGCCTGGGACCCCACCTCCTTTGCCTTCATCAAGGAGGGCTCCCTCTGCATCCCCACCATCTTCTGCTCCTATTCCGGCGAGGCTCTGGACAAGAAGACGCCCCTGCTGCGCTCCATGGAGGAGGTCAGCCGCCAGGCGGTCCGCATCCTGCGGCTGTTCGGCGACACGGAGACCAAGCGGGTCACCGCCCAGGTGGGCCCGGAGCAGGAGTATTTCCTGATCGACAAGGCCCTGTACGCCCAGCGGGAGGACCTGCGGATGACCGGCCGCACCCTGTTCGGTGCCAAGCCTCCCAAGGGCCAGGAGCTGGAGGACCACTACTTCGGCGCCATCCGTCCCCGGGTGGCCGCGTATATGAAGGACCTGGACGAGGAACTGTGGAAGCTGGGCGTCCTCAGCAAGACCAAGCACAATGAAGTGGCCCCCTCCCAGCATGAGATGGCCCCCATCTACACCGACGCCAACTCCGCCTGCGACCAGAACCAGCTGGTGATGGAGATCATGAAGAAGGTGGCGGACCGCCACGGCCTGGTTTGCCTGCTCCATGAAAAGCCCTTTGCCGGCGTCAACGGCTCCGGCAAGCACGACAACTGGTCCCTGTCCACCGACACGGGCAAGAATCTGTTCAAGCCTGGCTCCACCCCCCGGCAGAACGCCCGGTTCCTGCTGTTCCTGGCGGCCTTCGTCAAGGGCGTGGACGACTATCAGGACTTCCTGCGGGCCACGGTGGCCTTCCCCGGCAACGACCACCGGCTGGGCGCCCAGGAGGCGCCGCCCGCTGTGCTGTCCATCTTCCTGGGCGATGAGCTCTCCGCCGTGGTGGACTCCATCATCCGCGGCACGGAATTCCAGGACACCGGCAAGCGCACGCTGGAGATCGGCGTGGACGCCCTGCCCGCCATCCGCCAGGACAACACGGACCGCAACCGCACCTCTCCCATGGCCTTCACCGGCAACAAGTTCGAGTTCCGGATGCTGGGCGCCTCCCAGTCCATTTCCGGCCCCAACATCGCCCTGAACACCATCATGGCCGAGGAGCTCAAGCAGTTCGCCGACGCGCTGGAGCCCTCCAAGGACTTCCAGGCGGATCTGCAGAAGCTCATCAAAAAGACCTTTACCGAGCATCAGCGGATCATCTTCAACGGCAACGGCTACGACGAGTCCTGGCTGGAGGAGGCCAAGAAACGGGGGCTGTACAATCTGGTCTCCGCCGCGGACGCCCTGCCCATGTACACCGCCCCGAAGAACATGGACCTGTTCATCAAGCACGGCATCTACACCAAGGAGGAGATCGAGGCCCGGGCGGAGATCCACATCGAGAATTACTCTGCCGTGATCGCCATCGAGGCCAAGACCATGGTGGATATGATCCGCCACCAGATCCTGCCCGCCGTCTCCAAGTACGCCGACGATCTGTGCCAGCGGGCCTATCACAAGGACGCCATGGGTGTCTCCCGCCAGTACGAGACCACCACCGCCAAGGAGATCTCCGCCCTGACGGACGCGCTGATGGCCGCCTGCGACAAGCTGGAGGCCGATGTGGACGTCATCCCCGGCGACTCCGCCAAGGCCATGCGCTACTGCCACGACGTGCTGATCCCCGACATGGACGAGGCCCGGAAGGCCGCCGACCAGCTGGAGACCCTCACCGCCTCCGACTACTGGCCCTTCCCGGTATACAGCGACCTGCTGTTCTATGTGTAAAAGCAAGCAAAACAAGGTCCCGGCCGTTGGCCGGGACCTTGTTTTGTATCCGGATGGGCCTGCGCTCAGATCAGCACATCGAAAAACAGGGCCAGCACCGTGGTGGCGATGCCGCACAGGCCGATGGCAAGGCCGCTCATGGCGCCCTCCGTCTCCCCCAGTTCCAGGGCCCGGGCGGTGCCCATGGCATGGCTGCAGGCGCCGATGGCCAGCCCCGCCGCCACCGGGTCCTTCACCCGCAGCAGCCGCACCAGCGCCGGGGCACACAGGTTGCCCAGGATGCCGGTGTAGATCACTGCGGCCACGGTGATGGAGACGATGCCGCCCTGCCCCTCCGAGATGGCGGTGGCGATAGGCGTGGTGACGGATTTGGGCAGAAGGGATGCCGTCAGCGCGCCGTCCAGGCCGAACAGGCGGCACATTCCCCAGATGCTGAACACCGAGGTCACCGCCCCCGCGGCGCAGCCCGCCAGGATGGGCAGGAGATTCTTCTTCAGCAGGTCGATCTGGGAGTAGATGGTCACCGCCAGGCAGACGGTGGCCGGCCCCAGGAAGAGGTTGATGAGGCTGCCGCCGGCGTTGTAGGCCTCGTAGGGGATGTCGAACACCACCAGCACGGCGATGATCATCAGCACCGCCAGCACCAGGCCGTTGCAGATGACAAGACCCGTCTTTTTCTGGATCTTGCAGCCAGCCCAGTAGGCCAGGATCGTCAGCGTGACGCCGAAAAAGGGGGACTCCCACAATGCGCTCATCTCCGCTTCCCCCTCTCCAGCAGGCGGCTGGTCAGCCGCACCGTCCACACGGTGACGGCAAAGGTCGCCGCCAGCGACACCGTACAGATCACCAGCAGGGGGAGCAGATTCTCCCGCAGCACATCCACATAGTTGAGGATGCTGACGCTGGCGGGGATGAAAAAGAAGGGCAGGTTCCCCAGCAGGTAGTCGGATTTCTCCCGGATGTGCTCCGTTTTCACCACCCGCGCCAGCAGCAGCGCCAGAAGCAGCAGCATCCCGATGATGCTGGCGGGCAGGGTGAAGGGCAGCACCCGCTCGATGCAGGTGCTGATCCAGCAGATGCCGAAGATGATGCCGATTTGCGTCAAGAGTTTCAAGATACGCCGCCTCTCCCGGCGGTCCCCCGCCGCGTTTCTTTGCGCCGTCTTGTCAGTCCGGCGCGGATCGTTATCAACCTTTTTATTTTACGGAGGGGGCGAAGGAATGTCAAATCCCTCCGCCCCCTTTTCCCGCCGCCATGGCAAAATTCAGCAAAACAGCACAAGGCCCCGCCGCTTGCAGGCGGGACCTTGTCAGGTCATCCAAGGAAATGCGGACCGACAGTCAAAGGGGCATCTGCCGCTCCAGTTCCCGGCGGAAGTCCGGGTGGGCGATGGCGATGAGGGCCCGGGCCCGCTCCACCGTGCTCTTGTACTTCAGGTCCGCCACGCCGTACTCCGTCACCACGTACTGCACGCAGGTGCGGGGCGTGGTCACCACGCTGCCCGGTGCCAGCTGGGGCACGATCTTGGAGTGGAGCACCCCCGCCTTGTCCCGGTAGCTGGAGCGGAGGGCCAGGATGCTCTTTCCGCCCTTGGACCACTGGGAGCCCACCACCCACTCCAGCTGGCCGCCGGTGCCGGAGTACTGCCGGGGGCCGATGGTCTCCGCGTTCACCTGGCCGGTGAGGTCGATCTCCATGGCGTTGTTGATGGAGACCACCTGGTCGTTCCGTGCGATGTTCCGGGCGTCGTTCACCCAGTCGATCTCCTTCTGGCAGAAAGCGGGATTGTCATTGGCAAAGTCCCACAGCTCCGGCCCGCCCACCATGTTGGCGTATACGCTCCGCCCCGGGCAGGTCTGTTTGCGGCTGTTGTTCACCACGCCCCGGCGCATCAGCTCCATGACGCCGGTGCTCAGGATCTCCGTGTGGACGCCCAGATCCCGCTTTCCCGCGTGGGCCAGGCACTCGCCCACGGTGTTGGCCAGCCCGCCCAGGCCCAGCTGGATGCAGGCGCCGTCCGGCACCAGGTCCGCGATGTATCCCGCGATGCGGCTGTCCGTCTCATTTCCCTCCGCGATGGGCGTCTCCACCAGAGGGCGGCTGGATTCGATGATCCCGTCCACCTCCGAGACATGGAGGCGGGTGTGGGCCTCCCCGTCACTGGGGATATTGGGCATCCGGGGGTTCACCTCCACCAGCACCACCTCGCACTGCTCCAGCACCCTTCGGCTCAGGGCCGTGCCCCACAGGGAGCGGCTCATCCACCCGTTCTCATCCGGGAGCGAACAGGTCAGCGCCGCCACCCAGGGACGCCGGGCCAGGAGCCAGGCCGGGGTCTGGCTCAGGTTGGAGGGGGCGTAGTGGACGTTGCCCATGGGCTCCAGGCCCCGTTCCACGCCGTAGAAGTTGGAGTCATAGGTCACCTGTCCCGCCAGCTCCGGCGTCAGCAGCCGGGCCCCGGCGGGGATGAAGTGCCCGTAGATGGCCACATGGCCGCCGGTCTCCAGCAGCCGCTCCGCCAGGGCGCCGTCCAGCTCCCAGGGCCAGTTGGACATGGCCGCAAATGCCATCTGCTCTCCGTCCCGGATCAGCTCCGCCGCCTTCCGGGCGGTCATCCGCAGGGCCTGATACTGGGCCTGCCAGTCCCCCATGCCGGCGCAGCGGCCCCGGCGGGTAGGTGTCAGTGTTGCCATGGTATCCTCCTTTGCCGCACCCGGCGGGGCGGCGCGTTTATCGTCAGTTCCCACTTATTTTACCGCAGAACCCGCTGCGGCACAATCCTCTTTTTTGCAAAGTTTGTTAACACAAATTTCAAATGATTTTGCTTGCTTCCGACGTAAAGGCCGTGTTATACTTGCGTTGCTCTTGAATTTTTCCCATGGAGGTGCATTTTGCAGAAACGCAGTCACAAGCTGCTGGCCTCGACCCTGCTGGAAAATGTCCAGGGGTTCCGGGCCAGACGATTCGAGCTCGCTTTCCTGTTCGGCTCCTTTCAGCCGGACTGCAACCCCCTCACCTATTTGAAGGGCTCTCTCCGGGCCTATAAGCTCCGGGGGCATAACTACTCCAACTCCCAGTGCTACATCTACTCCCGCATCTCCCGGCTCCAGCGCCGGGACCGGTGGACCATCTGGCAGTATTACACCCTGGGCAAGCTGACCCACTATCTGGCAGATGCCTTCACCTACCCCCACAACGAGAATTATCCCGACAGCATGCTCTGCCACCACCAGTATGAGACGGACCTCCGGGCCTATCTGGAGGAATATCTGGCCACCCGGGCCCTGCGGCGGGAAAAGTTCCGCCAGGACGTGGCGGGCGCTCTGCAGGAGCTGCACCGGCAGTACATGGCCGGCGTGGCGGATATGCGCAAGGACGTTCAGTTCATCCTGAAGGCCACCTCCATCCTGATGGCCGGCTGCCTGCCGGCGGAGGACGGCGCCCTCCCGGCGGCACCCGCGGCCGCGTAAGCTCCGTTTGGGAAAAGCGCACAGCGCGCATTCCCGCGCCGCGCGATTCTTTGGAAGCATTGCCAATTTCCTTTTGCGTTTTCTGGTGCTATCCTGAATCTATCAAAGGACTCGGAAAGGAACCCAGTCATGACCAACATCACCCGTTCTGCCGAATACCGTTACTTTAGCTTTACCTACTTTTATGGTAAGGCTTATTTCGGTTTGGCTGAAAACGTGCGTGATCGTGTCTGACACCCTTAGAAGGCTATCAGTGCATGACGACCCGCAGCCGAACCGGCTGCGGGTCTTTTTTGTACCAGTCGAACTTATTTTAGGAGGAATCCCATATGATCGTCGTTCTGAAATCCAACCCCAACCGAGAACAGCTGGAGAGCCTGATCTCCTGGCTCCAGGAAAAGGGCATCATCATCCACACCAGCATCGGCGAGGCCCACACGATCCTGGGCCTGGTGGGCGACACCAGCCAGCTGGACATTGACCTGATCGCCGCCCTGGACATCGTGGAGGACGTGAAGCGGGTCCAGGAGCCCTACAAGAACGCCAACCGGAAGTTCCACCCGGAGGACACGGTGGTGAAGGTGGGCAACACCCAGATCGGCGGCGGCAGCCTGACCCTGATGGCGGGCCCCTGCTCCGTGGAGAGCGAGGAGCAGGTGGTGGCCATCGCCAAGGCCGTAAAGGCCAGCGGTGCCACCATGCTGCGGGGCGGCGCCTTCAAGCCCCGCACCTCCCCCTACTCCTTCCAGGGCCTGGGAGCCACCGGCCTGGAGTACCTGAAGGTGGCCCGGCAGGAGACGGGGCTTCCCATCGTGACGGAGCTGATGGACCTGAGCCAGCTGCCCCTGTTCAAAGATGTGGACGTGATCCAGATCGGCGCCCGGAACATGCAGAACTTTGACCTCCTCAAGGCCGTGGGCCATCAGGACAAGCCTGTCATGATCAAGCGCGGCATGTCCGCCACCTATGAGGAGTGGCTGATGAGCGCCTAATACGTCATGGCCGGCGGCAACGAGAACGTGATCCTCTGCGAACGGGGCATCCGCACCTTCGAGAGCTACACCCGCAACACCCTGGACCTGGCCTGCATCCCGGTGCTGCGGAAGCTGACCCACCTGCCCATCATCATCGACCCCAGCCACGCCACCGGCAAGAGCTGGCTGGTGGACCCCCTGGCCATGGGCGCCGTGGCCACCGGCGCGGACGGACTGCTGATCGAGGTCCACAACGACCCGGCCCACGCCCTGTGCGACGGCCCCCAGTCCCTGAAGCCGGAGGTGTTTGACCAGGTGGCAAAGAAGCTGCTGAAGCTCCATGATTTCATGAAGACCTTGGAGGAGTGAGCCATGAATGTCGCCATCGTCGGCCTGGGCCTCATCGGCGGGTCCATGGCCAAGAGCATCAAGAACCGCACCGCCCACACCGTCTGGGGCGCGGACCTGAACAGTGAGACCATGACCATGGCCCGGATGTGCGGCGCCATCGACGCCCCGCTGACCGAGGAGAATCTGCCCCAGGCGGATCTGATCCTGGTGGCCATCCGGCCCGGCGCCGCCATCGAATGGGTCCGGCAGCACGCGGACCGCATCGCCAAATCCGCCATCCTGGTGGACCTGTGCGGCGTGAAGCGGACCGTGGTGGCGGCCATCGCGCCCATCGCGGAGCGCTGCGGCTTCGCCTACATCGGCGGCCACCCCATGGCCGGCCGGGAGCGGGGCGGCTTCACCGCCTCCACCGAGGACCTGTATGTGGGCGCCTCCATGATCCTGACCCCGGACAAGCGGACGGATATGCACCTGCTGGAGACGCTGAAGGCCTTCTTCCTGGACCTGGGCTTCGCGGGTCTCACCTTCTCCACCCCGGAGGAGCACGACCGCATCATCGCCTTCACCTCCCAGCTGGCCCACATCGTGTCCAGCGCCTACGTGAAGTCGCCGGAGGCCCAGAAGCGCCGGGGCTTCTCCGCCGGCAGCTTCCAGGACATGACCCGGGTGGCCCGGTTGGACGAGGACATGTGGACGGAGCTGTTCCTGGACGACGAGGACTTCCTGACCAAGGAGCTGGACGAGCTCATCGGCCACCTGACGGACTACCGGGACGCCCTGCGGGACAAGGACGCCCAGCGGCTCCACGACCTGTTGAAGGAGGGCCGGGAGCTGAAGGCCACCGCCGGCGGCAACTGACCCATTTCCGGCCGCCGCTGCGCGACACTATTATATAAAGGAGTTTTTCCATGTCTGACTCCATCCGAACCATTCCCGTCCGGGTCCAGCCGCCCTACGATGTGCTCATCGGCAGCGGCCTGCTGGGCCGGTGCGGAGACTACCTGGCCTCCCTGCTGGGACAGCGGAAGATTGCCGTCCTGACCGACGACACCGTGGCCCC
>OGGQ01004543.1_pt1 | contig 11274 bp, 12 predicted proteins | sample 1571191 | NCBI WGS metagenome assembly OGGQ01 (sample SAMEA2582061, study PRJEB24529) | metagenome | biome: Human gut stool | place: China | collected 2011
TTGCCTTAATTTAAACTCGAAAAAGTCCTAAAGGACTTTTTCGACACTCTAAGGCACGGCTCAGCCGTGCCCTCATTTATACGCCGCTTTTAAGCCCAAGTTCCACGGTTACCTTTGTTCCCTTCGGCCTGTTTTTTTCTATTTTGAGCCTGCCGCCGTTTTGCTCCGCTATCCTTCTGCACATAAAAAGACCGACTCCGCTTCCGCCCTTTTTTGTCGTATAAAAAAGATCGGATACCCTTGCCAGCTCCGTATCCGATATGCCGCATCCGGTATCGGATATTTTTATGACCGCTTTGCCCCGTCTGACCCTTATTTCCGCATTTATCTCGTCGCCTTCCTCGGTCGCCTCAACGGCGTTTTTTATAAGATTCTCAAAAAGGCTTTCCAGCAGCTTCCCTTCGCATCGCACAGGCACGGTTTCCCTGTCGGTTTTAAAGCCAAAATTTCTTTTTCCCGCTACACTATATTTTCTTAAAACCATTTTCATAATTTTAACAGCGTCCGACCCGCCTCTTACCGTTTCACTTTTTATGTAATCCATATTTTCGCTTATAAGTTTGTTTATATTATCTATACACTCATAAATAGTCATAAAACTTTTTTTATTTTCTCCGTTATAATCCGGCTCGATAAGCTGAACATTGGCCTTGATCACCGCAAGAGGATTTTTTATTTCGTGCGCAAAAAATGCCGCTCTTTCCCTTTGGTTCTCATCCGTTATCTTTTCCATATTTATTCCTCCCTATAATTTCCATTTATATATTATTTTATTGTTTTATATCGTTTCGGACAATATATTTTTGTCCTCAAAATTCCCTTTGATGCGACAGGTTTAGACGCCTGAACGACAAATTTTGATATGCTGGCGATATGAAAACCCTGGTATGGGCAAATATAAGCAAATTATTGTTTACCGGGGCCTAATTGTGATATACTTATATTCAATAAATACGCGCGTAAAACGCATAAAAGAAAGGACTGATATAAATGGATAATTGTATTTTCTGTAAAATAATAGGCGGTGAGATCCCTTCCGCAACCATCTATGAAGACGATAAATTTAAGGTCGTTCTTGACAGGTTCCCCGGAAACATAGGCCACGTTCTCATTCTTCCTAAAACACATTACGCCGACATTTTTGAGATAGACGAAGACACGGCTTCCGAGCTCTTCAGACTTGCCGTTAATGTCGCGAAAAATATGAAAGCCGTTCTTGGCTTTGAGGCTATGAATGTTGTTCAGAACAACGGCTCCCTTGCCGGACAGACTATCCATCATTTCCATCTTCATCTTATCCCCAGATATCCGGACGACAAGGTTAATATCAAATGGGAGCAGCTTGATCTTACCGATGAGCAGATCGAGGATGTAAGGGCAAAACTTGAAATGAAATAAAGTAAAACTTTAATACATAAAAACATAAAGCAGACGAATATTTTTCGCCTGCTTTTTTACTGTCGATCACATTTTTCTTATTCTTAAAACAAATTATATGACTATATACACAAATTTAGTCATATCCATTTTAAACCAATTTGATTTTATGTGACTATTTTAAATAATTTGGTCATTTATTGATTCTTGCGCCCTCTGTCTGTACAACGAGAGACGATATCCTGTTTGCTTCTCTAAGAGACTCAGAAATACTTTTCCCAAGTTCCCTCTGAGCTATATATGCTCCTATGTGAGAGTCTCCCGCACCGATGGTGTCAACAACCTCGGCTTTAAAAGCCGGCTCCTCGTACCATATTTTATCTTCAAAGCACAAACAACAGCTTCCCTTATCTCCGTTTGTTATTATGACCGAATTATTAGTTTTGGTCATAAGCCTTTCCGCCGCTTCTTTAAGAGTTTTCGCGCCGGAAAATGACATGGCTTCGGTGGCGTTAACGTGCAATATCGGCCGGAGAGAAAATATCCTTTCCATCTTATCTTTCTGTATCTCGTTTATCCTCGGCCCGGGAGCGAAATAAAACGGTATTCCGCTTCTTTCAAGGAAATCTATAACTATATCCCCTGTGTTTTCTTCTATCTCAAGGCCGCATATATAGGCGCAGGAAAACTCATCGCTGTTCAATCCTTCATACCATTCGGGTTTATATCTGTACTCGGCGCCGTGATCGCATATAAACGTCCTTTCGCCGTCGTCCTCGACAAGACAGTAGCAACAGCCGTTAGGCTCGTCGGCGTTGAGCTCAGCCCTGTTTACGTTCAGCTTTTTAAGCTCGTTTCTTATGTAATCGGCATATATTCCCGTTCCCTCCGGAGAATACAAAACGTATGGAACGCCAAAGTAGTCTATCGCCTGAGACACATTGAACGCGCATCCGCCAAGCGACATCTTCTGGCCTCTTACATTGACGTCTCCCCCGGTGGTGGGCAGTTTATTCAGCCTTATTATTATATCCGCTACCGTTGAACCTATTACAAGAACCTTTTTCATAATTACCCCCGTGATAAACTAAAATTTAATTATTCTTCGCATAAACGAATACACGCCGGCACTTTCCGAAGTATACTCCTTTCCGCGATCCAATGCGTTTTTAAATTATAAAAGCCCCTCCCAAACGGAAGGGGCTGAAATGTTTTTACTGAGCGGCTTTTTCAGCTTTACGTTTTGCGATTGCTTCCGTTAATCTGGGAACAATAGCCTTAACGTCGCCAACGATGCCAAGGTCAGCAACATCGAATATAGGAGCTGTATCGTTTGTGTTGATAGCAACTATATACTCTGAGCTTTCCATACCGGCAACGTGCTGAATAGCTCCTGAAATACCGCAGGCAACATAGAGGTCAGGACGTACTGTCTTACCTGTCTGTCCAACCTGACGATCCTTCTCGATCCATCCTGCGTCAACGTTTGCTCTTGATGAAGAAACTTCTCCGCCAAGTACATCGGCAAGTTTCTGGAGTTCTCCAAAGAACTCGGGAGTTCCGATACCACGTCCGCCTGATACAAGAACCTTAGCCTCTGTGATATCAACTTTCTTCTTGTCCTCTTTAACGATTTCTTTGATCGTTACGTTCATATCAGCGGGTGTAAAGTCAACTTTAAAGTCAACGATCTCGCCTGTTCTTGCATCGTCTCTTGCGAGAGCTTTCATAACGCCGGGACGTACAGTAGCCATCTGAGGTCTGTGGTCTTTGCAGACGATAGTAGCCATAATGTTTCCGCCAAATGCGGGACGTGTCATAAGAAGCAGTTTTGTATCGGGCATTGTGTCGATTGTTCCGATATCAAGCTTCGTGCAGTCTGCCGTAAGTCCTGTATGTACCCTTGCTGATACACGGGGAGCGAGGTCACGTCCGATTGATGTTGCTCCGTAGAGTACGATCTCGGGATCTGAAGCCTTGATAACTTCATATAATGCCTTTGCGTAGGGCTCCGTTACATACTCTGCAAGGATGGGATCATCAACAACGATAACCTTGTCAGCGCCATGTTTGATAAGAACGTCGGCCTTATCTTTAATGTTGCTTCCTAATAATACGGCAACGACCTTCTGGCCAAGGTCTGCGGCAAGCTCTGTAGCTTTGCCAATAAGCTCTATACTAACCTTCTGGATATTTCCGTCTCTCTGTTCTGCTAATACGTATACATCTTTACTCATTAGCCTACCATTCCTTTCTGCTTATTATAGTTAATCAAGTCAGCTTCTCTTAGATAATGTGTCTTTCTTCTAACTTAGCTACGATAGTTTCAACAGCCTCTTCGGGTGAAAGGTCTTTGTAGTAAAGTCCTTTGCCTTTAGCCTGTTTTGTGAATGACTGTTTTACGTTTGTAGGTGATCCCTTAAGACCGATATTAGCCATATCTACTGTATCCTTAAGTTCCTCAAGCGTCCAAACTTTAACTTCTTTTTCTCTGTAAGCGTCGAAGATGCCATGTACTGTCATATATCTGGGAGTTGCTAACTCTGATAATGCTGTAATAAGGCAAGGCGTCTTGATCTCAATAACGTGATATCTGTCTTCAAACTGTCTCTTAACAACAAGTTTGTCCTCGCTGGCCTCTAAGATCTCCTCAGCATATGAAACCTGGGGGATTCCAAGGTGCTCTGCTATCTGGGGACCAACCTGAGCTGTGTCTCCGTCGATAGCCTGACGGCCTGTGATGATAACATCAAAGTCCAGCTTCTTTAAAGCAGCGGCGATTGTTGAAGATGTAGCCCATGTGTCGGCTCCACCGAAGGCTCTGTCAGTTACAAGTATAGCGTCATCGCATCCCATAGCAAGCGCTTCTCTTAAAGCTGCGTCTGCCTGAGGGGGTCCCATAGAAATAACTGTAACAGTTCCGCCAACCTTCTCTTTTAACTGTAAAGCGGCCTCAATACCTGCTTTATCGTCGGGATTTATAATACTGGGAACACCATCTCTGATAAGTGTATTTGTTTTAGGATCAAGCTTAACTTCTGTGGTATCAGGTACCTGTTTTGCACAAACAACTATTTTCATTGTCTTACTCCTTCCGCATATTTATATTCAAACTTCATAAGAATTCATATCGCGAGATTATTTACCAACCTTTAAGTGGCCTGCGATAACCATCTTCTGAATTTCGCTTGTGCCCTCATAGATCTCAACGATCTTGGCATCACGCATCATTCTTTCAACATGGTACTCTCTCATGTATCCGTATCCGCCGAAGAGCTGTACGCATCTTCTTGTTATATCGGATCCAACCGTAGCGCCGTAGTATTTACCCATACAAGCGTACAGTCCGAAAGGAAGGCCGGCATCTTTTGTGCAGGCAGCTCTGTAGATAATGAGCTGAGCGGAGTCAACTCTTGTCTTCATATCAGCGATCTCAAACTGTGTATTCTGGAATGAGCCGATGGTCTTTCCAAACTGTTTTCTCTGGCTTACGTATTTAAGAGTCTCTTCAAGAGCGCCCTCTGCGATACCAAGTCCTACAGCGCCTACACCGATACGTCCGATATCAAGAGTCTGCATGATCATCTTGAATCCGTCGCCCTCTTTACCGATAAGGTTTTCCTTGGGAACGATACAGTTATCGAAGATAAGGTCAGCCGTAGCCGAAGCGCGGATACCCATTTTCTTCTCATGCTTACCAATTGTGAATCCGGGAGCGTCAGCGGGGATAACGAGGATTGACATACCCTTGTTGCCCTTTGACTTATCCGTCATAACAACCGTTGTGTAGTATTTAGCTTCGCCGGCGTTTGTGATGAAGCATTTTCTTCCGTTTACTACGTAGTGGTCTCCGTCAAGGTATGCTTTTGTCTGCTGTGCAGCTGAGTCGGAACCTGCGCCGGGCTCTGTAAGTCCCATAGCTCCGATAGCTTTACCGGAAAGCAGCTCAGGAAGGAATCTCATCTTCTGCTCTTCAGTACCAAACTGGTAAATAGGCCAGCAGCAAAGAGAAGAATGAGCGGCTATACCTGATGTTACGGACGCGCAGTATTTGGAGATCTCTTCTATAGCCATAACATATGCGAGATAGTCTCCGCCCTGTCCGCCGTATTTTTTAGGGTACTGGATTCCAAGAAGTCCTGTGGGGCCAAGTTTTTCCCATACTTCCTTGGGGAATCTCTCTTCTTCATCGATGTCCTGCATTATGGGTTTGATCTCGTTCTCTACGAACTCTCTTACCATTTGTCTGAATAACAGGTGTTCTTTTGATAACGTAAAATCCATTAATACTTCCTCCTTTATTTGTAAAAAAGTAATATCACCAAACAGAGTTGATGTTATAAAACCAGCAGAACAAAATTTCCCCGACTGCGACATTGTCCTGCCTGCTTTCATCTGAGAAAATTTTAAAAATGCGCATAGATACACATTATTAATAATCCTCTTTATATCATATATTATACTATTGTTAATTCTCTGTCAATGTTTAAGTTATACAAATTTCTGTTTTTTATAAGATACTCTTATAAAATCGAACCGTGATTTTTTATGCAATAATTATATTTATCGTCAAGAATTATATTGATCTATCATCTAATATGTCATCAAATTTAAAGTTCAAATGGTTTTGCTCCAAATCCTTATATGAGTTTTGCTCCGTACAGTTTTTTATAGACGAGCTTGCCGTTTATTCTTTTGCTCTCCATTAAACTTATTTCTTTAACAATCATTCCATTTATTTCCGGTTTAAACTTTTCTATAAGCAGTTTTTTGCTGTAAAAAAGCGCGGTTTCCCTCGAAATCGTTATATGAGGCGAAAAATTTGCCCTGTCTCGCTTAAATCCCTGTTTCCCGAGATTTTTTTCAAGCGTTTCATAAAGTCTGACAAGAGGCTTGCTCCTGTCCACTCCTACCCATATAATGCACCTTTCCCCCCTGTCAAAATAACCAATACGGTCAAACGTCAGCTCAAAGGGGTGATTTATTCCAGCGGTTTCTTCCATCGCTTCCTGTACTCCCTCAATGTCGGCGGGGTCAATTTCTCCAAGAAATTTCAGCGTAAGGTGCAGATTGTCTTTATATGTGAAATTTCCTTTTTTACAGTCTTCCTTTATCCTGTTTTGAAGATCATAAATGCTTTCCTTCGTCTCGTTATCAAACTCGACGGCTATAAATATTCTCATAAACGCTCTCCCTTTTACTTAAAAAGACTGTACCCGCTGGAGGCACAGTCTTTAATTTTATTTCGTTTATTTCATTAATTCCATTACCGTATTTACTACATTGTCAACGGTAAATCCGAATTTCTCAAAAAGCTGTCCTGCGGGAGCCGACGCTCCGTATCCATCCATGGCGATGACCTTTCCGTCAAGTCCGACATATTTATGCCAGCCGTATTCGCAGGCCGCCTCTACCGCTACCCTCTTTCTTACGTCCGAAGGCATTACGCTTTCCTTATACCTATCTGACTGCTCATCAAACACTTCCCATGAAGGCATGCTTATTACTCTTGCGTCCACGCCCTTCTCCTGAAGAACATCCCACGCCTTATAAATAAGCTCTACCTCCGAGCCTGTTGCCATAAGAAGCACGTCGGGCTTTTTCTTTTTGCTGTCTCTGAGTATATACGCTCCCTTAAGCGCGTTTTTGCCCGTGCCGTCAAGAAGCGGCAGATTCTGCCTTGAAAGAACTATTCCCGTAGGACCTCCGGTTCTCGTAAGTCCGAGATACCACGCCGCGGCCGTCTCCCTTGAGTCGCAGGGGCGGATAACCGTATAGTTGGGCATGCTCCTGAGAGCGGCAAGCTGCTCTATGGGCTGATGCGTAGGGCCGTCCTCGCCTACGCCGATGCTGTCATGGGTAAATACGCTTATAATAGGAAGTCCCATAAGAGCCGACATTCTCAGTCCGGCTTTCATATAATCGCTGAATACAAAGAATCCTGCTATATAAGGGCGAAGTCCTCCGTGGAGATACATTCCGTTGGCGATTACCGTCATCGCAAATTCCCTAATTCCAAAGTGCATATTGGAGCCGCTCCTGTTTTCAGGCGAATAATACTCCCTGTCCTTCATGACGCTCTTGTTTGAGGGAGCAAGGTCAGCGGAGCCGCCGATAAGATTGGGGATGAACTTCGAGAGCTTATTGAGCACCTTCTCCGACGAAGCCCTTGTGGCTATATCGCCCTCGTATGTCCAATAATCCTCATCCTTGAGAAGGTCAACGGGAAGTTTTTTATTGTGCCATACCTTCCACTGAGCCGCGTCCTCGGGATATTCCTTGCCGTAAGCCGTAAAGAGTTTTTTCCATTCTTTTTCGGCCTTAGCGCCTTCCTTAGTTATCTGTTCGATATGTTCCTTTACCTGTTTGGGAACATAAAATTCTTTCTTGTATTTCCAACCAAGATTTTCCTTGGCAAGCGCTATCTCCTCAACGCCGAGGGGCTCTCCATGGGCCGACGCCTTGCCCTGCTTGTTGGGCGCGCCGTAGCCAATCTGTGTTATCACCTTTATGATCGAAGGTCTTTCCGTATCGGCCTTAGCCTCTTTTATGGCCGCATCGATAGCGTCGACATCGTTTCCGTCCTCAACGGTAAGCGTCTGCCAGCCATATGCCTCAAAACGCTTGAGTACATCCTCGTCAAAGGACGTCTTTGTGTCTCCCTCGATAGTGATATGGTTGCAGTCGTATAAAAGAACGAGTTTTCCAAGCTTGAGCGTTCCCGCCAGAGAAGCGGCCTCGGAAGCTACGCCCTCCATAAGGCAGCCGTCTCCGCAAAGCGCGTAGGTGTAATGGTCAACGATATCATATCCGGGCTTGTTGAACCTTGCCGCGAGCACTGTCTCGGCAATGGCCATTCCTACTGCGGCGGCTATTCCCTGTCCGAGGGGGCCTGAGCTGATCTCTACTCCATCGGTAATCTCATACTCCGGATGTCCGGGCGTAACGCTTCCGAGCTGACGGAAATTTTTAAGGTCGTCCAAAGTAACCTTAAATCCGAACAGATGAAGCAGTGAATATAAAAGCGCCGAACCGTGGCCAGCTGAAAGTATGAATCTGTCCCTGTCAGCCCAGTTTGAATCTGTGGGATTTATCTTTAAGTTTCTTGCCCAAAGAGCGTATGCCGCGGGAGCCGCTCCCATAGGAAGTCCGGGATGTCCGCTTTTGGCCTTCTGTATGGCCTCCACGGACAAAAATCTTAATGTATTTACGCTTAACTGGTCAATATTCATAAAAAAACCTCCCAATTATTTCTTAGGTACGCCTTCCCAGTCCTTAAGAAATCTTTCTATACCGATATCCGTAAGCGGATGCTTTGTCATCTGAACGATAACATTGTAAGGAACCGTGGCGATGTCACAGCCAAGACGCGCTGCGTGCGTAACATGAAGAGGGTTTCTGATACTTGCGGCGATTATCTCCGTCTCAATACCCTGAACATTGAAAATGTCAACGATCTCCTCGATAAGTGCCATTCCGTCGTTTCCTACATCGTCAACTCTTCCGATGAAGGGGCTTACATATGTTGCTCCTGCTCTTGCCGCAAGAAGCGCCTGGGCAGCGGAGAAGATAAGAGTTACATTTGTTTTTACTCCTTCGGCGCTGAGTATTTTAACGGCCTTGAGTCCCTCAAGTGTCATTGGTATTTTAATTACGATATTTTCATGGATTTTAACGAGCTCCCTTGCCTCTTTAACCATACCTTCGTGGTCAAGGCTTATAACCTCAGCGCTGATAGGCCCATCGACAATAGTCGTTATTTCCTTTACAACCTCAACAAAGTCTCTGCCTTCTTTGGCAATAAGAGAGGGATTTGTCGTAACTCCGCATATAACTCCAAGTTCGTTCGCCTCTCTGATCTGATCCACATTGGCAGTGTCGATAAATAATTTCATGTTATGTCCTCCTGTAATTTGAACTTTTTAAGGTTATAGTATAATTATTTGTATACATTTTTATTTTAAAACACAGCAAGTCATAAATCAAGAAAAGATGATAAAAAAGAGCGTTAAATATTTATTGCGCCTTTAAATTTCATAATTTAGAATTATTTATTTTATCATTTTTAAAAATCTTATTGATATATGTACGAAATCGGATATAATATATGTACGAAATCGGACAAAGGAGTGAATGTATGCACTATTTAAAAACAAGAGAATATACATATTTAGCTGGAGAGATCAACTCTCTATATCACGAAGCAGCGTTAAAAATGGGTGTTTCAGATAGTGTAATGAATATTTTGTATGTCATTTGTGAAAAGGGAAACAAATGCTGCCAAAGTGAAATAAGCAAACTAACCGGAATCAGTCGGCAGACAATAAATTCCGCAATTCGTAAATTGGAAAAGGACGATATTGTGTATCTTGAGCAAGGCCATGGAAGGAACACCATTGTTTGTCTGACCGAAAAAGGAAAGAAATTTTCCTCGGAAAAAATCTTTCCTTTATTTGAAATTGAAAATAAAATTTGGAGTGAATGGACAGACGAAGAACAAAAGCAGTATTTAATGCTCACCCAAAAATATCGGGACTCATTAAAAAAATATATAAGTATGTTTTTCGACAATACACTGTCCTCTAAGGAGAAGCAATGAACAGGGAAAATAAGAAAAAACAATTTGAAAAAGGCTATTATAAAACACATGCATGCAGAGACAGCTTTATTTGTAAAGTATGCGGAAGGCCTGTCGTATCCGCCGGAGCCGGAAGTAATCATCGGAATCACTGTCCTAATTGTCTAAGCAGTCTGCATTTAGATATCGAACCCGGAGACAGAGCGTCTGACTGCGGCGGCATTATGGAGCCGGTAGGTGTATGGGTCAGAAAAAACGGTGAATGGGCAATTATTCATCGCTGTAAAAGATGCGGACATTTAAGTTCAAATCGAGTAGCGGCAGATGATAATCCTATGAAATTAATGTCCATAGCAATGAGGCCACTTTCCCAACCGCCATTTCCGTTAGAAAAAATCGAGGAAATGACTGCTCTTATGGGTGGAGACGGGCAAATATACACAAAATAGATCTCTGGAGATATTATGCGTATATCTAAATAAAAATTTTAAGGCGCTTTCTAAAGTGCCTTTGTTTTTTTATAACATTTCATAAAGCAAATTCATATGTATATGTTTAATTTTTTGAAAAAATATTTTATTTACAAAGAGTTTTATACTTGCTAAGACTATTTAAATCCCACTTATGTTAGAGTTAAGTTCTTTCTTAATATGAATCTAAATTAAAAATTCCGCCAATAGCAACAGAAAGTTGCTTGTTTAAATCAATTCATAAAGCTACAATGTAATCAAAGTATTTTTCAGGAGGAATATAAATGGAAATAAAAGATATCCTAAAAAAATTGCGTGAGAAAAATAATCTTACTCAGGAGCAACTGGCAGAGCGAGTATTGGTTACAAGGCAAGCGGTAAGTCGTTGGGAAAACGGTGAGACACAGCCGAATACAGATACATTGAAATTGTTATCTAAAGAGTTTAATGTGTCAATCAATACGCTTATTGGTTCTCCAAGAAAGCTTATTTGCCAATGCTGTGGTATGCCTTTAAACGAAGATGGCTTCATAAGCCGGGAGACAGATGGAAATTATAACGAGGATTATTGCAAATGGTGTTATACCGACGGTAAGTTCACATATCAAAATAAAGAGGATTTGCTTGATTTTCTAATAAAAAATATGCCAAATCATAATAATCTTGATAATGATACTCGACGTATAGAATTTGATTCATATCTTTCTCACCTAGAACATTGGAAACATAACTAAAAATACGCCTTTCATTTACGATAAAGGCAAAAAATCAAAATGAGCCATTTATAGGCTCATTTCAGCGTGTCGAAAAAGTCCTTCGGGACTTTTTCGAGTTTAAACTAAGGCAATA